>OELB01000070.1_pt1 | contig 15417 bp, 32 predicted proteins | sample 1503051 | NCBI WGS metagenome assembly OELB01 (sample SAMEA104379574, study PRJEB20068) | metagenome | biome: 1000743; feature: 77; material: 1998 | place: USA | collected 2012 | depth 25 m
GGCGGCGCATAACCATGCCCTACGTCCTCACCCGCCCCGATCTCGGCGGCAAACCACAGTACCGAGGCTGGCGCGGCACAACGACGCAAGCCGACGGCGCAGTCAAGTACCACAGCGAACGCTCCGCGCGCGGCCAAGCCACGCGCATCAACCAGAACCTGCCCCAAGAAGCCGTGTGGAGCGTCGCCGCCCTAATCCCCGAGCGTCGAGTCAACAGCGGCCCGACGTACGAGCTACCCATCCGAGGCGCCTGACGTGCTCGGCGGCCTCATCCACGGCATCGGCAATGCCCTCATCCAGCAAGCGGCCACGAGTCTTCGCCAACAAGTCGAAGCCGCACAGGCCGAGGTCGAGCACAAGAAGCGCGCCGAGAAGGCCATCGACGTCACCTTTCAGGTGCGCTCGTGAGCGAAGCGAAGCTGGTCTTCGAGCGCATCGGCTACGAGGTCACGAAGATGCACATCCGAGTCGGCGACAACAAGGAAACGCCGTGCCGAATCGTGGTCGAGAAGCTGTCCGCCGCGTACGGCGAACCAGACCTTGACAAGATCTGCGCGACGTGCTTCCAGAAGACGATGCTCCAGGCGCGCAGTCTCTTGAAAAAGGTCTTCGCCATCGAAGCCATCATCGCGGCGCTGCGCGCCGACTCGGCGAGCCTGTACACGCACGGCAACGTGCCCCACGCCATCAGCCGACTCGCCACCGCCACCTCGGACCTCATGGATGAAGCGAAGGAACGCGCCCTCAAGGAAGTGTCCTGATGCCGTTCGTTCGAGCGAAGGAGTTGGCCGAAATGCAGAGGGAACTCGGGGAGAAGGAAATGCAGTTGCAAAACCTCCTTCGATACTTCAACCAGGTCTGGGAATCGCCGGAAGTACGCTGCCCGTTTGGTGGATGGACCGTCATGGTCACGAACCGTGTGGATCCCTTGTACATGATGCAGCCCGATACGTTTGCGCAACTGGCTGGCCACGTGAACGTCGTCTTCAGGAAGCGAGCCTGATGGCGCGCGACTTGGAGTGCGTCGGCATGCACTCGCTCTTCTCGGAACCAGATCGTAACGGCACCGACCGCGAACGCCACATCCTGCAAGTCGATTTGGACGACAAAGCCGCCCTCGCGAGGCCGAAGGAGTTCCGCGAAGACGTCCTCCGACTGATGCGCTCGTACGGCATCATGGACACATACGTCTTCGAGACGATGAAAGGCGTCCACCTCTGGTCACCCTGGATGAACTCGCGGCGCTTCATGGAACGATTCTCGGAAGACATCGGCCGCCGATGGGGCGGCGACCGAATCCAACGCATGGTCGGCTGGCGCAACGGCGGCACCATGCTCCGCGTCACGCCGAAACCCGGCGAAGGCGCGCCGTGCCAGCATCCAGGCGGAACGGTGAGCGAGCCGAAGTCGTGGCCCATCGCCGACTGCCCGTGGTGCCTCGGCACGGGTTGGACGGGGCCGCGCTACGTCGCGCACCTGCGCCTCAAGCCGAATGAGGCACAGCCTTGGTCGTTCTGGTCGGGCACCCACTTCGACTTCATGGCGAAAGCCCGCAACCTCAAATGGTTCGCGGGCACCATGATCGAGCCGATGCCGCGCGAGCGACGCGTCGAGTGCCAAGGGGTCCGCCTCGAACACTACTACACGTACAAATCCACGAAAAATGCAGCAGAGGTCAAGAAGGAATCGGCGGCGCCTCGTGCCGGCAAAGCCAAGAAAACCAAAGGGTCATTCTGCCTTTCTTGCAGCACGGGGTTGCCCTGCGTCGGAACGTGGTCAACGGCCGCCGGAACATTCACGTGCCGCAACCGGGGGGCGCCGAAGTGAAGTCGTTCAAGGCCCGCGTCGTTGATGCGGGGGGTGGCGAGGTGCGGCTTCTGGTGGCTCGCGACACGGAGGAATACCCGACCGTCGGCTCGATCGTCGTTGTCAATCTGGAGGCCAAGTTCGATGGATGACGCCTGCCCCGCCGGGCATTGGCCCGGAGAACGCGAGAAGGATTGTCCTTACTGCTTCCCTGACGATTGGGATTGCGAGGAAGGCGGCCATGTCCAAGGACCGGGTGGCATCTGCGCCGTCTGCAACACCATCCCGTGCGAGGAATCGTGCGGGCGTGGCGAGGGACACCTTGGGCCATGCTCGATTGACCTTCTCCCCGGCGACGAAGAACCCGTTGGCAAACAGGACGATCCCAACAAGTCGAGGTCGTCGTGACGCCGGCCACGCAAGTCGTCCTGCCAGGCGCCCGCACCAGCGTCTTCGTACCACCAGGAACGTCGCCGACGGCCGCCGTCGCGGCGGCGCGCGCATCGCAGTCGTTCGAGAAGGCACCGAGTGCCGTCACAGGAAAAGGCGGGGTGGGTGGAGGCACAAGCAAGGCGGCAGGCGACGACTACGAAGATCTCGAAGCAGTCGAAGCCGAAGCTCTCGCAATGGAAGCCGGAGCCGAAGAACGGCAAGACGGCAAGTACCAAGACGACAACGGAAAATGGCATGGCCCCGACGGAAAGTTCGTCTCCCCACCAGAAGGTCCAGCGCCGAAAGACGGCTTCGCGGGCGTCCTGGTGCCTAAACCAGACACGAGCGCAGATCGACTCATGAACTTCTGGCGCAACGCGTTCATCAAAGACAGCCACCCGGACCTCCCAATGGGCGCCATCGGCAAACAATCAGAACGAGACGCCTACCTGCGAGAGTCGGAGCGCATCGCGCAGACTATCCAACACGGTGGACAACTACGAGCGCCGAACGGCCGCTTCGCCAAGAGCGTCAACGTCACCCACGCGGGCGCCGTCCAGTTCCGCAACGCAATGGGACAAGTCATGGGCGAAGCCCGCAACGCATACCGTGCCGAGAAAGGAAAATGGTCCCCGAACATTCGAGAACCAGAAGGACGAAACGAGGCCACGTTCCGTCGCGACATCGACGACAGAATCCGCCGCATGGGTGAAGTCTTCTTCGCAGACCAACCCGGCGGCCTAACAGATCGCCGCATCATGATTATCCGGCAAGCCTTCAAGTTGGATCGTGAAGAACGCGGCTGGCCCGTCCCGGACTGGTCACGGAGGGCGACGTGAGCCTGCGCCGCCTGGTCGAGCATAGTCGAATCGGTGAAGACGGCCTCCCCGTCGGCGCCCTCCACCCATGCAAGACGTGCGGCCACACGAAGATGTGGCACGTCATCAACCCGGCAAATGGGTGCTGCTGGCAACCGACCGCCGAATGGCGCAAAGCGAACCAGGGCCGAGAATACGCGGGCTGCACCTGCACGGAGTACGTGCCACGATGAAGCCGAAGTTCGGCAAGCAGTTCGACTTGCCGCGAATGGCTCGAATCATCGTGCTTCGCGGCTGTGGCTTCTTGCAGGAAGAGGTCGCCTCGATGACGGGCGTCAGCCAGCAGACGGTGAGCCGATACTGTCTCGAAGCGAGGCGTGTCGCGGAGAACACGTCGGAGACGAACCTGGTCAGGTGGGCGGCGGCAATGGTGGACCTTGCCAACGAGGTCGAAGAATGACGGGGCGCGAGGCGCCCGTCGTCGCGTGGTCGGGCGCCGGCCTCGGCGACGACGAAGGGATGCCGCATACGAACGCGCAGGCCGCGAAGGCGAAACGCTACGTCGAAACCGGCCGCGTCAGCGTCATGTTCCGCGACGACGAAACTCGTGGATGGGGTCTGCCTTGGATGGAGAAGACGACGTATCGCCTGCAACCCATTCCGGGTTGCCACCAGCCGCGAATCGTGACCGTCGTGGAACGATTCGACGCCAGCGACGCGAGGATCAGCATCGAGTACCGTTGCGACTGCCAACGAGCGAAGGGAACCGAGCAAGCCGCGCCGATGTCTTGCAGCCACGTCCAGGCCGTCCGATTATTTCGGCGCAAACAAACGGAGAAACTGAACCCATGAAGACAAACGTTGCGGCCCTCGCGGCCTTGATGCTTGCCCTGCTCGCAGCAGAACCGACGACGGCGCGCCCCGGCGATGTCGTGTACTCGCCAGCGGACACGAATCAGGACTGCATCATCCAGTTCTCGGAGTACCAGATGGCGCCCCACATCCTGCTTAGCGGCGGGATGACGTTCAGGGACTACCAGCTAACGAAGAGGGCGCTGCTAAGGCAGAACCCTTACTATGATGCGCTCGCGCCGGAAGACTACCAATGCCGACCGACGTGATGTGCCTCGCGCCACAGCCCGAAACGAATGGGACGCACGCGTGCGGTCGCAAGAAAGGCCACGCGGGCCAGCACGCGTGCACGTGCGGGCGGGCGTGGCCGTGAAGCGATTCGAGTTGGCCGTCGTCGCGTGGGTCATCTTGACCTGCGTGGCGGGCGTTGCGGCGATGGGCCTCGTGCTCTTCGAGGCCCTGCGCTGACATGAAGCTCCGCGTTCTCGACCTCTTTGCAGGTCGCGGTGGCTTGTCCAGGATGTTCAAGGAGCGCGGCCATGAGGTCATCACGCTCGACTTCGACGCGAAGTTCGGCTGCGACTTGACGATGGATGCCATCGCCTTCGCGGAAGATCCCGTCCGCTTCTTGAACGAAGCAGCCGTCCGCGCTGGATTCATCAAAGAAGGGGAAACGTGGCTCCCAGGCGTCATCGTCGGCGGGCCACCGTGCGAGGCGTTGTCCGTCTTGACCATCATGCGGCATTGGCACCCGCCGCCATCCAACGAGCCGAAGACGGACAAGGCGCGCCTTGCCGTGCGACTCGTTCAGGCCATGCTTGACGTCGTTGCCAAAGTCAACGGGGCGCGTGCCGCTGTCGGCATGTCGCCGGTCTGGTGGTGGATGGAGAACCCGCGCGCAAAGCTCCGCGTCTTGGGTGTCGTCGTCGGTCTGCCGCGCGTGACCATCACGGCGTGCCAGTACGGGGCGTCGTGGCAGAAGCCGACTGATCTGTGGGGCAACTTTCCGCCATCGTGGGTGCCGCGACCTACGTGCAAGCCGGGCGCAGCGTGCCACGTTTCGGCGCCGCGCGGCTCGAAGCAGACCGGGACGATTCAGGGAGTTGGTGGCAAGGACAAAGCCGCCATCCGGGCGGAAGCGCCGCTCGGGCTCTCTCTCTCTCTCTGTTTGGCGTGCGAGGTTCCTTTACCGGCTGCGCCGGAAGACGCCGAAGCCGCGCCCGTCGCTCGACTTGCGGACCAAGTACCGCTTGGAGGGGCGTCCCCGCGTGAAGAAACGCTTCGCACGCAGAGCACCGGCTCGCGTTGGACTTCCACCGACCAAGGTGAGCTTAGAGCGACCCATATCGACCGCAAGCTGTGACAACCGGAAAAAGGTGCCGAAACCGGGCGCCCTAAAGGGATACGCTTTATTATTCAACATGTAATGCAAACGTGGAATGGCGGTCGAGTTCAGCCACTTCGAGGCCCAAGACGGGGTTCGAGTCGTCCGTGGCGAGCACGTCGTCCCGTTGAAGAAGCTCTTCGGCGCGTACCGCGTCGTGAACATCGTTCGACCGGACCCGGTGCCGGCTTGACGTATGAGGCGCGGCGCATCGTCGTCTCCGCGTTCATCAAGTTCCCCGGCGAAGAACACGCGAAGGAAGTCTCGTACCAGATCCCCGCCGACGCCTTCGGCCGGGGCGGCGGCTGCTTCGTTGACGCGAACGTTGCCGTCGCATACGAACGCGAAGCCCCATACGACTTGAAGCTCCAGACGACGGGTGGCGTCGAGAACGCGAAGCGCGGGAGCCTAATCAGCATCCTCGGCCCCCGCCAACGCGTCCCCATCGCGCCGCCGCTGAACGGCGTGCCCATCCCGCATGACGACTTGAAAATCATGCGGCCCCGCGACGCCGCCGAAGCGCACATTTAAACCGAGTCGCGGCGTGCATCGCTTCATGGCTGAACCAGAAGCCACGACTACGCCACCTCCTGCGCCAGCAGAGCCTGCACCAAAGCAGAAGCTGAAACTCGGCGACAAAAGGCCATGCCCATACTGCTCCAAGCTCGTGCATGTGGGGCACTTCACGTGGTGCGAAAAGAACCCGAACCGCCGCATCAAAGGCGAAAGCAAACCGAAGGCGAAGCGGGAAGCAGCGCCGACCGAGAAACCCGCGCGCAAACCACGCAAGCCCCGCGCCGCATCGCGGGAGGAAGAGTTCATGCGTGGCCGCCAGGAGGAACTGAAAGGCGGCGACGAAGCGCCGAAGGAAGTGGCGCCGCCGCCCGCGCCGAAGAAGAAACGCGATGCGGCGAGCTACGCCATCATCGGCCTCTTCGCTGTCGGCGCCGGACTCTTCCTCGCATCGCTGTTTCGCGGCGCACGCGGCGCCCCCCCGCAAGACACGGGTGAGCAAGCGGCGCCGGAGACGAAGCGCATCGACGGCTTCATTCCGGGCGAAGGCCCCGTGCACATTCCGGGCTTCAGTCAAGCGCAGGGATGAACATGTCGCCATGCACCGCTGCCGAGTCGGAAGGAACGCATGAATGGCAACTTTTCGACGTGTACTGGGCGCGCGAAAAGGACGACGAAACCCCGCCGAGGCACATGGCGTACTTCGTCTGCGAATGTGGCACCGAGCAAACAGTCCAGATCACACGGAAGGTCGGAGCATGAGCGACCAACACGAAGCCGACGCCGATCTCGATGCCCTGCTGGACGACATCCCGCTCGAAGGCGAACAGAAACCGCCGGAGAAGCCCCGCGAACCCGAGGCGCCACGCCAGCAGCAGCCGCAACAGCAGCCCGGCGCAGAGAAGTCGAAGACCGACCGCGCCTCGGAGATTGACGACCAAATCCGCAAGGTCTTGAAACGCGCCCTCCCCAACCCGGAAGCCGCGCTTCTCATGGTGGACATCCTCTGCCCAGGTGAAGCCATCGTGGAAATGAAGGGCGACATCGGCTTGACGCCGCGCCAACACTTCCTTCTCGCCTCCGGTGGCATCCTCGGCGTCGCGCTCGCCACGAATCCCGGCGTCATGCAGAAGCTGCGCGGCGGGTTCGGGCCGAAGAAGCCGCCAGCACCGAAGAAACCGGCCGAGCCGGCGAAGCCGCAGCCACAACCGCAGCCGAAGCCGGTGCCGCAGTTGCCGGCCACGACGGAAACTCCAGCGGGTGCCTGATGGGGCTCGGTGACATGATGGGCCTCTCCCCGGTCGCCGCCGCGAAGCGCCTCATCGCCGGCAAGTTCGGCGCCGACCTCTGCCTGTGGTTCAACAAGCACCAGAAAGGCAACCGCCTCATGGTGGAAACCCTGACGGGACAACCCTACCCGTTGCAGGCGGTGACGCAGCAGCAGATCCTGGACGCGATGGACGCCATCGGCCCCGACGGCGAACCAGCAGGCTTCGACGGCTTCCAGTTCCTCCAGGACGCCATCGACCGGCAGCAGCGCGACGCCATCCTCGCCCTCAAGCGTGGCATCGAGGAAGGTCAGCGCCGAGCCGAGGAAGCCGCGAAGGCGCAGCCGGTGCCCGTCGGCGAAGTCGTCCCCGCACCGGAACCCGAAGAGCCGAGCCTCGCATAGCATGGACGGCGCCGCGAAGAGGAACGTGAACACGTTCGTCAGCGGGAAGTCCGGCAAAGGCAAATCGTGGGAGGTCGGCTTCCTCATCGAGCAATCCACGAAGGCGCGCGTCATCTGGGACTTGAAGAACGAGCACGGCGGCCTCGCAAGCCACGCCGTGACCCTCGACGCGGCGCGGTGGCGGGCGATGGAGGCGAAGGGTCCGAGCCGCGTATGGCCCGACTTCTTGGCGAGCTACCCGAGCATCAGGATTCGGACGTTCAAGATGACGCCGGACCAGATTCGAATCGCGGTGGCGAGTTGCGCCGCCGTCGTCCACGAACGAGGTCGCACCTTGTGGGCGGCGAGCGAGTACCACATTTTGGCGCCGAACAAGAACACGCCCGAGGCGACGCTGATTCTCCACACTGATGCCCGCACGTGTCAGAACGACATCATCGCGGACTCGCAACGGCCGGGCCTCGTGGACACGACCATCATGTCGCAGCCGAATCGGCGAATCGGCTTCGGCATGGACGACCCGAACGACATCAAGCGGACGGCCGGCTACTTCCGCGCCGTCCCCTGCGACGTCGCCGCCGCGCAAGGTGTGCCCATCAGTCCAGCCGATCGGAAGGCCGGCATCGTGCCCGCCGCCCGCGTCCTCCCACACCTCGCACCGAGACGCGCCTTGTATCTGAACTGCGACACCGATGAACAAATCCTCCTGGACACGAACACGCAGACCAGGCTGCGCACACATGGCGGCTAAAGTATAAATCTGTCCAGTTCATTTCAAGGGTTCCGAGGAAACACGACATGAAGCCCCTCAAGGAACTCTCGGATGCCGTCAAGAGCCCCGACTTCTACCTGCACGCAGGAGCGGTCTTGGTCGGCTTCAAAGCCAGCGACCTGATCAACGGCGCCCTCTCCGGCGTCCAAGGCATCCCGGACAAGCTGCGCCCCTTCGTCGGCCCCGCCGTCGTCGTCATCGCCAGCCCCTTCCTGGGCAAGAAGTTCGGCGCCTACGTCCTCGTCGGCGCCGGAGTCAACGTGCTCGACAGCATCCTCGGGATGCTGAACTTCCCGCAAGGCCAGATCCGGCAGGGGTGAAGTGACATGGGACGAACCCTGACACTCCAAAAGGGCTCCAGCGCTGACGGCGTGACCGTCGCCTCGAACGTCGCGAGCCGCTTCAGCAGCATCTTCGTCGTCCGCACGCCGAAGAGTCGCTACTACACGTTCCTGAACAACCAGGCGTTCATCCTCAAGCTGGTCACCGCCGCCGCCGCCGAAATCTCGGCCGTCAGCCGCATGATCCCCGCCTTCCTCATGCCCACCGCGCGTGTGCCCAAGGAATACGGCGCCCCCTTCACGTACGCCGCGTGGCGCAACACGCCCCTCTCTTCGAGCGCGGGCGAACCCACGCAGTACAACTCGGAGACGACGGTCCGCCGCCTTCTCCGCTTCGAGTCGGGCCAGAACCTGACTCTCCCGCAGGACTGGGAGTTCCACCTGATGCTGGAGAGCCCCGACATCGTGGACTGGACGCAGGCGAACACGTTCATCGAAATCCACGTCGATGAATCCAGCGTCGCGACCCAAGTGGCGGGCGTCTAAGGAGGCACAGGAAATGCCTGCTGCCGCCGTGCTCACCAGCATCCCCGGCCTCGACTACCTCACCCTGAACGACGTCACCAAGACGGCGGCGACGGGCACGGGTGCAACGGAGACGGTCTTCGAGTTCATCATCCCGCGCGGTGAAGCTCGCAAGTTCGTCCGCACCGCCGGCCGCTTGACGCTCGGCGCGAAGGACACGTTCGCCGGCAACGGCGCCCTCGTGGACTTCGTGCTCGCCCAGACGATCGCGAACAACTTCCGGGGCTTCCGCATCCCCGCCATCCTCTACTTCTTGACGGGTGGCGTCAAGACGTACAAGACGTACACCTCGAACCCGGCGCCCGGCGCCGGCCAGTTCACCGTCAACTTCGCGACGAACGCCGTGAAGACCGGCGACGTGGCCGCCGCCCTCACGGACGTCGTGGTCCTGTACCCGCCTGTCAACGTTGACGGCCAGTACACGGTCGAAGTGTTCAACCCGACGGAGCGCCGCCACGAGACGTTCGGCAACGGCTCGATCCGTGGCCTCCACTCGATGGTCCAGGACGACATCAACTCGCCCTGGAGCATGTCGGAGACGCCCTGGCTCCCGCAGGACTACATCCTGCGTGTCCAAGTCAAGACCGTCTCCGACGTCAGCGTGGACCTCGACAACGCGTACACGCAACTCGAACTGCCCTTCGTCCGCAAGCCCGTTCAGCAACTCACGAAGGAAGAGTACGCGCAGACCGTCGGCATCCTGGGCGCTTAGGGGGCCTCGTGGCCCCAACCGTGAAGCCGAAGGCACCGGGGCAAGCTGCCTGCGAAGAGGAAGCCAGTCAAGACTTGCGCGATGACCTCTTCCAAGCCGCGAAGGAGGAAGTCGCCTCGCAGATTTTGCAGCACTTCTTCGAGGTCGAGCCCCGCAACGAAGACCTCGACATCAGCTCGAACGCTGCCCGCGACGGAACCGGGGCGCCGTGTGGCCGCGTCAGCATCAACGCTGGCGCGACGACGCGCGTCCAGATTTCCGCGAAGCGCGGCCAAGTCCTCTACATTGGACGCGGCTTCGTGAAGCGCGCCGATGGAAGTCTCGACTTGTCGTTGGTCACGGTGGCCTTCATCAAGAAGGGCATCCAGGTCGGCTTCCTGCCGGAAGTCAACTTCGAGCGCCGCATCTTCTTGGACCGCGACGACATGTTCGAGATCGTCATCACGAACGGAACCGCCGGCACCCTCGTATTCAACTACGGGCTCGAAGGCTTCGCGCGCCGCGCCGGCATCCCCGTCCTGCAACCCGACCGCAAGGAGGGCCGGAGTTGAACATCGCGCCTCTGCTGCTGGCCGGCGGTGCCGCAACCGTCGTGTACGTCGCCGCACGCAGCGGCGTCTTTGGCAGCGGAGCCGCAGAAGCCCTCGGAGCCGCCCCAGGCGATTCCTCGAAGGCCGGACAAGAAGCCGACAACAGCATCCTCGCAGACTCGGACCACGACGGCGTTCCCGACATCCTCGACGCAGACCCCGTGGACCCGAAGGTGAAGACGCGGCAAGACCTGCTGAACGCGCAGGTCGCCGCCGCCAACGCGGCCACCGACTACGCGAACGCGCACACCCCGCAATGGGAGGCGCCCGCGAAGACGTTCAGCGACTACGTTGGCGAAGTCGGACAGTACCTCTTCGTCGGAACCATCGGCACGACGGCGATCTCGAAACTCGCCAAGGGCTTCAAGCCGAAGCCCGCTGCGCCGGCCATCGAGCCCACGCCGAAGACGACGCCGAAAGGCCCGAACTTCGAGACACCCAAAACGAATCCCCGCGTCCCCTTCGGCGCACGCTTCGCCGCACCGGGCGCCAGCATGTTCGAGTTCAGCGCGTTGACGCCGTTCGGCGTCGCCACAGGCGTCGCGGGCGGACTCGCTCTCGGCGTCGGCGGCGTCGTCGCATTGAACCGAACTGGCGCGATGGCGAAGGTCGCCGAAGCCGGCCAAGCAGCCGGCGGCGCCCTGCAAAACGTCGGCGTGAACCCCGCCATCGTCAAGCAAGCCATCTTCATCGCAGCGCCAGGCTTCACCGCAATCGGAGCCGGCGCGCAGTCGCTGGCGACGTGGAGCACGGACCCCATCGAAGACTGGTGGAACGGCATCTGGGGGCGCTGACGTGAAGCTCACCGGCATCTGGAAGCTTCTCGTGCCCGTCGGCGCCGTCGCGGGTGGCGTCGTCGTTCTCCAACAGATCCAAGGCGCCAAGGCAAGCACGTCTTCCGCACCCGCCGACCTCGGCGGTGGCGGCTACGTGTACACGCCGGAGCAACCCGCGCCGACGCCGAATCCCCCGGTGGATGCGCAGGTGCAAGACCCGGCGCTCTTCGCGTTGTACACGAAGGCCCGCTCCGCTGCGTTGGCGGGGACTGGTCGCTTCGAGGATTACGTTCAGTCTCGCGCGAACCTCTTGACGGGCAAGGTTTCGACGGCTGTGCCGGCGGTGCCCGGCGTCACGGCGACCGCCTTCGAGGTGTACACGAAGGCCCGCGCCGGAGTCCTCTCCGGCGCCAACACGTTCGCGCAGTACACGCAGGCACGCACCAGCCTTCTCACCGGAGGCGCGACGCCTGCGCCGCCGCAGAGCGCCACCACGCCGCCGACGGCTCCCCCGCTGCCGCCCACGCCGACACCGCCAGCCGTGACGCCGCCGCCAACCACTTCCACGACGACGGCGCAGCAGCGATTCGAGCAGTACACGAGAATCCGCGCGGCGCTCCTTCGCGGCGACCCGGAGACGAACTTCGTCTCGTACACGCGGGCGCGCTCGCAACTCCTAAGCTCCGGCGGCTCCGAAACTCCGGCGCCGACGGCCCCGGCGAATGACCCCTTCGCCAACTACACGAAGGCCCGCGCCGCCCTCATGGCCGGCACCGGCAGCTTCGCAGACTACACGGCGGCACGAGCCGCCCTTCTCGCATCTGGAGGAAACCCATGAAACTGAACATCGGCTGGCTACTTGCCGGCGGCGCCCTCGTTGGAGGATACCTGCTCATTCGCGGCATGACGCCCGCCTCTGCAACGCCGACGGGTAGCTCGGGCACGAGCACCGCCGACTCCCCATCCAGCGGCCCCACGGCATCGAGTCTCTTCGCGGCGTACACGAAGGCCCGCGCCGACCTCATCGCCGGACGCGGCAGCTTCGCGGACTACGTGGCCGCCCGCGCCGCCGTCCTCCACGCAGGAGGCACCGCATGACCAGCAAGCTCGGCGGCGCCGGATGGCTCCTTGTCGGTGGCGCCGCAGTCGCCGCAACGTACCTCGTGGTCCGCTTCGCGGAGGCTCGCGCCACGCAGACGTCGACCGCGCAGAAGAAGTTCCAAGCGATGGACACGAACCATGACGGCGTGATCGATGAGAACGAGCGCGGCGCCTACAACCGCGCCGCCTCCCAGAACACGGCGACCGCGAACTCGCCGCCAGCAGAGGCGACGGCGGCGGCCACGATGAACCCCGCCGGCCTCGACGCCTTCGCCCTCCACTACCTCAAGACCTTCGTGCAAGGCTGGAACCAGTCCAGCCCGAACCGCCGCAACGCCTTCTTGGCGCAGGGCACGAGTGGGCAAGCGAACTGGCGCTACGTCATGAAGGGCATGAACGTGGCGCAGGCCCTGAACTACGCCGTCGCCCTGGGCTGGCGCGTCCAGCCCGTCGATGCCCCGATTCTTCGCGGAGATCCTTCCAGGTGAACCATGCCGGCTGAAAAACCGACGTGGATGGACCGGATGCGCGGCCGACGCGCAGCCTTCGACGAATGGGCGCGCAAGCCCAAGCCTGGCGCCCGAGCGCTCGCGAAGGGCGTCGCCGTTGGCGTTGGCGGCCTGGGGCTCGGCTACGGCGGCTCTCTCACGTTGGATGCGTGGCGGCACCGCAACGACCCGCCAAGCCTCGCAGACAGCATGTACAGCGACGCCGACGGTACCTTCGTCCGCACCCCCGGCGGCGGCCTGGTCTGGGTGCCGAACAACGACTACACCGGCAACCCCTCCACGCTGGAGGAACCCCCGACCGCTGAAGACAAGGCCAAGCAGGCGGCCCGCGACAAGATGTGGGACAGTCTGACGTCGCCGTGGCTTGTCCTGGCCCTGTTCGGTGGCCTCATTGCGTACAAGACGCTCGGCTCCAAGAAGTGACCCACATGCCCGCACCCACGACCCGCGACTATGCTTCTGAACGCCTGGGCGGCCTCGTGCCCCACGACCCGCACGCGCACCAGCCAACGATGGCGGACCCGCAGCGCGGCCGGGAACGCGTCGAGACGTTCTACGAGGGCATGTTCGGCCCCTGGCGAGGCCCCCGATGATCCACAAGATGCGCACCCACCTTGAGCACCCATCCACGAAGGCGAAGGTCGCCTTCTGGGTCGGCATCGCCAACTCGGGCGGCCTCATGCTGCTCGGCGCCTACTGCCTGAAAGGCGCCGTCGATGCGCAGTCGCTCCACGCGGCCGGCATCGTCGTCGCAACCCTCGCGATGGCCTGGAGGTAGCCCGTGGTTCGCCGTCGCCGCGCAACGCGCCGCTTCGACGTGCGAGCCCTCATCGACGGCATCATGCCAGTCGTCTTGTCTGGGGTGAGCATCACGCTCTTCGTCCTGCATCAGACCGAGGCCGGCTTCCTCGCGCTCGGGGCGGCCATCGGCGTGGCGCCGGGTGGGATTCGTCGTGGGAGGCCACCGCGTGCCCGCTAAGAAGAACGGCGTCATCGTGGTCGCTGGTGCCGCCGCGCTGCTGTGGTGGCTGTGGCGGCAAAAGACGCAGGCCCAGGAGAACACGAGCTTCGGCATCGGGGCGCCGGCCGGCGGCGGCCCCGGCGCGAGCTACTACACGGAGAACAGCGGCGACACGACGACGCAGAACGTCTTCAACACGTACAACACCGTCGAGGCCCCAGGCGTTAAAGTCGTCAAGCTCGACCGCAACGGGTGCTGCTGATGGTCCTCCACTTCGGCGACCTGCGCCAGCAACGCAGCCAAACCATCGTCGTCCTCCCTGGGGAGAAGAAGATCATCCACGAGGTTCGCCCCTTCACGCCGACGTCGGAGACGGTCATCGTCGCGATGGGTGTGACGCAGCACCCTGGAACCGTGTACACGTACAACTCGGACGGCCGCGTCCTCGGCCCATCCCCGTATCCGCTCGGCGAGTTCCACAAGCCGATCTGGACGTGCCGCGACATGGGACAATGGCTCTCAATCGGCGAAGTCTTGACCATCCACGTCGAGAACCAGGACACCGAAGCCCACATGTACGCAAGCTTGCTCCTGACATTCGACAGGACAAAGGAGGCTTAGACTTGGACGACCACCCCAACGTTTGCCGCGTTCCCACGACGGAGTATCGCGTCAACTTGACCAGGCCGCCGCCCGACGTCTTGCTCGGCACGCCGGAGGCTGCGCATGGCTAACCTGCCAGACCTCGACACGAGCGACATCAGCTTGTTTGCGTGGTGGAGCCTCGGCGTGAACATCACGATCGCTGAAGTCCTCGGCATCCTGGAGACGTACACGCAGTACGACAATGGCGTTGATGGGACTCTTCGGATGACCGACCGTGGCGTGCGCGACCCGAACGCCTCGAATCGCATCTACGTTCGCTGCCGCAGCGACGGCCTCATTGTCGCGTACATGAAGCGGTCCCTGGAAGTCCAGGATGGCAACCAGGCAACGACGACGACGCAAGGCGACACGGCCGACCTCGTTTTCCCGATTTACCCGACGACGGTACGGTCCCGCATCGGCATCTTCACTCAAAACTCGTACCACATGGATTTCACGACGAACACGACGCTCCTGGCGGCCACGCTCGACGTCATGGAGAACACGTTCACGGCTGGCGGAAAAGTCGTCGTCAACACGGCGACGGTTCCGCATTATGACTTCGAGTACCCGACGGCGAACCACTTCTACATCATCGGAATGAAGAACCTCAACGTCGGCTCCTTCGTCGGCACTTTCACACAGCCGCCCGCCGGCAACACGATTCTCGGCATCTGGAGCTTCCTGCGCGGCGACGCGGCCAACATCGACGGGACAACGAAGACGGTGAGCATCGTCGTCGGAGCCTTGTCGTTGAGCGTTTCGTTCGTCAACAACGCAAGCGCGCGTGGGGCATATCGGCGCTGGACGTCGGCACAGGTCGCCGCAAATCTTCAGCCGCTCGGAACTGCGAACCAACTCGTGTTGACGATCTCGGAGACTGCTGGTTCGGCTCGGGCTGGCATCGGCATGCTGGTCATCTACTGCGTGGAGACGTAGCGTGTGCCAGCCCTCACCCTCGCGTCTCTGACGTTTTCGTATTCCCCGGTTCGCACGGTCGCTGGCGCG
>OELB01000994.1_pt4 | contig 14288 bp, 17 predicted proteins | sample 1503051 | NCBI WGS metagenome assembly OELB01 (sample SAMEA104379574, study PRJEB20068) | metagenome | biome: 1000743; feature: 77; material: 1998 | place: USA | collected 2012 | depth 25 m
CTCCAGCGGATGGCTATGGTCATTCATCTCGTGTCTCCAACAACTCCGGCACATTGTTCTTCACGTTGTTGATCGCGCGGCCGAGCGGACGCTCCAGCAGCACGTCCTTGGCCGGCCGCATCAGGGCCGGGCTTCATCGGGCGCGGCGCGCAGCCAGGCGTCGATGTCGTCGAGCTCGCTCTATCGCATTTCATGGGTTCTTCTCGTCGCCCAAGGTCAGAGCGAAGGCGTCGGCTGGAACGCAGACAGCGTGCCGGCGCTTCACGGTTCGGTTGTTGTATTCTCAGATGGTCGCCTGGACGTTGCGGAGCGTCAAGGAAGTCCTCAGTAGCTATATGGTAGCTAAGCAAGGAATCGTCCTCCAATATAGGAGGGCATAAAAGCTCTCTAAGCCATTGAAAAGAAAGGTGGTCGGAGCGGCGGGATTTGAACCCACGACCCCCAGACCCCCAGTCTGATGCGCTACCAGGCTGCGCTACGCTCCGACTTCGCGTGATGTGGCGCGGACAGTCCCAAATCTGGGGGGATCCTGCCAGCGGCTTTATATCTGGCGCGCGTTATATAGCGGCCGCTGACGAGGCGGGCAAGGACGACGGTGTAACGGTCGTTAACCCCGCGCCCGCTTGCAGGCCTCGAGGGCGTTGCGGAGGCGGTCGCGCAGGTCCGTCAGCTCGCCGATGGCGGTCTTGACGTCCTTGACCTGGTCGACGCTCAGGGTGGCCCGGAACAGAGGCAGGTCGGCTGCCGCGGCGGCTTCCGCAGGGCCGGCGCCCTCCTCGGCCTCGGGCGCGCCGGGAATATCCGCCACCACCTCGCCATCGGCCAGCTTCAGGCCGCCTTCGCGGATCAGCTTCTGGACGCCCTTGATCGTGTAGCCCTTGTCATAGAGCAGGCCGCGGATGGCTCGGAGCAGGTCGATATCCTCCGGCCGGTAATAGCGCCGGCCGCCACCCCGCTTCAGGGGGCGGATCTGGGCGAACTTGGTCTCCCAGAAGCGCAGGACATGCTGCGGCACTTCCAGTTCGTCCGCCACCTCGGAGATGGTGCGGAAGGCATCGGCGGATTTTTCGACGCGCTTTGCCCGCGCCGAGGGCGCTGGCTGGATGACCTCTGGGCGGGCAGCCGGTTTCGCACTGCTCATGACGCGGCACCCTTGTTGACCCGGTCCTTGAGGACGTGCGAGGCGCGGAACACCAGGACCCGGCGCGGCTTGATCGGCACCTCTTCGCCGGTCTTCGGGTTGCGCCCGATGCGCTCGCCCTTCATGCGCACCAGGAAAGAGCCGAAGGATGAAATCTTCACGCTCTCCCCCCGCGTGAGGGCGGCGGAGATCTCCTCCAGAACGGTGTCGACCAATTCGGCCGATTCGTTCCGGGACAAACCTACCTCCTGATAAACCGACTCGCTCAGGTCAGCGCGAGTGATGGTCTTTCCGGTCATGCGCGTCGTCCCCGTTCCGTGCGTTGCCACGTCTGCGCGTGGCTTGGCCCGCGAGTCTCTCGTCACAGGCCCGCAACAACCCTAACGAGTCACGTGATATCAGTCAATTAAGGAACGATCTTAAGACGCCTGACCGGGCCGATTGCACACTATGGTAAACGCGCTGTTGATCGGACGCTGACGACTCGGGCCCTACCAGCGGACCAGCGCGGAACCCCAGGTGAATCCCCCACCCATCGCTTCCATCAGCACCAGCTGCCCGCGCTTGATGCGCCCGTCATTCACCGCTTCCGCCAGCGCCAGGGGAATGGAGGCCGCCGAGGTATTGGCGTGCCTGTCGACCGTGATGACGGCCCGGTCCTCGGTCAGTTTCAGCCTGTGGCCCATGCTGTCGATGATGCGCCGGTTGGCCTGATGCGGCACCAGCCAATCGACATCGTCGGCCGTGATGTGGTTGGCGGCGATGGCGACGTCGATCGCGGCGGCCAGGTTGACGACGGCGTGACGGAAAACCTCGCGCCCGTCCATCTTCACAACGCCGGTCGTCTGGGTCGCCGACGGTCCGCCGTCGACATAGAGCCGCTCGTAATGCGCGCCGTCGGAGAACAGGTGCGTCGAAAGGACGCCCTGGTCGTTCTTGTCGCCCTTCCCTTCGCTCGCCTGCAGCACGACCGCGCCGGCGCCGTCGCCGAACAGCACGCAGGTATTGCGGTCCTTCCAGTCGAGGATGCGCGAGAAGGTCTCCGCCCCGATGACCAGCGCGTTCCTGGCTTGGCCGAGGCGGATGAAATTGTCCGCGGCGGCCAGCGCGAACACGAAGCCCGAGCACACCGCGCCGACATCCATCGCGAAGCCCTTGGCGCCCAGCACGTGCTGGACCCTGGTGGCGGTCGCGGGAAACGTATGGTCGGGCGTGCAGGTGCCGAGGATGATGCAATCGATGTCGCTGCCCTTCAGCCCGGCATTGTCGAGCGCCTGGCGCGAGGCGGCGAGCGCGAGATCGGAAGTCAGCTCTCCTTCCGCGGCGATATGGCGCTGACGGATGCCGGTGCGCTGGCGAATCCACTCGTCGCTGGTGTCGATAGTCTTGGCCAGCTCGTCGTTGGTCACGATGCGGGCCGGCAGATAGGCGCCGGCGCTGAGAACTCGGGAACGTGTCACCATATTCAAATCGACCCTAAAGCGACGCGGCGGTCTGCGAGGCTTCGAGCGTCGCCATCATCTGCTCGAACTCCTGCTGCATCTTCGGAATGGCACCATTCGCCACCATATCCACCGCGACGCCGATCGCGTTGGCAAATCCAAAGGCGTCGGTGCCGCCGTGGCTCTTCACGCAGATGCCGTTCAGGCCCATGAAGATCGCGCCATTATAGCGCCTGGGATCGAGCCGTGCGCGCAAAGCGTTGAGCGCGGGCCGCGCCATCAGATAACCGAGACCCGCCATCCACGAGCTCTTGAAGCTGAGACGCAGGAACTGGCTATAGAGCTTCACGGTTCCCTCGATGCTTTTCAGCGCGACGTTGCCGGTAAAGCCATCGGTCACGATCACGTCGACCGTACCGCGCGCGATGTCGTCGCCTTCGATGAATCCATGAAATGTGCCCGGCAGATGCGGAGCCTCGCGCAGGATCTGCGCGGCGCCGCGCACTTCCTCATGCCCCTTCATCTCTTCGGTACCGACATTGAGCAGCCCGATCGAGGGCTCGCGCACGCCAAGGACAGTGCGCGCGAATACGCTGCCCATGACGGCGAACTGGACCAGGTTGGTGGCGTCGCACTGCACATTGGCGCCGAGATCCAGCATCACGCTTTCCGAGCGCAGGGTCGGAAAGAACGAGGCGATGGCCGGCCGGTCGATGCCGGGCAGGGTCCGGAGCACAACCTTTGCCATCGCCATCAGCGCGCCGGTATTGCCGGCGGAGACGATCGCCGCCGCCTCTCCATTGTGAACGGCATCGATGGCGAGGCGCATGGAGGACCTGCGGCCGGCGCGCAGCGCCTGGCTCGGCTTGTCATCCATTTTCACTTCGGTCTCGGCGTGGCGGACAGTGCTGACGGCGGCAAGGCCCGGCAGCCGGTCGATCATCGGCTTGATGCGCTGCTCGTCGCCGAAAAACAGGAAATGCGCGTCCGGGAAACGCTGGCGTGCAATATCGGCGCCCCGGATCACCATCTCAGGAGCGTTGTCGCCACCCATCGCATCCAGAGAGATAGCCAGGTTGGCGCTCACCCCCCGATCTCCTTCCTGGCCGGCCGATCCCTATTGAGCGGGTCGGCCGCCGTGACGTCAGGAGGCGCTGGTCGTCGGCGCGACTTCCCGGCCGTCATAATGACCGCAAGCGCCGCAGACGTGGTGCGGACGCTTCAACTCGCCGCAATTCGGGCATTCGGTCGCCTTCTGCACCTTCAGCGCGTGGTGGCTGCGGCGCATATCGCGGCGCGAACTCGATACTTTCTTCTTAGGAACTGCCATGGTCCAGTCTCACTGCAAAATAAAAGGCAGCTGTGCGCTGCCGCCAATTGGCGGGTTCATAACCAATATCGCCCTTTCGCGCAAGGTGCGAGCACGCAAGCCAGCGCTGCGGAGCCATCGCCGGCCGGCCGGCATTCAGCCCTTGTCGGCCTTCAATTTCTCCAATGCGGCAAAGGGGTTAGGACGCTCCACAGCAGCCGGCGCGGCGGCCGGTTCGCCCTTCCATTCGGCCGGAACCTCGGCATCCGGCTTGCGCGGATAGGGATCGATGGCCAGGCCGAGCTGCTCCGCCGCCAGTTCGCCGAGGTCGATCCAGCCGTCCGGCACGGGTTCCGGGGCCTCCGCCGCCTCCGCGTCCAATTCAATATCGGCAACCGCCGGCTGCACCCCTTCCAGGAAATCGACTTCGAACTTTTCGTCGATGTGCGCCGGGATGGGGTCGAGGGTGACGACGCAGGCCTGCACCAGTTCCGCCGAGACGCGGCCCTTGGCGCGGACCAGGTCCTTGCGCACCCGCTTCAAGGTGAAGTTGGCCGACAGGCGATCGAGGCGCAGCAAGCCGAAGCGCTGCGCCAGGGCCGCCAGCTCCTTGTCGGTCGCAATGATCTCCTCGCGATGCTGGGTCGCGCTGATGCGGTCCAGCGCCATCGGCCGCGAGAATTCCACAGGATCAGCCGGTTGCATTCTTGCTCTCCAGCGTGCTCTTCAGTCTCTCGGCTCGGACGGCTCTCGCACCAGCGACAGTACGCGGGCCGTGCACAAATCCTCGAACGAGGCGCGCACGAACACCGCCCGGATGCCGCTCAGATAGCCGGCCGTCCAGCGCACCTGCGCATCGCTCGGCGTCACCGTGCCATAGACATTGCGCCGGATCGCCTGCTCCAGCGCCGGAGTGCCGGCTGCGAATGCGCCATCGTACGCCTGGATGCGCCCATTGAGCGCCTCTGTCATGGTCTTGATCCGCCGCCCGACGCCGAGATCGGCAACGCCAAGCTCTCGCAAGGAACCGTCGAGGTCCGCGAACATCGCGTCATAGACCGCTTGCGACAGGGCGTCGGCGTCCGCGCCCTTCCCCTTCAAGCCGTGGAACAAGGCATAGGCGTGCAGGCACAGCATTTCGAACCGGCCGTCGATCGTGTCCGGCACGCCATAGCTGGTATAGAAGATCGGCCGCCGCGCCCGCTCCGCGATCTGGCGGTAGAGTTTGCGGCCCTCGGCCTGGAATCGCGGTGCCTGGAATAATCGCTTCAAAAACAACACGATAGCTGTGTCCCAAAACTTGACAGAAGACGCCTTGCGGTGCGATGTTCCGACGGGAAGGACGCCCTTGCTGGGGCATAGCGCCGGTGGCGCGGCAACACAAGGGCAACACGAGATTTCAGGGGCCAGATCCGGATGATTGGTCGTTTGCGCTACCGCCGCTTGGCTCTTGCCGGTGTGGGTTTGGCTGTGGCCTTGACCGCGGCGGGCTGCGCCCCGCGCATCGATCAGCGCGGCAACAAGCCGGATGAAGAGCAGGTAGTGCTGATCAATCCGGGCGTCGATGACAAGAACCGCGTCTCGGAGCTGATCGGCACGCCATCGACCATTTCGACGTTCGATGACCGCACCTGGTACTACATCTCCAAGCGCACGGAGACGACCGCGTTCTTCGATCCCGAGGTCAAGGATCAGGAAGTGCTCGCGGTCGCTTTCGACGAGAGCGGCATCGTCGAGAGCATGCGGATATACGGCCAGGAGGATGGCCGCACCATCGCCTATGTCGACCGCACCACGCCGACCGAAGGCAACGAGCTCACCATCATACAGCAACTCCTCGGCAACCTCGGCCGCTTCAACCCCTCGGGCGATTCGCGGCCGGGATACTGAGCGAACGGCTCAACCGGCGTACTCTCGGCAAGTCGCCGACGGCATTCACTGCCTTGATGAGTGTTGCTCTCGTGGCGCGCGCAAGCGAGCCCAGGTCGCCCCCCTCGAAATAGACGAGTGCCTTCAGGCATTCGGTCGGCTGAAAGGTTTCGCCATACAGGGTTCGCGCTGATGCCAGTCCCGATGCAAGGTCCGCCCCGTTCTCCAGCATGGCGGCGACATCCAGATAATCCTTGGCTTCGACGCGCTGTAGCAGAACCTTGATCTTCGTCGCGAAGAGATCGTCAAGCGATGCAACCTGCAGTACGTCGTCGTCGCTCCAGTCTGGCGTGCCAACCCGGCCGATCCGAAGCCCGGCAAAGAATGAGACCTTGGCCTTGCCTCTCCCAACAGGGACGAGCGCAGTGATCGTGTCTGCGGTCTCTTGCAGAACTGTTGAACGAGACAGTCGTGGCAGTGCTCTCGCCAAGGCTCGGCGATCCAGCGGCTTGTCAGTAAAGAAGTCAAAATCGATCGACGCGCGATGGCCAAGCCGAAGGGCAATCGCGGTTCCGCCATAGAGCACGAAACCGAGAGCGGCCATTTCATTCAGCTCCGGCCAAATCCTTCGCTGCGCGGCGGGAAGGATGTCGATCCTCGGTTTGAAGACTCGGCTCATTCAAAGCGGCGCCTGGGAATCGGCGGCACTTTCCCCGGCTTCGCCAGGCCGAGGCGATAGTGCCAGTAGGTCCAGGAGCGTTCGTTAAGCGCGCCGGGTTCTGCATTTACAACGACTCGACGCAGGTAATCGTCATCGAACCCTTTGGCGAGACGCTGCACATCGTCGTAGTCGCCGATGTTCATCACCTGTGCGGCGATCCGCTCAGGTGTGCGCAACGCCTCATCCGGCGACTTCCACCAGACATACTTCGAAGCGAGCCGCCGAAGCAGCTCTCGTTCACGACGTTTCATGGCGGCAAGATAGCATAAGTACGCGGCACGCCTCACCACCGGCCAGGCTCGGCAAAAAACAAAGACCCCCGGCGCCGTGGCCGGGGGTCCTGCGCTTCGCTCAGGTCGTCGCGTTACGCCGCCAGCGCCGCCAGCAGCAGCAACGCGACGATGTTGGTGATCTTGATCATCGGGTTGATCGCCGGACCGGCGGTGTCCTTGTAGGGATCACCGACCGTGTCGCCGGTCACCGCGGCCTTGTGGGCGTCGGAGCCCTTGCCGCCGTGATGGCCGTCCTCGATGTATTTCTTGGCATTGTCCCAGGCGCCACCGCCGGAGGTCATCTGGATGGCGACGAACAGGCCGGTGACGATGGTGCCGAGCAGCATTGCACCCAGGGCGGTAAAGGCTTCGCCCTGGCCAGCCGCAAGATTGACCACGACATACAGCAGGATCGGCGCCAGGATCGGCAACAGCGACGGCAGGATCATTTCCTTGATCGCCGCGGTGGTCAGCATGGCCACCGCCTTGCCGTATTCCGGCTTGGCCGTGCCTTCCATGATGCCCTTGATCTCCTTGAACTGGCGGCGGACCTCGATCACCACCGAGCCGGCCGCGCGGCCGACCGCCATCATGCCCAGCGCACCGAACAGGAACGGCAGGGCGCCGCCGATGAACAGGCCGACGACCACGTAGGGGTTGTTCAGCTGGAACGAGATCGTGCCGCTGAGGTCGGGGAAGTAGTGCTTCAGATCCTCGGTGTAGGCCGCGAACAGCACGAGTGCCGCCAGCGCCGCGGAGCCGATGGCATAGCCCTTGGTCACCGCCTTGGTGGTGTTGCCGACGGCATCGAGCGCGTCGGTCACCTTGCGGACTTCCTTGGGCAGTCCCGACATTTCGGCGATGCCGCCGGCGTTGTCGGTCACCGGGCCATAAGCATCCAGCGCGACGACAATGCCGGCCAGCGACAGCATGCTGGTGGCCGCGATGGCGATGCCGTAGAGGCCGCCCAGGGTGAAGGCCGCGATGATGGCGACGCAGATCACGATCACCGGCAGGGCGGTCGCTTCCATCGAGACCGCGAGGCCCTGGATGATGTTGGTGCCGTGACCGGTGGTCGCGGCCTGTGCAACGCTGCGGACCGGGCGATAGGCCGTTGAGGTATAGTATTCGGTGATCCACACCAGAAGACCAGTGACAGCCAGGCCGATGGCCGCGCACCAGAACAGGCTGGCGCCGGTCAGCGACACCGCGGTGCCGGTGAAGACCGCGTCAAATCCGAACACCAGATGCGTGAGCACCGCGATCAGCGCGATCGAGATGATTCCGGTGGCGATCAGACCCTTATAGAGCGCGCCCATGATGTTCTGGCTGGCGCCGAGGCGCACGAAGAACATGCCGATGACCGAGCTCACCACACCAACGCCGCAGATGAGCAGCGGATAGAGCATCAACTGCTCCTGCTGCAGCACGTCGGTGAAGAAGATGCTCCCCAGCAGCATGGTCGCGACAACGGTGACCGCGAAGGTCTCGAACAGATCGGCCGCCATGCCGGCGCAATCGCCGACATTGTCACCCACGTTGTCGGCGATCACTGCCGGGTTGCGCGGATCATCCTCAGGGATGCCGGCCTCGACCTTCCCCACCAGGTCGGCGCCGACATCGGCGCCCTTGGTGAAGATGCCGCCGCCGAGACGGGCAAAAATCGAAATCAGCGAAGCGCCGAAGGACAGGCCGACCAGGGCCTCCAGCATCGGGCGCATCTCCGTGCCGGCGGAGCGCAGGAACATGTAATAGCCGGCAACCCCCAGCAGACCAAGGCCGACCACCAGCAGACCGGTGATGGCGCCGGATTTCGCGGCGATCGCCAGGGCCTGCGCCATGCCGTGCCGAGCGGCTTCCGCCGTGCGGACATTGGCGCGCACCGACACGTTCATGCCGATATAGCCGGTGACGCCGGAGAGAATGGCGCCGAAGACGAACCCGAGCGCCGAGAGCTTGGACAGCGCAAAAAACAGGATCACCGCGACGACAATGCCGACGATGCCGATGGTGGTGTATTGCTTGTTGAGGTAGGCCTTGGCGCCTTCCTGGATGGCGGCGGCGATTTCCTGCATGCGCGGGTTGCCGGCCGAAGCCGCCAGCACCGATTGGGTCGCCCAGATTCCGTAAACCAGGGCCAAGGCGCCGCATACGATGACGCCCCAGTAGTAAGTCATGTCCATGTCGAGATCATCCCCGTTTGAAGAGTCGGTTTTTGGCCGCCCAAAGCCATGAAATCCAAAGGAAATCTTGAGTCGGCCAAGCTTTCGGGCGCGGAGCATAGGGAAAAGGGCGAAAGCGTGCAACGACCGGATTTGGCCCGCCAGCCGGGTTCAGGCCGCGACCGGACTGGTTTTTGCCTGGCGCGGCGCGCCCCACAGGACGGCGACCAGGATCAGCATCGTGGGAGCCAGCGAACCCCACAGCACGGCGTTCCAGCCCCAGCTTTGCTCCACCGCCCCGGCGGTCAAGGAGCAGATGGCAACGCCGGTGAAGGTCAGGAAGTCGTTGAAGCCCTGGACCTTGGCACGCTCCGCGGGCCGGTAGCATTTGGTCAGCAGGCTGGTACCGCCGACGAACAGGAAATTCCAGCCGAGCCCGAGAAGCACCAGCGCGAACCAGAAATGCAGGATGTCGATCCCGGCCAGGCCGATCGCGACTGTTCCGATGAAACAGGCCGCGCCGGCAAGCAGGACGTTGCGCTCGCCAAAGCGCCGGATGATGTGGCCGGTCACAAAGGACGGCGCGAACATGCCGAGGATATGGAACGAGATGATCGTCGCCGTGTCGCCGATCGGGAATCCGCAGAATTGCATGGCGAGCGGCGTCGCGGTCATGACGAACACCATCGTGCCATAGCCGAAGATCGCAGCGAACAAGGCCGCGATGAAGGCCGGCTGGCGCAGCATCTCGCTCAAAGGGCGCTGCGGCCCACTGGTCTCCGCGAGTGTCGGCGGTGGGAAACGCAGCGGCATCAGCGGCGGTATCATGGCGAGCGACAGCAGCGCGACGAACAGGAAGGCGCCCGCAAAGGTGAAGGGCGCGAACAGATCCGCGCCGATGGTCGCCAGGCGCGGGCCGATGATGGCCGCCACCACGCCGCCTGCCAGCACCAGCGAGATCGCCTTCGGCCGAAAGGAATCATCGGCCGCTTCGGCTGCCGCAAACCGCAGATGCAGCGCAAAGGCGTTGGACGCGCCCATGATCGCGTTGCCGAGGCAGAACATCGCGAAGCTGTTCTGGTAGATGGATGCCATGGCGATGCCGGCGCCGGCCGCGCCGACCAAGGCACCGATAAAGAACGCGTTGCGCCGCCCGAGGCCGCGCATCAGATGCGCGACTGGAATAGTCGCCGCCATGGTGACGATAAACTGCAGACCGAGAGGCAATGTTGCCAGGCGCGGATCGGCGGCCAGCATCTGCCCCGTCAAGGCCGAGACCGTCGCGAAGACCGAGGTGCAGGAATTCGCCAAGGCCTGCGCCACGGCGAGGAAAAAGACGGTGCGATATTGGGATTGAATCGGCATGGGCCGCGACACTGCGCGATCGTGCCGCCAGGAACAAGCGCCAATTGTGCCTATTTCAGATCCATGCGCTCCATGGCGCGGATCGATACTTTGTAGATCTTGCCATCCCCGATGCGGGCCTTGACTATCCTGTCCAGGCGCTGGCGGATTAACGGCTCTTCGAAGCCGGTTTGCTCGATCTGCTTGCGGCCAAGCAACTGATGAAGCTCGGTCGTGACGGCGTCATACACGACGGGCAGCTCGTGCTGCACCTGATCCATCTTCAAGGGGTCGTCGAACATCAGCACGATGCGGAAGAAGAATTGATAGGTCGGCCGGCCGTTGCGCACCACCGTGATGGGAATGGTGTCGAGCTCGATCTGTGACAGTTGGGGCCCCGCCGGCGCTTCGTCCTCGGCGATCTCAGGCGCCCGGAAATAGTACCACCAGGCCGCGGCCCCACCACCGCCGCCCAGCACCAGCAACAGCACAAAGACGATCAGAAGCTTTTTCATCGCAACGTCGGCGCGACTCCTTCCGATCCGCACACTCGGCGGAATCCTAGGAACACTAACGCCCGGACTGGTTAAAAGTGGGTAAAACCTGGCTTTTCCAGGATCAAGGGCCGGCCATCGCGATCGATGAACTCGACTGCCGATCCGGCGGTAAAAGCGCCGATTTCGGTTACGGGGGTCCCGGCTCTTTTTGCGACCGCAAAGACCTCGCCCACCCGATCCGGCGGCACCGCCAGCAGGAGCTCGTAATCATCGCCGCCGGTGAGCGCCGAGGAGATCATCGCCGGCGATTCCGCAATCAGCTCGGCGACCGCCTCAGACAAGGGAATTGAGGCAACCTCGATTTGCGCCCCGCAGCGGGAGGCCTCGCAGATATGGGCAAGATCGGCGGCAAGCCCGTCGGAAACATCCATGCCGGCATGGGCCAATCCCTGCTCCGCCAGCATCCGCCCAAGCGCGAGCCGCGGCTGCGGCAGCAGGTAGCGTTGCGCGAGGGATCGTCGCGCCGGCTCCAGCAGATCGGAGAGCTCGCCGCGATGGGCAGCAAGGCCGAAAAAGCCATCGCCGATCGTGCCGGTGACGAGGACGCGGTCGCCCGGCCTGGCGCCGCCGCGGCGCAGGGCGCGGCCGGTCGGGACGCATCCGATCAAGGTTGCAGTCAGCGCCAGCGGACCCGGGGTCGCCGTCGTGTCGCCGCCCCACAGCGCGATCTCGAACTCGGCCTGATCCTGCGCCAGGCCTTCCGCGAATTTCGCGATCCAGGATTCATCGATCCCGTCATCGAGCGCAACCGTCATCAGATAGCCGAGAGGCCGCGCGCCCTTGCCTGCGAGGTCGGAGAGATTCTGCCGCAGCATCTTGCGCGCGATGAGATCGGGCGGATCGCTGCGCAGGAAATGGAGATCCGCGGTCAACGCATCGGTGGTGAGCACCAGCTCCATGCCGGCGGGCGGCAGGAACGTGAAGGCATCATCGGTGAGGCCGAGCGCGCCCGGCGCCTTCGCGGCGAGCGGCGCGAAATAGCGCGCGATGAGTTCGAATTCGCCCGGCAGCTTGCGCTTCTCCGCCACGCCAGGACTCAGTGACCGGCGGGGCCGCCGGGCCCCATCTCCGCCGGCCGCAATTGCCGCGCAAGCTGATCGAGAATGCCGTTGACGAGGCCGGTCTCCTTGGCCCCGAAGAAGGCGTCGCACACCGCGACATATTCGGCGATCACCACGCGCGGCGGCACGTCTTCGCGGTGTGCCAGCTCGAAGACCCCGCAACGCAGGACGGCGCGCAAAGTCGCCTCCAGCCGCTCGACGGTCCAATCCTCTGTGAGGACGGCGGCGATCATATCGTCCAGTTCCGCCACATTGGCGGCGGCGCCGAGCACCACGGTCGTAAACAGCTTCAAATCCGCCGGTGGCAGCGCGACGTCATCGACCACCTCACCCAGGCGATGATCGGCGAATTCCTTGACCACCGCCTCGGCGCGCGTGCCGGTCGCTTCCCATTGATAGAGCGCCTGGACTGCGGCGAGGCGCGCATTGCTGCGCGTCAAGGCCAAGCGCTTGCCACGCTCGGCGCGATCTTCCGGCTTGCCGGCCATCAATCGAGCCCCCAGCGGCGCTTGAGCGCGATCATGGTGAGGCAGGCCTTCGCCGCACCACCGCCCTTGTCCTGCTCTTCCTGCTTGGCGCGGGCCCAGGCCTGGTCCTCGTCCTCGACGGTGATGATGCCGTTGCCGATCGCGAGATCGTAGTGGATGGTCAGATCCATCAGGCCCCGCGCGCTTTCCTGGCACACCGTGTCGTAGTGCGTGGTCTCGCCACGAATGACGCAGCCGATGGCGACATAGCCGTCGAAGCGGCGCTCGAGGCGTCCGGCATTGCCGGCCTCATAGGCGAACTTGATGGCGCCGGGAATCTCCAGCGCGCCCGGAACGGTGACGATCTCGTAGGTCGCGCCTGCCTTGTCCAAGACACGCTTGGCGCCGGTCAGCATCGCGTCGAGCAGATCGTCGTAAAAGCGCGCTTCGACGACCAGGATATGCGGTTTGTCAGTCATGTCGGAATGTCTGTCCTTGGCCGGCTACTGGACCGGCGCCAGCAGGCGCGCAACATATCGCGCGATCAGGTCGATTTCCAGGTTCACCCGGTCGCCTTCGCGCGCCTGGCCGAGATTGGTCGCAGTCTGCGTGATCGGGATGATGTTGACGCCGAAGCGTGCGCCGTCGACTTCGTTGACGGTCAGCGAAATGCCGTCGACCACGATCGAGCCCTTGGGCGCGATCATGCGCGCCATCTCCGCCGGCGCTTCGATCGCCATGCGCAGGCTGCCGCCATCGGGTTTGATCGACAGCAGGCGTCCCACGCCGTCGACATGGCCGGAGACCAGGTGGCCGCCCAGCTCGTCGCCGAGTTTCAGGGCGCGCTCCAGGTTGATCGGGTGGCCGACCTTCCAGTCCGCCATGGTGGTCTTGTCGAGCGTCTCGCGGCTGGCCTCGAACGCCATCCAGCCCGGCCCCTTCTCGACCACCGACAGGCAGCAGCCGTTGCAGGCGATGGAGGCGCCCAGCGCGATGCTGCTCGTGTCATAGGCGGTCGAGATCGCGAGGCGCGTGGTCGGCCCGAACGCGATGGTCTTGACCTTGCCGAGGTCGGTGATGATGCCGGTGAACATGTCCAGTCATGGAAAGTGTTAACGCCGCGAATTCGGCGCCAATCTAGGCAGGCCGGTCGTAGAGTTCCAGCACATCATTCCCGAGGGCCCGGCGGCCGACGCAACGCAGCCCGACGCTCTCTGCAAGGCGGTCGATTGCGAGCGGCGCGATCCCCGGCAATCCGTCGCCCCCGATCACGATCGGCGCGCGGAACCAATAGAGCCGGTCAACCAGCCCCGCTTTCAGGAAGGCCGTGGCAAGGGTCGCGCCGCCTTCTATCAGAATGCGGGTCAGGCCGGCGGCCCCAAGCTTGGCCAAGGCCTCGGAAAGCCAAGCTGTAGAATCCGTATTTTGCGTGATTTCAATATATTGAGAGGCGTCGTTAAAGCGACTGGGCGCATCGCAAACAACCCAAGTCGGCGGATCGTTGCTCATGACCTTGGCGGTGGCCGGGGTCCGGCCGCGCCTGTCGAACACCAACCGCACCGGCGAACGGTTCTCCAATCCCTGCAGGCGGCAAGTCAGTTCCGGATCGTCCGCCAGGACGGTTCCTGAGCCGACCGCGATGGCATCGTGGGTGGCGCGCAGCATGTGGCCAAATGCCCGCGCCGCCTCGCCGGTGATCCAGCGGCTCTCGCCCGCCCGGGTCGCGATCCGCCCATCCAGCGAGGTGGCAAGCTTCAGGGCCACGAATGGGCGCCCGGTCGCAACGCGCGTGAGGAACCCGACATTCAACTCCCTGGCCTGGCCGGCGAGCACTCCCGTCTCCACGGCGATGCCGGCCTCTCTCAACTTTGCAAGGCCGCGCCCGGAAACGCGCGCATCCGGATCTTCGATCGCAGCGACGCAGCGCGCGATGCCAGCGGCGA
>OELB01000191.1_pt1 | contig 13125 bp, 15 predicted proteins | sample 1503051 | NCBI WGS metagenome assembly OELB01 (sample SAMEA104379574, study PRJEB20068) | metagenome | biome: 1000743; feature: 77; material: 1998 | place: USA | collected 2012 | depth 25 m
TGGTGGCGCCCGACGCGCTTTCCGCCGAACGGACGGGTCAGGTCTGCCGGTCCGGCGATGGCGCCGATGGCGCGGCCCGCGTCGATGTCAAGAAACGCATTCTTGCCGAAGGCTATACGGACGTCAGCATCCTTGCCAAAGGCTGCGACAATGTCTGGCACGCGCTGGCCTTTGCCGAAGGCGATCCGGTGAACCTGCAGGTCACGCCGCAAGGAGCGGTGCTGACAGAATAGGCGCGCAACCGGCAAGCCGCCGCTGCCCCTAGAACGAGGAATCGAGCGGGGCGGCCCATTCAGCGAGTGCCGTCGCGCGACTCGAAGCAATCTCAGGCCAGGAACGGCGCGTCGGTGCCTGAAACTGTCGCGTTCAAGCCTGGATTCATCACGCTGCTTGCGGCTATGCTCCGCGCCGAATTCAATGCCGAACGCAAAACACGTTTTCTCCAGATCAGGAGTTGCCCATGTCCGGAAAAATTGCCGCTCGTCTCGCCGAGCTGAAGATCGAGCTGCCCAAGGCGGCCGCTCCCGTCGCCAACTACGTACCGGTTGTCATCACCGGCAACCAAGCCTTTGTGTCCGGCCAGGTCACGGTTTGGAATGGCGAGTTCAAATATATCGGCAGGCTCGGCAAGGAATTCCAGGTCGAGGATGGCCAGAAGGCTGCGCGCCTGTGTGGCCATAACATCGTCGCACAATTGCAGTCAGCGCTGGGTGACCTCGATCGGGTGAAACGTTGTGTCAAATTGAATGTTTTTGTGAATTCGGCGCCTGATTTCACCGATCAGCCGAAGGTTGCCAATGGGGTTTCTGATTTCATGGTCGAAATATTCGGCGATGCGGGCAAGCATGCGCGATCGGCCGTGGGCGTGGCACAATTGCCACTCGGCGTTGCCGTAGAGGTTGACGCGACCTTCGAAATCGCCTGATCTTAGCAAGGCCAAGTTGGATCGGCGGCGAAGCCCGTGCGGATAGGGCCAAAGCTACGATTGGGGAATCATGTACTTGCCCAGCCAGACGCCGATGCCGGTGATCGCAACGCCGCAATTGCGGTCGTTGGCCGAACTCTGGGCATCCAAGCGCCGAGACGAGGCGCTGCCTTGCCGCGCGGACTTTTCCGACGACGATCTGCGCCCCTGGTTCGGCAACCTGCTGATGGTCGATGTCGTCGATGGACCGCACCGGTTCCGTTTCCGCCTGATGGGCACATCGCTGGTGGATGCCGCCAGCCGCGAACTGACCGGCAAGTTTTTCGACGAAGCCGATATTTCGGGCTACGAACCGGACGTGCTGGAGGACTATGCCGAGGTCGTGCGGAGCAGCACGCCCCTTTGCAAGACCCGGCGCTACAATCCGACGCCAGGGGCTTTCATGGAGCACTGGCGGGTGTATGAGCGATTGCTGCTGCCGCTCGCGACCGATGGGAAGACCATCAATCGCATCCTCGGATGCTCCTATCCGACAGCGGATCGGCAAAAGCTGACCCTGCTTTGACCCCAGGTTGCTTGACCCGGTGAGCCAGGGCCGCACAATGCGGACATGAACCGGCCTGCCACCACTTTGTCGGCGCGTGTCGTCGATTGCATCGACCGTATTCCCGCCACGGAGTGGGACGCCTGCGCCGGCGGCGAGTCTGGAGGCCGCGCTAGCGGGCCGGAAAACCCTTTCGTCAGCCACGCCTTCTTGAATGCGCTGGAGCAGTCCGGATCGGTCGGGCGCAAGGCCGGCTGGCTGCCTCAGCACCTGGTCATCGAGGATGCGTCCGGCACCGTCCTTGCCGCCGCGCCGCTTTACGTCAAATCCCATAGCCAGGGTGAATATGTGTTCGACCACGGCTGGGCCGAGGCCTACGACCGTGCCGGCGGCCGCTATTATCCGAAGCTCCAGGTCGCCGCCCCCTTCACGCCGGTGCCGGGGCCGCGCTTGCTCGTGCGGCCGGGAGGCCATGAAAGAGAGGCCCGTGCAGCCTTGATCTCGGCGCTCATTTCCGCGGTCGAGAATTCCGGCATGTCTTCGCTGCACGTCACCTTCGCGACGCGCATGGAAAGCGATCTGCTGGAGCAGGTCGGGTTCCTGACCCGAATCGGCGTGCAATATCACTGGAACAACAACGGCTATGGCGAATTCGGCGACTTCCTTGCCGCGCTCAATTCGCGCAAGCGCAAGGCAATCCGCAAGGAGCGTGCCGCGGTGGCCGACTACGGCCTTGCCATCCGCGCCTGCGAAGGGGCGGATCTGACCACGAAGCATTGGGACGCTTTCTTCGCCTTCTACATGGATACCGGCGGGCGGAAATGGGGGCGGCCCTATCTCAATCGCGATTTCTTCGCCCGGATCGCGGACAGCCTGCGCGACAGCATCGTCCTCATGCTGGCGGAGAAGGATGGGCAACTGGTGGCAGGCGCGCTCAACCTCAAGGGGCCGCAAGCCCTCTACGGTCGCAACTGGGGCTGCCTGGAGGATTACCGCTTCCTGCATTTCGAGCTGTGCTACTACCGCGCCATCGACTACGCGATCGCGCACAAGCTGCCGCGGGTCGAGGCCGGCGCCCAGGGCGAGCACAAGATCCAGCGCGGCTATCTGCCGACCGAGACCTACAGCTCCCACTGGATCGCCGACCCGCGCCTGAAGGCGGCAATCTCCGGCTTCCTGGACCAGGAACGTACATACATCGCGCAGGAAAAGGCGGCGCTGGACGAGCTATCGCCCTACCGACAGGCGGAACTCGGCTGATTTCGAAAGCAGCAGCCCGGTCCGGCTACTGCCTGTACCATTGCTGGCTCGCGGCGCAGCCCCGGCCGCCGGTCAGTCTTGCGACGCCGTCCTCGACAACAAGGTCGTAATCGACACCGCGATCCAGATTGCCTTGATTGTACATGCCGCCGGACCATTCTCCGCACGGCCCTCCGCCGGCGCCCGCGTAAGCCAATATCTCCGTCGCCTCCGGCGTGAACGGCCCCTTGTCGCGCACATAATATGCCAGGCACTCGAAGGTCGAGACGACGTCCAGCCGAATGTCCGCGTCAGCCTGCTCATCCAGCAGACGGTCCATGACATACGATGGAACCGGCGCGATACCGTCATATCGCCCGCTGGTAAATGTCCCGGCGCAAACTGTCGCCGGTTTCTTGAGGACGTTGCGGACGCGCTGGAGCTGATCGGCCAGGATCAGGTAGGTCGCGGTATCCTGTTCGGCGAACTCCGTCGCCTTGATGCTGACGGTCGGATCCGCACACGCGGCCAACAAGGCGCACGCGGCAACAAAGCCGGCGCAGCGCCGACGACGCAGGTTCTGGCCCAAGCAAGCCCCCCGATCAACCTTAGGACGCAGCGAGAGTGCCGCGCCCAAGCCCGCGCTTCAAGAGTCCATCGCTTCAAGGATGGAGGCGCGGGAAACCGCGTTTCGGTTTCGACTGGACGTCTGCCTGAAGATGTTTGCCGGCGAGGGCGACCCCTCACATCAGCGCTTGTCCGTTGCAGCCACGCGCCGCCATGCGGCGCACCTGTGCGGCGTGGATGGCTTGGTGGAAATCGCCGGACTGATCGGCGAAGAGATTGCGGATTATCCGCTCGAGCCGGTCCAGAACCGCGTCGAACCGATGGAGCAGCGCCTCGCTCCAGGTCGCGGATGGCCGAAGAGTGATATGTGCCATGTGTGCCTCGCCGCCGCTATTGCGCCAACTCGCAGCCGAGCTTGCGGGCCACGTCCCCGCCATTGACGGTGTAGAAGTCGAAGTCGCTGTCATCGGACGCACGCACGAAGCCGCCGACATAATCGCCGCAACCGGTCATCAGGCCCTTCATTTCGGACTCCATTGGGCCGGCGACGATCATGAGCGCGCGCTCATGGGTCTGGCGGTCGACCATGCGCTTGCCCGCGCTTTCGCATTCCGTCGCCTGCTTGAGGACGAACAGGCTGTCTTCCACCTTCGCGTTGTCCGCCTCCAGCCGCGCCATCAGGCCGCGGGACACCGTTTCGGCACCGCCGTCGCCGGTGCTCTCGGCGATGCACATGACCGCGGGCAGGGCCGACTTGCGGCGCATTTCGCTGATCTGGTCGGAGATGATGTTGTAGAGGATGACGTCCTTGGCGGTCGCCAGGCCTTGCCTGGGGCGGGTGGCTTCGGCGTCGGCCACCTGGTTGGTGGTCGCGATGCTTGGCTGCGTTGTGGAGACGGCGGCCGGATTGTCCGGGAGTCTGCTGGCGGAGTCCGGCGCGGCCGCGGCAATCGTTGCGCCGACGCCGAGGCTCAGTGGCACGGCCATGGCCATAACAGCGGAAAGGACGGTCGTACGCAGCATGCGAGGGCCTCCGGTTGGCATGACGGCTCGCAATCCGCGCGACCGTCAGGTTTCACAGGGCCCCCATCGATACGAACCAGCCACCATTCCCGTCCGCCTGGTGCTCGCCAGCTCCGTCCCTTGGATGGACGCCCGGGTTCCCAACCGGGTGTCGCGGACAGAACCAGCGTCGCTGGTTCGCGCGTTAACACTTTTCGCCAGAATCCTTAAAGATTGGTAACTATCGTTGTGACAAGGCGATGATCTGACATCGAGACATGACACACCTGGGTCACAGGGTGTGCGCTTTGACAAGAGAGCAAAACCGCAGCGGGGAAATGGTTCCCCTGCTGCGGTTAACATGGCTGTGATCGGTTGGAACGAACCGGCGACGTTAACGCCGCCGGGCGCGAATGGTCAGGCGTCGACCGGTTCGACCGTCTCTTCGCGGGGCGAGGATTTGCTCTCAACCACCTCGAAGGTCAGCTTGTCGCTTTCGCGGTCGAGCCCGATGCGGACCGTCCCGCCCTTCTCGAGCTTGCCGAACAGGATGTCCTCGGCCAGCGGCTTCTTGATGTTCTCCTGAATCACCCGGGCCAGCGGCCGGGCGCCATAGAGCGGATCAAAGCCCTTTTGTGCCAGCCACTTGCGAGCATCGTCCGACAGGTCGATGGAAACATGCCGGTCGGCCAACTGGGCCTCGAGTTGCATCACGAACTTATCCACAACCTGTGCCACCACGTCCGGCGGCAGGTTGCTGAAGGCGATCACCTGATCCAGGCGGTTGCGGAATTCCGGCGTGAACATCCGGTTGATCGCCTCCTGATCCTCGCCCTCGCGCCGCTCGCGGCCGAAGCCGATGGCGGCCTTGGACATCTCCTGGGCGCCCGCATTCGTGGTCATGATCAGGATGACGTTGCGGAAATCCACGATCTTGCCGTTATGGTCTGTAAGCTTTCCGTGATCCATGACCTGCAGCAGAATATTAAAGAGATCGGGGTGTGCCTTTTCGATCTCATCCAGCAGCAGGACGGAGTGCGGATGCTGGTCGATCGCATCGGTCAGCAGGCCGCCCTGGTCGAAGCCGACATAGCCCGGAGGGGCGCCGATCAGGCGGGAAACCGTGTGCCGCTCCATGTATTCCGACATGTCGAAGCGGGTGAGCTCGATCCCCATGCACAGGGCGAGCTGGCGGGCCACTTCGGTCTTGCCGACGCCGGTCGGGCCTGAGAACAGATAGCAGCCGATCGGCTTTTCCGGCTCGCGCAGCCCGGCGCGGCTGAGCTTGATGGCGGCAACCAGGGCTTCGATCGCCTTGTCCTGGCCGAACACCATGGTCTTGAGGTCGCGCAGCAGGTTCTTCAGCGTGTTCTTGTCGTCCTTGCTGACCGATTTGGGTGGGATGCGGGCGATGGTGGCGACGGTCGCCTCCACGTCCTTCACCGTAATGGTCTTCTTGCGCTTGGATTCGGGCAGCAGCATCTGCGCGGCGCCGACCTCGTCGATCACGTCGATCGCCTTGTCGGGCAGCTTTCGGTCGTTGATGTAGCGCGCCGCGAGCTCCACCGAAGCGCGGATCGCCTCCTGGGTGTAGCGCACCGAGTGATGCTTCTCGTAGTAGGGCTTGAGGCCGCGCAGGATCTTCACCGCATCCTCGACCGACGGCTCGTTGACGTCGATCTTCTGGAAGCGGCGGACCAAAGCGCGGTCCTTCTCAAAATACTGCCGATATTCCTTGTAGGTCGTGGAGCCGATGCAGCGCAGCAAGCCTGACTGCAGCGCCGGCTTCAGCAGGTTGGACGCATCCATCGAGCCGCCGGATGTCGCGCCGGCGCCGATCACGGTATGGATCTCGTCTATGAAGAGGATGGCGCCTTCGGTCGCCTCCAGTTCCTTCACCACGGCCTTCAACCGCTCTTCGAAATCGCCGCGATAGCGGGTGCCTGCCAGCAGCGCGCCCATGTCGAGCGCGAAGATGGTGGCGTTCTTCAGCACGTCCGGCACGTCCTCGTTGACAATGCGGCGCGCCAGCCCCTCGGCGATCGCGGTCTTGCCGACGCCGGGATCGCCGACATAAAGCGGGTTGTTCTTGGTGCGGCGGCACAGCACCTGGATGGTGCGGTTGACCTCCGCCTCGCGCCCGATCAGGGGGTCGATGCGGCCGTCCTTGGCCTTCTGGTTGAGGTTGACGCAATAGGCCTCGAGCGCGTCGCTGCCGGTCTTCACCCCGCCGTTGCCCTCGCCCTCGGGGTCGGCGCCGCGCACCCGCCGCGCCTCGGAACGACCGGGCGCCTTGGCGATGCCATGGCTGATGTAATTGACCGCGTCGAGCCGCGACATCTCCTGCTCCTGCAGGAAGAAGACCGCATGGCTTTCGCGCTCGGAGAACAGGGCGACCAGGATGTTGGCGCCGGTCACTTCCTCGCGGCCGGAGGATTGCACGTGGATGGCGGCACGCTGCAGCACCCGCTGGAAACCAGCGGTCGGCTTGGCTTCGTTGTGGTGGCTTCCGACGATATTGCCAAGCTGATTGTCGACATAGTCGCTGAGGTCGCGGCGCAACCGCTCGACATCGACATTGCAAGCCCGCATGACCGCGATCGCGTCCTGGTCATCGACCAGCGCCAGCAGAAGGTGCTCGAGGGTGGCGTAGTCATGCCGCCGGTCGTTGGCGTAGGCGAGGGCTCGGCGCAAGGTCTGTTCTAAATTCGGCGACAGCATTCTACCCTCTCTTTCACTCGACTGGCGTCCGCCTGGTAAGGGGACGCATCATTCCTTCTCCATCGTGCATTGCAGCGGATGCTGGTGCCGGCGGGCGAAATCGATGGTCTGGGTGACCTTCGTTTCCGCGACCTCGTAGGTATAGACGCCGCACACGCCGACTCCACGGTGATGCACATGGAGCATGATTTCGGTCGCCGCTTCACGACTCTTGTTGAAGAACCGCTCCAGCACGTGGACGACGAACTCCATCGGTGTGTAGTCGTCGTTCAGCAGCAGGACGCGGTACATGGACGGTTTCTTGGTTTTGGGGCGCGTCTTGACGACCGTGCCGGTGCCGGTTCCGCCGGTCACATCGTCGTCGTTCTGGTCCGGTCCGCCCGCTCGCGGTGCCATCGCGCCCGCCATCACGCCCAAGGCCCTATCGATATCGGCTCTCCACATTGCTCTATAATATTGGAAGTCAACGGCAGGTTAAAAGATAGAGCGCGCGAGCCGCGGGTCAACCACGACGAATGTTGGGTGATTCCGGCGACGATACCAATGGACCATTGGATCAAATGCACGCTCAAAAGGCGTTGACCAGGCCGCCGATGCCTTCCCCCGACACGCTCAGCGCGAAAATCGGCGTAGAACGCTCGCGCGGCTGCCCCGGTTCGGTGCGGTCGATCGGCAACACCTTGAACGGTTTCCGGAACGCAACGCCGGTCTTGTCGCGTGCCAGCAGGAAATCCTGGAACTTGATCTCCTTGAAATCGCCCTGGGCATCGACCCAGGCATCGAAATGGAATTGGCCATCGCGGCAACCGGCCGCCACCCAGTAGAAATCGCGCGAATGGAGGATTTTGCCCTGCGGCGCGCCGTTACCCCATCCGCTTTGCGTCAACAGGTCGCGGAACTGATCGAATTCGCCGCTACTAAGCTTCGCCTCCGATTTTTGCCACCGCCAGGGCGCCAGCAGGTCGTCGAGCGCCACCTCGGCAAGATTGGGGTGCCCCAGCGCGCGTGCGACGAAATAGGCACCGCTCTGGCTGGTGGTTTCCGCGGCGATGTCGTAGGCGCGAATCTGCTTCTCGTACTGGCCGTTATAGACCAGGCGGAAGCGGTCGGGCGCACCGGCGACGCAACCGTCGCGGATGTCGTTGCCGTCGAGATAGCTGAACCAGGCGACCTTCCTGACTGCGGGGTTGTCGATGTCGGTTTGGGGCGCGCCATGGTACGCGCACCCGCTAACGAGATAGGCCATTAAGGTTAGTTTGATCAGCGCTCTCAGCATCTCGCCCATATCCTCGAAATGATTGACTCATTTTTGCGTTAAGGGGCCTTAAACGAACATCTTGGTATAGACAAGATTCAGTCGGATTCGTATCATCCGTTAACAAATTGCGCCGCGTCGTCGGCTTGAGGGGAAGTGTTGATGGCGTCCCAATTCGCGGTCAAGGCAAGGCGCGGCAGTTTGTCCTCGTTCCGGATCACGTTCGCGTTTGCGCTGGTGGCGTTGCTGACGAGTCTGTTGGGCTCCGTCGCGCCCGCCGAAGCGCGACCGGTCCAGGCGACCATCGTGGTTGATGCCGCAACGGGCGAAGTGCTGCAGGCCTCCAACGCCGACACCTCCACCTACCCCGCCTCGCTCACCAAGATGATGACGCTCTATCTGCTGTTCGAGGCGATGCAGGACGGCCGCGTCAAGCTGACCGATACAATCACCTTCTCGAACTACGCCGCCGGCATGTCGGCCACCAACCTGAATGTCGACGGCGGCGACCGCATTTCGGTAGAGACCGCGATCCTGGCGCTGGTCGTTCGCTCGGCCAACGACGTGGCCACCGCGATCGCCGAGCATATCGGCGGCACCGAATCCGGTTTCGCCCGGCTGATGACCAACAAGGCCCAGATGCTGGGCATGACGCACACGACGTTCCGCAACGCCAACGGCCTGCCGGATCCGAAGCAGCGGACGACGGCGCGCGATATGGCGACCCTGTCGGTCGCGCTGATCCGCGACTTCCCGCAATATTACGGCTATTTCAAGCGCACCAGCTTCAAGTACCGGGGTGTCAATTTCCGCGGCCACAACAAGCTGCTGAAGACCTTCGCGGGCTATGACGGCATCAAGACCGGTTATATCCGCCTCTCGGGCTTCAATCTCGCGAGCTCGGCGGAACGCGACGGCCGCCGGCTGGTCGTGGTCGTGATGGGCGGCACCAGCCCCTCGATGCGCGATCGCAGGGTGGCCGATCTGCTGACCCAGGGCTTCAAGAGCCAGCGCGGCACCGGCGTCCTGCTCGCCGCCAAGGCGCCGGCCAGCGGCCAGGTCAAGGCGGCCGCGCCTGCTCCGGCCGATTTGGTGGTCGAGGATGTGATCGCCAATATCCTGGTGAGGCCCGCGCAGGCCGACGTCCTCGATGACGACGCCTCCAATTCCCTTGCCTTGGCGAGCCTGAGGGACCTGACGCCGATGCTGAAGCCCGGCACGGAGCCGAAGGTGACCAAGCCTGCCGCGACGCCGGTGCTGGCGCTCGACACGCCGACGCTGAAGCCGGGAACCGGACCAAAGGTGATCAAGGTGGCCGGCGATGCCGCGCCGGCGCCCGATTCGCAGGCGACAACCGTAGTGTGGCGACCCGACGGCAATTACGGCATCCAGGTCGGCGCCTATTCCAAATACAACGCGGCGCAGAAGGCCGCGCAGACCGCGACCAATTCGGAAGCGCAGCTGCTGGCGGATGCCCGCATCATCATCGACACCCAGAAGATGAATAACGGCAGCAAGCTCTACCGGGCGCGCGTGGCCGGCCTCAGCAAGAATGATGCGCAGACCGCCTGCCGCAACCTCAAGGCAAAGCGCACCGACTGCCTGGTGCTGAAGATCGACCCGACACTGGCGATGGGCAACTAGCGCACAGCGGCCGGCTACAGCAAACGCCCAGACCATTCTTAAGTGAACTTTCGACGACGCCATCCAGAACAGGCCGTACGTCACGTGAACTCGACGTCGTCGCAACTGTAAGCTAACAGAATAAGCTCCAGCCGCCTGGATCGATTCTCGATGTAGTCTGCTCCGATTCTTTGCGATCTCCCCGCGACCCATCACTGCGGTGCGGTCGGCCAGCTTGCGGTGCCTGACCATTACATTCCTGACTCGGCAACAAGGCGCTGGACTGCGGCGGCGATCAGCTCCGGTTCACCCGGCTGCAAGCACGTTGGATTGAAGGTCACGACCCCTCGATCGCACAAAATCGGATCGGCCTGGATCGAGGGACTGCCGTTCTGCAGCGCGATCACCAGATCGAGAGCCGACAGCTTTCCGCCCTTCGGCAACGACAGCGCGACCGCCGGCACCTCCTCAATGCTGTCGATTCCTTCGAGCGCAATCTGGCAGCCGGGCAGTCCCCGAAGGCCATCCGCCACAGCCTCCGCCAGAGTGTGCCAGCGGCGATGGCGCGCTGCATCGCCCTCCGCCACGAACAATTCCAGCGCTGTCAGCAACCCGATGATCTGCTCCTTGCCGACCTTGCAGGGCCGGCCGATGCCGTGCTGAGGCACGCCCTTGAGCCGTTCCTTGTCGATCAGCATGGGCGGCGGCGACCATTGCTCCCACAACATGTCGAAATCGAGATGCTGCAAGGCGGCAGCCATGACGAGGTCCCGGCGGCCGCACAGGATGCCCGTCGCCTGCGGCCCGTTGATTGCCTTGCCGCCGGAAAAAGCGACCAGATCCGCACCCTCCGCAATGAAGCGCCGCAGATTGGCCTGCGGGGGCAACTGCGCCGCCGCATCGACGATCACCGGGACGCCAGCTGCGTGCGCCACCTTCACCACGTCTCGCAGCAGGGGCCGGGCGAACCGGTCGGCGACGTAAAAGACGGCCGCCGTGAGATCGGTGACGGCATCGGCGATCTCCCACGGCTCTGCATCGCGCACGCCCGCGCCGGCATAGCGGTCCGGCAGACCCACTTCGACCAATCGGATGCCAGCGGCGCGCACCGCATGGTCGTAAAAGTTCCGTTGGCTCCGCACGACGATGATCTCGCTCTTCATTCCGGCCGTCTCGGGCAGGCGCGCCATCCGACCCGGCTCCAGCCCTGTCACGCAGGCCGCGGTTGCCAGCAGCAGGCATGCCGCCGCGCCGGAGGCGACATATCCCGCTTCAGCGCCGGTCACGTCCGCGATCACCTGAGAGGCATGCGCCTCCAGCTCCGCCATGTCGACGCAGTGGCCCGCGGCCTCCGCCATCGCGGCGATCACCTCGGGACGCATTATTCCGCCCGAGATCCGCGTCGCCGGACCCTTGGCGTTGATCAAGGTCCTGACGCCCCGCTGTCGGTAGATGTTCGTGGCGCTCATCGCGCTTCCCGTTTCAATAGGTGCAGGTCAGACCGCCGTCGACCACAAGCACATGCCCGGTGACGTAGCGGCTGTCGTCGCTGGCGAGGAACAGGATCGGACCTGCCACATCGTCAGCCTTGCCGGGCCTCCGCAGCGGCAACCGCCCGTGCTTGATGAAGACGTCCTGAAACCAGTCGGTCTGGTGCTCATGAACATCGCCATGCATCAGTGCCATGCGCGTATCGATATAGCCCGGCGCGACCGCGTTGACGCGAATGCCGAGTGGCCCGAAATCAACCGCCATACAGCGCGTCAGGTTGACCACCGCGGCCTTTGCCGTCGCATAAGCCATGGAGCTTGGCTGGCCGCGCAGACCCTGGATCGAGGCTACATTAATGATGCTGGCAGAAGCGCTGCGGCGCAGATAGGGCATCGCCGCCTGCGCGCCATAGAGCACGCTGTCCAGATTGACGCTCATCACCTTGTGCCATCGCTCCGGCGACAACGATTCGAAAGGCGTGTCGTCTCCGATTGCGGCATTGCTGACCAGCACGTCCAACTGCCCCCAGGCGGCCACCGTCGCCTCGATCGCGCGGACCATACTGTCGCGATTCGCCACGTCCGCTCTGGCCGCCTGCACCCGCAATCCATCCTTCAACAATTCGTCCGCTGCGATCTGGAGAACATCGGCGTCCACGTCGCACATCATGACCCGTGCACCCTCCTGCGCCAGAGCGCGCGCCGCCGCCAGGCCTATGCCGCGCGCAGCGCCGGTGACCAGGGAGACGCGATTGTGGAGGCGCCCTTCGCGTGTCATTTCCTTAGCTCGGGTTGAGGCGGAAGTCGGCGCCTTCGGGCAAGGTCTGACCGCCGTCCACCACAATGGTTGTGCCGGTGATGTAAGACGCCTCGTCAGAGGCGAGGAACAGGACAGCGTTGGCCACGTCGCGCGGGCTGCCGAGACGCCCGAGCGGGATCATGTCTTCCATGGATTCAATGAAAGCCGCGCTGCGCCCGGCCTTCACACCTTCGGTCAGGATATTGCCCGGCTCCACGCCATTGACCGTGATGCCGTAGCCCGCGAATTCCAACGCGGCCGCCTTGATGAAGCCATTGATGCCCGCCTTGCTGGCGGAATAGTGGCCGTGCCCGGGGCTGGTGACGCGCGGCCCGGTGATCGAGGAGGTAAAGATCATGCGTCCGTACTTCCTTGCTTTCATGGGTGCCAGCGCCGCGCGCGCCGCCAGATAGGTGCCTTTGAGGTTGACGGCAAGCACGCTGTCCCATTCCTCCGGTTCGATGTTCTCGATCAGGGTCCAGGGAAAGATGCCGGCATTCTGCACCAGGATGTCGAGGCGTCCGTGGCGCTGCAGTGCGGCGCCCACCGCGCCTTCGACATCAGCCTTTTTTGCGACGTCGACGGAGACGAAGTGCCCGCCGAGCCTTGCTGCCATCGCCGCGCCAGCGGAGGCCTCGCGGTCGGCGAGGACGATACTTGCTCCTTCCTCCACAAAGCGCTCGGCGATGCCCGCGCCGATTCCGCGCGCGCCGCCGATGACGAGAGCGATGCGGTCCTTGAGTCTCATGCGAGCTTCTGCCGGATCTGGAGCTTCACGGTGTCGATGAGGACGGCGGCCAGCACCAGGGCGCCCAGGATCATTTGCGTGTAGTGCGCCGGGAGGCCCATCAGGTTGATCGCAGTATGGATCGAGGATAGCAGCAACACGCCCGCATAGACGCCGGGCAGACGGCCAATGCCGCCCTTGAGGCTGACGCCGCCGATCACGACCGCCGCGAA
>OELB01000010.1_pt1 | contig 12948 bp, 14 predicted proteins | sample 1503051 | NCBI WGS metagenome assembly OELB01 (sample SAMEA104379574, study PRJEB20068) | metagenome | biome: 1000743; feature: 77; material: 1998 | place: USA | collected 2012 | depth 25 m
CGGTTCGATCCCGCTTGGGTCCACCAGATGAAAACCCCCGCAGCGAGCGATCGCGCGGGGGTTTTTCTTTGAGCTGTTGCCGGAGACGCCCGGCCGCTCGCTCCGTCAGCCCGTGCGAACCATGTGAAGGAAGGTATCGACCTCCTTCTTCAGGCGTTCGCCATTCACCGCCAGCTCCGAAGCCGAACTCAGGACCTGGGCAGAGCCCGCGCTGGTCTGCTGCGAGGCCTGCGTGACGCCGGTGATATTGTTCGACACCTCGGCCGTGCCTGTGGAAGCCTCCTGCACGTTGCGTGAAATCTCCTGGGTGGAGGCACCTTGTTCCTCCACCGCCGAGGCGATGGCCGTCGAGATCTCATTCACGCGATTGATGGTGACGGTGATCGCCTGGATCGCCTGGGCCGCGGAATCGGTCGAGTCCTGAATCGATTTGACTTGTCCGGCGATCTCTTCCGTCGCTCGTGCAGTCTGGGTCGCGAGATTCTTCACCTCGGACGCGACGACCGCAAAGCCCTTGCCGGCCTCGCCCGCCCTAGCCGCCTCGATCGTGGCGTTCAGGGCCAGCAGATTGGTCTGGCTGGCGATTTCATTGATCAGCGTGACCACTTCGCCGATCTTCTGCGCAGCTTCGGACAAGCTGTGGACCTTCGCATTGGTCTCTGCGGCCTGAATGACGGCTGATTCCACGATGCGAGTCGATTCCGTGACCTGATTGCCGATTTCCCGGATCGAGGAGCTCAGCTCCTCGGTCGCGGCGGCGACCGTCTGCACATTCTGCGTCGTCTGTTCGGAAGCAGCCGCCACTGCGGTGGATTGCTGCGAGGTCTCCTCCGCCGTGGCGGACAGCGACTGGGCGGTTGCCTGCAGTTCCGTCGCGGCAGACGTGACGGCGTTGACGACACCACCCACGGTCCCCTCGAACTGGTCGGCCAGACTGAGCATAGCCTTTCTGCGCTCGGCTTCAGCCCGCTTCTTGGTCTCCTCCTGCTCGACGCGCAGACGCTCCGTCTCGATCATGTTGTCCTTGAAGACCTGCACCGCCACGGCCATCTTGCCGATCTCATCGGTCCGGTCCCGGGCCGGAATTTCGGTGCCGGTGTCGCCGGCCGCCAGCTGGCCCATCGCGCTGGTCATGCCGGCGACCGGATTGACGATGGACCGGCCGACCAGCCACGCCGTGGCAAAGCCGAGAGTCGCGGCGACTCCGGCCATGATCAGCGCGAGGGTCCAGGACAGGTCCATCTGAGCCCGGGTTTCCTCGTCCAACTGCTTCAAGGCTGCATTGGAACCATCGATGAAAGTGCGCACGCCGGCCGTGATTTCGTTGCCCTTGTCCATCATGGTCTTGTCGACCAGGTCGGTCAGCGTGGCGTTGGCTGCAAATACCTTTTCGGTCACGTCGGCATAGGCCGCCAAATTCTTCTCTATGTCTTTGATCGCGGCTGCGTCGCTGCCCGCCACCATCGCGATGTCCTTCAAGGCGCGCTCCACGGCGGCGCGATCATCGCGGATCCTCTCACTGGCTTCGGCGATGTTCCGGTCCAGATAGCGCGTGATGTTCAGGCGATACGTCAAGACGGCGTGCAGCGCGCTTCCCAACTTGTCGGCGAGCTGGAGATTGCCGCCGGCAACAGCATCATCATGCTGAGCAGCCAGCGATGCCGTCATCGCCTGGCCACTGACGTCCATGTGCTCCGCCCGCTCCTTTTGAACGTCAAGCTTCAAGGCCGTGACGTCGTTCACGCCCTTGAGGTAGTCCGCAACATCAGCCTTCGCCTCTTCCAGCATCTTTCTACGGTCCGGATTGATGATGCGCGGGATAAGGTCGCCCATGCCTGCGATGGCGAGCTCGCCTTGCTTCTTGAGCTTCGTGGCTGCCTCTTCCGACGGAGTCGCTAGGAAGGTACGCACCAAGCGGCGGGTTTCGAGGAACTCCCGCTCAGCCGTGACGGCGCTCGTCGCATTCGCAGCCACAGGCGAGTAGACGTCAAAATCGTCCCTAGCGCTAAGCAAGCCCCAGGTCCCCACTCCCACAGCGATGCCCATGATCGCCATGACTGCCCCAAAGCCGAAATAGATGCGCCCTTTCACATTCAGTCGCGCGAGATTCATCAGGAGTCCTCAGAATTGCGTTTGTCTTGTTTGCGGAACTTGTGCGACCGATGCAGAGATCGCGCGTGATATCGTGATATGTTGTGGCGCTTAATGATGAATAAGAGGTTATCGCGAGCATGCACACGCGAGGACCTAGTTCGAATGAACTATGTGGCGCCGAGCGGCCCGATGGCTTCGCTGTCATAAGCAACCGCAACGAGAACGATGAGAACAGTCAGAGCCGTATCGCCGGCTCAACCCAAGTGGCGGCACTATCGCGCGAGCAGTTCCTGTGCTGATGAGTGAGACGTGAACCCCGACTGGCACAGCATCGAAACCCCGCGCCTTGTCCTGCGCACCTTGCCGCCGGCGGCGCTGGCCGCGCTGGTGGCGGGCGATCGGGCGGAGGCATCGCGCCTGGCGGGCTGCGACCTCAGCGACTTTCCGGACGAAGAGCGGGCGATCGCGCAGGTGAGGCTGACGGACTTGGCCGCCGATCCCACGTACCTTCCCTGGTCGTTGCGCGCCATGGCGCTGAAGCCTCATCTAGGCTTCGTCGGGCACTTCAACTTCCACACCAAGCCCGGCGCGGACTATCTGAAGGATCTGGCGCCGGGCGCCGTGGAGCTGGGGTATTTCGTGATGCCCGCCCACCGCCGCCAGGGCTTCGCCGAGGAAGCCGCGCTGGCCATGATGGACTGGGCGAGCCGGAGCCATGGAATCAGCCGGTTCGTCGTCTCCATCGGCCCGGAAAACGCCCCATCGGTCGCGATGGCGCGCAAGCTCGGCTTCTCCAGGATCGGCAGCCATATCGACGAGCAGGACGGCTACGAGGACATTCTGGCCCGGGGCTGACCATCCGCGGCGATTCAGGTGGCCTTGAAATCGTTAATTTCCGACCTAGATTCTAGGACATGGCCGCAAAGGTGGATGTTCCCGCCGGTTGGGCCATCCGGCACCGCGCCGAACCCGGGCGGTGGTCGGATTGGGTAGCTCGCTCATGCTGGAGGAGCTTGGAAAAAGATGACGCGCCTGTCCCTGTTCAACAGTCCCCTGCTTCTGGGTTTCGACCATTTCGAACGGACCCTGGACCGCATCGCCAAGGCCGGCGCGGAAGGTTATCCGCCGTACAACATCGAGCAGATCGGCGAGGATCGGCTGCGCATCACCCTGGCGGTGGCCGGCTTCGGTTTGGACGATCTGGAGATCCAGATCGAGGACAACCAGCTCACCATCAAGGGGCGGCAAAAGGATGATCCGGACCGCGTCTATCTCTATCGCGGAATTGCGGCCCGGCAATTCCAGCGCAGCTTCGTGCTGGCCGAAGGAATCGACGTGACAGCGGCGACCCTCGATAACGGATTGTTATCGGTGGATTTGCAGCGGCCCAGGGCTGTGAGCCAGGTACGAACCGTCCCGATCCGCAAAGCGACGGGTGAGAAGAACGCCGCCAAGCGTGTGACGGTGGATGCCGAGAGCAAGTGAGAGCGCATGGATACCGACGCGCCGCCAAGCGGGCATCGGATCCTAAGGTGATGGAGTGGAACATGACAGAAGTAGAACGCATTCGCGCCTTGACCCCGCAGGACCTGTTGATGCTGGGCATCAAGGAGATGGCGTACGTGAAGGACGTCGAGGTCGACGGCGAAACGGTTGTTGCCTTGTTCGCCGCCAACGGCCAGCAGATCGCGGTAATGGAAGACCGGCAGACGGCGGTCGCGGCCGCGTGGCAGAACGGCCTCTCGCCCATGACGGTGCACTGAGCACCGCCCATCCATTCGGCAGAGCTGGCGGAATTTCCGCGCCGATCTGAACATTCGTTCAGTACCCTTAATCGTTTCCTAACTACGTTCACCGCAGCCTAGGGCTTCTTGGCGGCTGATCCGCCGCCCATCAGGGACCGAGCGCGTGGACCTACAGGCGTTGAAAGATATCGTGACGGCGCACCGCGCCTGGCTGCGCAACGAGCGCGGCGGCAAGCGCGCCGATCTTTCCCTGAAGGTGCTGCGCGATCTCAACCTGCGCGGGCTCAGCCTGCCGAGGGCCAAGCTGACGGGCATCCAGCTCATCAATTGCGACCTTTCGGGCGCCAACCTGCGCGAGTGCGATCTGTTCGCCGCCAACCTGGCGGGCAGCCGCTTCATGGGCGCGGATTGCCGCGACTGCGATTTTCGCGGCGCGCATCTGCAAGGCGCCGATTTCTCCGAAGCCAAGCTGAGCGGCACGGATTTCCGCGAAGGTTCGCTGCTGGTCAGCAGCGGCGGCAATGTAGAACCGCCGAAGCGCGAGACCTGGAGTCCCGACAAGTCCGACACCGCCATGAACCGCGCCGACCTGACCGGCGCGAAGCTGCGCAACTCGATCATCCGCAAGGCGGATTTTTCCGGCGCCGTCCTGCGCAACGCCGATCTCAGCGGCGCCAATCTTGACGGCTCGACGCTGAAGGATGCCGACCTGCGCGGCGCCAACCTCGCCAATTGCGACCTCACCGGCACGCAGCTCAACCGCGCGATGATCGAAGGCGCGTTCCTCGACGGCGCAGTCCTCACCGATGCCAACATGCACGGCGTCGATCTCAAGGGCGCGATCTACAACAGCCTCGATACCTCGGTCACGATCTCGGTCGACGATTCGGCCGAGACGCAAGCGCTGATCGGCGAAATGATCGTCGCGCATGAAAGCTGGGTGACATCATCGGGCGTCGAAGGCCAGCGCGCGGATTTCTCCAACGCCGATCTGTCCGGCCTCGATTTTTCCGGCCGCAATCTGCGCGGCGCGCTGTTCGTCGATTCCCGGTTGCGCTCCGCCAAGTTTCGCCGTGCGACCGTCGATCTGGCCGATTTCTCGCGCTCCGATCTGACCGGCGCCAATTTCGAGGCCGCGTCGCTGCGCGGCGCAAACTTCACCGGCGCCAATCTGCGGCGCACCGATTTTCGCAAGGCCAACCTGGAGATCGAGATCGCGGTCCTCGCTGACGGCGAGAGCCGCGAATGGCCGCCGCGCTTCAACAACTGCCGGCTCGAAGAAACCAATTTCAAGGATGTGAAGGCGACGCGCCTGATCGCGACCAGCGTCACCACAAAGAAGGTGATCGCCGACGAGGCGTTCTTGAAATTGCTGGCGGCGGGCGCGACAGCGTAGACTGCCGTACCTCCGAAACGTCATTCCCAGAACATACATGTATCAGACGGTGATGCTCTATGCGTGCAAGGCGACGTTCGTCGGCGAAGGCGAGCTCCCTTACGAAAGCCCTCCTGAAATCGGCAGCACGCACAAGTGCATCTTGTTTGTGAGGCAAGCGGACAATGAAGTCGATGCGCAAAAGGCGGCCAGCCTACTGACGCAGTACGGATGGTCCTCCGTGGTTGTCACGAAAGCGGCGGCAATCCAGCCAGAATCGCTCAACGATCCTTCGATGCAGGTGTTCCAACGGCACTACGAAGAATGCCTGGAACAGGGCGATTCCCTGGTTTGGTATCCCTGAGATGCGCCGGGGAGGCGTCGTTAGGCCGCGTGGCTCTTCGCGGTATCCGTCAGCAGCGCATAGATGGCGTCGGTCTGATCGGCGCCGCGCAGCTTTTCGCACACCGATTTGTCGCGCAGGAGACGGCTGACGCGCGCCAGCGCCTTCAGATGATCGGCGCCCGCGCCTTCCGGCGCCAGCAGCAGGAACACCAGGTCCACCGGCTGCTCGTCGATCGCGTCGAAATCGACCGGCTCGTCCAGGCGCGCGAACAGGCCGAACAGCTCCTTGATCTCCGCCAGCTTGCCGTGAGGAATCGCGATGCCGTTGCCGACGCCGGTGGTCCCCAGCCGCTCGCGCTCCAGCAACACGTCGAAGACGGCGCGTTCATGCAGGCCGGTCAACTCGGCCGCGCGCTTGGCCAATTCCTGCAGCACGTGCTTCTTGCTGGTCGCCTTCAGGCGCGGCATGACCCGCGCCGGCGTGATGAGATCTTCGATTTCCATGAATCCGTCCTTGGGGTCCCGATTCCAGCCTAGAGCCCGCGCATCACGGCCGAGCCTGGCCGGCCATGCCGCCCGCCGCCGTCCCCAGGCGCGGATCGACCCAGCCGATATTGCCGTCGTTGCGGCGGTAAACCATGTTCAATCCGCCATGCGCCCGGTTGAGGAACATCATGGCTTTGAGATCCGACAAGTCGAGGCGCATGACCGCTTCGCCGACCGTCAGGGTCGGGATCTCGGTCTGCATCTCGGCGATCACAGCGGGCGCCTCGCTGCCGTTGACGGCGACGGCCTCGGCTTCTTCCTCGCCTTCCGGCGCCAGGATGTACTGCGCGGCGCGGAAGCTCTGCGTCTCCGCGCGATGATGGTCGCGGAGCCGGCGCTTGTAGCGTCGCATGCGTTTCGCCAGATGATCCATCGCCAGATCGAAGGCGGCATAGGCCTGATCGGCGGATGCCTCCGCCTGCACCAGGATGCCGCGGCCGATATGGACCGACAGATCGGCGCTGAACAGATGCGACTGCTTGGAGAACGTCACCGTCGATTCGATCGGGTTGCCGAAATATTTCGCGATGCCGTGGTCAAGCGATTGCGCGACGTGGGTCCGCAGCGCTTCACCGACGTCGATATTCTTACCTTTGACCGTCAGATTCATGATCGTTGTCCAACAGACGGGTGTAATGCCGCACAGCTGTCAAGGTGGCCATTCGGCCTTCGACCTTCGTGCCCGTCCGACGGCGGGCCGGGACCATATGTACCGCCCCCTCCCAAGTCAAGGGCAGCCTCCCCATCGATCCTGGGGGAATGATGTAACGCTGGTCAGGCGGAACGCAAGGACTTCTCGCGCCGGCGCTGGACGGATGACGGAATTTTTAATGATTCTCGATATTTAGCAACAGTCCGGCGGGCGATATCCACACCCTCGTTTTTCAGCACCGCGACCAACTGGTCGTCCGACAGGACGGCCTCCACCGGCTCCTTGTCGATCAGCTCCCTGATGCGCGAGCGGACCGCCTCGGCGGAGTGGCTGTCGGCGCCGTCGGCGGCTTGAATCGCGGCCGAGAAAAAGTAGCGCAGCTCGAACAATCCGCGCGGCGTCGCCATGAACTTGTTGGCCGCGACGCGGCTCACCGTGCTCTCGTGCATGCCGATCTCGTCCGCGATGTTGCGGCGGATCAGCGGCTTCAGATGCTTGACGCCGTGCAGGAAGAACATCTCCTGCTGGCGCACGATTTCGCTCGCGACCTTGAGGATGGTGGTGGCGCGCTGGTGCAGCGTCTTCACCAGCCAGTTGGCGGCGGACAGTCGATCGGCGAGATAATCCTTGTCCGCCTTGCTTTGCGTCTTTCCCGTGACACGCGTGTGATACTGCTGATTGACCAGCAATCGCGGCAGGTTGTCGCTGTTGAGCTCCACCGACCAGGACCCGTCCGGCATGCGATAGACCATGATGTCGGGCTGGATCGCCTGCACCTCGGTGCGGTCGAACGCGTAGCCGGGGCGCGGATTGAGCGAGCGGATCTCCGCCGCCATGTCGGCGAGGTCTTCGGCGTCGACGCCGCACACTTTCATGAGCTGCGCGCGGTCGTGCTTGGCGAGGAGGTCGAGGTGATCCAGCATCGCCTGCATCGCAGGATCCAGGCGATCCAGTTCCTTCAACTGCAGCGCCAGGCATTCGGCGAGGTTGCGCGCCGCGACCCCGATCGGATCGAATTGCTGCAGCTTCCTGAGCACGGACTCGGCCAGCTCGAAGGTGCAGCCGAGCCGCTCCGCCAGTGCGTTCAGATCGCCCTGCACGTAGCCCGCGTCATCGATCAGGTCGATGATCTGCAGGCCGATGAGGCGCTCCATCGGATCGACGATCTCGATGCCGAGCTGTTGCTCCAGATGCTCGCGCAGCGTGAGATCGCGCGACAGGGTCTCCTGGAAGTCGCCATCCTCGTCGGGAAAGTCGCCACGCCCCGCACCGACGCGCCAGTTCGCCTGACCCGACGGCTCGCCGAAATCCGCGCTGCCTTCGCCGGCGCTGTTGCCGGTGTAGACGTTGTCGTAGTCGGCGTCGACCGGCGATTCCTTGGCGTCGGGCAGGTGTTCGCGATCGCTGAATTCCTTGGCGTCGAGCATGCGGTCGGGATTGCCGTCGGCGGCGGTGGCTTCGGCCGGCGTCTCGCGTTCCGAATCGTCCGCGCGCTCGAGCAGCGGATTGCGTTCCAGCTCTTCCTCGACATAGGCCGCCAGGTCCTGATTCGACAATTCCAGCAGCTTGATCGCCTGCTGGAGCTGCGGCGTCATGACGAGGGACTGCGCCTGGCGCAGATCTAAGCGTTGTGAAACGGCCATTTGGGCCCGAAACTAGAGCGAGAACCTTTCGCCAAGGTAAACGCGCCGGACCGCCGGGTCATTCACAATCTGCGCCGGCGTCCCTTCGGCGAGGACGCCGCCCTCGTTCAGGACATAGGCCCGGTCGACGATGTCGAGCGTGTCGCGCACGTTGTGATCGGTGATGAGCACGCCGATGCCGCGATCCTTGAGATGCGACACCAGGTCACGAATATCGGCGACCGCGATCGGATCGATGCCGGCCAGCGGCTCATCCAGCAACACGTAGCTCGGCTTGGCCGCCAGGCAGCGCGCGATCTCGACCCGCCGCCGCTCGCCGCCGGAGAGGGCGGTCGCGGGCACCTTGCGCAGATGGCCGACCGCAAAATCCGCCAGCAGCCGGTTGAGCCGATGGTCGCGCTCGCGCTTGTCCGGCTCCGTCACTTCGAGCACGGCCATGATGTTGTCCGCGACGCTCATGCCGCGGAAGATCGAGCTCTCCTGCGGCAGATAGGCGATGCCGCCGCGGGCGCGCAGATACATCGGCAGGTCGGTGATCTCTTCGCCGTCCAGATAGATCGCGCCGGCATCGGCCTTGGTCAGGCCGGTCATGATGTAGAAGCAGGTGGTCTTGCCGGCGCCATTGGGGCCGAGCAGCCCGACCGCTTCGCCGCGCTGCACGCCGATCGTGACGTCGCGCAGCACCGGACGGCGGCGATATTGCTTGCCGATGTGATAGGCGACCAGCCCTTCGATGCCGGTCGGATCGACCTCGGCGCCATTGACGACGAAAGTGGGGCCGACCGGATGGGTCGTGCCGTTCACCTGCTCGTCGCGCTGGTCGCCGGTTTCCATCATTGCGTCACCGGCGCCGGCGGCGTCCCGGCATCTGTGGTGTTGTCCTTCGGCTTGATGGTGGTGAAGACGCGCTGGCCCTGCGCCGGCAACAGGCGGCTGATGTCGTTCTTCAGATCCAGCTCCGCGCGCCCGCCTTTATAGGTGTTGTCCTTGCTGTGGATCACCACGTTGCCGGTCAGGACCGCGATCTCGGTATTGGGATCGTAGGCGAGATGCTCGGAAAAGGCGGTCTGCTCCTTGCGGTCCACGCGCACGTGGCCTTGCGCCTCGACCTGATAGACCTCCGAACCGTTGCCGGCCTCATTCTCCGGCGTCGCCGGATCGTCGACCTTGTCGCGGAAATAGGCTGTCGCCTCGTCGGAATGGATGGTGGTCTCCTTCTGCGGGCGCACGATCACCACCGCGCCCTTCGCCACCACGATATCCTTGTCGCGCCAATATTCGATCTGGTCGCGCGCCGTCACGGTCTGACTGTCGGTCACGACCTTCAGGTTGCGCCCGGTCAGCACCAGCAGGCGGGAGGATTCCTGATAATCGGCATGATCGCCGTACGACGTGGATTGGCTGGTCTGGATCTTGACGTTGCCGGTCGCCTCCCAGTGCGAGAGCTCATCCTGCTCGTCGAGATAGGCGATCAGCGTGTCGGCGGCGATCGACGTGTCGCCCTGCTGCGCCAGCGCATTGCCGCGCGCGGTGTAGGTGCGCGCATCGCGCTTCCATTCGATGCCGTTCTCGGCGGAGATCTCGATCGGCTCGCCCTTGTTGTTGTCGAATCCGAACCCGCCGCCACCGCTGCTAGTACTGCTGCCGGTGTTCGCGCTGTTGGTCTCCTGCGCCCATGATGAGGCGGCGAGGACCAGAAACAGGACGGCCGACACAGCGCCCAGCAGGCGCGCGGCAGCCGGCCGGCAAAGCGGCCTCGACAGTCCGGTGATGGCGCCCGTCGGGCTCATCCGCCCTGGTCCTTCTGCTTGGGATAGATCTTCATATAGGCCTTGCCCGTGAATTCTATGGTATCGCCATCGTCGAGCACGCGGAACCCCTGCGAGATCAGCTCGCCATCGCCATTCTGGCCTTCGACCACGTCATTGCCCTCCGCGGTCTTGGCATTGAGGTCGATGGTTGCGCTATCGGTCTGGAACGACAGGCCATTGTCATGGAACAGGGTCACGTCGCCGCTCAAGGTCACGACATCGGCGTCGCGGTCGAGGATACCGTCATTGGCGGTCAACGCCACATAGGCGCCGCTGGACATGGTGATGTCGGCGAGCGGCTTTTTCAGCGCAATGTGACGATCGTCACCATCGGCGTGCGAGGCCGAATCGGCGGTGATGCTGAAGGGGCGGCCCTTCTTGTCCTTGCCGTCATACTTGACGTCGTTGACGGTGACCTCGGCCTTGGTGTTCGTCTCGTTCACCTGCTGGATGAAGGTCGGGTCGACCACGGTGCCGCGCGATTGCAGCCACCAATAGGCGACATAGCCCAGCGTCACGACGACGACCAGGGGCAACGCCACCTTGAGCATGCGTACCGACGTGCCGCGCCGGCCTTTGGGCCGCACCGGGCCTTGCCCAGGGGCGCGCCGCGGCGCGACCTTGCGCAGGCCAGCGGGTCCCGACGCCGGACCCGGAGCAGGGCTGGACGCTGGGGTCGGTTGGCCCGGCAGATATTCGCTCTGGTTCGCCATTGCCGGTCAATCCTTCGTCATGCGACGCCGGCCTTGAGGCAGTCGTGCAGCCGCACGATGCCGACCGGCTTGCCATCTTCCAGCACGAACAGCGAGGTGATCGATTTCTCGTTCATCACATGCAGCGCCTCAGCCGCCAGCGCCCCGGGACGGATGGTGCGCGGGTGGGCCGTCATCACTTCGCGCACGGTGCGGTGCATCAGGTCAACACCCATGTGCCGCCGCAAATCCCCGTCGGTGATGATCCCCGCCAGGTGGCCGGTCCCGTCGAGCGCGCCGACGCAGCCATAGGTCTTGGCGGTCATTTCCAGGATCGCTTCCTGCATGCCCGTTTCAACGCTGATGAGCGGCAGTTCCTTGCCCACATGCATGAGGTCGGCGACCCGCAGCAGCCTTTGCCCCAGCTTGCCACCCGGGTGAAGCGCACGGAAATCCTCCGTCGAGAACCCCTTGCGCTCCAGCAGCGCGACCGCCAGCGCGTCGCCGAGCGCCAGCATCATGGTGGTGGAGGTGGTGGGCGCGATCGCCATCGAGCCGGCTTCGCCCACCTTGGGCAGTGCCAGCGTGACATCGGCCGCGGCAGCCAAGGTGCTGCTGGCGTTCGCCGTAATCGCGATGAGGGGGATCGACCAGCGGCGCGTGTGGCTGACGATATCCGCCAGCTCGAAGGTCTCGCCGGAATTGGAGAGCGCCACCACCGCGTCGCCGGCGGTCACCATGCCGAGATCGCCATGGCTGGCTTCGCCGGGATGGACGAACTGCGCTGGCGTTCCGGTCGATGCAAAGGTCGCCGCGATCTTGCGTGCGATATGGCCGCTCTTGCCCATGCCGGTCACGATCACGCGCCCGGTCACGCTCGCCAGGATATCGAGCGCGCGATCGATCCGCTCGTCCAGCTCGCGCGCCAAACGGACCAGGGCATCGGCTTCCTGGGTCAAGACGCGCTGCGCCGCCGCCAGCCCTTCGGCCTCCAGCCTTTCGACCGATGCCTGTTCGCCGGCGGGTGATGCGCGCGTCAGCGATGCGGACGCCCGTTGCGCCTCGCTCGCCTCGCCTTCTGCCCGTGCCGTCACTGCCCTCTCCTCAATTACGGCGGCAATCCATCAAGACTGGCCGGACCATAGCGCCGCACGCCCAGCAAATCCAGCAGACTCCCGCCGCCGGCCGGTCCCAGGATCAGCCAAGCCTTTGCGCAGCAACGGAGAAGTTCGAGCCCGGTCCCCAGTCGACTTGGTCAGTGCTCGAAAATGTCGGGCTGATCCCAGCCCAGCCGATCCAAAGCGGCCCGTGTGGGGAGGAAGCCGAAGCATCCCTCCGCCAGGGCACGCCGCCCTTCCCGCTCCAGGATCGGATCGAGCTTTTCCTTCAATTGGTGCAGGTAAAGGACATCGGCCGCCGCATATTTGAGCTGCTCCTGGGACAAGGTTTCGGCGCCCCAGTCGGAACTCTGCTGCTGCTTCGAGAGGTCGATGCCCAGCAGCTCCCTGCACAAATCCTTAAGCCCGTGCCGGTCGGTGAAGGTGCGCACCAGCTTGGCCGCGATCTTGGTGCAGTAGACCGGCGCGCAATCGATATCGAGATTGACCTTGAGCGCGCTCAGGTCGAAACGTGCGAAGTGGAACAGCTTCAGGACATTCCGATCCTCGAGCAGCGCCTTGAGGTTGGGCGCCGAGGCGCGCTTGCCCGGCGCGGGACGGGCGATCTGCACCAGGTGAACGGCGCCGTCGCCCTGGCTCAACTGCACCAGGCACAGCCGGTCGCGCACGGGATTGAGGCCCATGGTCTCGGTATCGACCGCGACCACCGGACCGAGCTTGAGACCGGCCGGCAGATCGCCGCGGTGCAGCTCGACGGTCATTCAGTTTCCTTTGCCGGCTGATTCGATCATGGCCGCCATCCTGCCGCCATTCGCGGCATTTGGCAAAGCGCCCCACCACGCGCGCCGGGCCACCGGCTGCCGACGGATCTAGGCCTATTGCTTAATGAGATGGTGCCCAGGAGAAGACTCGAACTTCCACGGGTTG
>OELB01000015.1_pt1 | contig 12781 bp, 8 predicted proteins | sample 1503051 | NCBI WGS metagenome assembly OELB01 (sample SAMEA104379574, study PRJEB20068) | metagenome | biome: 1000743; feature: 77; material: 1998 | place: USA | collected 2012 | depth 25 m
GTGCTGTTCGATCTGCTGAAGGCGGAGACGCTGGCGGAGCTGCCGGGCCTTGCCGATGCGACGCAGGACGTGGTCGAGGCGGTGCTGGAAGAAGCCGGCAAGTTCGCCGCGAACGAGCTGCAGCCGATCAATCATTCTGGCGACGAGGAAGGCTGCCGCTACGAGAATGGGACGGTGACGACGCCCAAGGGCTTCAAGGAAGCCTACAGCAAGTTCATCGAAGGCGGCTGGACGGGATTGCCGTGCGATCCTGAATTCGGCGGGCAGGGCCTGCCCAAGGTCATCAATTTCGCGGTCGAGGAGATGATCTGCTCGGCCAATCTTTCCTTCGGCATGTATCCGGGCCTTTCCAACGGCGCCTATAACGCGGTCGCCTTGCACGGCACGCCAGACCAGAAGGCGACTTATCTGCCCAAGCTGGTCAGCGGCACCTGGTCGGGCACCATGTGCCTGACGGAGCCGCATTGCGGCACCGACCTCGGCCTCATCAAGACCAAGGCCGAGCCGGACCAGGATGGCAGCTACAAGATCACCGGCACCAAGATTTTCATTTCCGCCGGCGAGCATGACCTGAGCGAGAACATCGTGCATCTGGTTCTGGCGCGCTTGCCTGACGCGCCGGCCGGCATCCGGGGCATCTCGCTGTTCGTGTGCCCGAAGTTCCTGCCCGACACGTCCGGCGAGCCGGGGCCGCGCAACGCCGTGCGCTGCGGATCGATCGAGCACAAGATGGGCATCAAGGCGTCAGCCACCTGCGTCATGAATTTCGACGGCGCGACCGCCTGGCTGGTCGGCCAGCCCAACAAGGGCATGTCGGCCATGTTCACCATGATGAACGCGGCGCGCCTCGCGGTCGGCATGCAGGGTCTCGGCATCGCGGAAGCCGCCTATCAGGGCGCAGTCACCTATGCCAAGGACCGGCTGCAGATGCGTTCGCTCAGCGGCCCGAAGTTCCCGGACAAGCCGGCCGATCCCATCATCGTGCATCCCGACGTGCGACGCATGCTCTTGACAATGCGTGCGCTGACCGAAGGCTGCCGCGCCTTGAGCTACTGGGTCGGCATGGAGCTCGACATCTCGCATCATCATCCGGACGAGAAGCGCCGGCAGGAAGCCGACGATCTGGTCGCGCTGCTGACGCCGGTGGTGAAATCGTTCCTGACCGATCATGGATTCAACGCCGCCAATCTCGGCGTGCAGGTGTTCGGCGGCCACGGCTATATCCGTGAATGGGGGATGGAGCAGCTCATCCGCGATGCGCGCATCACCCAGATCTACGAGGGCACCAATGGCATCCAGGGCCTGGATCTGGTGGGGCGGAAATTGTCGCTCGGCATGGGGCGGCTGCTGCGGCGCTTCTTCCATCCGGTCGGCGCCTACCTCGAGGCCGCGGCGGAAAAGCCCGAGATGGCGGAGTTCGTTCTACCCAGCATGAAAGCCTTCGCCAAGCTGCAGCAGGCAACGGGCTGGCTGGCGCAGGCCGGCCTCAAGAACCCCGAAGAGGCGGGGGCGGCGGCGACCGACTATCTGCGCCTGTTCGCTTTCACGGCGCTCGCCTACATGTGGTGCCGGATGGCCGAGATCGCTTTGGAGAGGAAGAGCGGCGACAAGGCGCAGTTCTACGAAACCAAGCTCGCCTGCGCCCGGTTCTTCATGACCCGCCTGCTGCCGGAGACTAATACCCTGTTCACCACGTTAACGTCCGGCAGCCAAACCCTGATGGCGCTGCCGGCGGAGGCTTTCTAGGGCCCGTTAACTTTAATTTTTGCAGTAATTCTCAATAGGTTACGGGCGATCACGGCTTTGTCGCGCAGACCTGTGCGCCCCGTCACAAACATTTCGCCGCGGAACCCCTACATCCTGGGTGCAGCGGGGACGTCCCCAACGTTCCCACTGTGGGTTTTCCAAACCCTAAGTTTGCGATTGCTTTGGCGTCCGAATCCCATTCGGGGGACTCCCAAATGGGGCGCTAAGACGCCGCGCCGGCGGACCGTTCCCGTCCCCAAAGGTCCGCCGGCGTGTTTTTACAGGGGTTCGGGACGGACTGGGACGAAAATGTACAGCTCCTCGAATAAACGTAGGCCCCGCGACGTGCCGCCGGTTCCGTCCGGCACTTTCACGGTTCTGCCGTTGGCGCTGTGGGCCCGTTTGTGGTCGCGCCGCAGCTTGAGGCGGGTGGCGGCCGGCATCCCGGCGTTGCGCCTGGTCAAGGTCTTTGCCAACGACGCCTGAAGCGCTCGTCCATCTTTCTTCGTCGAGGATGAATGCGTAACCTGTCGCGATGACTGATCGCGGCGAGCTTCGCATCGACCGGGCCGAGCGCGCGGAAGTGCCGCTGCTGGCGATGCTCAACGTCCAGCTCGATGAAGACGAGCCGCATCCCCATGCGCTTCCCGTGGCGGCGCTGACGGAGCGCATGACGCGCTGGATCGAAAGCGGCGAGTATGAGGTGCTGCTGTTCCGCCGGGGCGAGCGCGTCACCGGCTATGCCGCCTGGCGGCTGGAGGATCGCGGCGCCTATCTCCGGCACTTCTTCATCTGCCGTGACCAGCGGCGCCAGGGATGGGGCCGCGCCTTCATGACGCTGCTGTGCCGCGACATCTTCCCCAAGGATCGTCCGATCCAGATCGAAGCCGCCATCGGGAACACCGGCGCCATCGCTTTCTGGCGCACCATCGGCTTCCAGGATTTCGGCCTCAGCATGGAATTGAAGGCGGGAGCGGCGCCGAAATAGAGCGGCGCTATTCCACCTTCACCTCCGTCAGCGAATAGCCGTCGGGGAGCTTGGCTTGGTCGGGGACCAGGCGGTCGGCCACCAGGGGAATGTCGATGCTGGTGTTCTCGTCCAGCTGCAGGCGCAGCGTGATGCCAGTATAGACCTCCTTGGCATCGCCGACCTGCTCGAAGAACGCGTGGTCGGTGCCGTCGGGCTCGTGCTTCGTGATCCACAGCAGCTTGGCCGACCATTCCGTCGGCAGGTCGCCGTCGCGTCCGCCCGGCGCGCGCAGGGCCAGGCGCTGCAACGGCTCCGCCTCCGTCGCATAGGTGATGACGCCAACGACGGAGCGATCCTCACCCAGCTCTTCGGCATCGCGCGCCGTGAAGGCGATGTGCGCGGCGACGACGCGCTGGTCATAGTTCGGACCCTTCTTACCCATGGTCAGCCAGTCGCCGAAATCGCCTTCGCCGGTCGCGCTGAACAGCCGCTTGCCGGTATAGAGGCTGAACACTTCGTGGCTGCTCTGCTCGGCGCAGCAGCCCCAGAGGGTCGCGACCACGTAGGATCCCGAAACCGCAACCTCATCGGCGTTCGTCTCCATCGTCATCGCCGCATCGCCGAGGCCGGTGGGCGTCAGTGGCCGCGCCTTGACGCGAAGGACAGAGCTTTGCGTATCGATCTCTTCGTCGTCCGCTTCGCGCGTCGTCCGATCGATCTCGGTCTCAACCAGGAATCGCTTCATCTCGCCCTTGCCGGCGCGGTCGTCAAAGAACGACGCGATGTCGTGACGGCGATTGATGGTGTGGATCAGGTAGGCCTTGTCGTCCATCGTGATGCTGGTTTCCGTCGTGGACTTTTCATCGACGATCGGATCAGCCAGTGCCGGGAACGCGATCAACGCCAGCAGGACCGCGATTGGAGCAGCGTGTCTCATAAGGACCCCGTCATTCAGGCAAATCGGATTGCGCCACCGCGCCGGACCAGGGCGAGGCAAGATCGGTCGCGCCGACCCTTGATCCGTCGGGCGCGACCTGGGTGGCGCTGGGATTGGCGAATTGCGCGGGATAGGGCGCAAGGTCGGTCAGCTCTGCCTTCACGCTCTTGCCGATTGCGTCCGCAACGCCTTGGCCCAAGCGGCGATCGATCAGCGCGACCTCGCTGCCACTGACATCGATGCGCGGGCAATGGAACGCACCATCGAGGTCCATGCCGAAATCCACCAGGAAGGACAGAATCTGCGCCACCGCCGGCATGATCTTGCGCCCGCCGGATGCGCCGATGGCGAGCGCGCCAATGCGCGGCGACAAGGCGATCGTCGGGCACATATTGCTGAGCGGCCGCGCGCCCGGCCGGATCGAGTTCGGCTTGCCCGGCACCGGATCGAACCACATCATGCCGTTGTTCATGAGGATGCCGGTCGAGGGCGACAGCACGAAGGAGCCGAAGCGCGACAGCAGAGTCTGGGTCCCGGCGACGACATTGCCATAGCGGTCGGCGACGCAGAAATGGCTGGTGCAGCTTGGTCGCGTTTCGCTGTCGCTTGCGCCCATATTCTTGAGGCGATCCCGATAAGCGCGGTCGAGCGCTGTGGCATAGGCGGCGTAGTGCGGCGCCTCAGGCGCGGCGCCTTTGCCGATTGCCGGCAACTTTTCCATCCACTCGCCGAGCACGCGCTTCAAGGTCGGCCCGGCGGTGAGGCCGGACGGCGCGAACACTTTCGCATCGCGATAGGAAATCTCCACCGGATCGATGAAACGCGCCTGATAGCGTTCCAGATCGCCGAGCGAGATCTTGCTGCCCGCCGCCTGCAGATCGCGGATCAGATCGGCGGCGATGTCGCCGCGATAGAAGCGCTCCGGCCCATCCGATGCGCTGAGCTTCTTCAACGTGTCGATCAGGCGGCCCAGTTTCAGGAACACCGGCACGCCCTCCTCGAACGGCTGCGGCACGCGCCCGCCGGGCAGATAGAGATTGCGTGTCGCTTCGAAGGTGGCGAGGCCCTTGGCCTCCACCAGCAATGACATCGCGCCGTACCAATCGAGGCTGAGCCCGCGCTCCGCCAGCGCGATGGCCGGCTGCACCAGATCGCTCCAGGGCAGGCGGCCATAAGTGCGATGCGCCAACGCAAGGCCGGACACCAGGCCGGGCACGGCGACGGAATAGGGGCCGAGGATGTTGCGATCCTCCTTGACGCCCGGCCAGCCGAAAAAACCCTCGGCGGTCGGGCCGCCGGTCAAGGGATAATCGGCAGGATCGATCGCCTCCGGCGCGATCATGCCGTAATCGAGGCAACGCACTTCGCGTTTTGCTGCGTCATACAAGGTCGCGAAGCCGCCGCCGCCCAGTCCGCTCATCCAGGGTTCGACTGCGCCCAGCGCCAGGCTGACCGCGACCGCGGCATCCACCGCATGGCCGCCTTGCGCCAGGATGCGGGCGCCGGCCGCCGCGGCGTCGCGCGATTGCGCGGCGGCCAAGCCGTCGCGGGCGCGCACCGCCGGCTTGGCATAGCGCACGCTGGGTGGGACCAAGAGGTCATTCATGTGTGATCGGCGCCCCTGTTTTTGTGGCGAGTCGCGATGCTAGACTTCTCCTATCTCGAGGGGAAGCGGATGAAACGCGGTTGGGATCTGGCAGTGGGGGCGGCGATCCTCATTGGCGCGCTGGCCTTGCGTGCCGCGGACCCTTTGCCTCTGCAACAGCTCCGTAACCTGACCTTCGATTCGTATCAGCGGCTGAAGCCCCGCGCCTACGATCCCGCCAGTCCGGTCGTCATCGCCGCGATCGACGAAAAATCGCTGGACAAGTTCGGGCAATGGCCCTGGTCGCGCACGATTCTGGCCAGGATCGCCGACCGGCTGACGGAGCTGGGCGCGGCGGCCGTCGCGTTCGACGTGTTGTTCTCGGAGCCGGATCGGACCTCGCCCGCGGCCGTCGCCGCCAACCTGCCGGCTGATCCCAAATATCAGTCCGTGCGCGCTCAGCTGGCAACATTGCCCGATCCCGATGCGGAGTTCGCGGCGGCGCTGGCGCGCTCGCCGTCGGTCATGGCCTTTGCCTATTCGGACGATGCTGCCTTGTCCGCCGATCCCTCCATCGAATTCCCATACGGATTCAGCATCATCGGCACGGCAGGAGAATCCTACGTCGCGGGCAAGGTGCAAGGCGCGCACTATGCCATCTTGCCCTTGCCGGCCTTCATGCAGGCGGCCCATGGCATGGGCGAGGTGCATGCCGGCGATCCGGATCCCGATGGTGTCATCCGCCGCGTGCCCCTGGCGGTGGCGGTAGGCGACCGGCTCTATCCGACACTCGCAGGCGATGCGTTGCGCGTCGGTATCGGTGGCCAGACCGCACAGGTGAGGCTGACGAAGGACGGCTTCATCGACAAGATGCGGATCGGCGAGGCGATCATCCCGGTGAATGATCGTGGCGAATTGCTGCTCTACGATACCGGACTGGTGGCGGATCGCTATCTCTCGCTGGCTGATCTGTTCGACGCCGGTTTCGATGCCAGCCGCATCGCCGCTCATCTGGTCCTGATCGGCGCGACCGTCGAAGGCCTGAAGGATATCCGCGCGACGCCGCTGGCGCCGGTCATGCCGGGCGTTGAAATCCACGCGCAGATCCTGGAGCAGATTCTCGGCGGCATATTTCTCACCCGCCCCTACAACGCCGACTATGTCGAGATGGTGTATCTCGGCTGTTTCGGCCTGGTGCTGATGGGCTTCCTCTATCGGCGCAGCGCGATCACCGGCACCATCGTCCTCATCGCGGCTGTCGCGGTCACGATCGGCGCGTCCTGGTGGGCGTTCACGGAGAAGGGCTATCTGTTCGATCCGATCTATCCGGGTCTCGCCGCCGTCGCCATGTTCGGCACCGGCACGCTGGTCAATTACCTGCGGGTGGAGCGCGAGAAACGCAACGTGCGCATCGCGATGGGGCGGTATCTGTCGCCGATCCTGGCTGACCAGGTCAGCCAGAATCCGGAACAGTTGAAGCTGGGTGGCGAATTGCGCGAGCTCACGCTCATGTTCACCGACATCCGCGGCTTCACCCATATCTCCGAATCGCTCGATCCCCAGGCGCTGACGCAATTGATGAACTCGTTCCTCACGCCCATGACCCGGGTCATCCAGGATCGCGAGGGCTTCATCGACAAATATATCGGCGATTGCATCATGGCGTTCTGGAACGCGCCGATCGACGTGCCGAGCCATGCGCAGAAATCCATCCTGGCGGCCTATGATATGCGCGCTGAATTGAAGCGCGTGAACGCGGCGCTGAAGGAGAACGCCGCCAGGAACGACTGGCCGGAGGTGGAGTTGAAGGTCGGCATCGGCCTTAATTCCGGTATTTGCTGCGTCGGCAACATGGGGTCGGAACAGCGCCTCGAATATTCGGTGCTGGGTGACACGGTGAACATCGCATCGCGCTTGGAATCGCTGTCGCCGGCCTACGGCGTCGATCTGGTGATCGGCGAAGAGACGGCGAGCGGCGCCTCCGAATTCGCGCTGCTGGAACTGGACCGCGTGCGGGTCAAGGGCAGGATCCTGCCGATCCGCATCTTTACCGGGCTCGGCGATCGAGGGGTGGCGGCGACGCCTGAATTTCTCCGATTGCGGGAGGCCCAGGACCGTCTGCTGGCCCATTATCGTGCCAAAGAATGGGACCAGGCGGAGGCCACAATCGCGGAATGCCGGGCGCTGGCGCCCGAGCTTCTGCACGGCCTTTACGAGCTTTATGCCAGGCGGATCGCCGAATATCGGGTCAGTCCGCCCCCCGCCAATTGGGATGGCGTCTATGAAGCCAAGACCAAGGCAGGGTAGAAGTAGGGGCATGATGCTGCGTTTCGAAGCCCAGTCCGTGGCTGTCCCCACCGCAATCCTCCCCGCTATCGGGAGAGGGGGAAACCTTTCCCCCTTATTGGTCTGAGCCATGGTCGATATCGGGCTCATCGTTTTCGGGATCACCGGGCTGCTGGCGCTGACTAGCCTGTTGCCAGCTTTGGCGCAGCGTCTGAAGCTGCCTTACTCGGTGCTGCTGGCGCTGGCCGGCGCCGCGCTCGGTTTGCTGGTGGCCGCGCGGGACGCGATGCCCGAAGGCTTCATGGCGACCGACTTCCTGATCGCCTTGTCCAGCTTCCACATCTCGTCGGAAGCGTTCCTGGTCATTTTCCTGCCGACCCTGTTGTTCGAGACCGCGCTCGCCATCGATGTGCGGCGCATGCTGAACGACGTCGCGCCCATCCTGTTGATGGCGGTGGTCGCGGTGGTGGTCTGCATGGTGGTGGTGGGCGTCACCCTGGCCAGCCTTACCAGCTACGGCCTGATCGCCTGCCTGATGCTCGGCGCCATGATCGCCACCACCGATCCCGCGGCGGTGGTCGGCATTTTCCGCGAGATCGGCGCGCCGCAGCGCCTCACCATGCTGGTCGAAGGCGAAAGCCTGCTGAACGATGCGGCCGCCATCGCCTTGTTCGGCATGCTGGCCGGCATGATGCTTGGTGGGCAGGAAGCGGCGTGGGGCGGTGTCGCCGCCGATTTCCTGGTGAAGTTCCTGGGCGGCGCGGCGATCGGCGGAGCGATGGGCCTCGCCGTCTGCTATCTGTTCCCGCTGCTGAAGGGCTTCACCACGGCGGAGATCACGCTGACCGTCGCGCTCGCCTATCTGAGCTTTTTCGTCGGCGAGCATTATTTCCACGTCTCGGGCGTCGTCGCCTGCGTCGCCGCCGGGCTGGTGGTCGGCTCGCTCGGCCGCACGCGCATGTCGCCCCGCACGCACGAGCAGATGGAAGGTGCCTGGGGCCAGCTTGGCTTCTGGGCCAACTCGCTCATCTTCCTGCTGGCCGCCATGCTGGTGCCGGAGATCATGCAGCGCACGAGCTGGGCGGAAGCCGGCATCATCCTGTCGGTCTATATCGCCGCCCTGGTGGCACGCGTGATCGTGGTCGGCGGGCTATTGCCGCTGCTGACCGCCATCGGCATCGCAGAGCATGTCAACAACCGGATGAAGGTGGTGGTGGTATGGGGCGGCTTGCGCGGCGCCATTTCGCTGGCGCTGGCCCTGGCTGTCGTCGAACATCCCGACGCCTCCGATTCGCTGCGCGACTTCATCGCGACCAGCGTCACCGGCTATGTGCTGATGACCCTGTTCATCAACGGCACGACCCTGCGCCTGCTGATCCATTGGCTGAAGCTGGACCGCCTGTCGGTGCTGGACCGCGGCCTGCGCGACCGTGCGCTGTCGCTGGCGATCGAGGAGATCGACCAGGAAGTGCGCGCCATCGGCCGGCGCGAGGGCCTCGCTTCCGCCGCCATCGACATGATCACCACGCGCTATGCGATGCAGCTTAGCCACTTCCGCCGCCTGCGCGCGGGCCGTAGCGACCTGATGCTGGACGAGCTGCTGTCGGTCGGCCTTGCCATGCTGAGCGCGCAGGAGGAAGCGCGCTATTTCAAGAATTTCAAGGACGGCATCATGCCGCGCCGGATCGCGGCCACCTTGCTCAACGATTCCGGGCGGCTGCGCGAGGCGGCGCGCTTCCGCGGCCGAACCGGCTATGCCGCGGCGGCGCGCCAGACTCTGCGCCACGATTGGCGGATGAATCTCGGCATCTGGCTCAATCACCGCCTGGGCATCGAGTGGCTGCTGGCGGATTCGCTGGCGGAGCGGTTCGAGACTCTGCTGAACCGCCGCCTGGTGATCGGCGAGCTGCTCGGATTCTGCCGCGACCGCTTGACCGCGCTGCTCGGCGAGGAGACCGCGATCGAGATCCGCGGCCTCATCCTCGAGCGTACGCGGGCGATCGACGAAGCGCTGACGGCGCTGCGCCTGCAATATCCCGATTTCGCGCGCGAGCTGCAGAGCCGCTATCTCGGCCGCATCGCGCGCCAGATGGAAACCGACCGCTACGAGGAGTGGAAGGAACGCGCCATCGTCGGCGGCGAAGTGGCGGAAGCCCTGGTGCACGATCGCGACCAGCGCTGGGCCGATCTCGACAAGCAGGGGCGGATCGACGTTGCGCTGTCGGCGACCGAGCTGGTGGAACGCGTGCCGTTGTTCGCCAAGCTGGAAGCCGACAAGCGCGCCTCGATCGCGCGGCTCTTGAAGCCCCGCATGACGTTGCCGGGCGTTCCCATCGTGCGGCGCGGACAGCGCGGCGATGCGATGTATTTCATCGCCTCGGGCGCCGCCGTGGTGCTGATCCCGGGCAAGCCGGTGGAACTGGGCAGCGGCGAATTCTTCGGCGAGCTTGCTTTGCTGACCGGACAGCCGCGCAACGCGGACGTCGTGTCGCTCGGCTATTGCCGCCTGCTGGCACTGAACTCGCGTGATTTCCTGCAGTTGCTGGCCGGCGACGCGGAGCTGAAGCGCGCCATCGAGGCGGTCGCCGCCGATCGCATGCAGCACTACCGAGGCGATGCGCGGTCGGAGCAGAATGCCGATCGCAAGGTCGGCCGATAATCCATCCAGCAAAGCAATTCCCTTGAACAAAGACAATCATCTGCGGGGCATCCTGTTCCTGCTGGGATCGGGCATCGTCTTCACGATCCTGGATTCGCTGGCGAAGGAGACCTCGCTCTTCATCCCGGTGCTGCAGGTCGCCTGGGGCCGCTACGTGTTCCATGTCGTGTTCCTGCCGTTCTATGCGGAGCGGCCGGTCGGCGCGCCGCTCTGGTCGGCGACGCGCTGGATGCGCATGTTCGCGACCAGGCATCCCTGGCTGCAGATCGCGCGATCGCTGTTGCTGCTCGGCGCCACCTTGTTCTTTTTCGGCGCCGTCAGCTATGTGCCGCTGGCGGAAGCGCAGGCCGTTGCCTTCATCGAGCCGCTGCTGATCACCGGCATCGCGCATTTCTTCCTGAACGAGCGCGTCGGCATCCGGCGCTGGCTGGCGATCGCGGTCGGCTTCATCGGCGTCATGGTGGTGATCCATCCCGGCTTCGGCACGCTGCATTGGGGCATGCTGCTGTCGCTGGGCTCGGCCGGCTGCGGTTCGATCTATGCGACGCTCACGCGCATCGTCTCGCGCAACGATTCGGCCGGTACCTCGCTTGCTTACGCCGGTCTCGCCGGCTTCGTCGGCCTCAGCCTCGTGATGCCGTTCGTCTGGCAGCCGGCCTCTTCCCATGTCTGGATGCTGTTCTTCGCGCTCGGCATTTCCGGCGGGCTTGGCCACTACCTGATGATCAAGGCATTCGGCGCCGCGCCGGGCGGCACGCTCGCGCCCTTCATCTATATGCAGATGCTGTGGATGGTGATCGTCGGCTGGTTGTGGTTCCGCGACTGGCCGGCGGTCACGACCTGGATCGGCATCGCCCTCATCGTCGGATCAGGCCTATACGCGCTGCATCGCGAGCGCATCCGGGCCCGCGAACGCGCGCAAATTTCCACACGTTCCTAAGGCCTTACAGACGGCGATGGAATGACCCATCTGGGCCGGTGGGGTGGTCTGGCGCGGGCCTGAGGGGAGGGCTATAAGCATGGCGGGATTGGCGCGCTTCTACGAATGGCGCGCCCTGACGCAAGGGAGGAAAACATCATGAATCTCGAACAAGCAAAATCACTGGATGCGAAAGCGCTGCACAAGGCGGCGGCCAAGCTGAAACCCGAAACCCGCCACTTCATCGACGGCAAGTTCGTCTCCTCGAAGAAGGGCAAGACCTTCCAGACCATCAATCCGGCGACCGGCGACGTGATCGCCGAGGTGGCGCGCGGCGATGCCTCGGATGTCGACGCGGCGGTGAAGGCGGCGCGCAAGGCGTTCAAGTCCGGCGTGTGGTCGCGCATGGCGCCGCGCGACCGGATGAGCGTCGTCTACAAGTTCGCCAAGCTGATCGAGGACAACGCGCTGGAATTCGCGCTGCTCGACACCACCGACATGGGCAAGCCGATCAGCGAGATGCTGAACATCGACATCCCCGGCGCGGTGATGACGTTCAACTATTTCGGCGAGACCATCGACAAGATGGAAGGCCAGGTCACCGCGACCGCGGCCACCGAGTTCCACTACATCCTGCGTCAGCCGCTGGGCGTGGTGGGCTGCATCGTGCCGTGGAACTATCCGCTGATGATGGCGGCGTGGAAGACCGCGCCGGCGCTGGCCGCCGGCAACTCGGTCATCCTGAAGCCGGCGGAGCAGTCGCCGCTTTCGGCCAACCTGCTTGCCAAGCTGTTCATGGAAGCGGGCGGCCCGGCGGGCGTGTTCAACGTCGTGCACGGCCTGGGCGAAGAGACGGGCAAGGCGCTGGCGCTGCACAACGACGTCGACAAGATCGGATTCACCGGCTCGACGGAGGTCGGCAAGCTGATGATGGTCTATGCCGGCCAGTCCAACATGAAGCGTGTGACCACGGAGTGCGGCGGCAAGACCCCGCAGATCATCACGGGCGACGTGCCGGATCTCGACACGGCGGTGCAATATGCGGTCAACGGCATCTATGGCAACCAGGGCGAGGTGTGCAATGCCGGCTCGCGCCTGATCGTCGATGCCAAGATCCATGACGAGTTCGTCTCGAAGTTCCTGGAGAAGGCGAAGAAGAGCTTCAGCCCCGGCGACCCGCTCGACCCATCCACCACGATGGGCCCGCTGGTGACCAAGGAGCAGCAGAAGCGCGTGCTCTCCTACATCGACATCGGCAAAAAGGAAGGCGCCAAGCTCGCCATGGGCGGCGCAACGCCCAAGGGTCTCGACAAGGGCTGCTATGTCTCGCCGACCTTGTTCACCGGCGTGAAGAACGACATGCGGATCGCCAAGGAGGAGATCTTCGGCCCGGTGACCGGCGTGCTCAGCTACAAGAAGCTGGATGATGCGATCGCCATGGCGAACGATTCGATCTACGGCCTTGCCGCGAGCATCTGGACTTCGGATGTCTCCACCGCCCACAAGGCGGCGCGCGACATCGAAGCCGGCATCGTCTGGGTCAATTGCTTCGACCACGGCGACATGACCTCGATCTGGGGCGGCTTCAAGCAATCCGGCATGGGCCGCGACAAGTGCCTGGAGACGCTGACCACGGTCACCCAGACCAAGTCGGTGTGGATGCACCTGGGCTGAGGCCC
>OELB01000192.1_pt1 | contig 11860 bp, 10 predicted proteins | sample 1503051 | NCBI WGS metagenome assembly OELB01 (sample SAMEA104379574, study PRJEB20068) | metagenome | biome: 1000743; feature: 77; material: 1998 | place: USA | collected 2012 | depth 25 m
CGCCGCCCGCAACGGCGCATTGCCGAGCGCCCGGCCGAGATAGATCACCTCCAGGTCGCTGCGGTGGGTGCCCCATTCGGTCACGCCCGAGGCCGCATCGCCGGTGCGCGCGCCTTTCAAATGCGCCTTCAGCCTGTCCTCCGCCGCCAGCGCGGGACCTTCGGCGAGCCAAGTCTCCACCGCGCCCGCCGCCGCCAGGCTGGCGCGCGGGAATGGCCCGTCGCTCTCGCCCAGCGCCAGATTGAGCGCATCGACCGCTTCGCGCCGCGAGGCCGCGATCGCCACAGCGCTGCCTGCCATCTCCACTTCCAGCGCATCGAGCCAGGCATCCAGATCCGCCTCGGCCGCGCCAACCTCGCCGCGCAGCAGCCGCGCGCGTTCGCGCATGGCCGTCTCGTAGGTCGCGACCCGCGCGGCGTGGCTGGGATCGATCCCGGTCACCAGCCGGTCGAGGTAGCGCCGGCGGGCGGAGGCGGCATCGTCGAACAGCCCATCCATCGCCGGCACCAGCCATTGCACGGAGAGGATGTCGGCGAAATCGGCCTGCGAGCGGGCAGGCGCACCATTGATCCGGGCCAAGCGCCGGTCACGTCCGATCTGCGCCAGGGCCAGGGGATCGCGGCCCGTCCCGAGGGCGAAATCGCCGCCTTCCGTCTGCAGCTTCGCGTGCACCGCCCAGGCCATGTTGGTCTGGTTGCCGGGCCCGCGGAAATCGATCTCCGACAATTTGGCGCGGTTGAGACCACTGCCGGGCCCGAGCAGCGAAATGGCTTCCAGCAGATTGGTCTTGCCCGCGCCGTTGGGCCCAACCAGCACCACTGGGCGCAGTTCCAGGTCGAGCGCAAGATGGCGGTAGTTGCGGAACCGGGTCAGCACCAGATGCGTCAACCCGGCCGCTATCGCTGGCGGGGCGCCGGTCGCGGTCATCGCATCCTGGGTCCTTGGTTCCTGCGCGTAGCCTGCCAAGCCGTCACACCCGCATCGGCATCAGCACGTAGAGCGCCATGGCGTCGGCCATGTCGCGCACCAGAGTGGGTGCCACCGCATCGGCCAGCACCATCTGCAGGCCGTCGCCGTCGATCTCGTCGGCCACATCCAACAGATAGCGAGAGTTGAAGCCGATTTCGAGGGGGGCGCCCTCGTATTTGACTTCCAGCTCTTCCACCGCGGTGCCGTTCTCCGGCGAGGTGGCGGAGATCACCACAATGCCGGATTTGAGGCTGAGCTTCACGGCGCGCGATTTCTCGCTGGAGATGGTGGAGACGCGGTCGACGGCATCGCGGAACGCGCGCCGGTCGACTTCCAGCACCTTGTCGTTGCCGGTCGGAATCACCCGCTGATAATCGGGGAAGGACCCGTCGATCAGCTTCGATGTCAGCACGATGTCGTCGAAGGCGAAGCGCACGCGGGTGTCGGAGAGCGAGACTTCCACCGCGCCGTCGACCTCCTCGATCAGCTTGCGCACTTCGCCCACCATCTTGCGCGGGATGATGACGCCCGGGATCTTTTCCGCCCCTTCCGGCAGCGGCATCTCCACCCGCGCCAGGCGGTGGCCGTCGGTCGCCACCGCGCGCAGGGCATGCTGCTTGCCGCTGGTATGGGCATGGAGATAGATGCCGTTGAGGTAATAGCGCGTCTCCTCGGTCGAGATCGCAAAGCGGGTATGGTCGATCAGGCTCCGGAGATCGACCGCCGAGAGCGGGAACCGGTGCGGCAGGTCGCCGGCCGCGGTGGAGGGAAAATCCTCCTTGGGCAGGGTCTGCAAGGTGAAGCGCGAGCGCCCGGCCTTGATCGCCACCTGGCCGCCATCGCTCGCCAGCTCCAGCTGGACCTGCGAGCCCTCCGGCAGCTTGCGCACGATGTCGTAGAGCATATGCGCCGGCACTGTAGCCGCGCCGGGTGCGGTAATTTCCGCGGTCGCATGGTCGACAATCGCCAGGTCCATGTCGGTGGCCGTGAGGCCGACCCGCTCGCCCTTGGCTTCCACCAGCACGTTGCTGAGGATCGGAATGGTGTTGCGCCGCTCCACCACGCTTTGCACGTGGCCCAGGGATTTCAGCAATGAAGTCCGTTCGATCGTCAGTTTCATGGTCCTTGCAACCCCATCGCAAATCTTTGGCGACCGGTTCGCGGGGCCTGGAACAAGGGGTTCCGGCCGCTCCGGTCGCTGCTCGTTTTTCCTTGCTGGAGTGCCCGGAGAAGCCCGGCGGATGGGCCCGAATCAAGGGGCCGTTGCAGCAAGTCAGGGATTATATCAGGACCGGCGGGAAGCAACAGCCAAAAGCGCAGCAAATAGCCGCCCGGAAAGGCCTATTCGCCGCTCCGCCAGCGCCTGTTTCACGCCTTTTCCGGGCCTTTGGGGCCTCTTCCCGCAGTGGTCGGCGACCGGTCTGATGCCGGCCTGCCGACCGCCTGAAGGCCCCTACGTCTGCACTCCCCCAAGAACCCCAGAGCTGGCCTCAGCGCGGCCCGCTCAGCCGTCCAGCATACGGCGCAGCAGATCGACATCCTCGGCAAAGCCGCTGTCGGCGGCGCACAATTCTTCGACCTTCTTGACCGCATGCATGACAGTGGTGTGGTCGCGCCCGCCGAACTTGCGGCCGATCTCCGGCAGCGAGCGGGTGGTTAGCTGCTTGGCGAGGAACATCGCTATTTGTCGCGGTCTGGCGACCTGCCGGGCGCGGCGCGGCGACTGCATGTCGGCCAGCTTGATGTTGAAATGCTCGGCGACGCGCTTCTGGATCTCTTCGATGGTGACCCGCCGGTCGTTGGCGCGCAGCAGGTCGCGCAGCAGCTCCTGCGCCGATTCCAGCGTGACGGGGTGCCCGACCAGGGTCGCGTGCGCGGTGATGCGGGTCAGCGCCCCTTCCAGCTCGCGCACGTTGGAGGAGATGCGGTGGGCCAGGAACTCCAGCACCTTGTAAGGGATCGCGACGCCCGATTGCTCGGCGCGCGACTGCAGGATGCCGAGGCGCAATTCGTAGGTGGTCGGATGGATGTCGGCGACCAGGCCCCAGCCGAGGCGGGAGCGCATCCGCTCCTCCAGCCCCTCGAGGTCGGAGGGCGACTTGTCGGCGGAGAGCACGACCTGCCGGTTCTGGTCGGCGAGGGCGTTGAAGGTGTGGAAGAACTCTTCCTGGGTCGAATCCTTGCCGATGATGAATTGGACGTCATCCACCATCAGGATGTCGACCGAGCGGAACAGCTCCTTGAACGACATCGTGTTCTTGTTCCGGATGGCGCGAATGAACTGGTACATGAACTTTTCGGCCGAGAGATAGATGACCTTCTTCTCCGGCTTCTTGGTGCGCATGTGCCAGGCGATGGCGTTCATCAAATGGGTCTTGCCGAGCCCGACGCCGCCATAGAGGAACAAGGGATTGAACGGCACGTTGTCGGCTTCCGCCACGCGCAGGGCTGCCGCATGCGCCAGCTCGTTGGACTTGCCGACCACGAAATTCTCGAAAGTGAGGCGCGGATCCAATGGCGCGGAGACGCTTTCCACGCTGTCATCGTCGCGCACCGGCGTCGCCGGCACGGGCGGCACGCTGGCCGGCGCATCCTCCAACGCGCTATCGAGATTGTCCAGTTCCAGCTCCGGCACCGGACGATGGGAATCGACGATCACTTCGACGGTGCGGACTTCCGGATTCTCCGAACTCCACAGCGCTTTCAGGCGGTCCGCATAGTGCGTCGCCACCCAGTCGCGCATGAAGCGCGACGGCACCGAGACGCGCAGATCCGGCCCGCGCTTGCCGGCAAGGTTCAAAGGTTTCAGCCAGGACCGGAACGTCGCCTCGCCGAATTCCGCCCTCAGCCGACCACGCACGCGTGCCCATTGCGCGTTGAGCATGGAATCGCTGTTCAATTCCGCCATTGCCAACCCCCGATAATCTTGTGTACGCGCATTCATTGCTGCACCCACGGCAGCTTGCTGGCTTTCCAGCCGTTGGACATGCCGCGATGGCCGTGGCTGTCGACATCCCCCTCGAAGCCGCCGGCGACGTTGAAACACTTGCTGTAGCCTGCCGCGGTCAGCGCCTGCGCCGCCGACCTGGAGCGCGCGCCGCTGCGGCAGATGAAATAAAGCGGCGCGTTCCTATCCCCACCGGTCAGTTGCTCGATCTTGGCGACGAAATCGGGATCGATCTGCATCTGCGGATAGACCTGCCAGCACACGAAGCCGGTCTTCTTGCCCAGGCTCCGCAGATCCGGGATGCCGACAAAATTCCATTCCGGCTGCGTGCGCACGTCGATCAACGTGGCCTTGGGGTCGTGCGAAAGCCCCTGCCATGCCTCAGTCGGCGATACGTCCCCCGCGTAGCTCATGCTGTCACCCGCTGCGCCCACTCTGTTCAAAATCGATGCAGTGCCCGCTTGATGCGGGATTCAACCAATGGGCGACCGCCGCTCAGTTTGCTCGAGCGGTCACCTATTCGCCGGACCGGCCGCCGGAATCAGGCCGATCCGGCGCCTCTAGGGCGCAACTTACAATTGAAATAGTCGGTACATATTTCCGACCGTGCCATGGACCAGACCGACCGGTCGCGGCCTGCCCTCAGCCCTGTGGCGTCGACGCAACAACAGCCCGCGATGGCTTGCCAGGGCAAGCTATAGGGCGTCCCATCGCCCGTCGCCCCAGGACTTGTCTGAGGAGCGGGCGTTAACATCTTGACCTGCAGCATATCCCTCTGATTTTTTTAAGTTATTTTCTCTAGCCCGACTGCCGCATGCGAGTGCGGCGCCCCTGTTTTTGGCTGGGGATAACTCTAACGCGGGCTTCTCCCGCCGCGCAACATGACCGAATCAAGAACGCCGAAACTACCGTTAATGCATGTGCGACTGTGGCCGAGTCGCAACAGATATTGATCACACAAAACCGCAACGCAGAGTGGCGCAACGTCATCGTTTGCCGTGTAAAACGGCAATCGCCGCGAAGCGGCCTTCGCGGCGATGATAACGATTGCGGCCAGTTAGCCGACAAACCTTATGGGGTTCGCGAAGCTGTAATAATCAGCCGAGGGCCTTCAGGCGCTTGGTCAGGCGCGAAATCTTGCGCGCGACCGTGTTGCGGTGCATCACGCCCTTGGTGACGCCGCGCTGCATTGCTGGCTGGGCAGCCTTAAGCGCGGCAAGCGCCGCAGCCTTGTCGCCGGAGGCGATGGCGGTTTCGGCCTTCTTCACTTCGGTCTTGATCTCGCTGACGCGCGCGCGGTTCCGCAGAGTGCGCTTGGGCGTCTGGCGGATGCGCTTTTCAGCCGATTTATGATGAGCCATGAGGCAATTATCCGTATCGATCAGTCAAACTCGGGCGCGGGTTATATAGGGGGTGTCCGGTAAGGTCAACCCGGCCCGCTTCACAGGGAAATCCGGGCTATGGACGGATCGGGCCGGGCAGCGCATATAGCACCCGCGAGTGGACAAGGACCGCACATGACGGCACTGCCGTTCTTGAAAATGCACGGCCTGGGCAACGACTTTGTGGTGATCGACATGCGCGATCGCCCGGTCGCTCTCACCTTGCCTCAGCGCCGGCGGATCGCCGACCGCAGGCGGGGCATCGGCTGCGACCAGCTCATCCTGCTGGAGCCGCCGCGGCAGAAGGTCGCCGACGTCTTCATGCGCATCCACAATCCCGATGGCGGCGAGGCCGGCGCCTGCGGCAACGCCACCCGCTGCGTCGCCGCCAAAGTGATGGCGGAAAAGGCCAGCCGTCATGTAATCGTCGAAACCATTTCCGGCCTGCTTGATGCCGAGAGCGCCGAGGGCGGTCGCATCGCGGTCGATATGGGCCCGGTCAAGCTGGATTGGCGCGAGATTCCGGTTTCGGAGGCCTGCGACACGCTGCATCTGCCGCTCACTGTCGGGCCGCTCGGCGATCCGGTGGGCGTCAATGTCGGCAACCCGCATGCGGTGTTCTTCGTGCCCGACGCGGAAAAGATCGACCTCGCCAGCCTTGGCCCGGTGCTGGAACGTCATCGCCTGTTCCCCGAACGCGCCAATATCGAGGCGGCGCAGATCCTGTCCCCCGACCGCATCCGCATGCGGGTGTGGGAACGCGGCGCCGGCATCACCCAGGCTTGCGGCAGCGGCGCCTGCGCGACGCTCGTGGCGGCGGCGCGGCGCAAGCTGACCGGACGCAGCGCGACATTGGTGCTGGATGGCGGCGAGCTGCTGATCGAATGGCTGGCGGACAATCACGTGCGCATGACCGGCGACTGGGCGGAGAGCTTCCGCGGCGAGATCGACATTGCCGAGCTGGAGCACGCCGTTGCCTGACGCCAAGCTCGTCACCTTCGGCTGCCGCCTCAACGCCTTCGAGACCGAGGTGATGCGCGGCCATGCCGCCGCGGCCGGCCTGGGCAATGCCATCATCGTCAATACCTGCGCGGTGACGGCCGAGGCCGAGCGCCAGGCGCGCCAGGCCATCCGCAAAGCGCGGCGCGAGAACCCCGGCGCCCGCATCATCGCAACGGGATGCGCGGTGCAGATCGCGCCCGACCGCTACGCCGCGATGCCCGAGATCGATCACGTCATCGGCAACGAGGAGAAGCTGAAAGCGGACAGTTTCTTCGCCCTCGCCGGGCAGGGCGCGCCACGCGTCGCGGTCGCCGACATCATGGGCGTCAAGGAAACCGCCGGGCATCTCATCTCCGGCTACGCCGAGCGCACGCGGGCCTTTGTCGAAATCCAGCAGGGCTGCGATCACCGCTGCACCTTCTGCATCATCCCTTACGGGCGCGGCAACAACCGGTCGGTGCCGATCGGCGAAGTGGTGACGCAGGTGCGCACTTTGGTCGAGAACGGCGTGAAGGAAGTGGTGCTGACCGGCGTCGACATCACCGGCTATGGCAGCGATCTGCCGGGCCAGCCCGGCCTCGGCCAGCTTTGCCGGCGGCTGCTGGCCCTGGTGCCGGACCTGCCGCGGCTGCGCCTCAGCTCCATCGACGTGGTCGAGGTCGATGCGGATCTGAAGCGCCTGATCGCCGAGGAGCCGCGGCTGATGCCGCATCTGCATCTGAGCCTCCAGGCCGGCGACGATATGATCCTGAAGCGCATGAAGCGCCGCCATCTGCGCGACGACGCGATCGGCTTTTGCCGCGAGGTGCGCGACCTGCGCCCGGACGTGGTGTTCGGCGCCGATCTGATCGCCGGCTTCCCGACCGAGAGCGAAGAGATGTTCGTCAATTCCCTGGCGCTGGTCGAGGAATGCGGCCTCACCTTCCTGCATGTGTTTCCGTTCTCCGCGCGGGTCGGCACGCCGGCCGCACGCATGCCGCAACTGGCCGGGCCGGTCCGCAAGGAGCGGGCGGCGCGCTTGCGGGCGGCGGGGCAGCTGGCGCTTGGCCGCTATCTCATGAGCAGGGTCGGAGCGGCGACGCGCCTGCTGGTCGAGCGCAGCGAAGCGGGCGAAGCCTTCGGTCACAATGATCATTTCGCGCCGGTGCGCCTGGTCGGGAGCGCAGCGGCCGGCGCGATTGTCGAGGCGCGGGTGACGGCCGCCACCGAAGAACATCTGATCGCCGCATGACCATCGAGAATTCGGAGAGCGAAAAGCGCGGCTGGTTCCAGCGCCTGAAGGCGGGGCTGTCGCGTACCTCCACCAAGATCACCGGCAGCATCTCCGGCCTCTTCACCAAGAAGAAGCTGGACCGCGCTCTGCTCAACGAACTGGAAGAGGCCCTGATCGCCGCCGACCTGGGGCCGGCGACGGCGGCGCGGTTAGTCCAGGCCCTCGCCAAAGACCGGTTCGACAAGGAGATCACCGAGCAGGAAGTGCGCGAGATCTTCGCCGCCGAGATCGCCGGCATCCTGAAGCCGGTGGCGCAGCCGTTGACCTTGAGCGACCGCAAGCCGCATGTCGTGCTGGTGATCGGCGTCAACGGCTCCGGCAAGACCACGACGATCGGCAAGCTGGCGCAGGGCTACAAGCGCGCCGGCAAGAATGTCATGCTGGCTGCCGGCGACACCTTCCGCGCGGCGGCGGTCGAGCAGCTCAAGATCTGGGGCGAACGCGCCGGCGTCAAAGTGGTGGCGCGCGAAACCGGCGCCGATGCCGCCGGCCTCGCCTACGACGCGTTTGTCGCCGCAAAGAATGAAGGCGCCGACCTGCTGCTGATCGACACCGCCGGGCGGCTGCAGAACAAGACCGATCTGATGGCGGAGCTGCAAAAGATCCTGCGCGTGATCCGCAAGCTGGACCCGGAAGCGCCGCACAGCACTTTATTGGTGCTGGACGCGACGACCGGCCAGAACGCCCACTCCCAGGTCGAGATCTTCAAGGCGATGTGCGACGTCACCGGCCTCATCGTCACCAAGCTCGACGGCTCGGCCAAAGGCGGCGTGCTCGTGGCCCTCGCGGAGAAGTTCAAGCTGCCGGTCCATGCGGTCGGCGTCGGCGAGACGGCGGAGGACTTGCGGCCCTTCGATGCCGAAATCTTCGCCAAGGACCTGATGGACGTTTAGGTCACGCATCCCGCGGCCCTTGCACGCGTGTATTTCTGGCAGCAATCTCCGTCGATAGATGGTGCAGATGACCGGCAAGTCCAAATCAAAGCCGAACCCCTCCCGCAGAACCCGCGTCAAGGCCAACGCTGCGGGCCGAGGCCGCGAGATCTATTCGGATTTCCTGCAGCTCGACATCCTGCTCGGCCTGCAGTCGATGCTGCGCGATCCGCCGCAGCGCGACGAGTTGTTGTTCATCGTGATCCATCAGGTGAGCGAATTGTGGCTGAAGCTGATGCATCACGAGCTGGCCGAGGCGCGGCGCGAGATCGCAGGCGACGAGCTGCCCCAGGCGCTGAAGCATTTCGCGCGGGTGAAGGCCATCCAGGAGCAATTGATCGCGGCCTGGAAAGTCTTGAACACCATGACGCCGGCGGACTATCTCGCCTTCCGTCATCTGCTCGGCACCTCCTCGGGATTCCAGAGCTGGGGCTACCGCCTGGTCGAGTACATCCTGGGCAACAAGGACGCGTCCTATATCAAGGTGCACAAGCACGATTCCGCGATCGTGGCGCGGCTGGAGGCGGCGCTGGGCGAGCCGTCGCTCTATGACGAGGTGCTGCGCCTGCTGGCACGGCGCGGCTTCAAGCTGCCCGCGACATTGCTCAAGCGCGACTGGAAGAAGCCTTTCGCTGGCCACGAGGCCGCGGTGGAAGCCTGGCTCACCATCTATCGCCGGCCGCGCGACCATTGGGACCTCTATGACCTGGCGGAAAAGCTGATGGATATGGAGACCCTGTTCCAGCGCTGGCGCTTCGATCATGTGACGGCGGTGGAGCGGGTCATCGGCCATCAGCCGGGGACAGGCGGCTCCAGCGGCGTCGCGTTCCTCAAGAAAGCGCTCGATCTGCGATTCTTCCACGATCTCTATGAAGTTAGAAATAGGCTGATCTACCAATGATTTATCACTCGCTATGACGTATTGCGTTATATAACGGAAAACGTTATAGTGCCGGATAGATGATCCTGTCATTTGCCGATGGTGAAACTGAGAAGATATGGCGGGGTGAGCGCAGCCGCCGGTTGCCATTTGCGATTCAAGATACAGCGTTGCGAAAATTGCGTCTCTTGCATGCGGCAAAATTTCTTTCCGATCTTCGTGTTCCGCCGGGCAACCGGTTGGAAGCACTGAAGGGAACCCGTCAAGGCAAATGGAGCATTCGGGTTAACGATCAGTGGCGCCTATGCTTTCGTTGGAGCGCAAATCAAGGAGGTCCCAGCGATGTCGAAATCGTCGACTACCACTGAGCTTCATAATCCCCATCCAGGAGAAATCCTGATGGAGGAATTCCTGAGGCCGATGGATGTGTCCCAGAATGCCCTGGCGCGAGCGATCGGCGTGCCGCCGCGCCGCATCAACGAGATCGTTCACGGCCTGCGGGGAATCACTGCAGACACGGATTTGCGGTTTGCACGTTTCTTTGGGCTTTCGGAGGGTTTTTTCATGGCGCTGCAGAGCGAATATGATCTCATGCTGCGGCGACGGGAAATCGCTGCCGAATTGAAAACGATCAAACCGCGCGCCGCATGAATAAGGACTGGCCCGAACTATCCGATATCCGCGCGACGCAGGCGCTGCTGGCGCCGCATCTCGTACGCACGCCGACCATAGCCTGGTCATCGCCGACCTTGGCGCGACTGCTCGGCGACCAATCGAGGTTGTTCCTGAAGCTCGAGCTATTCCAACGCACCGGCACCTTCAAAGCGCGCGGTGCGCTGACCTGGGCGCTATCGCTGTCGCCGGAACAGAAGGCGCGGGGCATCACCGCGGTGAGCGCCGGCAATCATGCCATCGCAGCCGCCTTTGCCGCCAAGGCGGTCGGTGCGCCGGCCAAGATCGTCGTGCTGAAAACCGCCAATCCGCTGCGCCTCGCCATGGCGCGCGATCTGGGCGCGGAGATCCGGATCGCGGAGAATGGGCCCGAAGGCTTCGCCATCGCCGACCGGCTGGTGAAGGAAGAGGGCCTCACTTTCATCCATCCATTCGACGGGCTGAACGTGGCGCGCGGCACCGGCACGCTGGGCGCGGAGATCGCAGACGACGTGCCCGATCTCGACGCGGTCGTGGTCGCGGTTGGTGGCGGCGGCCTCGCCTCCGGCATGGCGCGCGCGATCAAGCTGCTGCAGCCGAACTGCAAGGTCTATGGCGTCGAGCCGGTGGGCGCGCCCAGCATGCGCCGATCGTTCGACCAGGGCGCGCCGGTGAAGCTGGACCGCATCGACACCATCGCGGATTCCCTCGCCCCGCCGATGTCCCTCCCCTTCAGCTTCGAACTGGCGCGCGCCCATATGGACGACATCGTGCTGGTCGAGGACGATGCCATGTGCGCCGCCATGGCCCTGCTGCAGGCCGAGGCCAAGCTGGCGGTCGAGCCGGCAGCGGCAGCCGCCACGGCGGCGGCCATGGGTCCGCTGCGCGACCGCCTCGCCGGCAAGCGGCTCTGCTTTGTCGTCTGCGGCGCCAACATCGACGCGGAAACCTACGGCCGCCTGCTGGAGCGCGGGCGGCGGGCCCTGTCGGCGATCCCGGCCTGATTCAGCAAAGTCAGTGATCGGCTTCCTCGATCACTGCAATCAGTATAATTCAATTTTAGAATTGCGAATCATTCGCAATATCTTTCATGGAATGCCGGGAGCATCGCCATGAAGGAAATCGCCGCCACCATCGGATCAGCCGGGCATCTGCCAGTCCCAAGCCACGGGGCGCGCCCGTCCTTGGCAGGCTTCTGGCGCAAATTGGTGGCCTTTGGCGGGCCGGGCTACCTGGTGGCGGTCGGCTACATGGATCCGGGCAATTGGGCGACCGACCTCGCCGGCGGCTCGGCCTTCGGCTATGCCCTGCTCTCCGTCGTCCTCATGTCCAGCATGATGGCGATGCTGCTGCAATATCTGAGCGCCAAGCTCGGCATCGCCACCGGCCGCGATCTCGCCCAGCTTTGCCGCGAGCATTTTTCGCCACGCGTCGCGGTCGCCTTGTGGGCGCTATGCGAGCTTGCCATCGTCGCCTGCGATCTCGCCGAGCTGCTGGGTACCGCCATCGCGCTGCATTTGCTGTTCGGCATCTCGCTCGGCTGGGGCGTCGGCATCGCGGCCGTCGGCACCCTGGTCATCCTCGGCCTGCTGCAGGAGCGCAGCCGGGGCCTGGAAACCTTCATCATCGGCTTGCTGCTGGTGATCGCCGCCTGTTTCGTCGCTGAGCTCATCTTCGCGCGGCCGGTCTTGAGCGAGGTGCTGAGCGGCCTCATCCCGCAGGCACGCATCGTCAGCGACCCGACCATGCTCTATGTCGCGGTCGGCATCATCGGCGCGACCGTGATGCCGCATAACCTCTATCTGCATTCCGCGATCGTGCAGG
>OELB01000482.1_pt2 | contig 11733 bp, 10 predicted proteins | sample 1503051 | NCBI WGS metagenome assembly OELB01 (sample SAMEA104379574, study PRJEB20068) | metagenome | biome: 1000743; feature: 77; material: 1998 | place: USA | collected 2012 | depth 25 m
GCATTCTGGCGCCGCCAATACTGGCGGCCGATAGCAGCCTCAGCAACCGATTCGGCTGCGCCATGCTATTCGGCAGCCAAGGCTTGCGCGCGAATGACGGCCCAATAAGCATCCCTGGCCCGCGCCACGCCGAAATCCGCGGCCCGTTTCGGCGCCCTCTCGCCATACATCCGCCGGCGCTCCGGATCGGTCATGGCGCGCAACGCCTCCGCCATCGCCGCCGGATCGTCCGGCGAGACCAGGATACCGTGCTGCGCGAACGAGACGCCCGGCTGAACGCGCTCGCGCGGCAGGTTGGCCAGCACTTCAGACGGACCGGACGGGCAGTTGGTCGAAATGACCGGCAGGCCGACGCTCATCGCTTCCAGCAGGCTGTTGGGGAACCCCTCGGCATTGGACGGCGATACGAAGAAATCGGCGCGGCGCAGCGTCGGAAAAGGATTGGCGGAGAAGCCCGGCATCACGACCCGGCCGGCGAGACCCAGCGTCTCGACCTTCCTGCTGAGCGCGGCCCGCTCCGGCCCTTCGCCGAGAATGAGCAACTTGCCGGCGATGCCGGAGCGCGCGAAAGCCTCGATCAGCATGCCGAAATTCTTGTTGGGCATCAGCCGCCCCATCGTCACGGCATAGGGACCGTCGATCGGAATCGGGGCGCCGTTTTGCGCCTGATCGCGGATCTCGTCGAGATCGATGGGGTTGGCGATGACAATCATGCGCTCGCTCGGTACGCCGAATGATTCGTGCAGCTCATCCGCGACGCCCTGCGATACCGCGATCACCTTGCGCGCTTTCCGATAGGTCGCTCTCACCAGAAGCCGCGCGACCGCCGCGCCGAGGCCGCGGCCGAGGTGGCTGGTGGTATTGACGCGCTCGCTGACGATCGCGGGAATACGGAGGATCGAAGCGGCGATGATATTGGCGACATTGGCGCGGGTCAGGAAACTGACGGTCTGGTCAGGCTTCAAGCGCCGGAGCGCGCGCCACACCGACCACACGCTGCGAAAGAGAGAATGCCGGCAATCGAGCTGCTCCAGCTCGATCCAGCGCGGCACCTCGTACATCGAGGATTCGCGGTCCAGCAAGAGCAGCGAGATGTGGCAGTCGCGCAGCTCCCCGTGAGAGGCACGCAGCAACGTGCAGATGACGCGCTCCGCGCCGCCGCCGGCCAGCGAGTTGATGATGAAGAGCACACGCCGGCGCGCCTGCTCCGCCACCGCGCGCGATTTCACGTTCGATGAGTCCGCGGGCAAGGTATGCGCGGACGTCGAAAGATCACCTGCCAAATGTTCGGTCTCCGGGAACTATCAACGTGCGTCCGACATGACGAGTTAGAGCTATCATGCACATCCACGTGGTTCAACGATGAGAGCCGTGACATTGCACAACGCTGCGCCACCATGTTTCTGAAATGTCACCGTGCGCCGCGCGATACTTGGACAGCGTTCCCAGCTGTTGGCCGTCGCGCGTGGTTCCGAATTGTGCGCTGTTGCGTTATATGATGACCACATGAGCAGCTTCACCGTCGTCATTCCGCTCTACAACAAACGGCCGCATATCGAGCGTGCACTCAGCTCCGTCTTTGCCCAGACCGAGGCGCCGGCGGAAATTTTCGTGGTCGACGACGCCTCCACCGACGGCGGACTGGACGAGGTCGTGCGCCATCGCGACGAGCGGTTGAAGATCCTGCGCCGATCCGAGCCGGGGCCCGGCGGCTATGCCGCCCGCAACATGGCCATCTTGCGCGCGCAGTCGGAATGGATTGCGTTTCTCGATGCCGACGATGCCTGGGCGCCCGATCATCTGGCGACGATCCGCGCAACTCTTGTGCAGAGCGGCGAGCCGGACCGCATCGCCTGCGTCTTCGCAGGCTATTCCAACATCTATCCAGACGGCAGGCGAGAAGCCGACCGCTACACGCTGCAGATGGGCCGACGCGAGGCGCGAACCATGGATTTCGCCGCGTTGCTGACGGCCTGGCTCGATCTCAAGGAGTGCCCGATCTGGACCTCGGCTTCGGCGTTCCGGCGCCAGGCCTTGATCGATGCCGGCCTGTTCCCCGCCGGCCGCTGTGTGCGCGGCGGTGACAAGGATCTCTGGCTTCGGGTCGCACACAACGGTCGGGCGATCGCCGCGCCGGGAATGACGGCGATCTATCACCGTGACGCCACCAACATGGTGACGCGCAAGAGCTCGACCGACGCGCGGCATTGCCTGTGCGAGACCATCGGCACGATGCTGCCCACCGCGCCGGCGCCCGTCCGCGCGCTCCTGAGAAAGCTGTTCAATCAGGAGGTCTATCAGTACGCCCTCTATGCGGCGAAGCATCGCAAGGTGAACCCGGATTTCTGGCGCGGTTTCTACGCGCAGGAGGATCCGTTGCGCTTCCTGATCCTCGCGGGCCTGTCGACTCATGCAGGCGCCTATGCGGCTCGACGTCTGGGTCAGGTGGTACAGCGGTACAGAGGCAGGACTTCCCTGCCCTAGCTTGCAAGGCGATTGGCCGGTGATCTCGATTCAAGAATTGGAAAGCGGGCTTTGGCTGAATCGTCCAGCAGGCGACCATTGGCGTATTGCGGCGAGGTTTCCCGGTGAGTGACATCAAAAGTCGGATTGTGTGGGCCAGCCTCTGGATCAGTGCGGCGCGGGGCACCACGAACCTCCTCACCGCATTGAGCACCATCGTCCTGGCGCGTCTCCTGGTGCCCGCCGACTTCGGCCTCGTCGCGCTGGGAACCTCCATGCTGGTGGTGCTCCAGGCATTCACCGAACTGTCGCTGTCGCAGGCGCTGATCCACACCCGGGAGCCGACGCCGGACCATTACAACACCGCCTGGTCGCTCGGTTTTGGCCGCGGGCTGCTGATCGCCCTCGGCTTCGTGGTGGCCGCGCCCTTTGCAGCGAGCGCCTATAACGAGCCGCGCCTTGAGGGTGTCATGTTCGCGCTCGCAGCCGGCGCAATCCTGAGCGGGCTGCAGAACCCCAAGCTCGTCATGCTCCAGAAGCAGCTGAACTTCCACCAGGAGGCCATTCGCAACATTTCCGCGATGGTGCTTCAGGTCGCCGTATCGATCAGCGTTGCCGTGATCTTTCGAAGCTACTGGGCGCTCATCGCCGGCATGCTGACGGGCCAGATCGCCAATGTGATTCTGTCCTATACCCTGGTTCCCTTCCGCCCCACCCTGGGCTGGAAGCATTTCCGGGAGCTCTGGAGTTTCTCCATGTGGCTCTCGCTGGGCCAGATCGTCAGTACACTGAACTACCGCTTCGACCAGCTTCTGGTCGGTACCTTTCTCGGCCGCGCGGAGCTCGGCCTGTATACCGTAGGCGGCAGGCTCTCCGTCATGCCGGGGCAGGAGATCGTGCGGCCCCTGACCAGGACGCTGTTCCCGGCCTTCAGCTTGACGGCCGACAACACCCAGCGCCTCGGGCGTGCGTATCAGCGCGTCCAGGGTGTCGTCACCGCCATCGCGCTGCCGGCGAGCATGGGGTTCGCCCTGATCGCCGACCCGGTGGTGCGGCTTGCCCTGGGGGAGAAGTGGCTGGGCGCAATCCCCGTCATCCAGTTGCTGGCGGCGATCTATTCGATCGACACGTTCGGCAGCCTCGTCAATCCCCTCGCCATGGCGAAGGGCCAGACCCGGCTGCTCTTTGTGCGCAATATGCAGAAGTTCGCCGTGCGCGTGCCGATCATCGCGATCGGCATGTTTGCAGGCGGCTTCATGGGGTTGCTCTATGGCCGAATGATCGCGGGAGCCGTCGGCGTGATCGTGGATATGTCCATGATCGAGCGCCTGGCAGGCGTCAGCTTGATCGAGCAGTTCCGGGCAAATCTGCGGGCCATTCTGTCGACACTCGCCATGGTGTTGGCAGTCGTGCTGCTCCGCGACTTTGCGTTCCTTGGCGATGACAAAGAAAGCCTGTCATTGATGCTCATCGCCACGATCGTGCTTGCCGTCCACGTCTATTTCGCAACCTCGTGGCTGCTCTGGCTTGCGGCGGGACGCCCGAACGGCCCGGAGACGGAAGCGATCGAAACGGGCGTGAAGCTTCTGAAGATGGTCAGAAGCAAACGGACCGGTGCATCCAACCAATGATGATTCGACCCGACCGTCTGCCTTCTCATGTAGCGGCGCCGCTAGGCGCTGGTCGCTTGGTCTGCGCTCCGCACCGAGATTTTCTGTGCCGGCACGCCGCCGTAGATTCCTTTCGGCTCGAGGTCCAGGGACGGCGTCACCACCGCGCCCGCGGCGATCACGCAGCCCGCCGGTATCGTCACCCCATCCAGAATGCGGACGCCGGCCCCTATCCAAACATCGCTCTCGATAGTCACGCCGCGTTTCGTGAGAGGCTGCCGACGAATGAGCTCTGCTTCCGCAACGCCATGATTGGCGGGAATGACGACGACATGCGCGGCAATCCGCACGTCATCGCCGATTGTCAGGCCGCCATGGCCATAAAGGATCGAATAGTAGTTGAGAGACACGTCGTTGCCGATGCGGATGCGACCGCCGTAGGTCTCGACGACGGAGCCTTTCAGGAACTCGCAATTTTGGCCGATGACGATCGATCCGCCTCGGCTTGCCCGGATCCGAGCGCCCGGATGAATGATCGAGCCGGCGCCGAGTACGATCTTATGTCGGAACGCGTAAATGATTGAATATGCCCTCAGCAGAACCCGACCTGGTGCCACGCTTCTGAACAACCGGCGGCTCACACCTCTCCGTGTGTCTCTGAAAGTTATGGTCAAACAAACATCCCCCCTGAAGGAATCAATACTGCCGGCACGGAGCTTGAAGGGCATCTACAGCTTGAAAATCACTCCCGGTGCCGGGAACCGAGAAAGCTCGGACAGGTTTTGTAAACCGTACCGCGGCGGATTGGTTCCCATCTGCCGGTGGCCACGATCTGGAGGAGTATGGCGATGAAGTTTCGCGGAAACCTTCGTTGGGCAAAAAGACTTGCAACGGCAGGTCGAAACCGCGACGGCTTTTTCTGGCTGCTATTCACAAGCGTGGGACAGCAGATTCGTCTGCGGGTAAAGCCCTGTCGGCATGAGATCGTTATCCGCACCGGTTCGCCCGACATCAAGGTGGCGCTGAGCTGCTTCCAAGGGGAGTTCGACGAGCTGCTGAACGCGGTGCCGAAGTTGCGTCATCCCCTCATTGTCGATGCAGGCGGCTATATCGGCACAGCGGCGATCGTGTTTGCCGAGGCCTACCCCGATGCCACGGTCGTGTCGCTCGAACCCAGCACCGAGAATTTCGCGCTGCTCAAGCGGAACGTCGCCCACTACAAGAACATCATTCCGGTCAATAAGGCGTTGGCGCCCCAACCCGGAAAGCTGACGCTCAAGGACCGCGGCACCGGTCAGTGGGGCTTCACCGTCGTGCCGAAGCCGGACGACAACGCAGCAAGCGCGGCGACCGAAGAGGTCGAGTGCACCACGCTCGACCAGCTCATGGGAGAGTTCGGGGCCGACGGTATCGGCATTCTCAAGCTCGATATCGAGGGTGGCGAGCACGCCCTTCTGAGCCGCAACACGAATTGGATCGAGCGCACCGATGCCATCTGCATCGAGCTTCACGACCGCATTGTCGCCGGCTGCTCAGACCTCTATCGCGAGGCCACTGCGGGCCGGCACAATCTCAAGATGGAAGGCGAGAAGCACCTTTCAATCGCTTCGCGAGATTCTATCCTTCGCGCAACCGAGGAAGTCCACAGACCGTCGTGAATAGAGCCAAGACACTAAGAGAGTCTCGTAGCTTCGCGGCGCGTATACGCGCAAAGGTTCGGCAGTTCACCTTCCCATCGAGGGTACAATGGCTGAGTGGGCCGCGCCGAATCTCTGCCTCGGCCGAGGAGTTCGTCGTCGTCTGCCTTGTCCGCAACGGCGCGATCTATCTGCCTGAGTTTCTCCGGCACTATCGCGAACTGGGCGCCAAGCACATCGTCCTGCTCGATAACGGCTCAACCGATGGAACGCCGGCGCTTGCGGCCAACGAACCCGACGTGACGGTGTTCCGGAGCGTGGCGCCGTACAAGACCTATAACAATATCATGAAGCGGTGGCTGGTAGCCCGCTTCGGCCGCCACAACTGGGTCCTGTGCGTCGATATCGACGAGCTGTTCGATTATCCGTTCCAGAGCGAAATCAGCGCTGCCGACCTGCTGCGATATCTGAACCGGCGCGGCTTCACCGCCGTCGTGGCGCAGATGCTCGACCTGTTCCCCCAGACGGCGATCACTGAGAACTCGGGAGCGGCGTGGCGCGATCGGAATCGCTTCTACAGCCTGAACGATCTGAAGAGGATGCCTTACACGGCCTTTTACGGCGAGCGCAACAAGGTACCGCCAGGGGGCCTGGATGTAATACACGGCGGCATCCGGTCTTCTGCCTTTGGGGTGAAGCCATTGCTGACCAAGCACCCGCTGCTGTTTCCGTCGAAAGGAATTGCCTATCTGAATGCTCATCATGTCAGCGGCGCGCGCGTAGCGGATCTATCGGCGGTTCTCCTGCATTACAAGTATGTGGGCGACTTCGCGGAATACGTGAATGGCATCGTCAAGTTGGAGAGCTTCACGATGAACTCGCATGAGTACAAGCGATACTTGCGCGCGATCGAAGATAATCCCGGTCTGAGCCTGTATTCGGAGACCGCGTCGGAGTTCTCGACGGTCGAGCAGCTGGTTGAGCAGGGATTTTTGATCGTTTCGGATAGCTTTCGTGAAGAGATCGCAAGACTTCGGGGCGAGGATTTGCGTGATCGCTAGGCTTCGCCGTCTTGGACTCGACAACCGACAGCGGCCGATCTCGGCGTCATGGTGAGAGCGGCGCCTGCGCGCCATCCTGCATCGGAGCGCTGACGGCTAAAGATCCACGGCCGCGCTATCCGGCTTGGGCTTGATCATCGCCCGCGCACCGGTCGCCAAAGCAGCCGTGCCATACACTGCCAGCGCCGGCAGCGCCCAGACGACCAGCGGACCTATCTTGCGGCGCGCGCGGAGATAGGTGGCCGCCGATCGAAGTTCGCGGGAGAGCTGGACCAGGCCCGCGCCATCCAGATTCCTGCGCACCTCACCCAGCCATCCTGCCACAAAGGCGCGCCGGCATTCCGGCCGCAACAGGAACTTGGCATAATACGCACCCCGACCGCGGTCATAACCGGCCCGCAGGCGCGGAACATCCGGAAGCCGACGGCGATGATGATGATGCACAAGCGGGCGCGGATCGTAGCGCGCCTTAAATCCGGCCCACAGCACGGCCGCGACCGTATCGATATCTCCGCCCGGAAACGATGACCCGACGCCAAACTCCGGATCGAAGCCGCCAATCGTCTCAAGGGCCTCGCGGCGGAAGGACAGGTTCGCGCCTTTGAACGCACCCGCCTTCACGAAGGAGCGCGGCGCGACCTCGACCGGATGGGCGCGCTCGTCAATCGTCACGCGCGCATCCTCCGGATCGAACAGCAGGATCCGCCCGCCAACCGCACCGACATCGGTCCGGCCGCCAAAGGCGGCCAGGACGGCGTCGACATAGTCTTGCGCCACGTAACAATCGTCATCGGTCCAGGAGATGATTGCGCTCCGCGCCTCGCGCCAGCCGCAGTCGCGCGCGGCGTTGAGGCCGATCCGTTCCTCGTGGCAATAGCGGATGCGCGGGTCGGCCTCGCCGGCGCGGCGGATCACGTCTGCCGTGCCGTCGGTCGAAGCATTGTCGACCAGGATGGCCTCCCAGCGGCGATTCGTCTTCATCGCCATCAGCGACTCGAGCGTGCCGCGCAATTGCCCGGCGCGATTGCGCGTGCAGATGACGATCGACAGGTCGAGGCTAGCGGAGCTCATGTGCCACCCCTCGACTTGATCGACCGAGCCGACAAAGCGCGCATTCTTGGTACCCTTGATCCGGGCCTCGTAGAGAGTGGACGGCGATCAGGGGCGCCAGCGTCCCGTCGATCCGCTCGCTGAGATGTTCGTTCAATGTGTGCATGCCGTTTCCGTATTTCATGGTTTGCGCGACGCGTCCGTTCTCCCCTGACTTACGTCTTCGCTTGCCACCGGGCCTGGAAACGCCGCAAACGCCGGATCGTGTTCGACGCATCCCGTCGCCAGCGCTCCACTCGGTAGGTGAGAAGTCTTTTCAGCTTCAGATGTTCCGGCACGACGAACGTGTCGAACCTGGTACTGCCGATGGTCGAGCCCGTCGCTTCCTCGATGATCGGGAACGGAAAGACCGCGAGATTGGGCTGGCCGTGCACCCAGGTGCGGTCCATCTCGTCATCGATCGGCCTGGTCACCACGCGGCAATGGTCGAGGAAAATCCCCGCGCCCGCCTTGGTGATCACGTAGCCCTGGGTGCCATAGGCGGAGCCCGCCAGCTCCACGATCGAGCGCGCCCGCTCGAGGAAATTCTCCTTCACCAGCGCGGCGCGCGCCGGGAACTTATAGTACAGCCGCAGGTAATTGATCCCCATCTGCGCAAGATCGACTTGGGCAAGCTTGCCGACGAAGGTCCAGTCGACGATCACGTCGTCCTCCAGCACCACGTACTGATCGGCATCGTCGCCTTGCAGATCCTGCCAGGCCGCATAGTGGCTGGAATAGCAGCCGACCTCGCCCGCGCGCAGGGGGCGGCCCTTGGCGACGATGGCGTCCTGCTCGTCGTAACGCAGCGCCGGATGCAGGCTGGTGCGCGCCGGATAAAAGCTCCATGGCACCGGTGCGCTGCGCGCGCGGTCCTGGAACCGGCCGCGACGCTCGGCCGCGTCCGCCATGCTGATGACGATGATCTTGGTCCGTGCCGCACGACCGTCGGTCATCACTCTACGATCCATCCGCTCCATCACGCGCGTTGATAGCGTCCGCGGCGCTGGCCGACAACACGATATCTCTGTGACCGGCAGGGCTGCGGCACCGAGGCGAATGACTGTTTCTGCGCTTTGCGCTCATGACACAGAATAGTCACACGAATACATCCCTACGCAGGAATAGATTTGCGGAATTCGCGCTGCGGCGCGCGAACTATTGATCAAGTAAGACGTTCTGCTATCGTCCAGTCCGGCTTGGCGCGGGTACTCTCGCAGATTGGATCTCAAGACGCAGGAGTAGCGATTGCCTTTGAAAGCCGCGTGCATCATTCCGACCCACGGCCGCCCGGGCCATCTGTCCCGCGCGCTCGACAGCGCCTTGCAGCAGTCGCTCCCTCCCGCCGAAGTGATCGTGGCGGACGATCTCGACGACGGCCCCACCGCAGCCGTGGTCCAGGTAACCGCGCTGCGCACGGAAATTCCGATGCGCCGGATCTTGAACCGGCTCCATCCGGGCGCGTCCGGTTCGCGCAACGCGGGGACCGCGATCAGCCGGGCGGAATTCGTCGCCTTCCTCGATGATGACGATGTGTGGCGTCCGGAATATCTGGCGCGAGCCCTCGCGGAACTCGACCGCACGGGCGCGGATGCCGTCATCTCCGGCCTCTGCCGCATCAAGCCCGATGGCAGCATCCAGCCCATCGTCATCCCGCCGCCCGAGGCGATCCAGGAGCGCCTGTTCGACAAGAATTTCGGAATAACCGGCAGCAATCTCGTCATCCGGCGCTCGGCGTTCGAGCGGATCGGCGGGTTCGATCCAGCCTTGCCGGTGTTCAACGACTGGGATTTCCTGATCCGCATGATCGCTGGCGGCGTCGGATATTGCGTGGTGCAGGATCTGACTGTTGAATGGCGCGAGCATGAAGGCGATCGCATCTCCACGCCGACCCTGCGACGGGCCGCCGGCATCGAAAGCTTCATCGCCAAGCACGGCACCGCAATGCCGTCGCTCAACCGACGAGATCTGATGGCCATCGCCCTCGGTATCCGGTGGCGCAACGCCGGTTCCGCCTTCGGCCGCTTCATGTTGGCCGCGAAGTTGCTGCGGTTGCTCGGCCTGCGCGAAGCGCTCGGACGTCGGCTGGGCATGACCAGGAGAGGGGCAATCGAGGTGAGCTTCTGACCATGCAGACAATTCTGGTGGCGCATTCGCGCGACGGCCTCGGCGGATCGGTGATCACCGGGGCGCTGCTTGCCAAGGCCCTCGAATCCGGCGGCGAGTGGAAGACGCTCAGTGTCTGCAACAGCGCCGGGCCGCCGCTCGACTATCACCGCACCATCGGCATCGAAGTGCTTCCTCTGATGGAGAGCCAGGGCCTCAGCTACACGCCCAATCCCAACGACGGCAACCGGCTGCGGCGGATCGCCAAGCGGCTCCTGCTGTTCCGGGCGGCGCGACGTTTCCTGAAATCCGCTTCGCCGGCGATCATCCACGTCCACGACGAATCGAGCGCCCTGGCCTGGGGCCTGGCGGCGCGCGCCAAGCACATTCCCCTGGTCTGGCAAGTCCATCAGCAATTGCCGCAACGCTCGATCGACTGGCTGCTGCGGCGCCTGGCCGCGCACATCGTGTTCGTCGCCGCGAACAACCAGCGCCGCTTCGATGGCGTCGATCTGCCGGCCAGCTCCGTCATCTATAACGGCGTCGATCTCTCGCTGTTCTATCCGGCGCCGCGCCGGGTGGAGGGCGCCGTCAATATCGGCTTCATCAGCAACCTGGTGGACCGCAAGCGCCCCGGTTGGCTGGTGCGCGCGGCCGGCCAACTGGCGCGTGAGGGGCTCAATATCAAGGTGCTGCTGGCCGGCAATGATTTCAGCGGCGGCGCGAAGGCCAAGGAATTGCAGGAACTGGCGCGGCGCGAGGGCATTGCCGGCCGCTACAATTACATCGGCCCGCGTTCCGATGTGCCCGACGTGCTGCGTTCGCTCGATATCCTGGTCCTGCCGTCGGAGCGCGACAAGGAGGCCTTCCCCCGCATCGTGGTCGAGGCGATGGCGTGCGGCGTGCCGGTGCTCGCCACCGCGGTCGCCGGCGTGCCGGAGGCGGTGGTCGATGGCGAGACCGGATCGCTGGTCGATCCCGACGATTTCGACGGCTTCGTGGCCGCTTTGCGGATTCTGGTGGTGGACGCCAAGCTGCGGCACCGCTACGGCGCGGCCGCAGCGGCACGCTGCCGCGCCTTGTTCTCCATGGAGGCGAACGCCGCGGCGATTTCGCAGATCTATCGGACCGTCACGGCGGAACGTAGCGCGCAGCAAAGCCAGCTCAGCTCGTTCGCTTGAACGTCCTTCGGAACCAGGATGGGCGCTGGGCTTCGTTGGCCCCGCTGCGCTTCGGCCCATTCCGGTAATCGTTCAGCGACAGGGCATCGATCCGCAGATCGTCGTGTGAATCGGCGCCCTGAACCTCCAGTCGCGGATAGTTGTCCGCCGCTGGCGCGCGGCCGTTGCGCTGGACCGCTTCATCGATCACCGGCTCCGCGCCCGGCGGCAATTCCGGTTCTGGCCGGAGATCGCTCGGCTGCTCACCTTCCGCCGGCACGGCGCGCAGTTCCATCGCTTCGCGCACCAGGCCCGTGATCTCCGCGATCACCGCGGGATCGTCGGCCCGGCCATCGCGGCTGAAGGGCGAGACGCCGCTGGCCTGACGGTCGCCGATCACGCGCAGCACGACGTCGAGATCGATGTCGGTCTTGTTGTCCGCCAAACCATAAACCATCGCCATATCGCAGATCGAATTGATGACGCGCGGCACGCCGTCGGAGAAATACTGGACCGCCCCGATCGCCGTATCGCTGAAGATCGGGCGTTTCGCGCCGGCAATCTCCAGCCGGTGCCGGATATAGCGCCTGGTGTCCAGATAGGTCAG
>OELB01000929.1_pt2 | contig 11223 bp, 12 predicted proteins | sample 1503051 | NCBI WGS metagenome assembly OELB01 (sample SAMEA104379574, study PRJEB20068) | metagenome | biome: 1000743; feature: 77; material: 1998 | place: USA | collected 2012 | depth 25 m
GGTGATCGCCTGCTTTGCCATGGGCCTCAGGATCTGGGCGAGGGGCGCGGTATTGCTGATGCTGCTGGCCGGCCTGCTCCTGGCCAATTACCGCACCACGATCGTCGCTTTCGCACCGCTGGCATTCGTGCAGTTCAATGCCGACGTCATCGCGCGGTTCTCACCAAGGGTGAGGATCATTATCGGCCTCGTGATATTGGGGGTCAGTGCGGTCGGCGTGCTGGCGGCTGCATGGGTTTTGCGCGAACGTTTTGCCGATCTCGGCACCGTCTTTTCGGACCCCGGCCGCCTGATCAAACCGCCCGAATTCTACACGCCCGACGAAAAACGGCTGATGTCCGCGCGCCCATATATCTGGGCCGGCTATATCAATGCCTATCTGAATGGCGGGACCAAGAATTTGCTGTTGGGCTTCGGCCCGAATGCCTGGGTGGGGATTTTCCCCGTCTATGCCCACAACACCTTGATTTCGACGCTCTACGAATACGGCATCGTCGGGGTCTGCGCGATGATCGTGCTCTGGTCTTCCATGTTCATCGCCGCGCTGCGGGTCAAAGAGGGACAGAAAGGAAAGCTGCTCGCGGCGCATGCCAGCTTCCTGCTGCTGAACATGGCGACGATGCCGCACTGGACGATCGAGGGGAACATCCTCTACGGCATCATCTGCGGCTATACCCTTTACCTGCTGCTGGGACCGGCGACCAGGCCGCTTGCCAATGCAGGAATGGTGCCGAAACCGGCACTAACCCCACTCTCGCGTCCGCAAATCCTGAAATAGCCGAGTGCACCGCGCGCTGCACCCCCGCGAGCCGTCTCCGGCAGCAGCCGGGCCCGACCGAATGTTGTCTCTCCCCCTATGGCTCGCTATACCTTGACGGCAGGCTTGGTTCCGGGAGCGGAAGAGATGGGAGAGAGCATGTTGAGCATTGTGTCGCCGGCGTTCAATGAGGCGCGCAATCTCCCCGCCGTGTACGAACAAATCAAGGCGGTGACGGACGGGCGGATCCGGGAATGGGAGTGGATCATCGTCGATGACCATTCCAAAGATGAAACGCCGAATGTCATCGCCCAGCTCGCGCAGGCCGATCCCCGCGTTCGCGGTGTCCGGCTGTCGCGCAATTTCGGCTCTCATTCCGCCCTTTATTGCGGCCTCTCGCTGTGCCACGGCTCTGTCGCCGTGACTCTCGCTGCGGATCTCCAGGACCCGCCTTTGGTGATCGCGGAGATGCTGGATCGCTGGCGCGAGGGCGCCCAGGTGATCTGGGCCAAGCGGAAGCAGAGACTAGGCGATGCCACGAGCAAGAAAGTGCTCGCCAGCTTCTATCATCGCTTGCTGAAGAGTGTGGTTGGAAACGTGGAGATGCCTTCGGAAGGTATCGACTTCTTCATGATCGATCGGCGGGTGATCGATACGCTGAAGCAGACGGGTGAATCGAATTTCAGCCTGTTCGCGCTCGTCGCCTGGATGGGATTTCGGCAGGCGACCGTGGAATATGTCCGACAGCCGCGCCTGAGCGGGAAATCGGGGTGGACGCTTGCCAAGCAGCTGACGATGGCGATCGACACCATCATCTCCTTCTCGATGCTGCCGATCAGGCTGGCGGCCGCTGGGGGTGTGATCTTGGCGATCCTGGGTCTCATCTATCTGCCGGTGCTGATCTTCAACTGGTGGATCGGCGCTCCGGTCGAAGGTTGGACGACGTTGATGGTCGTTGTCCTCATCCTGGGCGGCCTCCTGATGATCCAGTCCTCGATCAGCGGCGAATATCTCTGGCGTGCTCTCAGCGAAGCCAGAAACCGTCCCCGCTTCATCATCGAGGCGACCTACGGTTCCGCTGAACGCACCGAATCGACATCAGCGCCTGCCAAGGAACTCTCATGATCAAGGATGACGTGAAGCTCGGCCGGAACGCGACCATCTACCAGCCCGATCTGGTCAACCTCTACGGCTGTGAGATCGGCGATGAAACCAAGATCGGCGCCTTCGTTGAAATCCGGAAGGGTGTCGTGATCGGGAAGCGCTGCAAGATCCAGGCATTCGCGTTCATTCCCGAAGGCATCATTGTGGAGGACGGAGTCTTCATCGGCCCACACGTCTGCTTCACCAACGATCTCTATCCGCGCGCCGTCAATGACGACGGCAGCCTGAAAGCCGCGGACGATTGGATCGTGACGCCGACACGCGTCAAAGCCGGCGCTTCGATCGGCGCCAATGCGACCATCCTGTGCGGCGTGACCATCGGTGTCTCGGCCTTGGTCGGGGCCGGCGCTGTCGTGACCAAGGACGTGCCGGACTTCGCGATCGTCGGCGGCAATCCGGCGAAGGTGCTGGGCGACAGCAGGGACGAGAAGTTCAAGCGCTAGGCGCGGTCCAATTGACCGGTCGTTCGTCGCGCAGCATCTCCTCCACGCTGCGGCCGGATTTCTGGTACCAGTCCCGCAGAATCGCGAGGCCGTCCCGCAAGGCCACCTGCGGCCGAAATCCGAACAGAGTCGATGCCTTGCCGGAATCCGCGATCAGCCGTCGCACGTCGCCAGGACGATCCGGGCCATGGGTGACCTGGACGTTGCGACCACCCAGGACCTGCCCGATGAGGCCCGAAAGCTCGAGGATCGTCACTTCCCGGCCGCTGCCGAGATTGACGGTTTCGCCGATCGTCTTGTCCGTGAGCGCGGATTCGATGATGCCGCGCGCGGTGTCGCTGACAAAGGTGAAGTCCCGCGTCTGAGCGCCGTCGCCATGGATCACCAGCGGCATCCCGGCCATGCCCCGCAGCATGAATTTCGGGATGACCTCGCCGCTGTCGCCTTCATGATGAGACCTCGGGCCGAAGGCATTGAACGGCCGGACCACGCTGGCCGGATACTTCCAGGTCTTCCAGTATGCGTCGGTGTAGCGCTCCCCCGCCAGCTTGGAAGCACCATAGACGGTCAGCGGGAAGGTCGGATGATCTTCTGTCATCGGCGCCGTGCGCGCCGTTCCGTACACTTCCGACGTGGAAACGTATACGAATCGCTTGACGCCGGAGGTTCTTGCCAGCTCCAGCAGCCGGAGGGTGGCCGTCGCGTTCACCTCGTGATTCTCGAGCGGCGCATGCAGGGAATGACGCACGCCGAGGCAGGCGAGGTGCAGCACCAGGTCGGCCGATCCGAACAAAGGCCTCACGCGATCAATGTCGCGAACATCCAGGCGCGCGATGGTGAGCCGCGCAGGATCCAGGTCGGCGAGATTCTCCGGCTTGCCATTCACGAAATTGTCGATCACCGAAACACGGGCGCCACGGGCCAGAAGCTGCCGGGTCACCTCGTTCCCGATGAAGCCCGCGCCACCTGTAACGATGACCTGCAGGCCGCCCAGCGTCACGCAGCCACCTTGGCAGTCACCGCGCGCAAGGCGGCGGCGACCTGCTCGACCTGCTCCGCGGTCATTTCCGGAAAGAGCGGAAGCGAAAGCTCCGCCGCGCCGTGCTGCTCCGAGATCGGAAAGTCGCCGGGACCATAGCCGAGCTCCGCGAAGCACGGCTGGAGATGGACCGGGATCGGATAATGCAGGTTCGTGGCGATACCCGCCTCGCCCATCGCCTTGGCGATCTGATCCCGCCGCGCCGCTTCGACCCGGATGCCATAGACGTGCCAGACATGGCGCCTGCCCGGGCGCTCGACCGGCAGGACGATCCCGGGAATTCCCGCGAGCGCCTTCTCGTACAGCCGCGCCACTTTCCGGCGCGCTTCCGTCCAGGCTTCGACATGACGCATCTTCACGTCGAGGATGGCGCCTTGAACGCCATCCATCCGGTAATTCAGCCCTTTCAGGGCGTGATGGTATTTCCGGTCCTGGCCCCAGTCACGCAGCATCCGCACCTTCTGCGCAAGAGCGGCGTCGGAGGTCGAGACCAGACCGCCCTCGCCATAGGCGCCGAGATTCTTCCCCGGATAGAAACTGAAACAGGCGAGCCGTCCCATGCCGCCGGCAAATCGCCCGCCGATCTTGGCGCCATGGGCCTGGGCCGCGTCCTCGATCACGATCAAGCCGTGCCGGTCTGCGATCTCCTGGATGCGGTCCATGTCCGCGCATTGGCCATAGAGATGGACCGGCATGATGGCCTTCGTCCGCGGCGTGATCGCAGCCTCGATCCGGCTCGGATCGATCAATGCGGTGTCCGGCTCGATATCCACGAACACGGGCACGGCGCCCACCAAGTCGATGGCCGTCGCGGTCGCGATGAATGTCATGGAGGTCGTGATGACCTCGTCACCCCTGCCTATGCCCACCGCGAGCAGCGCAAGATGCAGCGCCGCAGTTCCGGAGCTGCAGCCGATCGCGTGCTCGAGCTCGTAGGTGCGGGCGAACGCCGCTTCGAACTGCTGCACCGCGGGACCCAGGACATAGTGGCCGCTTTCCAGCACGTCGATGACGGCGGCATCGACCTCCGTCTTGATGGCGCGATATTGGGCCTTCAGATCGAGAAACGGTACCATTCGGCTCCTCACAAGCGAACAATCTGGCCGCCCTTCCGGGCGGAAGCTTCGGCGGATTCCAGCAGGCGGACGACCTTGAGGCCGACCTCGCCCGAGGTGATGGGCGCAACGCCCTTGGTGAAGCATTCGTTGGCGTGCTGCGCCATCACCGTCAGCGCCTCGCGCCCGTCCAGCTTGGGCGCGCGCATGTCGCCGACGCGATACGCTACCTTCATCTGGCGCTGGAGCTCGGTGTCCTTGATGATCGAGATGCCCTTGTCATAGATGCGGATCTTCTCCGCCACGTCCAGGTCGTCATAGACCACCATGGAGCGGTCGCCACCGACAATGATGCTCCTGATCTTCACCGGCGCCAGCCAGCTCGCGTGAATGTGCGCGACGGTGTTGCCGGGATAATAGAGCGTGATGTAGGTGAGGCTCTCGGTCGCCGTTCCCATAGGGTCGACGGCCGTGGCGCTGATGGCCTCCGGCTCCGCCGGCATGATGCGCGACAGGATCGCGAAATCGTGGACCGCGAGATCCCAGATCACGTTGACGTCGCTCTGGAAGAGGCCGAGGTTTATCCGCGTTGAATCGTAATACAGGATGCGGCCAAGCTCTCCGCCGGCCGACATCTCCGCGATCCGGCGCACCGCATCGGTGTACACGAACGTATGGTCGGTCAGGATCTGACGTCCCACCTTTGCCGCAAGCTCGACCAGACGCTGCGCGTCGTCGGATGAACCGCAGAGCGGCTTTTCGACGATGATATGCTTTCCGGCTTTCAGCGCGGCCTGCGCCAGCTCGAAATGGGTGGAGACCGGCGTCGCGATCGCGACGACGTCGATCGTCGGATCGGCGATCAGCTCCCGCGCGTCGGAATGCACGGTAATGTTGGGATAAAGACCGCCTGCGCGCTTGCGGCTTTGCGCATCCCGGTCGGCGACCGCCGCCAGCGTCGAGCCTTCGGCCTGGTTGAACACCCGCGCCAGGTTCGGACCCCAATAGCCGTAGCCGATGATTCCATACCTCAACATGCCGCTCATGCCCTCTGCTTCCGGAGCGCGTTGGCGAGGGTCGAGCTCACGATCTCGATATCCTGCTCCGTCATCTCGTCGAACATCGGAAGGATCAGGCCGCGATCCTGCGCGGCTTCGGAGTTGGGCAGCGCAAAGCGCACGCCTTCCGCTTCCGCACCCGTTGCATAGGCGGGTTCCCGGTGCGCATTCATGACGCCCCGACGCGTCGCGATGCCTTCATCGAGCATCGCCTGCATCACCTGCCGCTGGTCGGTGCCCGCCGGCAGCAGGACACAGTAGCTTTGCCAATTGGTGCGCGTGTCCGCCCGATCCGCCGGCAAGGTTAGATCGGATATCCCCCCAAGCTTGGCCCGGTAGATGTCGGCCAGCTCTCGCCGCCGAGCGACCATCTGCGGCAGGCGGGCGAGCTGGCACCGGCCAATCGCCGCCTGGATATCGGTCAGGCGGTAGTTGAATCCGACCTCGAGATACTCCTCGAACACCACCGATTGCGACTGGTGACGCTGCTGATCGTTGACACTCATGCCGTGCTGACGCAGCAATCGCAGGCGGGCGGCCAGTTCAGCATCATCCGTCGTGATCATGCCGCCGTCGCCGGTCGACAGCAGCTTGCGCGGATGAAGGGAGAAGCAGGCAAGACGGCCGAGGGGCGCGCCGATCTTGCGCCATACGTTCCCGACCAGCGTCTCGCTGCCGGCGGCGCAGGCCGCGTCCTCGATGATGGGCACACCATGGCGATTGGCGATCGCGGCGATCTCCGCCGAGCGTGCCGGCATTCCCAACTGGTGGACCAGGAGGATCGCGCCCGTCTTCGGCGTTATGGCCGCCTCCAGCTTCGCCGGGTCCATGTTAAAGTCGTCAAGGCGGACATCGACGAAGACCGGCAGCGCGCCGCAATGGCGAATGGCGTTTGCCGTCGCGATGAAGGAATGGCTGACAGTGACAACCTCCTGCCCCGGTCCGACGCCGCTGGCGAGCAGGGAGAGGTGCAGCGCGGTCGTGCAATTCGAAACCGCGACCCCGTGGCGTGCGCCGCAAAAATCCGCGAACTCCCGCTCAAAGGCGGCGACCTCGGGCCCCTGGGTGACCCAGCCCGAGCGAAGGACGCGCGTTACCGCCTCCTCTTCGAGTCGGCCGAACGCCACCTTGGCCAGGGGGATACGAAGAGCGCACATCCTATTTCTATAACCAGATCAATAGCTTGAGCATGGGCACCCACGAGCCATGCCGATTGGGCGAGCGGCCCGCAACATTCTCGATTAATGCTGTCGCGTCAAGCGTCAGGTCCCCCTGCCACTGACACAATCCAGGCGCTCTATGCTAGAGAAACCGCCCAGAGGCAACAGCGCAGAGTCCGAGATGCAAGACCAGCTCCGGCTATATCCCGGCGTTGCAACCGTGGGTTTCTCATCCTTGGCCCTGGGAACCTCCCTCGGCATGGCCGCGGCGACGTTGTTCGCCAGGACCGGGCTGGGCTTGCCGACGACGCTCCTGGCTTCGTGCATCGCCATCGTCGCGCTCTCCGCATTGGGGCCGGCGCTGTGGGCCTTGCACGCGCTGGAACGACAGCGATGGGTCGGCCCGCTCACGGCTGTGCTGATGATCGGTGCCTGCGCCGTCATCGGTCTGCTTGGACAGGCTGGAGTAATCGTGGTCTCCGTGCTGGCGATCGGCTGCGTCGCCTATTGCGGATGGCAGGTTGCGGCCCGTAACCTTCGCCCAAGCCTGACCGGCCTGGCGCTTGGATGCGTCATCGCCATCGTCGGCGTATTGCTGTTCTCCCTGGAGCTGGGCGGCACGAAATACGTCAACTTTCTGCTGGATCAGTTGATCCTTCAGGGGCGCGCAGATGGCGACGACTATCTCAATGCGGCTCTCACCAAATCGCTGAGCAGCTTCAACGTCCCGGCGACCGGGATCGATGGAATCTCGTTCGTCCATTATCATTTCGGCTTCTACGCCCTGGCGGCGCAGCTCGCGAAGACCGCCGGCGGCGACGCGGCACTTGCCCTCATCGCGCTGCAGATGATCGTGCTGGTCCCAATCCTGGGGTTTGCGCTTGCTCACGGTGCGCGGATCCTCAGTGCGCGGCTGTTCCCTGACCTGCGCCCGCATACTCTGGTGTTCGCTGCGCTGGCATTCGTTCTGGTGCCATTGGTGCAATTGAGCGGGGCTGGGAATCTGACGCCCCACAGTACGTCGATGCTGCTCGGTGGGATCATATTGATCCTTGTCGCTCCGAGTTTCCTGGTTCAAGCGCCGACTGGCGCGCTCCACGCCGACGACGCAATAGGCCGTTTCTGGTGGGTGGCCGCGCTCGCGATCCCCCTGCTCGCCATAGCGAAGATCTCGGCTGGATATGTCTGGACGGCGGTTGCCGGTTATCTCGCCTTGCGCAAGATTGGCATCCGGCATTGGGGCTTCTGGCTTCTTGGCCTCGCCATGGCGGTCTTGTTCTTCGGAGGCGTGTATCTGTTCGCGCCGCTTGGCGGAGAGGGCGGCAAGCTCCTAGGGACGCCGTTCTATGTCGAGCGGGGATTTGCCGAAGGTAACTACCTCTTGCCGTTGCAACTGCAATGGCAGAGCCTTGCGGCGCTCGGCTTGCTCTTCCTGCTCAGGTATCGGGCTGACGATGCGTTTCGCAAGCTGCTTGTCGAAGCATTGATCATCGCGGTCGTTGCGGCGAACCTGCCGGGTCTGCTGATGCAGATACCGGGCGGCGACGCTGCGTATTTCCTGATAGCGGCAGAATGGTTTGCCGTGCCCGTGCTGGTCTCGGCGTTGGCCGTCATGCCGGCAGCGCTCAGCGCCGCATCCACCAGGAAGCGGGTCGCAGGCTGGACTGTCGCAGCCGCTGCGGCTGTGGGCTTGCTGGCGGGATTGGTCGACAATGTGCCGTCGCATGCCCACACCTTTGTTTCCGCCGAGGCGCTGGTCCACACCGGCGACCGCAGCTATTTTTCCGACCATAAGAAACGCGCCTTGAAGGCGGATGCAAAGCGAGCGTTGGAGGGACAGGGCCTTCTGGACCTGATGCAGATGCCGGTCTCAGAGCCTCTCGGGCTGAGACTGGCGGATCAGCTACGCTCCGTCAGCGGTGCGCTCCGGACCGGTGTCATCGCCTTCGCGCCTCCAGAGTCCGCCTTCTGGACTCTGGTCGGCGAATGCGACGGCAAGAGCCTTTGGCCAATGGCCGTCGCGGGAGTCGGCCTGCTTGCCGGACAGACGACGAGCAGGGCAAGCTGCCCGGACGAAGGCCCATTGCTGGGCGCGAACCTTCCGGATATTGCGCTCTCCGCGGTGCCGTCCGACGAGGAACTCTGCGCGCTCGCCAGGCAACGGAGATTCAAGTCCATCCTCATCATCAAAGGATTGGACGAAGCACTCGCGAAAATCGACTGCAACTTCACCATCTCGGAGCTCGACGAACCCGATGATTGACAAGCTCCGCGAACTGCAGGCGAAGCTGCAGCAGGAAAAGCTCGATCAATTCAAGCGCCGCGTGTCGCTTGGCGACCTTGTCACCGATCGCTGGCAGAATGCCCGCGAATATGGGTTCGGCGAGGGTACGTCATGCTACGACAACGTCCTGATCCTGGGCGATGTGCGCGTGGGCAAGCACACCTGGATCGGGCCCAACTGCATCCTGGACGGGACCGGCGGCAGCCTGGTGATCGGGGATTACTGCTCGATATCGGCCGGCGTGCAGATATATACCCACGAGAGCGTCGCCTGGAGCACCTCCCTCGGCCAAGCGGAATTCGCGAAGGCCCCGACCACGATCGGAAACGGCGTCTATATCGGCCCCAACAGCGTAGTCGCCAAGGGCGTGACCATCGGCGAGCGCGCCGTCATCGGGGCGATGTCGTTCGTCAATTCGGATATCCCTGCCGGCAAGAAAGCCTGGGGGACCCCGGCGCACGTGGTCGGAGATGCCGGCTGATGCCCGAGGCGTTCCGCCTGCCGCAACGCGGGCCCATTTCCCGCGTCGGCCTTGGCACCTGGGCGACCTTCGGCGACGGCGTCGATTTCGCGACGGCTCGCCGCGTTGTATTCGCGGCGTTGGACGCGGGCATCAATCACATCGACACGGCGCCGAGCTATGCCGGCGGCATCGCGGAAGACTGGCTTGGCCGCTTCCTCGCCGAGATCGATCGGACCGCGATCGTGGTTTCGACCAAGGCATTCTTCGCCGCCGCAGGCGAGCCAGGCCCGCACTTCGAGGGGCTCAGCCGGAAGGCCCTGTTCCATTCGGTGGAAGGGAGCCTTCGGCGGCTGCGGTGCGATTGCCTCGATCTGCTCTATTGCCATCGCTCCGACCCGGACACGCCACTTGAAGAAACGGTCGAGGCATTGGCGGACCTGCGAGGCCAGGGGAAGATCCGGGCCTGGGGCGTCAGTCGCTGGCCGGCGCAACTGATCCTCGCGGCTATCGCCCTCGCCAGCAAACTCGGACTGCCGCCACCAGCCGCGGCACAGGAACCCTATAACCGCCTGCATCCCGCCGCGGCGTCAGCCTTGAAAGCCGATCTGCAGTCCGTGCCGGTGCCGATCATCGGCTATTCGATCCTGGCGCGCGGTACGCTGACCGGCAAATACCTTCGTCAAGTCCCGGCCTCATCGCGCGCGGCGCGCAGCCGCGATTGCCCGGAGGTCTGGAAGACCAACGATGCCCAGGCCGAGAGGATCGGAAGGGTCGTCAAATTGGCGGAAAGGGCGGGCGTATCGGCTGCGTCCTTGATGATCGCGGACGCCTTGCGTTCCGGTCCTTGTGCGGCCGTTCTGACCGCTGCTTCATCGCCGGAACAGGTTGCCGAAATTGCCAAGGGCATGGCCTTGGCTCAAAATGATACGCTGACTCAAGAGGTAGAGGGTATCTTCCGTGAACCAGCAAATTGAAACTCTGATCGATGGCCGCCCGTTTTCCTGGGCAGTGAAGGGTGAGTTCTCCTGGGGCAGCGGCGGGCCGCTTTGCCAGGTGGAAAGCGACCCACTCCTGCCCGTTCTGGGGACGGACGGTTACCGCGTCATCGATTTGCCGGCCGGAACGGCGGACCGCATCAAGAAAAATGTGGGGTCGCTGCCGCATCTCGACGGGCTGACCGACCTTGAAAATTATCATGAGTGGGTGAAGAGCGAGACTGACCACATCAAGATCGTCCACGTGAGCCGGGATCTCCGGTTTGCGCAACTTGGCCTCGATGCAACGGAGTTCGCACAATATTTCGCCAACATCGTGGGCGTGCCCCTGTCACCGGTTCTGCCGATGTTTGAGACCGATGTCGTGCAGCTGAGGATCAATCGACCCGGCTCAACCGACTACAATCCGCCGCACCGCGACGGCTCTCTCCCTCACCTCGCGCCGACTCTGAATGTTTGGATTCCGGTCGTCGGCGTTGATGAGACGACCAGCCTGCCGATCGTTCCAGGTTCGCATGCAATCTCGGAGGAAGATTGCTGGCAGACCCAGCCCGGGGGAGCGACCATGGGCGGGAACCCGTATCGCGTGCCGGCGATCGGCCGACTGCGCAGTGGGCCGCTCAGGATGGTTCGGGCGCCCGTGCGCTCTGGCCAGGCGCTCATATTCACGCCTTATCTTATTCACGGCCTCGCCTTTAATCAGAGCAATCAGAAGACGCGAATGGCCTTGGAGCTGCGCTTCAATATCGAGCGGTGAGATGCCCAGTCAGCTTGATCTCGCCGGCATTGTGGATGTTGTGCGCCA
>OELB01000814.1_pt5 | contig 10983 bp, 11 predicted proteins | sample 1503051 | NCBI WGS metagenome assembly OELB01 (sample SAMEA104379574, study PRJEB20068) | metagenome | biome: 1000743; feature: 77; material: 1998 | place: USA | collected 2012 | depth 25 m
CCGCAACGCCCAGGGCGTTCCGAAGGCGTGGATCAGCCAGCGCATCGGCGGCGACCAGATCGACTATGCCGACGAAAAACCGCTGGTTCGCACCCAGTTCGCCGACGCCCTTGCCAAGAACGGGCTGGAGTCCAAAATGGACACCTATTACGAAGCGGAGAAAGCGGACCTGCCGGAATGGACCAGCCGGGCCGCCTCCTGACAGATGGAGCAGCGGCATGTGCGGCGAAGTCGAGGACGACCAGCAGAGTGACGAAGAGATCGTCGCCAGGCTCATCTATATCGCGGGCGGCCACGGCGTCACCCAGCAGACATTGACCGCCCGCACCGCCGCGCCTCTCAAGTCGGATGACGAGCGGCCGGCCTACATGTCGGATCTATTCCGCCGCATGCTCAATCATGCGGCCAGCGATCTTGTGGCGATCCCCGATGGGCACCGGGCGCAGACCATCGCCAACCAGGCGGTGGTGTTTGCCCGGCTTGCCGGCTTCCTGGCCGGCCAGTTGCCCCCGGGCGACGACATGATGCGGACGACACTGGAGGCCCTGCTGGATGGCCAGGCCGAGCCGGCCAGGACCTTCCAGCGCTTGCGCGATCGCGATCACGGCCATTCTCACGATCACGATCATGGGCATGACCACGACCACGGTCATGGCCACCACGATCATCATCACTAGAAGCAATCAGCCGGCGGCTGCGCTCTTCCGGACCAGCCGCACCTGCGATTCCAGCCTCTGCCACTGTCCGCCGGCGCGGTTCCTTTCCTCGGTGACCAGCGCCTTCAGGGCGTTGATGACGGCCTGGAAGGCCTTGGAAATGGATCGCCGGCGCGAATAGGCGAGGTGCAGGATGCGCTTGATCTCGGGCTCGACCACCAGCTGGCTGCCGATGGTCGTGCTGAAGGCGGCGTTCACCGCGGCGCCGTGCGGCATGACGGAGCAGCCGAGGCCCCGGCTGACGAAGTCGCGGATGGCGGGCATGGAATCGACTTCGTGAACGATGTTGGGCGTCACGCCGATATTGCCTGCCAGCCGGTCGACCTCGGTCCGGACCAGGTGCGGCCGGGTCGGCAGGATCAGCCGATGGTGCATCACTTCGGCCAGCGTGATCGTCGGCTCCGTGCGCTGCCCATCCTCCAGCGGATAGACGAAATACATGCTCTCGCTCGCCAGCGGCTCGAACACGAGCTGATCGCCGCCTTCGCGCGTGTTGTAGACCAGCGCCGCATCGACCCGGTGGTCGAGCAGATACTCGACCAGCGACTCGCTGAGCGCCTCCTTGACCGTGAGCTGGACTGCCGGCAGCTCGCGCGAAACCCGCTCGACCAGCGCCACGGAGATCGCCTCCCGCGCGGTGGGGGTGAGGCCGATGCTGACATGGCCGCTCGGCACCTTGGCGTAGTTGGTCAGCTCCTCCTTGGCGAGGTCGGCGTAGCGCAGGATGACCTCGGCGTGCTTGGCGAGGAGCGCGCCCGCCTCCGTCACCCGCACCCCCCGCGAATGACGCTCCAGCAAGTGCAATCCGAGCTCTTCTTCCAGCTTGCGGATGTGCAGCCCGAGGGCGGGCTGCGCCACATGCGCGCTTTCGGAGGCCTTTGTGATGCTGCCGTGCTCGAGTACGGCCAGATATAGCCGCAGGCTCCTCAGATCCATGAGCTCTCCTCCCAGAGAGTGCTTTAGCCATATCATATCAGTCTAGGTCGGCCCTCTCCAAGCTGATATTACGATGGCAGGACGGTGATCGGGCGGCGGGCGCGAAGCTCCCGGCGCAGGGACCGGGGGGCGGTCAGCAAGTCAGGAAATGTGTCGCCGGCCCTGCCGCTAGTGCCAAAACCATCAGGCTATTCAGCAATTTTTGTTTTGGACAATGACGGGCCAGAAAAGTCCTTTATTGCGGAACTGCTGCCGGCCTTTTAACGAGCAGCAATCGACGCGCCGCACCGATGTCTTGGAACCGTCGGGCAGCGCGAGCGCGAAGCCTGCGGCCTACGGGAGCTTCGCGCGAACTCGTACGGGAGGATGGGAGCACACATGGTCGAGACCATGTTTGGAGCGCTCTATGGCTTGCTGAGCTCTCCACACATCATGGGCCTGATGCTGGTCGGCGTGATCTTTGGACTGCTGGTCGGCGTGACGCCCGGCATCGGTGGCAAGCTCTCCATCGCCATGGCCATCCCGTTCGTCTACGGCATGGATATGGTCGCCGGCGCGGTCTTCCTCCTGACCATGCATGCCGTGAACGGCACCAGCGGCCAGATCTCCAGCATCATGTTCGGGATTCCGGGCGACGGCGACGACGCGGCGACGACGCTCGACGGCTACCCGCTGGCGAAGCAGGGACAGGCCGCGCGTGCGCTCGGCGCGTCGATCACCGCATCGGGTGTCGGCGGCATCATCGGCGCGATCGTCTTTGCGATCATGATCCCCATCCTGGAGCCGATCGTCCTCCAGTTCAGCCCGGCGGAATTCTTCCTGATCGCGCTGCTCGGCATCAGCTTCATCGCCTTCCTGTCCAGCGGCGACAAGATCGTGAAGGGCCTCATCGTCGGTTTCTGGGGCCTGATGCTGTCGACCGTCGGCATGGATCCGCAGACCGGCACGCCGCGCTATGCCGGCGACATGCTGTTCCTGTGGGACGGCGTCAGCCTCGTCACCGCCGTGCTCGCGCTGTTCGCGGTGCCCGAGATGATCGCCCTTGGCACCAAGGGTGGCTCGATCTCGGCCGTGCCCGCCGAAGACAAGAATTTCTCCTATCGCCAGCTCCTGTCGGGCGTGATGGAAGTGCCGCGCCATTGGTGGCTGGTGGTGCGGACCTCGGTCATCGGGGCGGTGATCGGCATGATCCCGGGCCTCGGCGGATCGGCCGCGGCGTGGCTGTGCTACGGCCATGCCGTGCAGAGCTCCAAGACGCCCGAGCGCTTCGGGAAAGGTGCGATCGAAGGCGTGATCGCCCCCGAAACCGCCAGCAACGGCAAGGAAGGCGGCTCGCTGCTTCCGACCTTGTTCTTCGGCATTCCCGGCAGCTCCGGCATGGCGGTCCTGCTCGGGGCCTTTCTCATTCTCGGCATCCAGCCCGGCGCCTTCATGATGACCGACCATCTCGATCTGGTCTGGACGCTGATCTGGGCGCTGATCGTCGGCAACCTGGTCGCGGTCGCGATCCTTCTCGTCGTGTGCCGCTGGGTAGCGCTGCTGACCTTCGTCAACGGCCGCATGCTGGTCCCGTTCATCCTGGTGTTCGTGGCGATCGGCTGCTTCGTCAGCGATTTCCAATGGCAGAACCTGATCATCCTCGTGCTGTTCAGCGCCATCGGCTATGCGTTCCTCAGAGCCGGCTGGCCACGGGCGCCGTTCGTGATCGGCCTCGTGCTCGGCGGCAAGGCCGAAGAATCGCTGGACCAGGCGCTGCAATTGTGGGGCTACAGCTTCTTCCTGCGGCCGCTGTCTCTCGTCCTGATCGCAATGATCGTCGCGCTGATGGCCTTCGCGCTCTATCGCAATCTCAGGCCGCGCCGTCACCACGTTCATGTTGGGGGCTGACGGTGAATAGTTTCAGCACCTGGCTGACCGCGGTGATGCTGCTGATTTTCAGCACGATGGTTGGCATCGCGACGCAGTACCCGGCGGATGCGCGTTTCATGCCGTTCGTCGTCGGGATACCGGGAATCGCCTTATGCCTGCTTCAGCTCGGCCTCGACGCGGCGCGCGCCTATGACGGGCATTTCATGAACTACTTCCGGACAGCGCCGAAGGCGGGCAAGCCGGCCGAAACCCTCGAGGCGGAGCTGCCGGAGTTCGGCCCGCACACCGCGAAAAGCGAATTAAGGATGTGGGGCTACGTCGTCTGCTTCATCGCCGCCGTACTCGGCGTCGGCTTCTACGTGAGCATACCGGTCATGCTGGTCACATTTCTGCGCCGCGAAGCCAAGGCAAGCTGGCGATCGGCATTGCTGTTCGGACTCGGCGCGACCGTGGTGCTGTATCTGATGTTCGGCGTGCTCCTGCAGATCCGCCTGCATCCGGGGTTCCTGACCCCGTTGATCCTGCACAAATTCAGCGTGTGAGGCTTGAGAGTCTATTCCAAGTAACGAAACGAAGAGCAAAGGGGAGAGATAAATGAGCAGGTTATCGAACTGCATGGCGGTGGCAGGCGCCGCGGCGCTGATCGCTCTGTGGAGCGGCACAGCCTCGGCACAATCGGGCGCCGAGTTCTTCAACGGCAAGACGGTCAACTACATCGTCGCCACGGATCCGGGCGGCGGTTACGACACCAACGGCCGCTTGGTCGCCGAATTCATGCAAAAGCATCTCCCTGGCTCCACGTTCGTCGTGCAGAACATGCCGGGCGCGGGCCATCTGGTCGGGACCAACTATATCTACGCCTCGGAGCCGGACGGTCTCACCTTCGGCACCTTCAACACCGGCCTCATCTATAGCCAGCTTGCGGGCAACAAAGGCATCAAGTTCGATCTGTCGAAAATGTCGTGGATCGGCAAGGTCGCTTCCGATCCGCGCGTGATCGTGGTGTCGAAAGAATCCGGCATCGAAAGCTACGAGCAGTTGAAGGGCCTGAAGGACCCGATCAAGTTCGCGGCGGCCGGTGTCGGCAGCGCCTCGACCATCGAGGCGACGATGCTCATCAACACGCTGGGCCTGCCGATCCAGGTCATCACCGGATACAATGGCAGCGACGATCAGCTCGCCATGCGTCGCGGCGAAGTGCAGGGCATCATCGGCTCGCGCTCGACCTTCCAGCAGTTCGTCGACGAGGGCCATGGCAAGTTCATCGCCCAGATCGGCGGTTCGGAAACCGACGTCCCGCAGCTGTCCACGCTGGTCGACAGCGAAGAAGGGCAGAAGGCGATCGCGCTGGTCGCATCCCAGAGCAACATCTCGCGGCTGACCGCCGGCCCCGCCGGAATCCCCGAAGACAGGCTTGCCGCGCTGCGCGATGCATACAAGGCCGCTACTTCCGATCCGGAATTCCTGAAGAAGGCCGAATCGCTCGGCCTGCCGGTGGATCCGCTGGTCGGCGACGAGGTCGGCGCGGCCGTGACCAAGGCGCTCGATCAGACGCCCGAGATGGTGGCCTTCCTGAAGGACGCCCTGAAAAAGAAGGACTGATCGGCAATTCCGCCGATTGCGAGGCCGACCCGATTGTCGGCCTCGCAATTTTGTCCGACCAACCAAACGTGGGGGCTATGCACAACAAGATCGAGGGGCGGACGAGCGGCGGGAGCATCAAGGCCAGCGATCTCGCGTGGCAGTCGGACATCATTGCCGACCTGATCAAGCAATACGGATTTCCATTCATTACGCTGAACCCGGGCGCGAGCTATCGCGGCCTGCATGATTCCCTGGTGAACCACAACGGCAACCAGCCGCCGATGCTGGTCTGCCAGCACGAGAAGATCGCGGTGCAGATTGCCCATGGCTATGCCAAGGCGACCGGCCAGCCGCTCGCCGTCATCGTCCACAATGTGGTCGGGCTGCTGCACGCGACCATGGGCATCTACTACGCCTATACCGACCGGGCGCCGGTCTTCGTGATCGGCGCCACCGGGCCGATGGACGAGGGCAAGCGCCGCCCGCGCGTCGACTGGGCCCATACCGCCAATGTTCAGGGGACGCAGATCCGCGACTATGTGAAGTGGGACTACCAGCCCGGCGGCATCGACGGCGTGGTCGACAGCTTCGCCCGCGCTTACTCCATCATGATGACGGAGCCGCGCGGCCCGATCTACATGTGCTACGACGCGGCCCTGCAGGAGGCGCCGGTCAGCGCGCCGGTCATCCTGCCGTCAATTGATTCGGCCAAGGTGCCGAGCCGAATCGCCCCCGATCCAAAAGCGCTGGACGAAGCGGCCGATCGCCTGGTCAAGGCCGACTGGCCGGTGCTGCTGCCGCAATTCGTCGGGCGCGATCCCAACGGGTTTTCCGACATGGTTGGACTTGCCGAATCGCTGGGCGCGCCGGTGGTGGATACGCAATGGCGGCTGAACTTCCCGACCGGCCACCCGCTCGATCTGCGCATGAACAAGGAGGTATTCAAGCAGGCCGACCTCATCACCTTGCTTGATTGCCGCGATTGGGAGCGCCCGACCCATGTCAATGACCGCATCAACCGCACGCTGAAGCCGCTCTATCCGGCGGGCTGCCAGTGGCTCGACATCGGCTTTGCCGACGTCGAGATCTCCAAATGGGCGACCGACTATCAGCGATTTCCCGAATGCGCGCAGCGCGTGCTGGCCGACACGGCGCTCGCCTTGCCTGCGCTCAAGGCCCTGGTGGGGCAGCGGATCAAGGCCGATGGCAAGCTGCAGCGCCGCGTTGCGGAGCGGGCGCGTGCGGTCTCCGAGATGCATGACGCCCAGGTGTCCGAGTGGCGGGCGGATGCGTGCGTGGACTGGGATGCACGGCCGATCACCCTGGCCCGGCTGGCGACGGAAGTCTGGAACAAGATCAGGCACGCGGACTGGGTGCTGACCACCAACGCTTTCGAGGATTGGGCCCTGAAACTCTGGAATTTCGACCGTCCCTATCGCTGGCCCGGAAAGGCGCTCGGCACCGGGACCCAGATCGGCATGGCGACCGGCGTGGCGCTCGCCCATCGCGGCACCGGGCGGCTGGTAGTCGATTGCCAGACCGATGGCGATTTGATGTTCGATGTCGGCGCGCTCTGGTTCGCGGCCAAGCACAAGGTCCCGTTCCTGTGCGTCATGCACAACAACCGTGCCTACTATAACGACTGGGAGCACCAGATCACGGTCGCGCGGCAGCGCGGCACGCCGGTGGAGCGTGCCCATATCGGCATGGACATTTTCGACCCCGCGCCCGATTTCGCAACCATCGCGCGGGGTTTCGGCTGGCATGCGGAAGGCCCGATCGAAGACCCCACTGAGATTGCCGGCGCGCTCGACCGCGCCATCGCCGCGGTCAAGAACGGCGTCCCGGCGCTGATCGACACCATTACCCAGCATGCGGGATGAGACGCTGGCGCCACTATCAATCCCGGAGGCAGTCATGAAGGTCGGCGTCGTCGGAACGGGGGAAATGGGCCTCGCCATGGCGGGGCACATGCTGGACAAGGGGCTGGTTGTCTCGGCCTTCGATGTCGACGCGGGACGGCTCGATCTGGCGCGCCAGCGCGGCATCGCAGCCAAGGCGAGCCTCGAGGACCTGGCGCGTGCAGCGGAGATATTCATCCTGGTCGTCGCCACCGACCAACAGGTGGTCGAGGTTGCGGAACAACTGGCGCAGCGCGCACCGAAAGACGCAACCATTGTGGTGGCTGCCACGATCAGCGTCGAGACCGTGCGTCAGCTCGGTCCCCGCCTGGCTGAGCGGGGCAAATGCCTGGTGGACGCGCCGGTGGTCTATGGCGCGTCCGGCGCCCGCGCCGGCACGCTGCTATCGTTGTGCGGCGGCGCGGAGGAGGATATCGAGCGGGTTCGTCCCGCCCTCATGTGCTACAGCCGCGATGTCGTGCGCGTCGGGCCGCTGGGCGCCGGGCAGGTGGCGAAGACCTGCAACAACCTGCTGCATTGGGTGCATTGCGTCGCCAATTTCGAAACGCTGCTGATCGCCAAGCGCTATGGCCTCGATGCCCAGCGCATGCGCGAGGTTCTGCTGGAATGCCCGGGCACCAACGGAACCCTGCGGCGCTGGGACACCACCCGCTTCACCTGGCAGGAAAAGGACATGGACCTGACCCTCGACCTTGCGCAGAAGGCGGGGCTGATGCTGCCGCTTGCGGGGCAAATCGACCAGCTCATCAAGACCCTGAGCGCGTCGGACGTAAAGGCCTTGCTCTACGGACCGGAAGCAACGTATCTCGGCCGGGTGGTGCGGCCGCTGTCGCGCGAGGAGGGTGGGCTGGCTTGAAAGCGCTGTTCAAGGAGGCGTTCGACAAATCTTTCTGGATGTTCGCCATCGCCTCGTTGGTCACGGGAATTGCCTGCTATGTCGTGTTTGGCTCGGAAGAGTTCGGCGCCGCCCTTGCCGAAGATGCTACCTTGGTGGGATTTCTTGTTCCCAAGCTCGGCGCGGCGGTGCTGATCGCCGCCTTCGTGCAAGCCTTGTTGCCGCCCAGCTTCTTCGCCCGCTACATGGGGCACGAGACCGGCCTCAAGGGCATGGCGATCGCGTCGGCCGCGGGCACGGTCACGCCCGGCGGTCCGATGACCTCGTTTCCGCTTGTCTTGGTGTTGCGGGACAGCGGCATCGGCATCGGAGCCCTGGTCACCTATGTGACCGCCTGGACGACGACGGGCCTCCAGCGCGTCTTCATGTGGGAGCTCCCGCTGATGGGGCCCGAGTTCGCCATCGTCCGCTTCCTGGCCTCGACCCCGCTTGGCATCATTGCCGGCATGCTGGCGCGGCTATTTCCGGCACGAGCCCTACCTGGGAAGACGGAGCGCGCGGGCGAATAAGAATGGGGCTGATCGCAATCTGGGCACTCGCCATCGCTCTTGGGGGACTCGTCTGCCTGAAGCGCGGCCGCGTGGAAGCCGTGACCGCGACGCGCAAGGCGATCGACCGCGCGTTCAGGGTCCTGCCGCGCATCGCAGTTGCGGTGCTGACAGCCGGCTTCGTCGCGCGTCTGATTCCGAGCGATGTGGTGGTCGAGCATATCGGTCCGGAGTCCGGCCTCAGCGGCACACTGATCGCCATGCTGGTCGGCGGCTTCATCCCAGCCGGCCCGATCATCTCCTTTCCGCTGGTCGTCGTGCTGAGCCAGGCGGGCGCGGGGACGGTCCAGCTCATTACTTTGCTGACGGCCTGGTCGGTGTTCGCGATCCACCGCGTCATCATCTATGAAATACCGCTGATGGGACCGCGTTTCAGCATGATCCGCCTGATTTCGTCGCTGCCGCTGCCTTTGATTGCGGCCGGCCTGACGTCGCTCATCTTGTCAGCCATCCACTGAGGCCTGAGTCAGACCAAATCCGTCTCGCGCCAAGGCAAAATTTCTAGTGGACGGAGAGGGGGCGCCCGCCTTTCTTTAACGATTGCCGGGCCGTCGGCCTCGCGGCGATGCGGTGTCGTGTACAGGGAGCAAAATTGAGTGAGCGATCGTCTGGTTCTGCGCACCGCTCTTGGCAAGCATGATCATGTCAAGCCATTGAAGGACGGCCAGGTCCAGTCCGATCGCGTGCGGCTGGAATTCGTGGAGTTCGATCCTCTGCCGAAGGCCTTCCGGCACATGGTGCGGGGTGGCGATCTGGATGTCAGCGAGATGGCGCTGACCACCCATCTGCTGGCGCATCACTACCGCAAAAAGTTGACCGCGCTGCCGATTCCCTTATGGCGGCGGCTGCATCATTCCAATCTGGTCTGTGCCGCGGGTTCGAATATCCGCGGTCCGGCCGATCTGCAGGGCAAAAAGGTCGGCGTGCGCGCCTATTCGCAGACCACAGGGGTCTGGATCCGCGGCATTCTCCGCTCGCACTATGGCGTCGATCTGAACAAGGTCACCTGGATGACCATGGAGGATGCGCACGTCGCCGAATACCAGGACCCGCCCAACGCCATCCGCAACGCCGGCGGCAAGGGCCTCCGCGAGCTGCTGCTGTCGGGCGAGCTGGCCGCGATCATGGGCGAGCGGGACGTGGATCCTGCCGATGTCCGGCCGGTCATCGCCGATGCCGAGGCAGAGGCGGAGAAATGGTCGAAGAGGACGGGGATCTTCCCGGTCAATCACGTGGTTTCGGTGCGAAGCGAACTGCTGGAACAGCATCCCTGGCTTGCAGGCGAGCTGATGATCATGTTCGAGGCGGCCCGCGTGAAATCCGGCGCACGTGGCACCGCTGCCTTGCCCTACGGCCTGGAGCCGAACCGCGCCGCCATGCAGATGCTGCTGGATTTCGCCGCGGACCAAAGGCTGACTCCACGCATCTATCGCCTCGACGAGCTGTTCGTGAAAGCATCCTGAGATGATCATCGACATCCATGGGCACTACACGACGGAACCGCAGGCGCTCCATCAGTTCCGCGACAAGCAGCTTGCGGGCCTGGCCGATCCGATGCGTCGCCCGACCAGCGCCGATCTCGGCATCACCGACGAGATGCTCAAGAAGTCGGTCGAGCCGCAGCTCAAGTTCCAGAAGGAGCGGGGCAGCGACCTCACCATCTTTTCGCCGCGTGCCGCCGGCATGGCACATCATGTCGGGACCGAGGAGACGGGCAAGCAATGGGCGACCCTGTCCAACGACCTGATCCATCGCATCTGCACGCTGCTGCCGGACAATTTCGCCGCCGTCGGCCAGCTGCCGCAGCATCCCGGCGTGTCGCCGAAGAACTGCATTCCTGAGCTGACGCGGATCGTGAACGAGCTTGGCTTCGTCGGCGTCAATCTCAATCCCGATCCGTCGGGCGGATACTGGACCGATCCGCCGCTGACCGACCGGCACTGGTATCCGCTGTATGAGACGCTGTGCGAGCTCGACGTGCCGGCGATGATTCACGTCTCATCGTCCTGCAACCCCAATTTCCATCACACAGGGGCGCACTACCTCAACGCCGATACCACCGCTTTCATGCAACTGATCCAGGGCGATCTGTTCCGCGATTTTCCGACGCTGAAATTCGTCATTCCGCATGGCGGCGGCGCGGTGCCGTTCCATTGGGGCCGCTATCGTGGCTTGGCGCAGGAGATGAAAAAGCCGCTGCTGACCGACCATTTGCTGAACAACGTTTTCTTCGACACCTGCGTCTATCATTATCCGGGCATCGAGCTGATGGCGAAGGTCATCCCGGTCGAGAATATCCTGTTCGCGTCGGAGATGCTGGGCGCGGTCAAGGGCATCGATCCGGAGACCGGCCATCACTATGACGACACCAAGCGCTATATCGATCAGCTCAGAAGCCTGGACGATGCGAGCCGCTACAAGATCTTCGAGGGCAATGCGCGGCGGGTCTATCCGCGCCTGGACGCGCAGCTTACGAAGCGCGGCCGTCCGGGAAAACAGGAGAAGTAAAATGG
>OELB01000908.1_pt6 | contig 10789 bp, 12 predicted proteins | sample 1503051 | NCBI WGS metagenome assembly OELB01 (sample SAMEA104379574, study PRJEB20068) | metagenome | biome: 1000743; feature: 77; material: 1998 | place: USA | collected 2012 | depth 25 m
CCTGCTCGCCGCCTGCGACACGCCGCCGATGCGGCAGAGCTTCGCGACCCTGACCTTCCAGGACCGGCCGCCGATCCGCCTCGACGTGGCGCAGATCGAGATCTACGAGGCCTACAAGGCGCCCGGCGTCGCGCCGCATATCGATCACCTGTTCCCGCAGAAGCCGGTGGACGTGGCGGCCGCATGGGGCCGCGACGTGCTGCAGGCGGTGGGCGAGCGCGGGATGGCGACCTATACCATTGTGGATGCCTCCGCGACCGAGACCGCGCTGCCGCGCTCGACCGGCATGACCCAGATGTTCAAGACCGAGCAGTCCGACCGCTACGACCTGCACATCGAAGTGAAGCTGGAGATCGGAAACCCGCTCCTGCGCACCACCGGCATCGCCACCGCCAGCGCCTCGCGCAGCCAGACCGTCGCCGAAGACATGACCCTCAATCAGCGCGAAGCCGTCTGGTTCCAGATGACCGAAAGCGCGATGCGCGAACTGGATGGGAAACTCGAAGCCGCCATCAAGGACAAGCTGCGCGTGTTCGTGCGATAGGACGGGTGACAAATCGTATCAACATGCTATGCTGATGCATATACACATATGCACGGATCGGCAAAATGGCTAATCCTGTCCGCTGGAACATCGTCGTATCCGAAGAAGTCGACCTATCGCTGCGGCGTCATCTCGGCGCGCGTGGCATGCGGAAGGGCGACCTTTCCAAGTTCATCGAAGAGGCCGTGCGCTGGCGGCTACTTGACGAGACGGTGCAAAAAATCAAGTCCCGAAGCAAGAGCAAGCCGCCAAAAGCGATCAAAGCGCGGGTTGATCAGGCGCTGGCAGAATCACGCACGAATCGCGGTCGACGCGTTCGACATTGAAATAGCGCGGCTTCATGCGTGTTGTCTTGGACACCAACGTCCTGATATCCGCGCTGATCACTCCGACGGGTGCTGCCGATCGCGTCTACAGAGCCTGGAGGGCGGGCGACTTCGACCTCGCGAGTTGCGAGCATCAAATAGCGGAGATGCGTCGAGTCACGCGACGCCCTGCCATGCGGGATCTGATAAAGCCCGCCGAAGCGGGTCGGCTCGTCAATCTTGTCCGACATCTTGCAATCATGATCGACTCTCTGCCGGACGTGGATGCGTCACCCGATCCATGGGACAACTTCCTCTTGGCGACAGCGCTCGGCGCTCGTGCGGACTACCTGGTTACCGGTGACAAGGGCGGACTACTGGCGCTTGCTCGCCTCGGCCGTACACGCATCGTCACGGTCCGGCAGTTCTTGCGCCAACTCACCTAGCTGCGGTCAGACCGCCCATCGCATTGACGGCGCGAGTCCCATCCTGCGTTGCCTCTGCGCGCACAATTCCAGCCGCGCATCGGGTGAGCGCACCAGGCCGCGCGCCAGTGTGTTCACCAGCTCGCGCGCGATCGTGCCGTCCTTGTCCCGCGTCGGCTCGAAGATCGTGATGTCGATGCCGACCGCGCGTCCGCTGCGCATGGCGGCGTTGAGGATGGTTTCCAGTTCCTGCCACGACAGCCCATCGGGCATCCGATAGCCGACTGCCGGCATGATGGAATCGTCCAGCACGTCGACGTCGAGATGGATCCAGAAGCCGTCCAGCTCCGGACGGCACAGATGCTCGACCGCGGCGCGCGCGGCCTCGTCGGCGCCGACGCGGCGCAGCTCCTGCAGCTCCTGCACGAACATGGTGGGCGGCAGAGGCTGGCTGCCGTGTTCGCGCGCCTGAGCCGCGTCGCGCTGGCCGAGCACCGCGACATCCTCATCGCGCACCAGGGGCCGCATTCCTTCGATGTTGGCAACGATGCCGGGCCCGCGCCCGGTGCTGAGCGCCAGATCCATGTCCGCCGCTTCCCCGGTGGGCGACGCCTCCGGCTGATAGAAATCCGCATGGCCGTCGAGGAACAGCAAACCGTGACGCCGGCCGCTGCGCCGGAGCGCCAGCAGGTTGCCGAGCAGGATCGAGCAATCGCCGCCCAGCACGACCGCGAACGAGCCGCGCGTCACCACCGGCCCGACGATATCCGCCAGCATCACCGAGAAATCGCGGATGCGCGCGGGGTTCAGGATTCCGGTTTCGGGATCCCGCCGCGGGTCATGGGGCGGCACCGCCAGCCGCGCATGGCGGCGCGCATCGAGCCGCCGCGCCAGGCCGGCATCCAGCAGCGCATCGGGCAGATGCTCGACACCGCCGGGCTTGAGGCCGAGATGCGAGGGCGCTTCGATGATCGTGAAGTCGGGCACAATCGCCTCCTTCAGCTGGAATTAGCTCTTTACTTTCCGCATTCTGAGTCTTATTATATGTATGCAGTCTGCATATAAGTCAAGCGGTTTTTTGCCGGAGGGCCGGGAATGAAGGGTGCAACTTCGGATGAGCGCGAAGGCCGCCATACCGCGAATATCCTGGGCGCGCTCGCGCTGCTGATCCAGGACCGGATGGAGAGCGCGTGGCAATCCACCCTCGATCTCTCTCCCATGGCGGCCGCCGCCTTGGTGCAGATCGACAGCGAGCCCGGCTGCTCGATCGAGTTGGTGGCGGGGCGCATCGGCCTCACCCACTCGGCGACCGTGCGCGTCATCGACAAGCTGGCGGAGCGTGGTCTGGTGGAGAAGGATCGGGCCCGCAAGGACGCCCGTGCGCAGAGCCTGAAGCTGAGCAAAGCGGGCAAGCGCACCGCCCAGCAGCTCCACGCGGTGCGCAATCAGGTGACCGACGATCTCCTGACCGGCCTCGGTCCGGCGCAGCGTGCGGCGCTGGAAGACGCGATCCGCGCCATCCTGCACCGGACCGTCGAGCCGGGCCGCGAGGCGGACGTCACCTGCCGGGTGTGCGACGACCGGCGCTGCAGCCCGGATATCTGCCCGATCCGCGTAGTGTGACGAACTGACCTTAGGCCGCGACCGGTGCCGCGCGCTCGATCCGTTTGCGCCGCTTGGGCGTATTCATCGCCTCCCAAAGATCGACGCGGCGCTGCACGTTGAGCCAGAAGTCGGCGCTGTTGCCGAACACGCGCGCGAGAATCAAAGCCGTGTCGGCGGTCACAGCGCGCCGGTCATTGCACAGTTCATTGGCGTGCTTGCGCGGAACGCCCATCGCCTTGGCCAACTGTCCTTGCGTCAGCCCCATCGGCCCAAGGAATTCCGTCGTCAAGATTTCGCCAACGCTGGCGGGTTTGTGGGTTGTCAACATGCTCAGCCTCGATAAGCGTGGTTATCCAGATAGATTTCCGAAGCTTCACCCTTCGTGCCGTCCCACCTGAAAATGAGACGCCATTGATCGTTGACCCGGATTGAATGCCATCCTCGGAGATTGCCTGATAGTTTCTCAAAGTGGTTGCTCGGCGGCACGCGCAAATCCTGGTCGCAGGTGGAATCGTCGATCATCTGGAGTTTTCGAAACAGCCGGCGCACAAGGTCGGCCGGAATTCTGCGGTCAGGCTTGTCCTCGACATAGAAGGCTGCAAGCCACGAATCCCGAAAGTTCAGGATCATCAACCGCTCCAGTTTAGGCTATTGTACCACCCATTGGGACAGCTCGCAAGCAGCCCATTCCGCTCAGGCATCTGTGCCCCTCCTTCGCCTTGCCCCAGCGGGTTCCCCCGCCCTATAGTGCCCGCCGTTTGTGCACTGCAACAGAGTGGATTAGCCATGGCGGGCGGCGAAGAACTGCGCGGGAAATATGTCGACGAGCTTTCCGAGGGTATGACCGCCATTTTCACCAAGACGGTGACCGAGGCGGATATCGTGCTCTATGCCGGCATCTCGGGCGACACCAACCCGGTGCATCTGGACGAGGAATTCGCCAGGCCGACCATGTTCAAGGGCCGCATCGCCCATGGCATGCTGACGGCCGGCTTCATCTCCGCCGTGCTGGGCACCAAGCTGCCGGGGCCGGGGAGCGTCTATTTGAGCCAGAGCCTGAAATTCAAGGCGCCGGTCAGGATCGGCGATACCGTGCGCGCCCGTGTCACCATCACCAATCTCGACCGGGACAAGGGCCGCTGCACCCTTGCCACCACGGCCCATGTCGGCGACACCCTGGTGGTCGAGGGCGAGGCGCAGATTCTGGTGCCCAAGCGTCCCGCCGCGTGAGGACGCCTGATATAGTTTCCGAGTGATGCGGCTCTTTCGCCATCCCAACGAGGTCACCCCCGAATGCCGCGGCGCCGCCATCGCGCTCGGCAATTTCGACGGCGTGCATCTGGGCCATCAGGCCGTGATCGCGCGCGCCTTCGAGCTGGCCCAGGCCTATGACAGCGCCGTCGGGATTCTCACCTTCGAGCCGCATCCGCGCGCCTTTTTCAGGCCGGACCAGCCGCCGTTCCGCCTGACGCCCTTCCGCATCAAGATGCGCGTGCTGCAGGCGCTGGGGCAGGATCGCGACATGGGCCTCGATTTCGTCTGCTGCCTCGCCTTCGACCAGCATCTGGCCTCCATGACCGCGCCGGAATTCGCGCAAGCCGTGCTGCACGATGGCCTCAACGCCGCCCATATCGTGACGGGCGAGGATTTCTGTTTCGGCAAGGGGCGCAGCGGCGATGTGAAGACGCTGAAAGCGCTGGGCCAGACCCTGAAATTCGGCGTCGATGCGGTCTCGGCCGCGGTGGACGGCAAGGGCGCGGTCCATTCCTCCACCCTCGCGCGCGAGCATCTGCAGGCCGGCAACCCTCAAGCAGCGGCCGCCATCCTCGGCCGGGCGTGGGAGATCGCGGGCCGCGTCGAGCACGGCGAGAAGCTGGGCCGCAAGCTCGGCTTTCCCACCGCGAACATCACCCTCGGCGATTATCTGCTGCCAAAGCTCGGCATCTATGCGGTGCGCGCGGCGGTCGACGAAAGCGACCATCCAACCTGGATCGATGGCGTGGCAAGCCTCGGCTATCGCCCGACGGTGGGCGGCGAGCAGATCCAGTTCGAAGTCTACTTGTTCGATTATTCGGGCGACCTGTATGGTCGGCACCTGCGTGTGGCGATGCTGGAATTCCTGCGGCCCGAGTTGAAATTCCCCGGCCTCGACGAGCTGAAGGCGCAGATCGCGGCGGATTGCGACCAGGCGCGCCAGTTCCTGGGCCAGTACCAGGGGCCAAAGCCGGGTCCGCTCGGATCCGGCCAATTCGTGATGTAAGTTCTGAGGATCGTTACGTGGACTACAAGAACACCGTTTTCCTGCCCAAGACCGACTTCCCGATGCGCGGCGATCTGCCGAACCGGGAGCCGGCGATTCTGAAGAGCTGGCAGGACATGAAGCTGTTCCAGGAATTGCGGCGCCAGTCGAAGGGGCGGCCGAAATTCATCCTGCATGACGGCCCGCCCTACGCCAACGGCAACATCCACATCGGCCACGCGCTCAACAAGATCCTGAAGGACGTCATCAACCGCCAGCAGCAGATGGTCGGCAAGGACGCGAACTACGTCCCCGGCTGGGACTGCCACGGTCTGCCGATCGAATGGATGATCGAGGAGCAGTACCGCAAGGCCGGCAAGGACAAGGACGCGGTGCCGATCGCCGAGTTCCGCAAGCAGTGCCGTGACTTCGCCCAGAAATGGATCGACGTGCAGCGCGAGGAGTTCAAGCGCCTCGGCGTCGAGGGCGACTGGGACAATCCGTACCTCACCATGGCCTACGAGGCCGAGGCGGTGATCGTCGGCGAGATCGGCAAGTTCCTGATGAACGGCGGGCTCTATCGCGGCTCCAAGCCGGTCATGTGGTCGGTGGTGGAAAAGACCGCGCTGGCCGAGGCGGAGATCGAATATCACGACCACACGTCGGACACGATCTGGGTCAAGTTCCCGGTCGTCTCCTCGCCGGTGGCCGAGCTGGCCGGCGCGTCGATCGTGATCTGGACCACCACGCCCTGGACCATCCCAGGCAATCGAGCCCTCGCGGTCGGCGCGGGGATCGATTACGTCGCGCTCGAAGTGAAGAGCGTTTCCGACGGCGCCAAATCCAAGGTCGGCGACAAGCTGATCGTGGCCGAACCGTTGATGAACGAATTCCAGAACGAGGTCGGCATCTCGGCATCGAAAACCGTGTGGCGCGGCAAGGGCGCGGCCCTCGTGGGCACCGCGACCCAGCACCCGCTGAACGGGCAGGGCTACGATTTCGCGGTCAAGGTCTGGCCAGGCGATTTCGTCACAACAGAAGCTGGCACCGGCTTTGTCCATATCGCGCCCGGCCATGGCGTGGACGACTACGAGCTTGGCATCGCCCATGGCGTGGAGATGCCACAGACCGTTGGCCCCGACGGGCGCTACTACGACCACGTGCCGCTGTTCGCGGGCAAGGCGGTGCTGAATGCGCGAGGCAAGGCGGGCGATGCCAACCCCGCGGTGATCTCCGCCTTGGATTCGGCCGGCAAGCTGCTGAAGAGCGGGAAGCTGACCCACTCCTATCCGCATTCCTGGCGGTCCAAAGCGCCGCTGATCTTCCGCAACACGCCGCAATGGTTCATCTCGATGACCACCAACGGCCTCAGGGACATCGCGCTGAAAGCGATCGAGGAAACGCGCTTCGTGCCGCCACAGGGCAAGACGCGGCTGCATTCCATGATCGCCCAGCGGCCCGATTGGTGCGTTTCGCGCCAGCGCGCCTGGGGCGTGCCGATCGCGATCTTCGTCAATAAGAAAAGCGGCGAATTGCTGCGCGATCCGAAAGTGATGGAGCGCATCGTCGATGCCTTCCGCCGCGAAGGCGCCGATGCCTGGTTCGATTCGCCGGCGGCGCGCTTCCTCGGCAACGACTACAATCCCGACGAGTTCGAGCAGATCAAGGACATAGTCGATGTCTGGTTCGATTCCGGCTCGACCCATGCCTTCTGCCTGGAGCCGCGCAAGGATCGGGACCTTGCCTGGCCGGCCGACGTCTATCTGGAGGGCTCGGATCAGCATCGCGGCTGGTTCCATTCCTCGCTGCTGGAATCCAGCGGCACGCGCGGCCGGGCGCCGTACAAGACCGTCGTCACCCACGGCTTTACGCTCGACGAGCAGGGCCGCAAGATGTCCAAGTCGCTCGGCAACTCGATCGCGCCGCAAGACATCATGAAACAGTACGGCGCGGACATCCTGCGCCTGTGGGTGGTGGTCGGCTGCGACTATGCGGAAGATCAGCGCATCGGCGATGCCGCACTCAAATTCATGGCGGACCACTACCGCCGCCTGCGCAACACCTTCCGCTATCTGCTGGGCGCGCTTGAGGGCTGGAGCGAGAGCGAGCGCATCGATTTCACGGAGATGCCGGAGCTGGAGCGCTGGGTACTGCATCGCCTGAGCCAGCTCGATGAAAAGGTGCGCGCGACGGCGGACAGCTTCGATCTGCACGATCTCTATATGGAACTGCATAATTTCTGCGCGGTCGATCTGAGCGCCTTCTATTTCGACATTCGCAAGGATTCGCTCTATTGCGATGCGCCGACCGGCGCGCGCCGCCGCGCGGTGCGCACCGTGCTGCGGGAAGTGCTTTCGCGCCTGACCGCCTGGCTGGCGCCCGTCCTGGTCTTCACCGCGGAGGAGGCTTGGCGCGCCCGGCCATGGGCAGGGGGCGAGGCGAGCGTGCATCTGCGCACCTATCCCGAGACGCCGTCTGCCTGGCGCGACGATGCGCTGGCGGCCAAGTGGGACAAGGTGCGCGAGATCCGCCGCGTCGTGACCGGCGCGCTCGAGCTTGCGCGCGCCGACAAGAAGATCGGCGCCAGCCTGCAGGCCCATCCAATCGTGCATCTGACGGCGGAGCGGCGGGCCATGCTGGATGGCGTGGACCTGAGCGAAATCTCCATCACCTCCGGCATTACCGTCAGCGACGCACCGGCGGCGAACGGCGCCTTCACTCTGGCCGAGATTCCCGGCGTTGCGGTCCTGGTCAACCCGGCCGAGGGCGGGAAATGCGATCGCTGTTGGCAGGTCCTGCCCGAGGTCGGCAGCCACGCCCACCACCCGACGCTCTGCAATCGCTGCGCCGACGTGGTGGGTGGCGCATGAGGCTGGTTGCTCCGCGGCTTTTTTACCGGATGTGCGGCCTGAGCGCGGTGGTGGTTCTCCTCGACCAGGTCAGCAAGTTCCTGGTGTTCCGGGTCCTGATGGAGCTGGAGACGGAGATCGTGGTCTTGCCGGTCTTCAGCCTGGTGAAGCGCTACAACACCGGCATCAGCTTCTCCATCCTCGCGACCGATCATGCGGTCGGTCCTTGGATTTTCGCGCTGCTGGCCACCATCATCGCCTTCGGCCTCTTGATCTGGCTGTCGCAGACCGCGGAAAGGCTGCCGGCGACCGGCTTGGCGCTGGTGGTCGGCGGGGCGCTCGGCAACGTCATCGACCGGGTGCGCGAGGGGGCGGTCATGGATTTTCTACTGTTCCATTACCAGGGCTGGGCTTGGCCGGCTTTCAACCTCGCCGACAGCGCCATCACCATCGGGGTCGCCCTGCTCATCTATGACGGCGTGTTCGGCGGCCGGAAGCGCGCCTAAAAGGTGTGTCTTTTCAAATCTTTGTCACCCACCGAGCGGTGGGTTGCTGGCGCCCGCGGATCGCGGTAAAAAGCTGCCCTTGGATCAGGGGAGATTTCGTCCCATGCGTCGCACATCGATTCTCGTCGCGGCCCTGGCCGTCGGCCTGCCGCTGGTTGTCGGCGGTTGCTCTAACATCAAGCAGACGCTTGGTCTCAGCAAGCAGTCGCCCGACGAATTCAAGGTCGTCTCGCGCGCGCCGCTTTCCATGCCGCCGGACTACAACCTGAAGCCCCCGACACCCGGCGCGCCCAGGCCCCAGGAAGGGACCCCCCGCGACCAGGCGGCGGCGACGGTGTTCCAGTATTCAAATACCGGTGGAGTCGCGCCCGACGCCATTCCGCCGATCGGCGAGGGCGAGTCGGAGAGCGCGCAATCCTCCGGCGAATCCGCGCTGCTGCAAAGCGCCGGCGCCTCCGGCGTCAATCCCGATATCCGCCAATTGGTGGACACCGAGACCGCCGAAGACCAGGCCAATTCCAAGACACTCGCCGACACGCTGCTGTTCTGGCGCGACCCAGAGCCCTATGGCGAGGTGGTCGACCCAACGGCCGAGCAGAAGCGCCTGCAGGAGAACGCGGCGCTTGGAAAGCCGGTCACCGAAGGCGAGACCCCGGTTATCGTGCGCAAGAAAAAGGGCGTGCTGGAAGGCATCTTCTAGGATCATGGCAAAGTCGATCATGACAAGGCCGGCAGCCAGGGCTGCCGGCCTTTTGCTTGGAGCGGCACTGGCTTTTGCGGCGCCGCGCTCCGTCCAGGCGGATATTTTCGAGGCACATGAATTCACCCTTCCCAACGGCCTCGACGTGGTGGTGGTGCCGAACCATCTGTCGCCGGTGGTCGTGCAGGCGGTGGTCTACAAGGCCGGCGCGGCGGACGGCTTGCCCGGCAAGAACGGCATCGCGCATTTCCTGGAACATCTGATGTTCAAGGGCACCAAGACCCTGGCGCAGGGGCAGTTCAGCAAGGAGGTCGACCGGCGCGGCGGCACCGACAACGCCTATACGACCCAGGACATCACCGTCTTCCACCAGCAGATCGCCAAGGAGCATCTCGGCCTCATCATGAAGATGGAGGCGGACCGTATGGTCAATATACGCCTCACCGACGCGATCGTGCTGCCGGAGCGGGACGTCATCCTGCAGGAGCGCAGCGAGCGAATCGATAACGAGCCCGGCTCGCGCCTGGGCGAAGCGCTGGACGCCATACTCTATCGCAATCATCCCTACCGGCTGCCGGTGATCGGCTGGCGGCACGAGATGGAGACCTATACGACCGAGGATGCGCTTGCCTTCTACAAGCGCTTCTACGAGCCCAACAACGTCGTGCTGGTGATCGGCGGCGACGTGACGACGGAGGAAGTGCGCGCGCTGGCGGAGAAGTATTTCGCGCCGATCCCGAAAGGCGAGACCGTCACGCGTCAGCGGCTGCAGGAACCGCCGCCGAGCGCGCCGCGCCGCGTGTCGCTGAGCGACGAGCGCGTGCGCCAGCCCTATCTGATCCGCTCCTACCTGGCGCCGAGCTTCCGCACCGCCAAGGGCAACGAGGGCTACGCACTCACGGTGCTCTCCGAGATCCTGACCGGCGGGACTGCGGGCCGGCTCTACCGCCGCATGGTGATTGAGCAGAAATCGGCGCTTGGAATCGATACCGGTTATGAGGGCGGGTCGTACGATACCGGACGCTTCACCTTCTACGCCACGCCCCGCCAGGGCGGCGATCTCGCGGCCGTGGAGGAGGCGATGGACCAGCAGATCGCCGCCTTGCTGGAAGACGGCGTCACGGATCAGGAAGTCGCGGACGCCAAGCGCCGGCTGCAGATCTCGGCGGTCAAATCGCGTGACAGCGTCAGCGGCCCGGTCTTCATGGTCGCCGAAGCCTTGGGCAAGGGCCGCACCCTCGCCGACGTGCAGGCCTGGCCGGAGCGCATCGGGGCGGTCACCGCGGCGGATGTGCTGGCCGCCGCCGCCCAGATCCTGAAGCCGGAGAATTCCGCAACCGGCACCTTGCTGCCCAAGCCCGCGCAGGAGGCCGCCCAGCCATGATCGCGCGCTTCGTCATCCTCGCTTGCCTGCTGGTCCTGCCGCGCTGGGCCCTCGCGCTCGACATCCAGTCGGTCAAGAGCGACAGCGGTATCGAGATCTGGCTGGTGGAAGATCACGTCAATCCGATCGTCTCGGTCGCGTTCGGCTTCAAGGGCGGATCGGGCTACGATCCGGTGGGCAAGGAAGGAATTGCCCAACTGACCTCCGGCCTGCTGGACGAAGGGGCGGGTGA
>OELB01000271.1_pt1 | contig 10637 bp, 7 predicted proteins | sample 1503051 | NCBI WGS metagenome assembly OELB01 (sample SAMEA104379574, study PRJEB20068) | metagenome | biome: 1000743; feature: 77; material: 1998 | place: USA | collected 2012 | depth 25 m
GGCTGGAGCAGGACGGAATTCGTGTCTCACGTTCATCGGCAAGGGTTTGCCATCGTTACGGCCGATGCATCTCTAAACTCTTGACAAGATGTGCAGATCGGTATCCGGCATCAAAATGGCTCCAGGCATCTTGTCCGCAGGTACGCCGAGGCGCAGACTTGGACCTGCACTTCAGGCACAGAGCAGAGCCGGCCAGAGTGGTTGGAGAGGCCGATCCGGCCTCAGCGATTCGAGGGGATCGTATGGTGCGAGTGGCCAACAGGGAGGCGGACAGCCAGCCGCCAAGCCACGAGGAGGTCCGCGAGCATTTGCAGAAAGTGCTGGCGTGCGGCGACTTCAACACATCTGACCGCAACCGGCGGTTTCTGTCATATGTCGTGGAGGAGACACTTGCCGGCCGCGGCAGCCGTCTCAAGGCGTACAACATCGCGCTCGCCGCCCTCGATCGCGGTGAGGACTTCGACCCTCTCACCGACCCGATTGTGCGCATCGAAGCGAGCCGGCTCAGGCGCTCCCTCGAGCATTACTACTTGACCGCGGGCAAGGCTGATCGGATCAGGATCGATATTCCAAAGGGCTCATACATCGCGGTATTCACCCGTGCGGACCCTGAAGCAACTCCGAGCCCGGATGAACAAACGCCGCGAGCGGCTCTGGACACACCTGTAGAGCCCGCGCGGCCTCCACGACCCTCGCACCCGAGAGACAAGCGACTTGTGCCGCTGACGGCGGCAGTCTTGACGCTCGTCGCGGTTGTTTGGCTCGGCGTTCAGCAATTCTGGAATACCAGTGGAGCAGGCGTGTCGGCTGCGATCCAATCGCGGGGCCCAAGAATCATCGTGTATCCGTTCGAAGATACCAGCGAGACACCTGCTCGCATTTTTGTCGCCCGGGGCCTGACCTACGACGTCATCGCCAGCCTGACCAGGTTCGATGACCTGTTCATCTACGGGCCAGAGACGAGCTTCGACATCCGGGGTCCCCGCGGTCGACAGCTTATAGCGGCAGCGATCGAACCAGACTTCGTCCTGTCCGGATCGGTCTTTTTGACGGACACAACGTTGCGCGTTTCTGCGACGGTCACGGAGACCCGGACAGGGCAATACGTCTGGTCATGGACTCATGAGACGCCTTTGACACCGTCTAATCTTCTACAAGTGCAGTCCGATATCGCCGATCGTGTCGCGCGTGCCGTTGGCCAGCCGTACGGGGCGGTATTCGAGCGAACCGCGACCGAAATTTCGGGCAAGCCTGCGAAGGACCTGTTGTCCTACGAATGTGTCGTGCGGTTTCAACAATATTGGCGCACCTACGACGCAAGAGAGTATGACGATCTCCTTGGCTGCATGGAAGCGACGATCAGGAAGGATCCCGGCTACGCACGCGCCTATTCCTGCCTGGCCTTGCTTTACGTCGATGCCTATAGATTTGGATACGGGTCAGACAAGCTTGCGTTCGATCCCGTACAGCGGGCGCTGGAGCTGGCCGACACTGCAATCAGCCTCGAGCCATTGGCAAGCGACGGCTACCTGGCATTGTCAGTGGCGCGCTGGTTCGCTCACAATGTGGATGGCAGCCTGGAAGCGGCGCAACAGGGTTTGGCACTGAATCCCAATAACACCAATTTGATCGGCGAGCTTGGCATTCGCTATGCACTGCTCGCCCGTTGGGATGAAAGCAAGGCAATGATCGACAAGCTTTTTGCCCACAATCCGAGAGCGCCAGCCGGCTATCGTCGGGCAAATTTCTTCTACGCGTACATGCATGGTGACTATGAGGCAGCGCTGACGGAGGCGATGTCGGCGGAAATGCCTCTCAATATCTACGACTATGTCATGCGCGCGATGGCCTATGCACAACTCGGGGACAGTGAGAATGCGAAGGCCGCAGTCTCGCAGATCCTGAAGATTGATCCGAAATACGGCGAGCATGCTGCGGCGGACTTCCGCAAGCGGAATGCCGATCCCAGCATCGTGCGGGCGATTGCTGACGGGCTTACCAAGGCGGGTTTGCCCTCCTCGGCCACCAGCGGAGCCAACTGAGCGGTCAAACTCGCTCGATCCGCCATCAAGGCATCGCCGTGTCCTTTGGCGCGTGCGCCAGGTTTTGGGCAAAAATCGCCGGCAGCATCAAGAATGGCCGCTCGCGCTTGAAGAAGGGCGGCCTTACCAGGACGCCGCGCGTCAGCGCGAACAGCGCGAACACGCCCGCCGTCATCGCCATGAAATAGAACAGGCCGATGACGCCATAGGCCGACATGACCGCCGATCCCAGCAGCGGTCCGACGGCGGATCCGACGCCTGAAATCAGGATCAGGCGGCCGCTGACCGCAACCGCGCGCTCTGCTGGGAGCCGGTCATTGGCGTGGGCCACGCAGACCGGATAGACGACCGACATGAAGCCGCCGAGAAGCAGCCAGAGCGGCTCGAACGCAATCGAACCTCGCGCCCACGGAATCACCAAAGCAAGGACGGCGAAAGACAGTCCAAAGAGGCCTGCGATCAGGCGGCGATCGAACTTGTCGGAAAGTTTGCCGGCCGGTACTTGGAGCAGCATACCGCCGAAGATCGCGAGAGCGATGTAGGAGGAGATCTTTAGAATTGGCAGCCCGCTTGTCTGACCGAATACAGGCATCAGCGCATAGAAGGCACCACCATTGACGCCGGCAACAAAACAACCCACGACGGCAACAGGCGCTGCGCGGAAAACTTCACCGACCTGAAGATGGACGATCGGCTCAATCAACGGCTGCTCGCTGCGTGTGGTTGCAACCATAATGACTGCGACGCAGGAGATCATCGCCCCGAGTTCGAACAGCAGCGCTCCTTCCGGCGATCCCAGCAGCAGAACGAATTGGCTACCGCCGAAGGTGAGATAGGTCGCAACCATGTAGATAGCAAAGATCTTGCCACGGGTCGCGGCACTCGACTTGACGTTGAGCCAGCTCTCGGTCGTGACAAAGAGACCGGCACAACCGAAGCCGGTCAGCAGCCGAAAGATGGTCCACGGCACCGGATCGAAATGGAGGGAGAGGCCCAGAATCGCTATGGCGACCATCGCCGCGAACGTTGCAAAGGCACGAATATGGCCGCTGCGCTGGATGACGTACTTGCAAAGTGCCGATCCGAGCGCATAGCCGAAGAAAAACGCCGAAGCCACGATTCCGGTCTCAAGCGCATCAACTCCAGCCGAAGCAAGGCGGAGTCCGACCAGAGTGCCCATGTAGCCGTTGACCAACTGCACCAGGGAAATGCCGAGAATGAGCGAGCCTTGAGCGGCAAGAATCCGGTACATTTCCCTTGGCTCCTATGTGCCGGCTCGGACCTATCGATTGGTGAGACCGCGGATCGTCACGATGACAGTGCTGCGCTGAGCTATTTCTCTTCCAACATTCTGTCCGAAATCTGGACAGCGGATTCGAGCCTTTCGTCCCAGCTCTTCAGGTTGCGCTCCGCGTCTTTGAAATAGGCGGTGCGCTTGATCCCCCACATCAGAACCGTGTTCACGAACCTTCCAAAAGGGCGCATTGGTCGGTCAAAGTCAAAGATCAGGACGACGCGCTCCTCGTCCGTATCGTTCCACACCTCGTGACGGTAGAAGTCGTCGAAGACCAGGCATTTGCCGGGCTCCCAACCGACCACGCGATCATCGACCTGCATGATGCATCTATCTCGCTGCGCCGGAACGATCAGGCCCAGATGAACGCGCAGAACGGTCTTCGTGATGCCGCGGTGCCGCGGAATGTGATAGTGCGGTGCAAGGATCGAGAACCAGGCCGATTGGAGGCCCGGGACGCTCTCGCGCAGCAGGCGCGCGGTTTCGGGGCAACGAGCACAGTTCCGCTGGCTTGGCGCGCCAAAGCCGAACAGGATGAAAACCTTCCAATCGTCGCCCTTCGAGATGTACTGCTGATCCGGGGAGATTTGGTGAAACGCTGGCAGGTTGGCGCGACCTCTCAGCAGGCTGTCCAGTTCAGTGCGGATCTTCATCCAGTTCGCCTCGATCGGCGCAAGAAATGGAAAAGCGCCGGTATCATGGATCGGCCGGTCCTCGACAAGGCTTTGGCGCGAAGCGATCGTGCGGATCACCTTGCTAAGCCGGAATCCCACGCGCTTGACAAGGTTTCGACGCACCGAACGAAGCGTCTGTGTCAACAACATTTCAATACCCGCTAACCTTTAAACGCGGGAGCAAACTTGTCGACCTGTCCTGGCTCAGGTCCTGGAAGGCCGCGACCGCTCAGCGACTTCAGGGTGTGGTAAATCTGCGCGACCATGGGATCGACCTCACTGATCTCGCAGATCTGCAAGCCTGCGGCAGTCAGGAAACCCTCGGCTGCTTTTGTCGTCAGCACCGGTTGCTCCGCCGGCGCAGCGTTCTGCGCGGCCGGATCCTCGATCGGCGCCAGCATGAATCCGGCGGCCATGCAGAGGCTGCACACGATCAGGCGTTTCATCAAACACCCGTGGTCAATACTTCTCCGGTACCATCTTGAATTCGTAGTTCGATTCCCGGTAGTCCCCGCGCTTTTGCCGCTTCGGCAGCTTGATCTTCTCCCGCGGCACGTCCTTGTAGGGTATCGAGCTGAGCAAGTGCGTGATGATGTTGAGGCGCGCGCGCCGTTTGTTGTCTGAATGCGCGACATGCCACGGTGCCCAGGATGTGTCGGTCGCCTGGAACATCTCGTCACGGGCCCGGGAATAGTCGTACCAGCGGCTGTATGACTTCAGGTCCATGGGAGAGAGCTTCCAGATCTTGCGTCCATCGTGGATTCGGTCGTTCAGCCGGCGGGTCTGCTCCTCCTCGCTCACCTCGAGCCAGTATTTGATCAACCTCACGCCAGATTCGACGATCGCTTTCTCGACTGCCGGCAACATGCGAAGGAACTGCGTTGCCTGTTCTTCGGTGCAGAACCCCATGACGCGCTCGACGCCAGCGCGGTTGTACCAGCTGCGGTCGAAGATCACGACCTCGCCCGCCGCAGGCAGATGCGGCAGATAGCGCTGAACGTACATCTGGCTCTTTTCCCGCTCGGTCGGCGCCGGCAAGGCCACGACGCGGAACACCCGCGGACTGACCCGCTCGGTGATGGCCTTGATCGTGCCGCCCTTGCCCGCGCCATCACGCCCTTCGAAGATGATGCAGATCTTCGCGCCGCTGCTCTTCACCCATTCCTGGAGCTTGACGATCTCGACATGCAACTTCTCCAGGGCTGCTTCGTAATCCTTGCGCTTCAGCTTTGCGCCTGAAGCGCCGTTCTCTCCTTTGGCGGCTCTTGCCGTGTCTTTGTTCATAGTTGCCTCTGGGTCTGCCACCCGCTGTTCAGACTCGATGCACGAATTGACGCCGGTTAATGGGACTTGGACGAATGGGTCGGCCATGGGACTGCCCACGAGGCGGCATACCCGAACTCTCCGCGACACGAAGACCCGTGTCCGGAATGGTCGGCACCAATCCTTTTCGCTGATTATGTCTGGACTGAAGCCGGACCGGAGGAACGTTACAGTAACTCACTCGCAGCAGGCCCCAGGCCGTGACAATTTGAACAAAACCACCACAAGAGCTTGGAACCAGCTGAGGCCGCTCCGGAGGGGATACGCGTCTCTGGATCGCGCCGCCGAATGATGGCTCCGCCCCGACAGAGATTGGCATGGACCTCCCCGTCTTCGCAAAGGACCTGCCCCTACTTGCGCAAATCCGCGACTATCGTGCAGCCTGGCTGAAGGCGGACGTCGCTGCCGGGCTGTCCGTCGCGGCAGTCTCTCTCCCCTCGGCGATTGCATATCCGGCTATCGCCGGTCTGCCGACCGAAGTAGGTCTGTTCGCCACCATCTTTGCCCTGGTCGGTTACGCTCTTTGCGGTCCATCCCGGCAATTGATGGTCGGCCCGGATGCCGCCACTTGCATCATCCTGGCCGGAGTCCTGGCTTCGCTCGGCGCGACAGACGAAGCAGCCCGTGTACAGCTGACCTCGGTCCTGAGCGTCGCGGTCGGAATCCTTTGCTTCTTGGCCGGACTCTTTCGGCTCGGGCTTCTTGCAAACTTCCTGTCCAGGCCAATGCTGGTCGGATTCCTGGCCGGGATATCCATCAGCCTCATCATCGGGCAGGTGAAGCGCTTCACAGGGATTCCGATCGAAACCGAAGGGCTCATCCGGCCGCTCATCTCGCTCGCCGCTCATATTGGGGAGACGCATCTCCTGACGCTGCTGATCGGCCTCGCGACTCTCGCCTTCCTACGGGTCATGCGGTATGCTGCGCCCGGCGTCCCCGCAGCGGTGATCGCGATAGTCCTGGGCATCGCGCTCTCGGCGGCATTTGACCCGGCGGCGCACGGCGTTGCCGTCGTCGGCGCCCTGCCACAGATCGTATTCGCGCTGTCCCGGCCTCCGCTTGGCGAGTTTGCAAACGTGGACGTTGTCGGGGGGGCCCTTGCCATCCTGGTGGTGGGGTTCGGGTCTGGCATCGTCTGCGCACGCAGCTTCGCCATGAAGACGCGAAGCCACGTGGATGCCGATCGGGAGTTGTTCGGGTTCGGCGCCGCCAACATCGCGAGCGGACTGTTCGGCGGCTTCCCCGTTTCAGCCTCCGACTCGCGAACGGCCGTGAACTACGTGGTGGGCGGCAAGACCCAGCTGACGGCGTTGGTCGCGGCCGCCACGGTCGCCTGCGCCGTGCTGCTCATTGCCAACCTCTTCGCTTATCTGCCGACCGCAATCCTCGGCGCGATCCTGGTCTCAGCCGCCATCGACCTGATCGACCTGCAGGAACTCCGCGCCCTGTACAGGATCAGCCCCTCGGAATTCTCCTTTGCAATCCTGACCTTGCTTGGCGTCACGGTGGTTGGCGTCCTGCAGGGCATTTTCATCGCCATCGCCGCGACGCTTATACATCTGATATGGGCGGCATCCCGCCCGCGGCTGGCGCTCCTCGGTCAAATTCCCGGCTCCTCGGGCCTCTACAAGCTTCATCGCTTTCCAGAGGCGCGCCCAATTTCCGGCTTGACCATCGTCGCTCTCCAATCGGCACTGGTCTTCTTCAATGCCGACTATGTGAAGCGGCGCCTGCTCAAGATTGCAAACGCAACACAGTCAACCGACAAGTGGTTCATTCTGGACGCAGCGGCGGTGAACGTTCTCGACAGCACTGGCATCGAAGCCCTGGAAGACGTGCAGATGCATCTCATCGAACGAGGAGTTGCCTTCGGCATAGCCGATCTCAATAGCAGTGCCCGGCAGAAGGTCGAGCGCGCGGGCTTCCGTGACCGCACTACCAAGCAGATGCTTTTTGCGAGCGCGGAAGCAGCCGTTGCGGCCTACGAGGCGACGCACAGCAGATCGGCTGGCGAGCCGACATCCGTGCCCCCCGTCTGACCATCCAACCAGCGACGCTATCCGATTGCGCCGATCTCCCGTTCCCGCTCCTCGTTACGCGTCGCGGCCTTGCTGTGATCCGAAGCCAGGTACGTGTAGATGGTCGGCAACACGAACAGGGTAAACAGGGTCCCGACGGTCAGGCCGCTGACGATCACCATGCCGATCGCAAAACGACTTGCGGCGCCGGCACCGGACGCGTTGATCAGCGGCACCAGGCCTGCCACCATGGCTGCCGTCGTCATCAAGATCGGCCGCAGCCGCTGAGCCGCCGCTTCCAGCACGGCTTGTCGGCGGTCGAGGCGCTCCTTCTCTTGCTTCTCGCGAGCCACCTCGCAGATCAAGATGCCATGCTTCGTAATCAGACCGACCAAGGTGATCAATCCGACCTGGCTGTAGATGTTGAGCGTCATGAGGCCGGCGGCCAGCGGGAGCAGTGCGCCACTGATCGCCAGGGGCACCGAGACCATGATCACAAGCGGGTCCCGCCAGCTTTCGAACTGCGCCGCCAGCACGAAAAAAATCACCAGTATCGCCAGTGCGAATGTCACGACGAGGCTCGAGCCCTCTTTCACGAACTGCCGGGATTCGCCCTTGTACTCGATTCCAAAGCCGCGCGGCATCACCTTGGCAGCTGCATTTTCCAGGAAGGCAACTGCCTGTCCCATGGTGACGCCGGGCGCGAGCGATGCGCTCAAAGTCGCCGCGTTCAGCTGGTTCATCTGCGTCAGCGAGATAGGGCGGACCTCGGTGCGCATATCGACCAGATTGGAGACCGGGATGGGCAAGCCATCCGACGCCAGCACAAAGTAGCTGGTGAGATCCTCCGGTGTCAGGCGGTCGACCCGCGGCGCCTGCGGGATGACGCGGTAAGAGCGTCCCTGGACGCTCATTCGATTCACATAGCCATTGGAAACCATGGTCAGCCAGGTCGCGCCGAGATCCGCCATGCTGATGCCGTAGGCACCGGCCTTGTCGCGGTCGACGGTCAGGACGGCAGTTGGATTCTCGAACTTGAGATCGACATCGGTGAACGTGAAGAGGCCGCTCGACTTCGCCGCTTCGGCCACCTGCCCCATGACCTGAGCCAGGACCCGGTAGTCCTCCGTCGTGCTGATCACGAACTGCATCGGCAGGCCGCCGCCCGATCCAGGCAAAGGCGGCAGCGAAAAGGCCGCCGTCTTGAGACCGACCACCTTGTTCAGCTCGCGGCGAGCGACAACAAACGCTTCCTCGAACGGCACCGTGCGCTCATGCCAGGGCTTCATGACAGCGATGCCCGTCCCCTGCCGCATCGTCGGCGTGCCGGCAAGGGTGAACCAGCTTGCCACGTCCGGCACCTTGGACAACGCCTCGTTGACGCGGTCGTGGTAGAACTCCTGGTAATCCGGATTGACGCCGGCCGGCGCGATTGTCTGCACCATGATTGCGCCCTGATCCTCCGAAGGAGCCAGTTCGCTGCGAATAGCCCCGAACAGGGGATAGAGGCTCGCAAAAATGAGCAGCGCGAAGATCAGGACGACGATGCGGAATCGCAGCACCCGATCAAGCAGGCGATGGTAGCCCCGATCCATTCGTTCCAGATTGTGCTCGATGACTCTTTGAACGCGGCCCGGTTGGCCCGACGATTTAAGGATCATGGCGCACATCACCGGCGAGAGCGTGAGCGCCACGAAACCGGAGATGAATACCGAGCCGGCCAGCGTCAAAGCAAACTCGCTGAACAGAGCGCCTGAGATGCCCGGCGTGAAGGCGATCGGCGCGTAAACGGCCGCAAGCGTGATTGTCATCGATATGACAGGCACCGCAATTTCGCGCGTGCCGGTGATGGCCGCCAGGAACGCCGACTTTCCCGTCTTCATGTGCCGATCGACATTTTCCAGCACGACGATGGCATCGTCGACCACGAGACCGATGGCGAGGACAATTGCCAACAACGTCAACAGATTGATCGAGAAACCGAGGGCCGCCAGGAACACGGCCACTCCGATGATAGATAGCGGCAGCGCGATGATGGGTATGATGATTGCGCGCAGTGAACCGATGAAGAGAAAAATCACCACGGTCACGATCACCGCGGCCTCCACGATCGTATGTTCCACCTCCTTGATGGATGCCTCGATGAAGATGGAGCTGTCGTATGCCGTCTCCATCTTCAGACCAGTGGGAAGGTTGCGCTCGATGTCCGGAAGCAACGCCTTGAGGCCCTTGGCCACCTCCAAAGGATTAGCCTCCGGGGTCGCGTCGATTCCGATGAAAACGGCTGGTTTGCCTCTGACCTTCACCACCATGTCGGCATCTTTCGCGCCAAGTGACACGTTGGCGACGTCTCGCAGCCGCACGATCCCCTTGGAGCCCGTCGAGACGATGATGGCGCCGAAATCATCCGGCACTTCGAGACCGGTTTGCGCGTCGATGTCGAAGCTGTTGTATTGTCCCCGCACCTGGCCGGCGGTGGTCTGGTAGTTGTTGTTCGCGATGGCGTTGCGCACGTCGCCGGCAGAGATTTGGTAGACCGCCAGTTTCCTGGGATCGAGCCAGATCCGCATCGCGAATTCGCGATCACCGTAGTACTTTATCTTGCTGACGCCTGGCACGGTCGAGAACTTCGGCTGGATGACGCGCTTGGTGTAGTCGGTGATCTGAGCGGACTCCATCACATCGCTGGACAGAGCGAAGTAGATCAGTTGCGTGATGTCGCCGGAGCTGATGTCCAGCTTGGGGTCTTCGATTTCCTTGGGAAGGTCGGCGCGTACCGCTTGGATCTTCGCGAGTATGTTCGCCTGCGCCGCCGAGGACGGATAGTTGAGTCGCATATAGACGGTGATGACTGAGGTTCCGGAGCGGCTTTCCGACGTGAGATAATCGACGCCATCGGCCGCCGCAATCTGCTCCTGTAGCGGTTGCGTGACGAACCCTTGCACCAGATCGGCGGACGCACCCGTATAGACCGTGGTTACCGTCACGACCGTGAACTGCATGCGCGGAAATTGCCGGATCTGCAGTGACGCCAGTGCGGCAAATCCGGCGATCACCAACAGCAGATTCACCGCGATGGCAAAAACGGATCGCTTGATGAAGATATCGGTAAAGCGCATCTGGCACTCCGCCCGTGCTACTGCAGCGGGACGTTCGTCATTTCGGGCAAGGTCTGGCCCTCGACGACGTTGACCTTCGTGCCGTTCGAGAGCTTCAGCTGGCCCGCCACGACAACCTTCTGCCCGGCAGTCAAGCCGGCCGCCACCACAACTGCATTTTCGCGGCG
>OELB01000497.1_pt2 | contig 10553 bp, 11 predicted proteins | sample 1503051 | NCBI WGS metagenome assembly OELB01 (sample SAMEA104379574, study PRJEB20068) | metagenome | biome: 1000743; feature: 77; material: 1998 | place: USA | collected 2012 | depth 25 m
CAGGACGCGGACCTTGCCGTTGCGGAAATCGTTCAGCGCCTTCTGGCGGGCGTTCTGAGACTTGTTGCCGTGAATGGCGTCGGTGCGCACGCCGGCGCGGTCCAGTTGCTCGGCGACCTTGTTGGCGCCGTGTTTGGTGCGGGCAAAAACCAGGGCCCGGGCAATCGCCTGATTGCTCAGCAGATGGTGCAGCAGGGCGCGTTTGTTCGCCTTCTCGACGAAATGAACGCGCTGGGAAATCCGCTCGGCGGTGGTGGCAACCGGCGTCACTTCAACGCGTACTGGCTCCTTCAACAGGCTCGCGACCAGGCCGTGGACGGCCTGCGGCATGGTGGCGGAGAACAGCAGCGTCTGACGTTCCTTCGGCAGCTTGGCAACGATGCGCTTCACCGGCACGATGAACCCCATGTCCAGCATCCGGTCGGCCTCGTCGAGCACGAAGGCCTCGAGGCCGTCGAACCGCACCTGGCCTTGATTCATCAGGTCCAATAGGCGACCTGGGGTAGCGACCAGCACATCGACCCCGCGCGACAGGTTATGCACCTGCGGGCCCTGGCTGACGCCGCCATAGACGGCGGCGCGGCTGAGGCGCAGATGGCGACCATAGGTGCGGAAGGAATCCAGGATCTGGATGCAGAGCTCGCGGGTCGGCGTGAGGATGAGTGCGCGGACGGAGCGCGGGCCGGCGCGCCGGTCGGTGGAGGTCAGTCGCTGCAGCAGCGGGAGGGCGAAGGCCGCCGTCTTTCCGGTTCCCGTCTGGGCGATGCCCAGCAGGTCGCGGCCTTCGAGCAGCGGGGGAATCGCCTGCGCCTGGATCGGCGTCGGCGTCTCGTAGCCTTCGGTGGCGAGCGCCTGCAGCAAGGGGGCGCTCAGCTTCAATTCGGTAAAAGTAGTCATGTGTTCTGTTATCTTTCAGTGCATGTGCAGCCGCGACCGCTGCGTCGGCATCATGCCAAGCGCGAACGCGGCTCGTTATAGGCGCTTCTGTGAGGAAGGGCCCGGGTTTGTGACCCGGCATGCGCGCTGTGCGGGACGATGTTGGAGAAGGATGTCTCGGGACGGAGTGGCCGACGATTGAACGCCGATTACGCCTGCGCGCTGTCGCGAGAGAAGAGGCTGGATTGCCTCGGCGCCGCGTATATGACGCGAGCCGGGTTAAAAGTCAATGAATCGCCCTGCAGAGCTGCCATGCGCCCCGCCTGGCGACATGCAGTGCAATGTCGCTCATCCGCAATCCCGGGCCGGGATCACGCTACCGGAGCGGGTGGAGGGCCGTTAATCTGCTGAAACCTTTGCGATTCCACCACGAAACCTGCCCATGGCCCCGCGAAAAGCCGCTTCCCCCGCCCCGAAGCTTTCCAAGAAACGCCGCCCCAACATCCTCTATGTGATGTTCGACCAATTGGCGCCCCACTTTCTGCCAAGCTACGGCCATAAGGTGGTGCAGGCTCCGAATCTCAGCCGCCTGGCGGCGGAAGGGGTGCAGTTCGACAGCGCCTACACCAACTCGCCGCTCTGCGCGCCGGGGCGCTTTTCCATGATGGCAGGGCAGCTCTGCAGCCGGATTGGAGCGTGGGACAATGCGGCGGAGTTCCCCTCCTCCGTTCCGACCTTCGCGCATTATCTGCGGCTGGGGGGTTATCGCACGTGCCTGTCCGGCAAGATGCATTTCGTCGGGCCGGATCAGTTGCATGGCTTTGAGGATCGCGTCACGACCGACATGTATCCCGGCGATTTTGGCTGGACCCCCACCTGGGAGGAACCGAAGAAAATCCACTGGTGGTTCCACAATATGCTGAGCGTGACGGAAGCCGGGCCCTACGAGCGCTCGCTCGAGATGGAGCACGATGACGAGGTGGCCTATAGCTCGCAGCGCTGGCTCTATGAGCATGCGCGCGGCAACGACGACCGGCCCTTCATGCTGTGCGTCTCCTTCATGCAGCCGCACGATCCCTATCTCGGGCCGCGTGCCGACTGGGAGAGCTATCGCGAAGATGACATCGACCTGCCGGTGGTGCCCTATGTCGCTCCGGCGAAGCGCGATGCGGTCGGCAAGCGCATGTATGATCTCTACGACCGCGATGAATATCGCGTGACCGAGCGCCATGTGCGCGCCGCGCGGCGCGGCTACTACGCCATGATCACCTATAGCGACCGGCTTCTTGGGCAAGTGCTGAAAGCGTTGGAGGAGACGGACCAGGCCGACAACACCATCATCGTCGTGTCGGCCGATCATGGCGACATGCTGGGCGAGCGCGGCCTGTGGTACAAGATGAATTTCTACGAGCGTGCGGTGCGAGTGCCGCTGATCCTCGCAGGGCCGGGAATCAAGCAACGCCGACGCGTTACGGAAGTGGTCTCGCATCTCGATCTCCTGCCGACGCTGGCCAAGATCGCCGGCGCGCCGGTGGATCGCGCGGGTTTGGACGGACGCGATCTGTCGTCCGTGCTGAAGGGCGGAACCCCGAAGCAGGACAACGCGATCGGCGAGTATATGGGAGAGGGATACGATGCGCCGGTTGTCATGATCCGGCGCGGTGCGCACAAATTCGTCCATTCCGTGGCCGACGGGCCGGAACTCTACGATCTTGCCCGCGATCCGCAGGAGCTGCGCAACCTGGCGGCGGAACCGGCGCATCGGCGCGCGGTCGATGCATTGATGGGCGAGGCGAAGCAGAAATGGGATTTTGCCCGGATTCGGGAGGATGTCATCGCCAGCCAGCAGCGGCGGCGCTTGATCCATGCCTCCCTCACCAAGGGCCGCGTCGCGCCCTGGGACTACGCCCCGAAAGTCGAGGCGGCGGCTTCCTACTACCGCAATTATGACAGCGCGCGCCCCGATCCCGACCGCGCTTTGCGCCGGCCGAGGCCGCCCGGCTGATCCCGCAACGCTAAATCCTGAGCAGTGCTCTGCTCAAACCCTGTGCAGGAAGCCAGGGCAAGTGTTCCGGAATCGCGGGAATCCACGGAATTCCGCGATGAATGTATTGGTACGCTTCCTGCTAGTTGAGGGATGATCTCGAAACACCGGCAGGTGGGCTGGCCAAGGCTCCTGATCTCCTGGGTGCAGTCTGCTTGACGTGTTGCGGCCGGCGGCGAAAGCCGCCGGCCAAAGCTTCGCTTGGATCTTCCGGAGTACCGCCAGCACTCCGAAGACACGGCCCGGTGGTGCCTTAGGGTGTCATCGGGCCGTTGGCGTTTCGGCGCCATGCGCATAGAAAACGCCCGGCGGGTGAAACCGCCGGGCGACGATGTTCCGGCGCGCCTGAGGCGAGCGCGCCCGCGGCGCCGATCGACGTTACTGGGTCGTGGCCGGAGCCGGCTGCGGGGTCGTGCCGGTTGCCGGCGCGGTCTGCTGCATCTGCGCCGCGTCGCTCTCGGCCTTCTGGGCTTCCTGGGTCTTGAAGTCCGGCGCCGCCTCGAGCTGGTCCTTGTTGTACTGAATCTTCGCTACCTCGGCATCCGGCTTGATGTCGACCTCGCTCCACTGCAAGCCGACCGACTTCGCGCCGAGGCCAAGGACGCCGCCGACCGACAGAACCACGCCGGTCGCCTGTCCGTTCTCGTTGAACAGGATGTCCTTCACCTGGCCGACCTTTTCGCCGGCGGTGTCATAGACCGTCATGCCGATCAGCTTGTCGGCGCGCACTTCATCGGCCGCCTGTGCCGGGATGATGGCCTCGCTCGGCGGCGGTGTTGCTGGCGGCGTTGCTTCGGCCGCCGCTGGCGCGGTCTGGTCCGTCGTCGGCTGCTGGGTCATATCGCTTGCCGGTGCCTGGTCCGCGGGCTGCGCGGGGGCGGTTTGTTCGGCCGGCGGGGTAATCGTTGTCGGCTGCTGGTCTGTCGACTGCTGTGCCAAAGCCGGAAACGCGACAAACGAAGCGACCGTCGAGAGCAAGAAGAGTTTCTTCAACATCTGACGCTCCTTCCTGGGTTGCGCATAAATCCGTTCTCGCCAAGCCTCGCTCGGCGATTACTAGGAAAAAACACGCGCGTGTCCGACCAGTTCCCGATACGCTGGGGGCCGCGACAATGTGATTGGCGCGTGAGGCAAAATGACCCCGCAACGCCACGAAAGTCGCGGAAGATCACAGCAAAATCACAAGTCCCAGCAATGGCGCTGTGGGCATGCGTTCAGCGCCCGGATTGGCGGCCCTCGATCGCGCCCAGAACCTCATCGATGCGGTCGCGCGCCAGCTCGCACTCGCGGGTGGTGCCGGCGATGAAAAGCCGGCCGCTGGCGCCGATCATCTGCAGATCGACGAGGGTGATACCCGGCGCGGCCTTTTCCGCTTCGTTGGCCGCGACGGTCGCGAACAGTGCCGGCTCCAGCTCATAGACCAGCAGCGACTTGCCGGGCAGCAGCATGGAGGCTTCGCGCGTGCGGTTGAGGATGATGGCGTGCTGGTCCGCGACATTCTCGATGATGTCGGCAAACAGAGTACGCGGCTTCAACTGATCGCCGGCCTTGCGGCCGATGCCGTTGAGGATCGCCTGGCCGGCCTGGCGCAGCGCCGACAGATCGGAATGATGCAGCTCCAGGAGTCCGTACTGCCGCTCCACATAGAGCAGGCCCGGCTCCATGTCCGGAGAGCTTTTCAGCGCCAGATCGCAGATGCGATGGATCGCAAGGGCAGGTGCCACCTCGATGATGAGGCTGTGCTCTCCTTCCATCGGCGGATAGCCACGCGCCCGCATCGGCGTCGCCATATAAGCCGCGAACTGCCGCGCCAGCGCCTCGATCGGAAGATAGACGCGGAGCTCGGTCATGACGGCGTCCACATCGCCAATTCACACGACAAACCTCCCCCTCCCCCGAGACGGGGGAGGGCCGGGGTGGGGGAAGCGAGCGAAGATTCGCTCCAACGGAGACGCGGCTTCCCCCTCCCTAGCCCTCCCCCGTCTCGGGGGAGGGGAATTTCAACAGAGGGGAGAGGCAATCGCACCACCATAGGCACCTCGGCCAAGCGCTCTACTTCCCCGGCACCGTCGTGAAATGCTTGGCGAGGTCGGCGTGCGGGCGTGGGATGACGTGGACCGAGACCAAAGTGCCGACGCTGTTGGCGGCTTCCGATCCGGCTTCGGTGGCGGCTTTCACCGCGCCGACGTCGCCGTTGATGATGACGGCGACCAATCCGTCGCCGACCTGCTCGCGGCCGACGATGATGACGTTCGCTGCTTTGACCATGGCGTCGGCGGCCGCCAATGCCGCGACGAAGCCCTTGGTTTCGATCATGCCGATTGCGTTGGACATGGTGTTTCTCCGTTCCTTGGTTGGAGGGGTTGTTACTTCTTCTTCGCCTGGCCGCTGGGCTGATCCAGCGAGCCGATGATGAGCGCGTCGATCGGGATCTTGCCGCCACCGAGCCAGGCCGCGGCGGTGGAGCCGGTCACGACCATGACCTCTTCGCCCTCGCCGCAGCCGAGGACGTCGATGGCGATGATACGGCTGCCGCCTTCGGTCTCGATCTCCAGGAAGGCGCCGGAGGGGATGTGCTCGATCCTTTTGGTGGCCCAGTACCGGCCGATCACGTGACCGCGTATCATGGCTTGGTCCTTTCGAAAGTGAGGCCGAGGGCGCGGGCGCGATCCTTGGCCAGGGGCGTGACGGTGACGCCGGGTCCCAGCAGCAATCGGGAGAGCCCGCGCGGCAATTTGTTGAGCGTGGATTCGGTGACGATGCCGCTGTCGATGCGGTGAGATTGCGCTACGGGTGCTTGAGACGCTGGTGCCGTGTGGTGCTGCGCCGCCGAGCGATCCAGTCGGAACGGATAGCGCCCGGCGGCGATCTCCTTGGCCTTGGCGGGATCGCCGGCAAGCGAGAGCACGCGGCGCGCAAAGGCGACGAGGTCGGCGTCGTTCGCGACGGCGATGCGTTCCTCCGCGGCGGCGGGCGCGGGAGCGGCCTTCGGCCTGCGGATTGCCGCGACTTCCTCGGCAATCACCGATTTCACCAGATCGCGCAGGAGGCTCTTGTCGATCATGCCGCCTGCCTCGACAGGGATTGCAACGCTTCCTCCGCCGCGGCGGCGGCGCTGCGCACGCTGGATTCCTCGCCGGAGAGATAGACCCGGCCCGTGGCGCCGATCATGCGGTAGTCGATGACCTTGATGTCCGCATGCTTCTCCGCCTCGTTGGCCGCCAGGATGGCGTAGGAGGCTGGCTGCATCTCCAGCACGAACAGGGATTCGCCGGGCAGGATCATGGAGCCGAGCTTGTTGCGGTTGATCAGGAACGCGTGCACCGGGTCGACGCGGGTCACGATCTTCGATGCCAGGATTTGCGGACGCATGGCCTGGCTTTCATCGGCATCCAGCGATTCCAGAACCGCCTGCGCCGCCGCCTTGACCAGGCCGGTCGAGCGCGAATGGAACTCGAGATAGCCGAACTGCCGCTCCACCACCAGGATGCCGCCGCCGACCTCGGCATATTTGAGCGCGACGTCGGTCAAAGGTTCGATATCCAGGCCGGGCGCCACCTCGATGATCTGCGCCGCCATGTTGGTGCGCGGCAGCGAGCCGCGAATCCACGAGCCGAGGTAGGACATGGTCTGGGGCTGCAACTGGTCGAGGAAGATGAAGGATCGGAGATTGGCCATGTGTTGACTTCCCGGGCCCGCGACGGTCAGGCCGCCAGCGCCGCCTGGAGTTCCTCCAGAATGATGCGGCGCAGTTCACGACGCAGCTCGACGTCATCGAAAGCCGGCATATTCGCGTGAGCGGCATTTCCTTCTGGCGGCTGTCCGGACGTGGGCACTTTTCGGCTGGTGACCGCATCCGACACCCGCTGCGGAGTCAGCCGGGGAAACGCCTCCGATTCCGCTTTGTGGTAGGCGACGCGCGCGAAGTTCAGGAAATGCTCGGGCCGCAGGTTCTCGCCGATCGAGGAGCCGCCCGCGAAGCCCGTGCCGATCGTCATCGATGGGCCGAGATGCGTATCGAGGCCGGCAGCGCCCTGGGAACAACCGGCATTGACCACGATCCGCAACGCCGGCACGGCGGCGGCGAACCTGAGAACGGCATCGGGGTCGTCCGAATGGATCGCCGCAGAGTGTCCACGACCGCCCGCACGCATCGTCGAACGCGCTGCCACGAAAGCATCATCAAGCGTGTCGACTACGACCATCGCCAGGACCGGGCATAGCTTCTCCCGCGCCAGTGGTTCCTCGGGATGAGATCGGTCCACCGCCGCCACCAGTATCCTGGCCGTGATGGCGCCCAGCCCGGCCTCACGCGCGATCCATTCCGCGCTCTTTCCCAGGGCCGCGACATTGAAGGTGCCGTGCGGGAAGAGGTAGGCGCGCAGCTTCACGACCTGTTCGGGCGTGCATAGATGAGCCCCGGCGGCGGTCAGCGCCGTTCGCATCCGGGCGGCAGCGGCGGCGAGAATGACCATCGTGGATTCGTTCGTGCACAGGACCGAATTGTCGAAGGATTTCGAATCCACGATGCGCTGAGCGGTCAGCGCCGCGTCGGTGGTTCCATCGACCAGGACTGGCGCATTGCCGGGACCCACCCCATAGGCCGGGTTACCGGAGCGATAGGCCGCCTTGACCACCGCCGGGCCGCCGGTCGCGGCAATGAGGTCGATTCGAGAATCCGACATCAAGGCATGGACAAGGGGAATGCTCGGCTCGGCCACGACCTGGACGCTACCCTTTGGCGCGCCGGCCCGGATGGCTGCCTCGGCCAACAGGTTGACGGCATCGACGCTGCATTCCCTGGCGCCGGGATGCGGGCTGATGACGATGGCATTGCGCGTCATCAGGGCCAGCAGGACCTTGAAATAGAGCGTCGCGACGGGGTTGGTGACGGGAGTCAGCCCGAGAATGACACCGGCCGGGCGCGGCAACTCGATCATCTTTCTCGCCTCGTCGATGCGTGGCGAGACGTAGTCGATGTCACCATATTCGGCGAGGATGCCCTGCGAGCAGATTTCGTTCTTGAGACGCTTGTGCGCCGCGACGCCGTAGCCGGTTTCGCGCACTGCCCAGTCGGCATAATGCCCAGCCTTCGCGAATCCCGCCTTGGCAACGGCGGTGACGATCGCCGCGACGGCCGCGTGATCGAGGCGGACAAGGCCGGCGGCGGCCCATTGCGCCCGTTCCAGAAGCAGCTGCGCCCGCGCAAGGGCCGCATCGGGCAGGTCGAGAAGGGGAGCGGTCGTTGTCGACATGGGGTGTTCGCCGGTTTTCATTGGGCGGCGGGCGCCGCACGGAGCGCTGCGCGAATCTGCGGGACCGCGCCTGAAATGCGGTCGAGCACCTCCTGACAGAGGGCCGGCGTCATCAGCACGCCAGGCTTGAACTGGAGAACGCGCTTGTCGAGCGAAGAAAAGATCGCCCAGAGGCCGTTTTCGTAGAGCGCGCGGGAGGCGTGGACGGCACCTTCCGGATGCGCGAATTCGATGCCCATCACGACGCCTTGCTGACGCAGGTTGACAAAGACGTCGGCATGCCTTTCGCGCAAGTCCGCGAAGCCTTCGGCGAAGAAATCGGCCACCGCGTGGACATTCGCCATCACCTCCGGCCGCTGCAAGATCTCCAGCACCTTGCAGGCGACGACGCAGCCGAGCTCGGCCCCGCCTGAGGTGGTGATGTGCGCAGCGCCGTCGACATGAAGCCAACCGCCCGCCTTCTCGTTCACCATGCAGGCGGCAATCGGATAGATGCCCCCGGACAATCCCTTGGCGGTGACGAAGATGTCGGGCTGGATGCCATAAGTCTGCCAGCCCCACATGCGGCCGGTGCGCATAAGGCCGGTCTGCACTTCGTCGGCGATATACAATGCCTCGTGGCGATCGCACAGGGCCCTCACGCCGGCCAGATAATCAGGCTTCGGCATGGGAAAGCCATAGGTGGCGGGGATCGTTTCCAGGATCACCGCGGCGATGTCCTTGTACCGCAGGGCGTCCTCCATCGCGGCAAGATCGTTGTAGGGAACCTGGATGAACTCGTCCGGCCGGTCGGCGAGAAAGATCTTCGAGAAACGATCATCGCCCGTCGCGACCGCGAGGCCGCTGTGCCCGTGATAGCCCTTGATGATGGAGACGATCTTGCGCTTGCCGGTCGCGTAGCGGGCGCTCTTGATGGCCACATCTACCGCTTCGCCACCGCCCGGCGTGAAGATGGCATAGGCCATGCCGGGGGAGACCTTGACCAGCTCCTCGGCGAGCGCGGTGCGTGCGACCGACGGGAACCAGTGGTTGCCAATGTCGAAATAGTCCAGTGCGCCCTTCAACGCACCAACGATCTCGGGATGGCGATGGCCGAAGTTGAAGGTGCCGCCGTTGAGGTGCAGATCGACCAGGCGCCGACCATCCATGTCATAGAGGAAATAGCCCTCGCGCCGGTCGATGACGAGATCGACTCCGACCGATCGCCAGAACCGTGTTTTGTCCGGATTCCAGTAACGGGCCGCCCGTTCGAAGAGCGCTTCCTTATTGGCATAGGCGAACAAGCCGTAATCGAACACCGTCAGCGTCTCTTAGTTAGAGTGACCGATAATCAACTATGTATGACCGTATTCGGTCATTTATATGTTGTCAAGCGGGCTATTTTTGATGGTAGCCGGGAACATCCTAGGTCAGAGCGACAGGAATCACCTATGCTGACATCTGTGAAGTGATCGGAGAGAATCAGATGGCTACACGGCGCAGGAAAGCTGACCGACAGGCGCAGATCGTCGTCGAGCTCGGCATCCGCCCGGCCCTGCGCGTGCACGAGTTGGCCGAGCGGCTCGACGTATCGGTCGAGACGATTCGACGCGATCTCACTGAGATGGACCGGCGCGGGGAACTCAATCGCACCTTCGGCGGCGCCGTCCGGTCGCTGATGTTCGAGCCGGGCTTAGCCGAGCGCGCAGAGTTGCTGGTGCCGGAGCGCGAGCGCATCGCAGCGGCGGCGGCGCAACTTGTCGAACCTGCCGACATCCTGATGATCGGTGGCGGTGCGACCACGCTGCATTTCGCGCGCCGGCTGGCCACATCGGCCGGTCATATCACTGTGATCACGCACTCTTTCAGCATCGCGACCACGCTGGCCATCAATCCGGCAATCAGAATCCTGATGCTGCCGGGTGAGTATGACGTCCGCGAGGGCATCATCTATGGTCCCGAGACGATCGACGCCTTGCAGCGATTCCACGCCAGCAAGGCCTTTCTAGGGGCCACCGGTCTGACCATCGAGGGGCCGAACGATGCCAGCACCTCTGCCGGCCTGATCTATGGCACCATGATGCAGCGCGCTTCCAACGTGTACGTGCTGGCCGACCATTCCAAGTTCGACCGGCCATCACTGACCGTCATCGGCTCCTGGTCGCCGCTGATCACGATCGTGACCGATCAGGCCCCGAGCGGACAACTGGCGGCAGCTCTTTCGACCAAGGGCGTCAAGACGATGGTGGGATGAGACATGGCACAGGAATCGGTGAACCGATCGTCGCGCGATGTCCTCCGCCCGTAGGAGTGCTAATGAATGGTCCAGACATGTGGGACCCTCCCCGAAAGCATCCAGTGCCAGCTATGACATCCTGTCAACGAACAATCTCAACCCC
>OELB01000812.1_pt3 | contig 10465 bp, 8 predicted proteins | sample 1503051 | NCBI WGS metagenome assembly OELB01 (sample SAMEA104379574, study PRJEB20068) | metagenome | biome: 1000743; feature: 77; material: 1998 | place: USA | collected 2012 | depth 25 m
CGGCACGCGCTTCGTCTGCGCGACCGAATCCATCGCGCATCCGAAGTTCAAGAAGGCCTTCATCCGCGCCGCGGCGCGCGACGCCATGCCCTCGGTCGCCCTCGACAACCGCTTCCCCGTGATCCCGGTGCGCGCCATCGTCAACGACGGCGTGCGCAAGTTCATGGAGGTCCAGAAAGAGGTCATCGTAAAATTCGACCGCGGCGAGCTGGACCAGAAGCAGGCGCAGCTCGAGATCGAACATTTCTGGGCGGGTGCCTTGCGCCGCGCGGTGATCGATGGCGACGTCGAGACCGGCTCGCTGATGGCGGGCCAGAGCGTCGGCATGGTCACCAAGGAACAATCGACTGCCGAGATCATCCAGGACCTGATCGAAGAGGCGCTCCAGGCCCTGCTGGATCGTCCCAAGTCCATCTCAGGCTAGCGATGACCGAAGCGCCGAGCCTCAGCGGAGCGCGCATGTTGCTCAAGCGATTGCGCAACGTGATGGCGCGCGGCGGGGCGGCGCAGGTACGGCTCGATCAGACGGTCAAGCTGATCGCCGGCGAGATGGTGGCGGAAGTCTGCTCCATCTATCTGCTGCGCGCCGGCGAAGTGCTGGAGCTGTTCGCGACCGAGGGCCTCAAGAAAGAGGCCGTTCACAAGACCCGCCTGCGCGTGGGCGAAGGCCTGGTCGGCGACGTCGCCAGCCATGCGCGGCCACTCGCCTTGGCCGACGCGCAGCATCATCCGCAATTCGCCTATCGGCCGGAAACCGGCGAAGAGCTTTTCCAATCGCTGATGGGCGTGCCGATCCTGCGCGCCGGCCGCGTCATCGGCGTCCTCGTCATCCAAAACCGCACGCGCCGGCAATATAGCGAAGAAGAGATCGAGACCCTGGAAACCGTCGCCATGGTGCTGGCCGAGCTGGTGGCGAGCGGCGAGCTGGTCAGCGCCGAGGAGCTGCGGCCCGGCGACGGCATCGCGCTGCTGCCGCTGCGGCTCGATGGCGTCACGCTGTGCCCCGGCCTCGCGCGTGGCGTCGCGGTGCTGCATCAGGCAACCTTGCAGCTCCAGCAACTGGTGGCGGAGGATCCGGAGCGCGAGGCCGAACGCCTCGCCGCCGCGCTCATGGAAATGCAAAGCTCGATCGACGAGCTGCTGAGCGCCGGCGACATCGCCGGCCATGGCGAGCATTTCGAGGTGCTGGAGACCTATCGCCTGTTCGCGCAGGACCAGGGCTGGCGCAACCGCATGATGGAAGCGGTGCAGTCCGGCCTCACCGCGGAAGCGGCGGTGCAGAAGGTGCAGAACGACACCCGCGCCCGCATGCGCGAGGTGACGGACCTCTATCTGCGCGAGCGCCTCGCAGACCTCGACGATCTCGCCAACCGTCTGCTGCGGCATCTGCTGGGCGCCGACATCCCGACCCTGCGGCGCCTGCCGGACGAAGCGATCGTGGTCGCGCGCACCATGGGGCCGGCCGATCTGCTGGACTATGATCGGAACCGGCTGAAGGGCCTGGTGCTGGAGGAAGGCTCGCAGAACGCGCATGTCGCGATCGTCGCGCGCGCGCTCGACATTCCCGTGCTCGGCCGCTGCCAGGACCTGATGCAGAGGGTCGGTGACGGCGATCCGCTGGTGATCGACGGCGACAATGCAACCTTGTTCATCCGCCCGTCGGACGACATCCTGCAGACCTTCACGGAAAGCATGCGTCAGCGCCTGGTCAAGCGCGAAGCCTACGAAGCGATCCGCGACCTGCCCGCCGTCACGCTCGACGGCATCAAGGTCGATCTCAACATCAATGCCGGCCTGCTGATGGACGTGCCGCAACTGGCGGCCACCGGCGCCGCCGGCATCGGGCTCTATCGCACCGAGATCCCCTTCATGATCTCGCACGAATATCCCGACGTGGCGCGCCAGACCGAGATCTATCGCAAGGTGCTGGATGGCGCGGGCGATCTGCCGGTCATCTTCCGCACCCTCGATATCGGATCAGACAAGGTGCTGCCCTATTGGAACCGCGCGCCGGAAGAGAATCCCGCGATGGGCTGGCGCGCCATCCGCATCGCGCTCGATCGTCCGGCCATGCTGCGCCAGCAATTGCGCGCCATGATGAACGCCGCGGCGGGCCGCAAGCTTTCGGTCATGTTCCCGATGGTGACGGAGATCGCGGAGCTCGATTCCTGCCGGCGATTGCTGGATCTGGAGCTGCAGCGCCAGGCGCGCCGCAACATCCCCGTGCCGAGCGAACTGAAGGTCGGAGCGATGGTGGAGGTGCCGGCTTTGCTCTGGCAATTGCCGGAGTTGCTATCGCGGGTGGATTTTCTGTCGGTCGGCAGCAACGATCTGCAGCAATTCTTGTTTGCAGCGGATCGGGATAATCCGGCTGCGGCTGGTCGGTACGACACCCTGGCGCCTGCCATGAGGCGGGCGCTGGGAGAGGTGTCGCGCGTGGCGCGCAAAGCCGGCAAGCCGTTCGGCCTGTGCGGCGAGATGGCGGGCGATCCGCTGGCGGCCATGGCGCTGCTGTGCCTCGGCTATCGTGCCTTGTCGATGGCACCGCCCCGGGTGCTGCCGATGCGGGCGGTTATCCGGAGCCTGGATTTCAACGGGTTAGAGGCCTACTGGCAGACCGTTCACCATCTCGACGGGCCGGCCTTGAGGAGCGCGTTGCTGGATTATGCGTTGGACCACAAGATACCCCTTTAACGCATTGCGGGGCTCTCGCTGGGGTATATATATAGCCGCGAGACACTAGTTCCGGCGGCACAAGGGTAAGAGCGGAATCTCGAAAGGATTCCTCAAGTGTTCCGGGCAGATATATGGGCATGATGGACGGGGCGGGCACCACAGAGACCAACCGGGCCGCCGGCGGCGGGCTGGCTGAGATCGGCGTGATGCTGAAGCGTCGCCGCGAAGAGGTCGGCCAGGACCTCGCCACCATCGCCGCCATCACCCATATCCGGCAGAATTATCTAAAAGCCATCGAAGACGGTCGCCGGAAGGACCTGCCGGGCACCGCCTACATGATCGGCTACATTCGCACCTATGCGGATTACCTGGGCTTCGACGGCAACCGCCTGATCAACGATTTCCACGCTGAGCTGGCCGGCCAGCGCAAATGGATCGACAAGCGCGCGGAGCCGGCGGAGCCCACCGGCGTCGGCCTGCCGCAGATCCAGATCTCCCCGGTCATCTTGCTGGCCGGGCTGCTGGTGCTGGGCGTTGCGATCTATGTCGGCTGGGGTTATGCGACCGCCCCGGATGAGCAGCCGACCGAGACGGCAGCGGTTGAAGCGCCGGCCGAGCCGGCTGCTCCTGAGGCCGCACCGGCCGTTCAGCCAGCGACCAAGCCAGCCACCCCATCGCCGACCGGCGCGGAGGCCAGTGCGCCCGCTGACGCACCCAGCGCGACCGAACCGGCGGCACCAGCGGCCGACACCGGCCAGGCCACCACCGAAGACCAGGTCCCGCCCGAGGCGGACATCGCCAGCACCGGCGAGGAAGTGATCGAGGAATCCCCACCGCAACAGGAAGCCACGGCTGAGCCGGACGCCAAGGCCGGCAAGATCGTGGTGCGGGCGCGGCTGGAAAGCTGGATCCAGATCACCAACGAGAAGAAGGAAGTGGTGTTCTCCCGCGTCCTTCGGGCCGGCGAGACCTATACCGTGCCGGAGGAAAAGGGCCTGATGCTCACCACCGGCAATGCCGGGGGCGTTGAAATCCTGCTCGATGGCAAGAAATTGAAGAGCCTCGGGACCGTCGGATTGGTTAAGCGCGACATCCCGCTCGACCCCAAGAAGCTGAAGGATGGCAGCGCCTTTAAGGCCACCAAACCCACCACGGCTACCAATTGACCCTGCTGGGACCTGGATTACCGTTCCATTTCAAGTGCTTGAGACACGATTGGACCTGGGGCAGCAGGCTTGATCTTTTGCCCCTCTCAGCGCATCTTCTGGCCGACGCGGCGATGCCTGAGGCGCGCCCGATGAATCGCGCCCTGTATTCAGTCCTGGGCGCCGAACAGGAAAGACCGATTGATGAGCGTCCGCCCCTATCGTGACATCAGCCGTCGCAAGTCCCGGCAAATCCGGGTGGGATCGGTCCTGGTGGGCGGCGATGCGCCGATCACAATCCAGACCATGACCAACACGCTGACGGCGGACGCGGCGGCGACCATCAAGCAGATCCAGGAGGTGGAGGCGGCGGGTTGCGACATCGTCCGCGTCTCCTGCCCCGACGAGGAATCGACCGCGGCGCTGCCGGAGATCGTGAAGGCGGCCAAGATCCCGATCGTCGCGGACATCCATTTCCACTACAAGCGCGGCATCGAAGCGGCCAAGGCGGGCGCCGCGTGCCTGCGTATCAATCCCGGCAATATCGGCAATGCCCAGCGCGTGAGAGATGTCGTACAGGCGGCCAAGGATCATGGCTGCTCCATGCGCATCGGCGTCAATGCCGGCAGCCTGGAGCGCGAGTTGCTCGAGCGTTATGGCGAGCCGTGCCCGGAGGCGATGGTCGAATCCGCGCTCAATCACGCGAAGATTCTCGAGGATCACGATTTCTTCGACTTCAAGATCAGCGTGAAGGCGTCCGATGTGTTCCTGGCGGTCGCCGCCTATCAGGGGCTGGCGGAAGCTTGCGACTATCCGCTCCATATCGGCGTCACCGAGGCGGGCGGCCTGCGCACTGGAACGGTCAAATCCTCGATCGGCCTCGGCATGCTGCTGTGGTCGGGTATCGGCGACACCGTGCGCGTTTCGCTGTCCGCCGATCCGGCGGAGGAGGTCAAGGTTGGCTACGAGATGCTGAAGTCGCTGAACCTCCGGCATCGCGGCGTCAACCTCATTTCCTGCCCATCCTGCGCGCGGCAGAATTTCGACGTGATCAAGACGGTGGAAGCGCTGGAGAAGCGGATCGCCCACATCACCACCCCGATGACCGTCAGCATCATCGGCTGCGTGGTGAACGGCCCGGGTGAAGCGCGCGAGACCGATATCGGCTTCACCGGCGGCGGCAACAACACGCACATGGTCTATCTCGCCGGCCAGCAGCACCACCGGCTGAAGGATCAGGATATCGTCGAGCATATGGCCGAGCTGATCGAGAAAAAGGCGGCCGAGATCGAAGCGGCAAAGGTGGCGAACGAGGGGGCCGAGAAGCCGGCTGCCAGCAGCGCCGCCTAGCTTCGTCCTCTCGGGTCGCTGCGCGAAACTCTTTCCAGGAAGGTTCTTCGGTGTCTCAGCTTCAGCCGGTTCGCGGCACGCATGATCTGTTGCCGGACGAGATGCGCCGCTATCGGCACGTCGTCGACACTGCGCGCGCAGCGGCGGAATGCGCCGGCTATCTCGAGATCGAAACCCCGATCTTCGAATTCTCCGAGGTGTTCAAGCGCACGCTCGGCGACACCTCCGACATCGTGACCAAGGAGATGTACACCTTCACCGATCGCGGCGGAGAGACCATCACCCTGCGGCCGGAAGGCACCGCCAGCGTCGCGCGCGCCTTCATCTCCGAAGGCCTCGCGCAGCACGTGCCGCTCAAGTATTTCTATAGCGGCCCGATGTTCCGCTACGAGCGCCCGCAGAAGGGCCGCCTGCGGCAGTTCCACCAGACGGGTGTCGAGCTGCTGGGCGTCGCGGACCCGCTGGGCGATGTCGAGATCATCGCGGTCGGCGTCGACTTCCTGCGCCGGATCGGTGTATGGGACCGTTGCTATCTCGAGCTCAATTCGCTCGGCGATGCGGAGAGCCGCAAGACCTATCGCGACGTGCTTGTCTCTTATCTTTCGGGCCACAAGGACAAGCTCAGCAAGGAGAGCATCGAGCGCCTGGATCGCAATCCGATGCGCATCCTCGATTCCAAGGACGAGGGCGACAAGCAGATCGTCGCCAATGCGCCGGTCTATTCCGAGCATCTGAACCAGGCGAGCCGCGATTTCTTCTCGCGCGTGCTGGAGGGGCTCGAGGCGCTCGGCATTCCGCATGCGGTCAATCCGCGCCTGGTGCGCGGGCTCGACTACTACTGCCACACCTGCTTCGAGATCATTTCCGATGACCTCGGTGCACAAGGCACGGTCATGGGCGGCGGGCGTTATGACGGCCTGGTCGGCATCATGGGCGGGCCGGAGACGCCGGGCGTCGGCTGGGCCAGCGGTGTCGAGCGCTGCATGATGCTGCTGAAAGAGGATCCGGCGGCGCGCCGGCCGATCGCCTTGGTGCCGATCGGCGCGGAGGCGGAACGCAAGGCGCTGATCCTCGCCAACCGGATTCGTCAGGCCGGGCTGCCGGCCGATCTCGGCTATTCCGGCAACATGGGCAAGCGCATGAAACGCGCCAACAAGCTGAACGCACGCGTCGCCATCATCCTCGGCGAGAACGAGCTTGCCAAGAACGTCGCCGCCTTGCGCGACCTCGACAGCGGCGAGCAGCGTGACGTGCCGCTCGATACGTTGATCGAGTCCCTTGCTCAATATCAGTGAAGTCCGCCGGCATGGGGTAGGCGACGCGACATTCCTGATCGTCGGGGTCAACCATCGGACCGGACCGCAATTGCTGCGCGAGCGCCTGCAAGGCGATGCCGGGGATGTCCTGCGGCTGCTCGGCCGCTGCCGCGAGGCCGGCATCACCCAGGCGATGGCGGTGGTGACCTGCGATCGCTGCGAGGTCTGGTGCATGACGCCGGATGCTGCGACGACGCAATCAAGGTTGGCTGAATTGCTGGCCGAAGCCGGGGGCGTGACGGAGTCGGAAATGGCGCCGCGCCTGCACGCTCTCACCGATGAAGCCGCTTTGCGCTACGCCTTCGCGGTCGCCGCCTCGCTGGAAAGCCAGATCGTGGGCGAACCGCAGGTCCTGGGCCAGGTCAAGGAGCTGCAGCAGCTCGCCCAGCATGCGGGCATGAGCGGTCCGGAGCTCGACCGCATCCTCGAGGCCGCCTACCAGGCCGCCAAGCGCGTGCGCCACGAAACCGGCATCGCCGGCCAGTCGGTCTCGATGGCGGCCTGCGCAGTCAGCGTGCTGCGGCGCATGCATGGCGATGTCAGCGGACTCGGCGGCCTGTTGATCGGCGATGGCGACATGGCGGAGCTGATCTTCGAGCAGGTCTCCGCCACCGGCATGAAGCGCTGGACCATGGTCCATCCGCAAGACCGCCGCGCCAAGGCCTGGGCGGAGCGCTATCACGGCCATTGGCGGCCGTTCGGCGAATTGCGCGAAGCGCTGGCGGCCAGCGACCTGGTGGTCAGCGCGCTCGATCTCGGCACCGAGTTCGTGTCGGTCGACATGGTGAAAGCGGCACTGAAGGCGCGCAAGCGGCGGCCGATCCTCATGATCGACAGCGGCGTGCCGGGCGACATGGATGCGCGTATCGCCGATCTGGATGACGCATTCCTTTACACGCTCGATGATCTGGAGCGCCTGGCGATGGCCGGGCGCCAGCATCGCGCCAGCGAGGCCGAGGAAGCCTGGCGCATCGTCGATCAATCCGTGGCATCCTTCCGCCGGCAACTGACGGAGCACGAGGCAGCCCCGGTGATCGCCGATCTGCGCCGGCATTTCGAGCAGCATCGCACCGAGGTGCTGGCGCAGCCCGGCATCGACGCGGGCGAGGCGACCCGGCGCCTGATCAACAAACTGCTGCACCACCCCAGCCTTGAGCTGAAGGCGGCGGCACCGACCAAGGATCTCGAAGCGGCCTTGCGCCGCCTGTTTGGCTTGAACGACAAGGAAGACCGAAAGTGAGCTTGGAACCAAAGCTCGACCGCGTGGTGAAGCGGCACGACGAACTGGCGGCGCTGCTGGCGAGTCCCGATCAGAAGGACGCGCAGACCTATGCCCGCAATTCGAAGGAATATTCCGACCTGACGCCGCTGGTCGAAGCGATCCAGGAATGGAAGACCGCGAAGCGCGAGCTGGGCGATCTGGAAGCGATGCTGGGCGACCCTAAGACCGAAGCGGAGATGCGCGCGCTGGCCGAGGATGAAGTGACCGGCTTGAAAGCACGCGTGCCGGAGCTGGAGCACAAAGTGAAGCTCATGCTCCTGCCCAAGGATGAGGCGGACGAGCGCAACGCCATCCTGGAAGTGCGCGCGGGAACCGGCGGGGAAGAGGCTGCTTTGTTCGCCGCCGCCTTGTTCCGGATGTATGCCCGCTATGCCGCGCTCAAGGGCTGGAAGTTCGAGCAGATGGATGTCAGCGAGACCGGCCTTGGCGGCGTCAAGGAAGCGACCGCGACCATCACCGGACGCAACGTGTTCGCGCGGCTGAAGTTCGAATCGGGCGTGCATCGCGTGCAGCGCGTGCCGGAGACCGAGGCATCGGGCCGCATCCATACCTCCGCCGCCACGGTCGCCGTGATGCCGGAGGCCGAAGAAGTCGACATCCATATCGACGAGAAGGACCTGCGCATCGACGTGTTCCGCTCCAGCGGTCCCGGCGGCCAGTCGGTCAACACGACGGACAGCGCCGTGCGCATCACCCATATTCCGACCGGCGTCGTGGTCCAGCAGCAGGACGAGAAATCGCAGCACAAGAACAAGGCCAAGGCGCTGAAGGTGCTGCGCGCCAGGCTCTATGACGCAGAGCGCTCGAAGCGCGATGCCGAGCGCGCCGCCAACCGCAAGAGCCAGGTCGGGTCCGGCGACCGGTCGGAACGCATCCGCACCTACAATTTCCCGCAAGGCCGCTGCACGGACCACCGCATCAACCTGACGATCTACAAGCTCGACAAGGTGATGGAAGGGGCCGCGCTCGACGAAGTGATCGAGGCGCTGATCGCGCACGATCAGGCCGAGCGGCTGGCGGAAGTGGAGTGATCATCGGCGATCTCTTGAAGGAGGCCGCTGCGCGCCTGGCCGAAGCCGGCATCGATGGTGGCCTGCGCGAGGCGCGGCTGCTGCTGCAGGCGGCAGCCGATATTCCGGTCGCCAGTCAGATCGCGTTTCCGGAACGCGCGGTGGAGGCGGCGACGGCAACTCGATTTCGGGAGCTGGCCACGCGCCGCGCCCGGCGCGAGCCGATGGCGCACATTCTCGGGCGGCGAGAATTCTGGTCGCTCACCTTCAAGGTGACGGCCGATACGCTCGACCCGCGCCCGGATTCGGAGACGCTGGTGCAGGCGGTCCTGGATCGGATACCGGACCCGTCCGCGCCGCTGCGGCTGGTGGATTTCGGAACCGGCACGGGGTGCCTGCTACTCGCTTTGCTGCACGAGCTTCCGATCGCCACGGGTCTTGGCATCGACGCTTCAGCCGCGGCCCTCGCCGTCGCGCAAGACAACGCGAATGCACTTGGGCTCGAATCGCGCGCGTCCTTTCGCCAGGGCGATTGGGATGACGGGATCCAGCCCGCTTTCGACATCCTCATCTCGAACCCGCCTTATATCCCGAGCGGCGACATCGCCGCCCTTCAGCCGGAAGTCGCCTCGTTCGAGCCGCGTCTGGCGCTCGATGGCGGGGCGGACGGCCTCATTGCCTATCGCCGTCTCGCCCCCGCCGCAGCGCGGTTGCTGGCGGAGGGCGGCTTGGCAGCCTTCGAGGTCGGGCTGGGACAAGCCGATTCGGTCATCGGCATCGGCCAGACCGCCAGGTTGCGGCATATTGCAACAGCCAGCGATCTCGCCGCCGTGCCACGCTGCGTCCTGTTCAGAAAATGACAGATAGGTCAAGGAGTTGGCAGCGTGGCATGGCCGCAACCCAGGGGTGTCAAAAAAGCTATTGGAAAGCAGCCCTGAACCGATTAGGGTCAGCGCCGGCAGTCGGGGCTGACCATGGGCCGAGCCCGGGGGAAAGCCGGCCATCGCAAAGCGAAGCCAGCCCCAAAACAGCGCCTCCGCACATTGACTGCGTCCAGCGCCAAGAGAAGTGGCAACCGGCCGCTTCGAAATATTGCAAGACGCGCAAGGACGCCGACATGCGGCTTGACCTGCCATCTCGATCACAATCGATGACGAAATGACGCTCACATGAAACAGAACAACAACAATAACCGACGCGCTCGTGGCCGCGGCCCGCGCAAGCCCCATGGGATGGGCGGCGGCGGGCACAACAAGGGTCAGGGATACGATGGCGGTGGGCAGGAGCTGCGGGTCCGCGGCAACGCCTACCAGGTGCTGGAAAAATATCTGCAGCTCGCGCGCGACGCGGGGTCTGCCGGCGATCGGGTCGCCGCCGAGAATTTCCTGCAACATGCCGACCATTATTATCGCGTGCTGAGCGCGATGAATGACGGCCAGCGGCCGCGGATGGGCGGGCGCGAACTCTCCGTCGCCGACGTCAACGTGCAGAATGTGAGCCAGGGCCTGTCGGCCGCGCTCTATTCCTCCGGCGGGCCCAATCCGCAAGGGGACGCTGGCATGCAGGGCGATGGCATGCCAGGCCAGAATCCGGGCAACCAGGGCGGCCAAGGTCACGGGAATCAGAGCCATGGCGGGTCCGGGCAGGGCGGTCATCGGCAGGGCGGCCACCAACAGGGGGGTCACC
>OELB01000725.1_pt2 | contig 10257 bp, 12 predicted proteins | sample 1503051 | NCBI WGS metagenome assembly OELB01 (sample SAMEA104379574, study PRJEB20068) | metagenome | biome: 1000743; feature: 77; material: 1998 | place: USA | collected 2012 | depth 25 m
CGCGAAGCCGGACGATCCGCTGTTCGTGGTCAACAGCTTCTCCAAGACCTGGGCGATGACCGGCTGGCGGGTCGGGTGGGTCATCCTGCCCCAGGGCCTTACCGACCAGATGGACCGGCTGATCGAGTTCAACACCTCGGGCGGGCAAAGCTTCCTACAGGCAGGCTGCATTGCCGCCCTCCGCGAGGGCGAGCCCTGGGTCAAATGGATGGTCGAGCGCTGCAAGCACGGGCGCGACCTGGTGCTGGCGCGGCTCGGCGCCATGAACCGGGTGTCGGTGATCCCGGCCGACGCCTCCTTCTATCTGATGCTGAGGGTCGAGGAGATGGGCGACCCGGTCGAGTTCTGCAAGCGGCTGGTGCGCGAGGCGCGGATCGGCCTTGCGCCGGGGACGGCCTTCGGCGCCGGCGGCGAGCACTATCTGCGGCTGTGCTATGCCCAGGGCGAAGAGCGCCTGAGCGAGGCGATGGACCGCCTGGCAGGCTTTCTGGGGCAAGCCTAACCCTGGTCTGATCGGCGATCAGGCAACCGGACAATTCGAGAACATCACAGGAATTTGCGGCCTACAGGCCGTGAATCCCGCTACCCACTGTCATTTTTCTTATGCTAGGGTTTTGGCCGAGCTGATCGGGGCGGGCCTCCCCGAACAGCCAACCAACAAGAGTGGCCCGGGAGGCAGAGGCCGGATCGGCCATTCACATCAAGGGACTCGAGGAACATGAAGAAGCTCATCGGTGGTCTTATCGCCGGCGCGGCGCTTGCGTTCGCAGCGGCGACGGCCCATGCAGAGACGGTGAAGGTCGGCGTCGCGGCTGAACCCTATCCGCCTTATTCATCCAAGGATGCCAGCGGCACGTGGGTCGGCTGGGAAATCGACCTCTACAAGGCGGTCTGCGCCCAGGAAGGGCTGGATTGCCAGCTGGTCGAAGTGGCCTGGGACGGCATCATCCCGGCGCTGCAGGAAAAGAAGATCGACGTGATCTGGTCGTCGATGACCATCAACGACAAGCGCAAGGAAGTCATCGACTTCACCCAGTTCTACTATGACGCCCCGACCGTCGAGATCGGCGCCAAGTCGGATGATACCAAGATCGACTTCGCCAACCCCGACAGCGTGAAGGGCAAGATCTTCGGCGTGCAGACTTCGACCATCCATGCCGACTTCGTGCAGAAGTATTTCGGCAGCGCCGCGGAAGTGAAGCTCTATGACACGCTCGACAACGCGCTCGCCGACCTGAAGGCCGGCCGCATCGACTACGTGCAGGAAGGCCGCACCTCGCTGGCGCCGTTCCTGGCCGCCAATCCCGACTTCGAGGAAAAGGCCGTGTGCCCGCAGGATCCCCTGCTCGGCTATGGCGTCGGCGGCGGCGTGCGCAAGGAAGACACGGCCCTGCGCGACAAGCTGAGCGACGGCATCAAGAAGGTCGTCGAGAGCGGCGAATACGACAAGATCACCGCCAAGTATCCGGAGCTGGAAGGCCAGTTGGTGAAGCCCAGCTTCTAATCGGATCTTGAGGGACGAGAGCTGCGCCGCCCGGCCGAAAATCCGGGCGGCGTTTTGTTTTTCATGTGTTAGAGTTGCTGGTGTGGAACGGGCGGCGGGACGCTAACGACCGCCCGGCTCAAGAGCAGGGAAGGGTGGGGGAACATGAATCCACAGCCGTCTTTGTGGTCGCTGATGGCCTATGGCGACGCCGGCTTCGGCGATGAGTTCCTGCGCGGCCTTCTGTTCACTCTCCAGATATCGATCTGCAGCTATTTCGTCGCGTTCCTGCTTGGCCTGCTCGGCGCCGGCGCCAAGCTGCACGGCAGCAAGGCGCTGTACCGCGTCGGCGACCTCTACACCACCCTCATTCGCGCGGTGCCGGAGCCGCTGCTGATCTTCATCCTGTATTACATGGGCACCAGGAGCATAAAGGCGGCTCTGGTTGCAGTCGGGCTGGCGAGCGAGGATTTCGAGATCAGCTCTTTCGCGGCCGTGGTCGCGGCGCTCGGCTTCATCTACGGCGCTTATCTCACCGACGTGCTGCGCGGCGCCATCCAGGCGATTCCGAAGGGCCAGATCGAAGCGGCGCGCGCTTATGGCATGCACGCCCCGATGCGCTTCCGCCGCGTGATCTTTCCGCAGATGATCCGCTACGCCATTCCCGGCATGGGCAATCAATGGCTCAACATCACCAAGGACAGCTCGCTGGTCAGCCTGGTCGGCGCGACCGAGCTTGCCTTCGCGGCCAAAAGCGCGGCGGCCCAGACCAAGCACTATCTGTTCTTCTATTCAGTCGGCGCCTTGTGCTTCCTCGCCATCACGATCGTGTCGATGGTCGTCCTGCATCATATCGAACGGAACGCCAGTCGCGGCGTCCGGCGGGCATAGGGAGGCCGACCATGCTGTTCGATCCGGTCTTCATGCTGCAGGAAGTGATGCCGAAGCTGATCGCGGCGATTCCGCTGTCGATTCTGCTGCTCGTGACCTCGGGCGTGATCGGCAATATCATGGCGGTGCCGGTTGCCGTCGCCCGGATTTCTCCCAATCCGCTGCTGTGGATGCCGGCCTATTGCTTCATCCTGCTGATGCGCGGCACGCCGCTGCTGATCCAGATCTATCTGATCTATTACGGCCTCGGCCAGGTATTCGGAGACATGTCGCTGTTCGGCAAGCCCCTGATGCGGGCGCTGCCGTTCCTGCGCGAGGGTATCTACTACGCGATCTTCGCGCTCAGCCTGAACACGGCGGGCTACACCGGCGAGATTCTGCGCGGCGCGATCCTGGCCGTGCCGCACGGCGAGATCGAGGCGGGCCGGGCCTTCGGCATGTCGAAATGGATGATCTTCCGCCGCATCACGCTGCCGCGCGCCATCCGCATCTGCCTGCCGACCATGAGCACGGAAACCATCCTGCTGCTGAAGGCGACGGCCCTTGCCTCCACCGTCACGGTCTACGAAGTGCTCGGCATGGCGCAATACATTCGCGCCCAGACCTTCCGGGTCTACGAGACCTTCATCGGCGCCGGCATCGTCTATATCGTGCTGGTCTTCATCCTGACGCGCATCCTCAATTGGCTGGAGCGCTACCTCAACAAGGACCGCGAACGCCCGGTCTCCATTCCCCTCGCGCAGACCGCGAAGCCGTAGCAGCAGTCACGGATCTACCGGACGTAGCTGGCGCCATTGATATCGAAGGTGGCGCCGGTCAGGTGCCGGACCTGGTCCGAGCACAGGAAGGCGGCGAGCGCCCCGCATTCTTCGGGGCTCGCCATGCTGCCGAGCGGGATATCCGACAGGATTTTCTTGATGCCGTCCTCGTCGAGGCCGGTATAGGCCATGTCCGTCTCGGTGAAGCCCGGCGCAATCGCGAAGGCCAGGACGTTGTCCTTCGCATAGCCGCGGGCAATCGTCTTGGTCAACGCGACCAGCGCTCCCTTTGATGCGGCATAGGGCCACTGGTCGGGCGCATCGCCGCGATGGGCGGCGCGGCTGGCGATATTGATGATCTTGCCGCCGCCATGGGCACGGAAATGCAGGATTGCCAGCTTGCAGAGGTCGGCCGGCGCCTGGAGGTTCACGCGCAAGACCCGTTCCCACGCGTGGTTCCAGACTTCGGCCGGGGCATCGACCGAAACCGGCTCAAAGATGCCGGCATTGTTGACGACCACGTCGATGCGCGTCGCCGCAGCGGTTGCCGTCCGCCACAGATCGGCCGGCGCCCCGGCCTCGCCGAGATCCGCGTGGAGCAGGTGGCAGAGCTTTGGCCCGACGGCTTTTTGGATCGTCTCGGCCGCTGCGCGGCTCCGGCCATAATGCAGAAGAATGTTGGCGCCCGCCGTCGCGACTGCCCGGACGATCGCTTCGCCGATGCCGCGCGAGCCACCGGTCACCAGCACCGTCTTGCCCTTCAGATCGATCATGTCGAATTCCCGGACGAAAGATTGCCGCGTTCTTGACGCGCTTTGCCGAAGCCAGCCCGCCACCTACTCCGCTTTGTCGTCCTTGCCGCGGTTGGACTGGGCGAGGGTCTCGAGCTGCTTCTGGAGGGCCTGCATCTGGGCCTTGAGATCGTCCAGGTCGGCGGATTTCGCTTCCGGCTTGGCGGGAGTGGCGGCGGCATTGCCCGTCTCGGCCGCCTGGTTGCCGCGGAAGGGCGACCACATGCGCATCGCCTGTTCGAAGAAGGCGATGTTCTGCTTCGACATCTCCTGGAACCGGTCGAACGGGAAGATGCCGCCGAAGCTCTCCTTCATGTATTGGCGCATCTGCTCCTGGTTCCTGCCGAATGCTTCCATGCTCTGTTCCAGGTAGCGCGGCACCAGGAATTGCAGGTTGTCGCCATAGAGGCTGATGAGCTGGCGCAGGAAGTTGATGGGCAGCATGTTCTGCCCTTTCCCTTCCTCTTCGACGATGATCTGGGTGAGGACGGAGCGGGTGATATCCTCGCCGGTTTTGGCGTCCTCGACTGTGAAATCCTGGCCCTCCCGCACCATTTGCGACAGGTAATCGAGGGTGACATAGGACGAGGTGGCCGTGTTGTAGAGCCGCCGGTTGGCATATTTCTTAATGCGCACCGCCGGCTTGCCGTTGTCGTGCCCATTGGTCATGCGAGGCGATCCTTGCTCCCTGTATGCATTGCAGCATAGCAGGACCGCCCCCCTCTTTGGCAATGCAATAGCTGCATTGCGAAAGGCCGGACTCGACCCTTATTATCTGCTGAAAAGCTGAGGAATCATGGCTGCCGACCCGCAACATGCCGCTCGCCCGCAACAGCAGGAGCAGATGCAGGAGCTGGCGCGCAAGCTGCTGGATCTCTGGCAGGATCATCTGTCGGCGCTGGCGCAGGATCCCACCCTGATGGCCCAGGCGCTGAAGCTGATGGCCGCTTATTCGCCGTTCCCCTGGCCGGGGATGAATTCAACCGGAGGACCCGGCTTTGCCCCATTCCCAGCAGGCCAATTCCCGCCAAGCCAGTTCCCGGGTGGATTCCCATTCGGCGTTTTCCCATCCGCCGCGACGGCAGGGGCCGCGCCCGCTGCCGCAACATCTGATGCTGGCGCTGGCGCTGTGGGGGAACTCCGCCGCCGCGTGGCCGAGCTTGAAGGCCGCCTGGCAGAGCTCGAGCGGGACGCCGGGAAACCTGGGGACAAAGGCGCCGCCAAGCCCGCTCGCAAGCGCGCTCCAGGCGCTCGCGCCCGGCCTAAAAAAGGCGGATGAGGCGGCCCTTGCCAACGCCCTGACCATCGAGGGGCACCGCCGGCTCGGCCGTTTCCTGGATGGCGTGCTGACCTATCGCCGGCATCCGAACGCGCGCTCGGGATCGGAGCGGCCGGTGCTGTGGCGCGAAGGCACGACCCTGCTGCGGGACTACCGGCGCGGCAACGACGAATCCGCCCCCCGCCTGCTGGTCGTGCCGTCCCTGGTCAACCGCTATTACATCCTGGATCTGGAGCCGGAAAGCAGCTTCCTCGGCGATCTGGCCGCCCGCGGCTATGCGCCTTTCGTGGTCGATTGGGACGCGCCGGGCGCGCAAGAGCAGGGCTTCGACCTCACCCGCTATATCGCCGGGCGGCTGGAGGGCGCGCTGGATGCGGTCAAGCGCGAGCCCGGCGGCCCCATCATCGTCGTCGGCTATTGCATGGGCGGCAACCTGGCCCTGGCCCTGGCGCTGCGGCGGCAGAAGGACGTGGCCGCGCTGGCCTGCCTTGCCACGCCCTGGGACTTCCATGCCGACGGCGAGATCCAGGCCCAGCTCATCGGCGCGATCGGCCGCCACATGGACCCGCTGTTCCAGGCTCTCGGCGAAATGCCGGTCGACGTGCTGCAGAGCTTCTTTGCATCCCTCGATCCCTTCTCCATCCTCGCCAAGTTCCGCCGCTTCGCCGACATGCCGGCGGAGGGCGATCATGCGCGCAAATTCGTGGCGCTGGAGGACTGGCTGAATGACGGGGTCGGCCTGGCAGCGCCGGTGGCGCGCGAGTGCCTGACGCAATGGTACGGCGAGAACTCGACCGCGCGCGGCAATTGGCATATCGCCGGCGAGCCGGTGAGGCCCGAAAAATTGCGCCTGCCGGCCTTGGCGATGGTTCCGAGCGCCGATCGGATCGTTCCACCGAAGAGCGCCCTGGCCCTAGCGGAGCGTCTGCCGCATTGCGAAGCCATGACGCCCGCCGCCGGCCATATCGGCATGATGGTGGGCGGCTCCGCGCGCGCGAAGGTCTGGGATCCGCTCGATCACTGGCTCCGGCGAATCGCCGCAAGCTAGCGTGCTTGCGCCTGACACCTAAGCGCCCTAACGTCGCTTCAAGAGCTGGAACAAAGGCAATTCCGGGCGGTAGATCGCCCGATTTCGAATGGAGTTTCCCATGACCGATGTCGTCATCGTTTCCGCGGCCCGCACCCCGATCGGCGCTTTCAACGGCGCGCTCTCGACGCTGCCGGCGCACGAGCTTGGCAAGATCGCCATCGTCGAAGCGCTGAAGCGCGCCAAGGTCGACGCCAAGGAGGTGAGCGAGGTCATCCTGGGCCACGTGTTGACCGGCGGCACCGGCCAGAATCCGGCGCGGCAGGCGGCGATCGCGGCCGGCATTCCGGTCGAAAGCACGGCCTATGCGATCAACCAGGTCTGCGGGTCGGGCCTGCGCAGCGTGGCGCTCGGCTATCAGGCGATCCGCAACGGCGATTCCGAGATCGTGGTGGCGGGCGGGCAAGAGAGCATGAGCCTCGCGCCCCACTGCATGCATCTGCGCAACGGCGTGAAGATGGGCGACACGCAGATGATCGACACCATGATCAAGGATGGCTTGTGGGACGCCTTCAACGGCTATCACATGGGCATCACGGCGGAGAACGTGGCCGAGAAGTGGCAGATCACCCGCGAAGTCCAGGACAAGTTCGCCGCCGCCTCGCAGAACAAGGCCGAGGCCGCGCAAAAGGCCGGCAAGTTCAAGGACGAGATCGTTGCCGTGACGATCAGCACGCGCAAGGGCGACGTGGTGGTCGCGGACGACGAATACATCAAGCCCGGCACCAACATCGAGATCCTGGCCAAGCTGCGTCCCGCCTTCAAGAAGGACGGCACGGTGACGGCCGGCAACGCCTCCGGCATCAATGACGGAGGGGCGGCCCTGATCCTGATGAGCGCGGAGAACGCTGCCAAGCGAGGGCTGAAGCCGCTGGCGCGCATCGCCTCCTGGGCGACCGCGGGCGTCGATCCGGCAGTGATGGGCTCCGGCCCGATCCCGGCCAGCCGCAAGGCGCTCGCCAAAGCCGGCTGGAAGGCGGAGGACCTCGACCTCATCGAAGCCAACGAGGCGTTCGCGGCCCAGGCCTGCGCGGTCAACAAGGATCTCGGCTTCGACACATCGAAGGTCAACGTGAATGGCGGCGCCATCGCCCTCGGCCATCCGATCGGCGCGTCGGGTGCCCGCATCTTGGTGACGCTGCTGCACGAGATGCAGAAGCGCAATGCGAAGAAAGGTTTGGCGACCTTGTGCATCGGCGGCGGCATGGGCATCGCCCTCACCGTCGAGCGCTAGCTTAGGCCAACGAAAACAAATCAGTCAGGGAGGATGAGATGGCACGTGTTGCGGTGGTGACGGGCGGAACCCGCGGCATCGGAGAAGCGATCTCGGTCGCGTTGAAGAAGCACGGCTACAAGGTCGCGGCGAACTATGGCGGAAACGATGCCGCGGCGGAGGCCTTCGCGCAGAAATACGGCATCCCCGTCTACAAGTTCGATGTCGGCGATTTCAAGCAGTGCCAGGACGCGATCAAGAAGATCACCACCGATCTCGGCCCGGTGGACATCGTGGTCAACAATGCGGGCATCACGCGCGATGGCACCTTGCACAAGATGAGCGCTGAAATGTGGGGCCAGGTCATGCAGACCAATCTCGGCTCCTGCTTCAATATGAGCCGCTGCGTGATCGACGGCATGCGCGAGCGCGGGTTCGGGCGCATTGTCAATATCGGATCGATCAACGGCCAGGCCGGCCAGTACGGCCAGGTGAACTATGCGGCGGCCAAGTCCGGCATCCACGGCTTCACCAAGGCGCTGGCGCAGGAAGGCGCGGCCAAGAACATCACCGTCAACGCCATCGCGCCGGGCTATATCGACACCGACATGGTGCGGGCTGTTCCGCCGCAGGTGCTTGAGAAGATCGTCGCCAAGATCCCGGTCGGCCGCCTTGGCCGGGCGGAGGAGATCGCGCGCGGCGTCCTGTTCCTGGTGGCGGACGATGCCGGCTTCATCACCGGCTCGACCCTCTCCATCAATGGCGGCCAGCACATGTATTGAGGTGGCGATGGCAACCTATCCCTTCATCGAAGAGACGGCGGCCAGCGCCGAGGTGCGCGCGGTCTACGAGGACATCAAGAAGACGCGCAACGTCGATTGGATCAATAATTTCTGGAAGGTCATCGCCAACGATCCGGCGATGCTGAAGCGCACCTGGGAAAGCCTGAAGCAGATCATGGCGCCCGGCGCGCTCGACCAGCGCACCAAGGAGATGGTCTACCTCGCCGTCTCCATCACCAACGGCTGCGACTACTGCACCGTCTCCCACACCGCCGCCGCCCGCAAGGCCGGCATGACCGACGCCATGCTGCACGAGCTGATCTCGGTCGTCGGCATGGCGAACGAGACCAACCGCATCGTCAACGCCTACCGCGTCGAACCGGACGCGAAGCTGGTCGAGGCCGCAAAGGGGCCGAAGGGCTGAGGTTGGGGCTACGGTTTCGGCTGCTCGAACGGGTCGTCACTTGAGCTTGTCCAGGGTCATGACGATGATCTTGCCGGTGGCCCGGCGCCGCACCTGAAGTTCTACCTTCGCGGCGTCCAGGTCTCTGGCGAGCCACCGCGCAAGCCCGTCCACGCCGTCGAAATCCGACTGTCCGATCTTCAGGATGTCGTCCTCGAGCTCGAGGTGAGGCGTGCCAACCTGATAGATCACGCCGACCACCCGCGCCGAGCTTTCGAATTCAACACCCAGCCATCCCTGCTTGGGATGCAGTTCGGTCGAAGCGAGATTTGCGGGCAGCGCGTCCAGCCTGATTTCTGCCTTCCGAAGCGCTCCATCCTGCACAAACGTGATCGCGTGGGTCTCCCCGGGTCTCGTCCGCACGAGCAGGCTGCGGGCGTGCCAGGCGCTCTGCAACCCGACCTCGTCGATCTGCAGGATTTCATCGCCGCGGCGGATTCCTGCCTTGTCTGCCGGCGAGCCTTTGGCGATCGACACTGCATGCGTCTCGGGGCGCGCGACGATTCCAAGATCGCGGACGTAGAAGGCACCCCAGGCAATAATCGGGGATGGATCCTGCTGCTCAATCCTGAATCCCAGGCGCTCCTGCTGCTCGGCGAGGCCTCGCATCGCGGTCGCAAAACCAGCGTTGGGCGGCGAAAGCCGGTCGTTCGGGTTGAATGGCGAAAACGAATCGACGGCGGAACCGGGCTGCTGGAATGGGATAATGCTTCCATGCTCGTCCGCCGGGATCCGAACGATCAGCGTTTTGTGGGACGTCAACTTGAGATCAAAAGCAAAGTGCGCCAGTACCTCGCCTGCTTGGCATTCCGTCAGCCCCTGCAACGCGTCATGCCGGCGATGGAAATTCTTCGCCGGCTGGACACAGTAGCTCGATTCTATCGGGGTCATCTTCGGAATGATGGTTTGATTGTACACCTGCATGCCCCTTTGGCCGCGGTCCGTGACGATTGCGAACCCGACCATGAGGTGGAAAATCGCATCGACACGGCGGCAATCGCCCGGCTCGATCGTTTGCCATCCGTCGATGGCCCATCCTCCGCTTGGATCGTCTCCGATTGTGACGATCGAGAGTGCGGTGTTGCCGACATCGCAGAAATCGATCGCGCTCCTCGCCTCGGCTGCGCGGCCAGGCACGAGCAGCGCCACCAACATGGACGTTTGAACAAGCAGTGCAAAGGATGCCCATTTGGCCGGCACCCTCTTGCGGTTCTGGAAAGCGAAGGTCACGACGCAGCTCCTCGCTGTGTCCGACGCGTGCATTCTAGACCTTTGCACGTTGGAAGCGAACAGCGGAACGCGGATCGGACCTTGGGACTGGCCGCCGGATTCCAGCATCAAAAATTTCTTTCCAGGCCCCTGTCGGCCCCAGGCATACTCGTTCGTCCTTTGAGAGAACGAGGTTGCCCATGCTCTACGCCGTGCTCTGCTACAATTCCGAGGATACGGTCTTTTCCTGGTCCAAGCAGGAGGAAGAGGCCGTCATGGCCAAGCTCGCGGCCGCCCAGCA
>OELB01000710.1_pt1 | contig 10208 bp, 8 predicted proteins | sample 1503051 | NCBI WGS metagenome assembly OELB01 (sample SAMEA104379574, study PRJEB20068) | metagenome | biome: 1000743; feature: 77; material: 1998 | place: USA | collected 2012 | depth 25 m
CCGCCGATCTCCGCCGGGAGCGTGCTGCTTTCGATCATGCTGCCATCGCCTGCGGGTCCGCTGCTGACCTCGACCGCGAGGGCGAGCTGCAGCGGCTGGCGCTTGGCGCGCAAGGTGACCGTGCCGCCATAGGGCGCGGCGGAGAGCGCGTTGGAGAGGAGGTTCGACAAAGCCTGCTTCAAGCGCTGCTGGTCGCCCACGATCTCGCCCAGCTCGCTCGCCGCATCGAGGCTCAGCGCCACCGAGCGCATGCGGGCGCGCTGCTGGAACAGGCGCTCGCTCGCATCCAGCATGTCCTTCACGTCGATCGGCTTCAGGTCCAGCTTGATATAGCCGGCCTCGATGGCCGCGACGTCGATGACGTCGGAGATCAGCAGCAATAGCGCCTGGGCCGCGTCCAGGATGCCGTGGCTGTATTCCTGCTGCTTCTCGTTCAACGCGCCGAAATATTGCCGCGACAGCAGCTCGGCATAGCCGATAATGGCGTTCAAAGGCGTGCGGAATTCGTAAGAGACGTTGGCGATGAATTCCGATTTCAGCCGGTCCGCGGCCATCAGCGCTTCGTTGCGCTCGCGCAGCGCGCGCTCCATGTTGATGCTGTCGGTGACGTCGGTGTATTTGTAGAGCCGCCCACCGTCGGGCAACGGAATGGCGGCGACGTCGATCACCTTGCGGTCGCTGCGCTCAATCCGAAGATTGCGCAATTCGCGCTCCGCCACCTCGCTCACGATGCGTTCGCGCACCGATGGCCAGTCCTTGCGGCCGGAGAAGTATTTCGCAACCAGATCGACCACCTTGGAGACGTGCGGCTGGTTGGCGATCTCTTCCTCGGTCAGCGACCACAGGCGCGTGAAGGCGGAATTGTGCAGCTTCAGCCTGCCGTCGCTGCCATAGACCGCGATGCCCTCATAGAGGTGATCGATGGTCTCGCGCTGCACTTCGATCAAGGTGTTGTAGCTGGCTTCCAGCGCCAACCGGTCGGTCACGTCCTCATAGGTCAGGATCACGCCGCCCATCGGGTGCGGGGTCGCCACCATGCGGAAGGTGCGGCCCTTGGGCGTGTGCATCAGCTCCTCGAACGGGCTGATGATGGACATGATGTGGCGGGCGAATTCCTGCTTGTAGTTGCGGAAATCGGCCTGCTCGGTGATCTGCCGCCGCTCGCGCAGGGAATCCAGCACTTCGTCGATGGTCGGCTCGGATTGCAGGAACTGCGCATCCATCTCGAACAGGTCGCGATAGGCGCCGTTGAAGAACTTGACGCGCTTGTCCGGCCCGAAGATCACGATGCCGGTGCCGAGGCTCTGCAGCACGTCGTCATGGGCGGCGATGTGGCGCGCCAGCTCCGAATGCGTATCTTCCAGCGCCGTCTGGTCGAGGGCATAGCCGATCAGCGCGCCGGTCGGCAGCGGCGCTTCGTTGAAATCGAACAGCCGCCGCTTGCCGCCCACCACCTGCTGCTGGCTTTCGGATTGCACCATGCCGAGCTTCTGGGCGCGGGCCGCCAAGGCGCGCGCCGCGCTGTTGATGTCGCGGCCCGAGCGCGCCGCCTCGCCCGGCGGCAGGTCGAGCAGGCGGTGGAAGGCCTGGTTGCCATAGGTGATGGCGAGCTGCTCGTCGCGGCACCAGATCGGCATCGGCAGCCGGTCGAGCAATTCCATGAATCCGCGCACGGCGGCCCTGGAATCATCGACCAGGGCCATGGTCTCGGTCACGTCATCGATCCACAGGCGGCGGGCTCCGCCCTGGTCCTGGCGCTGCAGCCGCAGGCGGCGGTTGGTATGGATATGGCGCATGATAGCCTGCGCCGCGCCCTTCCCCGACAGCAGGGCCGCCCAGGTCTCCTCGCCATTCGGCCCGTCGGTCTGCAGCAGCGTGCGCAATTCGTCGAGCGTCGTCTGCGGGCGGTTGAGGCCGAGCAGCTCGGCGGCGCGCGGCGCCAGCTCGATGGCGCCGAGGCCGTTCCATTCGATCAGGGCGAACGGCCCGCCGGCCAGCCGCTCGCGCGCCTCGATCAGGCGGCGCGAAAGATCCCCACGGGCGTCGGCCTCGCGCCGCAGCGCCAGGCGGTGGGTGATCTGCTGCGCCACCAGGATGATCAGGGCGATGCCGATCAGGACCGCCGCCCACACGAAATTGACGCCGGCGATATTCGATCCGGTAAATTCCCGAACCACAACATCGGGCTGTGCTTGTGCCCATGCAGGCACCGCAAGCCAAAGTGCGCTCGCCAGCGCAAGGCCCGTCGCGACCGGCGTCACGTGCAGCCGATCGGCCCTCCGACTCGATGGTCTTTCCCCCCGGAACATCAGGCGAATGTAGTCGCTGGTGCGGGTGGCGACAACTGTCCCTGCCCTAAGCGCAAAGTGCCCCAAAGCAAAGGGGCGCAGCCCATGGGCCGCGCCCCTTCGCCGGTCTTCTTGGCGTTTATCAGTAGCGATAATGCTCCGGCTTGAACGGGCCGGCCGGCGCGACGCCGAGATATTCGGCCTGTTTCTGCGACAGCTTGGTCAGCTTGACGCCGATCTTCTCCAGATGCAGCGCGGCCACCTTCTCGTCGAGATGCTTCGGCAGCACATAGACCTGCTTGGAATACTTCTTGTGGTTCTGCCACAGCTCGATCTGCGCCAGCACCTGGTTGGTGAAGGATGCCGACATGACGAAGCTGGGATGGCCGGTGGCGCAGCCGAGATTGACCAGCCGTCCTTCGGCCAGGACGATCAGCCGCTTGCCGTCCGGGAACTCGACCTCGTCGACCTGCGGCTTCACGTTGTGCCACTTGTAGTTCCGCAAGGAAGCGATCTGGATCTCGCTGTCGAAATGGCCGATGTTGCACACGATCGCGCGGTGCTTCATCTGCCGCATATGGTCGAGGGTGATGACATCGACATTGCCGGTGGCGGTGACGAAGATGTCGCCCAGGGGCGCGGCATCTTCCATGGTCGTCACCTGATAGCCTTCCATCGCCGCCTGCAGCGCGCAGATCGGATCGACCTCGGTCACCATCACACGCGCGCCCTGGCTGCGCAGCGAGGCGGCCGAGCCCTTGCCCACGTCGCCGAAGCCGGCGACCACGGCAACCTTGCCCGCCATCATCACGTCGGTGGCGCGCTTGATGCCGTCCACCAGGCTTTCGCGGCAGCCATAGAGATTGTCGAACTTCGACTTGGTGACCGAGTTGTTGACGTTGATGGCCGGGACCGCCAGCTTGTCCTTGCGCGCCATCTCATAGAGCCGCGCGACGCCGGTCGTGGTCTCCTCGCTGACGCCGCGCACCTTCTCCATCAATTGCGGATATTTCTCGTGCATCAGGACGGTGAGGTCGCCGCCATCGTCCAGGATCATGTTGGGGTGCCAGCCGTCGGGGCCGTTCACCGTCTGCTCGATGCACCACCAGAACTCATCCTCGCTCATGCCCTTCCAGGCGAAGACCGGGATGCCGGCGGCGGCGATGCCCGCGGCTGCCTGGTCCTGGGTAGAGAAGATGTTGCAGGATGACCAGCGCACTTCGGCGCCGAGCGCGATCAAGGTCTCGATCAGCACCGCGGTCTGGATCGTCATGTGGAGGCAGCCGGCGATGCGGGCGCCATTGAGCGGCTTCGCCTTGCCGAACTCGGCGCGCAGGGCCATCAGGCCCGGCATCTCGGTCTCGGCGATGTCGATTTCCTTACGCCCCCACTCGGCGAGGCTCATATCCTTGACTTTGTAATCGGTGAAGGCGGACGCCATTCCGGTCTCCTTGCGGCTCTATCCAAAAGTTCGCCGCCTTCTACCAGCCGCGCCACCTCGGGGCAAGGCATGCATCCGCATGCCCCTAGCTTGAAATCATTGGCATATTCCACAAGACCAGGAAGGAGAAGGGCGTCCAGGCCGCCACCGGCGCGCCCCCGGCCCGCAGGGCCTGGCCGGTCCACTGGTTGCAGGTGTCAAGGAGGGTGTATTTGCCCTCGGCGGCGAAGAAGGCGTCCCTGGCTCCATAGCCCGTTGCCACCAATGTCGGTCCCTCCACCAGCCTGCCGCGCAGGCTCGTCCGGACGAAGGTCGCGATCCGCCGATAATCTTCGCTGCCAACCACCCAGACGCCGCATGTCTCGCCCGATCCAGGCTGCGACCGGTATTCGACATGCAGCACCGTCTCGTCCCACAGCAGCGCCTTCAGCGCCGTCGTCGGGCGCACATCCGCCCAGGTCGGCGTGCTGATGTAGAAATCCCTGCTGCCCCATCCGATGCTGACATGGCTGAGGCCGATCGGCGCCGGATGCAGCAGTTGCCGCCAGTCGATCCCTGCGGCTGAAGTCGGCAGGACGAGATCGGTATGAACCCCGTTGTCGCAGGCATAGATCGTGATGCCTTTGCCCGCCGGCAATTCCAGCCGTGGCGTCAGCACCGCATAGCCGAACGCCACGCCGATATAGATCGCGGGAATCCCGACCAGCAGTCCAAGAAGAACGAGGAGAATGCGGCGCATGGAACGCACGATCGCCTCCGATTGCGCCGAAATTCAGGCAAACAAACTTGGACGTCGGCCGATGAACGTGTTGCCACAGGCGGGTCGAAGCAAGCTTGATAAAGGCAAGGTAGCTCGCCGCGAGCTTGAGCCGGGGAGTGGTATGCTGACAGAATGGCGACGCAGCTCTATGCAGGGATCTGCCCACAGCAGGAAGAACATGATGACGGCCATAGACACCGGAAAGTACGCCATGCTCGCGGATGAAGGTATTCGCCGCTTCATGATCGAGAGCGACGCGCTTTACCCGCCAGACGCGGTGAACTTCACCATGGCGGAGCAACGGGCGTTCTATGACAAGCTCTGCGCCCATTTCCGCCGGCCGCGGCCAGCCGGGCTCGATGTTCGCGATCTCACCGTCGAGGGACCGGGGGGCCCGGTGCCGATCCGGCTCTATCGGCCGGCGGTGCGCGGGCCGTTGCCCGTGCTGCTCTATCTGCATGGCGGCGGCTACGTGCTGGGCGGGCTCGACAGCCATGACGACATCTGTGCCGAGATTGCCAATGGAGCCGGCGTCGTTGTGGTCGCCGTCGCTTACCGCCTGGCGCCCGAGCACCGATTCCCTGCCGCGTTTGAGGACTGCCGGGCGGCACGGGCGTGGATCGTCGCGGCGGGTTCCGGCCACGGTATCGATCCCACGCGCCTGGTGATCGGCGGCGACAGCGCCGGCGGAAACCTGACGGCGGCGCTGGCTCTCGACGCCCGGGACCAAGGTGACCCGGCGCTTGCCGGTCAGGTCCTGATCTATCCGGGCCTGGGCGGCGACCGGCGACAGGGCTCCTATGTCGAGCACGCCAATGCGCCCGGGCTCACGACCGCGGACACCGAATACTACCGGTCGGTCTATATCGGGGGCCCCGACGATCCCGGCCACACCAGCAAGCTCGCCCATCCGCTCCTGGAAACCGACTATCGCGGCCTGCCCCCGGCGTTCCTCGTGGCCGCCGAGTGGGACCCGTTGCGTGACGACTGCTTCGTCTATTCCGAACGGCTGCGGGCGGCAGGGGTCCCCGCCTCCGTGCGGCATGAGCCGTTACTCGTGCACGCCTTCCTGCGTGCCCGGAACACGAGCAAGCCTGCGGCCGAGAGCTTTGCTGCCATCGTTGCGGCAGTCCGCTTGTTAGCCCATCGCGGCGTGTTGCCCGAGAAGAAGGAAGCCGACCGAGCGTGACGACGCCGAGAGAACAGCGCCGCCGCGTGACGCCCCTGGGCGAGTCCCGGCCGCTCGCGGCCATGTCGGGGCAAAGGAGCGGCGCCATACTGCCAGACGCGTGCAAATAAGACCGCGAGGAACGATCGCACGCGCCAGACAGGGAGCTTGAGCCATGAACCTTGTAACGCTGGAGGCGCTCGCCCGCCGCCGCAAGATTTCCCGCCGCGATTTCATCGGACTTGCTGTCTCCGCCGGCCTGACCGTCGCCGCGGCCGACCGGCTGTTCGTCTCGACGGCGCAGGCCGCGACGCCGAAGCAGGGCGGTAGCTTCCGCCTCGGCCTTGCCGGCGCCAACACCACAGACTCGAACGATCCGGCAACCTGGGGCACCAGCGCACTCACGAACATCGGTCTGTGGGGGGCGACGTACAACAATCTGACCGAGGTCGCCCCCGACGGCCAGCTCGCCTCGGAGTTGGCCGAGACGATCGAGCCATCGGACGACGCGAAGACCTGGGTTTTCAAGCTGCGCAAGGGCGTCACCTTCCACAATGGCAAGACGCTTGACGCCGACGACGTGGTTGCCTCGTTCAACCATCACCGCAGCCCGGATAGCAAATCGGCCGCCAAGGCGATCCTGAGTGGGGTCTCGGACATCCGCGCCGACGGCAAGGAGACCGTGGTTTTCACGCTGACGGAAGGCAACGCCGACTTTCCCTACATGTGCACCGACTATCACCTCGTGATCGGAGCGGCGGCGGACGGCAAGATCGATTGGGAGCGGCCGGTCGGCACGGGCGGCTATCAATTCGTCGCGCACGATCCGGGCGTGCGCATGACGCTCAAGCGCAACCCCAATTACTGGAAGGAGGGGCGCGCGCATTTCGAAGACGTCGAGTTGATCGGCATCAACGATATCGTCGCGCGCATGAATGCCGTCGTTGCCGGCCAGGTGGACGCGATCAACCGCGCGGACCTCAAATCCCTGCCTCTCCTCCAAAGGCACAGCGACAAGGTCGCCATCGAGGAGGTGACGGGCACGCAACACTACACCATGCCGATGTTCACCGACACGGCGCCCTTCAACGACAACAACGTGCGGCTGGCGCTGAAGCACGCCATCGACCGGAACGTGTTGGTGCGCACGGTGCTATTCGGGCATGGGGTACCGGGCAACGATCACCCGATCACGCCGGCGAACCGCTTCTACGCCAGCGACATACCGGTGCGCGAGTACGATCCGGACAAGGCCAAGCACTACCTGAAGCAGGCCGGCCACGACACGCTCCAGGTCAACCTTTCGGCCGCCGATGCGGCCTTCCTCGGCGCGGTCGATACCGCGGTCCTGTTCAAGGAGCAGGCGGCCAAGGCCGGCATCGACGTCAACATCGTGCGCGAGCCCGACGACGGCTATTGGACCGACGTGTGGCTGAAGAAGCCGTTCGTCATGTGTTTCTGGGCGGGGCGGCCGACGGAGGACTGGATGTTCAGCCAGGTCTACGCCAAGGACGCCCCGTGGAACGACACGCACTGGAAGAACGAACGGTTTAACCGGCTGCTCGCCGAGGCGCGGCCGGAGCTCAATGAGAGCAAGCGGCGCGCGCTCTACCGCGAGATGCAGCTCATCCTGCGCGACGAGGGGGGCGTGATCGTGCCGATGTATGCGAACTTCGTCTTCGCCCGCTCCACGAAGGTGGCGCGCGGCGAGGCGATCGCCGCCAACTGGGAGCTCGACGGCTGGAAGTGCATCGAGCGCTGGTGGTTCGCTTGATCGCGACCGCCCGCCCGTTCGGAACTATCGACGCCGCTCGCGTTAGTCGATGTTGAACGGCAGCACCAGGGTGAACTGCGGTCCTTGGTACACCGGCGCCGGGTAATAGTAGACCGGCGGCGGTGGCGGCGCGCTATAGACCGGCGCCGGGTAATAGTAGACTGGCGGCTGGTAGTAATACGGCTGTGCATAGTAGTAGCCGGGGTAGTAGCCGGGATAGTAGCCGCCGCCAGAGTTGTAGGAGAAGTAGCCTCCGCCGTGATTCCCCCAATGATGACGGTGGTGGCCGCCCCAGCCATTGTCATCTGCCATGGCCGGAGAAACCGCAGCCAGCGCGAGACCAGCCGCAACCAAAGCTCCTGTCGCCAACCGTCTCATGGGTGCCTCCCGGTCGATGTGGATCGGCAGAACGAGGTCAAATCGAAGGTCCATCATACACCAGCGCGGGCTGAACGGAAGAGACCGGAGGCAGCGGCGGGCGCAGGCAATGTCCGGCGTCTAAGCCGATCGAAGGGGCTCTGTTGGCCGGCGCAAGTGTGGAATGGTTTTGCGGGCCGGGCCGCTTACGGTCCCCAAAGCGGACTCTGGTAAGTCCTCCACTCACATGCATATGAGTTCACGCCCTACGTCGCCAATGCGTTGAAATCGTCGAGCAGCATGGCGATGCGGCCGGAATCCCACTGGTCCATCACTTGCCGCGCGAAGCGGGCCGAGGCGAGATAGTCGAGGTTGCGGATGCGCTGCTTGACGCGGGGCAGGGAATTGGCCGCCATGCTGAGCTCGTTGATCCCGAGCCCCAGCAGCAGCGGGGTAAATCTGCCATCGCCCGCGATCTCGCCGCACACGCTGACGGGGATGCGGGCGCGCAAGGCCGCTTCGGTCGAGAATTGGATGAGGCGCAGCACCGCCGGGTGCAGCGGGTTATAGAGGTGCGCCACCTGCTCCTCCGCCCGGTCGATGGCGAGGGTGTACATGGTGAGGTCGTTGGAGCCGATGGCGAAGAAATCGGCGACCTGGGTCAGCGCGTCGGCGGCGAGCGCCGCGCCCGGCACTTCGATCATGACACCCAATGGCGGTAGAGGGTCTGGCAGCTTCTGCCCGCGCCGTTTCAGCCGCCGCGCCACTTGCACCAGCGCCTCGCGCACCTGCTTCACCTCCGAGACTGACGAGATCATCGGCAGGAGGATGCGTACCGGCCCGTGCACGCCGGCGCGCAGGATCGCCGCCAACTGATCGTCCAGGAGATCGCGCCGCTTCAGGCTGAGGCGGATGGCGCGCAGGCCAAGGGCGGGGTTGGCGGCCTCGCCCAGGTGGTCGCGCAGCGATGGCGCCAGCTTTTCGCCGCCGATGTCGAGGGTGCGGATGGTGACCGGCTGGCCCTCCATCGTCTCGACGATCTGGCGCAACGCCTGGTACTGCTCCTCTTCGTCCGGCACGTCCTCGCGATTCATGAACAGGAACTCGGTGCGCAGCAGCCCGACGCCTTCCGCGCCGGCATGCATCGCCATCTCGGCCTCGCGCGGCAGTTCCACGTTGGCGAGCAGCCCGATGCGCTGGCCGTCGCGCGTGACCGAAGGCAGCTTGCGCAAGCGGCCGAGCTGGCGCTCGTCGCGCTCCAGCACTTCCAGCCGGCGCTGATATTCCGCGACCGTCGCGGGTGTCGGATTGACGATCACCCGTCCCGCGCCGCCATCGACGATGATCTCCTGACCGGTGCGCGCGAAGCCCAGCAGATCCGGAATGCCGAGGATAGCGGGAATGCCGAGCGAACGCGCCATGATGGCGGTATGGCCTTCCTTGCCGCCGAGGGCGGTCGCGAAGCCCTCGATGGTCTTCGGATCGAGCAAGGCGGTGTCCGCGGGCGAGAGCTCTTCCGCCACCACGATCGAGCCCGCAGGCAGGTTCTTGAACGCCTCGTAGACCGTCTGCGTCAGGTTGCGCAGGATGCGGTTGCCGACCTCGCGCACGTCGCTGGCGCGCGCGGCGAGATAGGGATCGTCGAGCGACGCAAAATCCTGCTCGACCTTGTTGATCACGAACTGGACCGCCGCCTCGGCATTCTGGCGGTGCTCGCGGATGCGACCCTCCACACCGCGCGTGACGCGCGATCCGGTCAACATCTGCTTGTGGGCTTCGAGCAGAAAGCCCAATTCTTCCGCCGCCGCGCCGTGCAATTCCTCGGCCTTGCTGGAGAGCTTCCGCAGCTGGCGCTCGGATTTCTGCACCGCGCCGTGGAAGCGCTCGAGCTCGGCCTCAACCTTGTCCTCGGCGATCTCGTATTCCGAGACGGTGATGGCGCCGCTCTCGACCACATGCACCTGGCCGATGCCGATGCCGGGCGCGACGCCCAGCCCCTCGAATGTACGCTCGGCCTCGCGATCCCGTTTGCGCAATGGCCGGCGTGGTCTCGGTCTGTCCTCACTCTTCATCGAATTTCCGCTCGATGAGGTCCATCAGCGCTCTCATGGCTTCGCTCGCCTGCTGCCCGCTGGCGCGCAGCTCGATGTCGGTGCCGATGCCGGCGGCCAGCATCATCAGCCCCATGATGGAGGTGCCGGAGACGTCCATGTCGCCCTTGATGACGCGGATCTGCGCATTATAGGCGCCCACCAGTTTCACGAACTTGGCGGCGGCGCGGGCATGCAGGCCGCGCTGATTGCGGATACTGGCAATCCGGACGATCGCGCCGTCGGCGGTCATGCGGGCCGCCCATTCACGCAACAGCCATGCTCGCCACTCAATCCGTCATCCTGGGCCGCGCGCAGCGCGGACCCGAG
>OELB01000957.1_pt3 | contig 10100 bp, 8 predicted proteins | sample 1503051 | NCBI WGS metagenome assembly OELB01 (sample SAMEA104379574, study PRJEB20068) | metagenome | biome: 1000743; feature: 77; material: 1998 | place: USA | collected 2012 | depth 25 m
ATAATGCTGCCCGAAGTCCCGCAGGCTATTCGCGATCGAGCCATCGAAGGGATAGGTCTTGACCAGCGCCGATAGTTCCTCGGCCGCTTCCGCCACCAGGGCGGCGAACAGCCCCTCCTTGTTTTCGAACAGGGAATAGACCGTCGCCTTCGATCCGCCAGCGCGCGCGACCACCTCGTCGATGGTGGCGTTGGCGTAACCCTTCTCCAGGAAGACCTCGCGGGCGGCATCCAGCAGTGCCTGTCGCCGTTCCGGCAGGGCGCAGCGCCCTTTGCGGCGAGGGGGCCCTTCCGGCTTTTGCAAGATAGTGGCTGCCATTTGGCTCTCCTACAGAAATCAAGTTACCGTATTATGTACTGTCCGGGACGGTACTTTCAACACATCCTTAGATGCCTCTAGATACTGGCCACGCCCTGGGCACCCTTATAGAGGTGATCGTTAACACCTATGTATAATGTTTCCAAAGATATCAATGAGTAATATGTATATCGGCCATGGCCCATTGCAGGGCACGCATGGCTTCACCGCTTGATCTTCCTGGTTTATATGTTACGTACTGTACAGTACAAATCGGCCAATTGGAGCTGACCATGTTGAGGAAGCTGACCACGTCGAAGACCGTGAAGCGGATTTTAATGGCGAGCGCTGGAACGGTCGTGCTGGCCGGCGTGGGCGCCTTCGGCTGGTATTGGTTCGAGACCGGGCAGTATCTGGAAAGCACCGACGATGCCTATGTAAAGGCGGACTACACCACCATCGCGCCGAAGGTTTCCGGCTACATCGCGGAGGTTGCGGTCGAGGACAACGAGGCGGTGAAGGCCGGCCAGCTTCTGGCCAAGATCGATGACCGCGATTATCGCACCGCCCTCGCCCAGGCCAAGGCCGACGTCGCCAGCGCCGAAGCCGACATCCGCAACATCGACGCGCAGCTGGCGGAGCAGCAGTCGGTGATCGCCCAGGCGGAAGCCGCGATCGTCGCCGGCGAGGCCGGTGTCAAGTTCGCCAAGGACGATTTCGACCGTTATCACAAGCTGACCGCCGGCCGCGTCACCTCGGTCCAGGATGAGCAGCGGGCCCAGACCATTTTCCAGCAGCAGAGCGCGCAGTTGCAGAGCGATCGCGCCGCCTTGACCGCCGCCCATCAGCGGGTCGAGGTGCTGAACACCGCCCGCGCCAAGGCCGAGACCCAGGTCACCCGGCTGCAGTCCGTGGTCGATCAGGCCGAGCTGAATCTCTCTTACACCACCATCACCGCCCCGATCGACGGCACGGTCGGCGCCCGCACCTTGCGCGTCGGCCAATATGTGCAGGCCGGCACCCAGTTGATGGCAGTCGTCCCACTGCACGCGGTCTATATCGTCGCCAACTTCAAAGAGACGCAGTTGACGAACGTCATCGCCGGTCAGCCGGTCGAGATCGAAGTCGATACCTTCCCCGGCCAGACCGTGAAGGGCCATGTCGACAGCCTGTCGCCGGCGAGCGGTTTGGAATTCGCGCTGCTGCCGCCCGACAACGCCACCGGCAACTTCACCAAGATCGTCCAGCGCATCCCCGTCAAGATCGTGCTGGAAACCAACGACCCGTTGGCCGGCCGCCTGCGCGCCGGCATGTCCGTGGAACCGGTGATCGATACGCGGACCTTCGCTGAATTACCTGCTGCGAGTTCGGAAAACGTCGCAGCACGCTAGGCGGCGGAGCAGGAGGCTTCCATGTCGATCGCCGAGACCTATGACGACAAGGCGCCGGCACCGCGGCAACTGACCCGCCCTTCCGATCTGACGGTAAGCCCGGCCAATCAGAACGCCGCCAATCAGAACGCCGAAGTCTCGACGATGACCTGGCTGGCCGTGGTCGGCGCGGCCCTCGGCGCTTTTCTCGCGGTCCTCAACATCCAGATCGTCAACTCGTCCCTCGCCGACATCCAGGGCGCGATCGGCGCCGGCATCAATGATGGCGGCTGGATCTCGACCGCTTACCTGATCCCCGAGATCATCGTGATCCCGCTGACCGGCTGGCTGGCGCGCGTGTTCTCGATGCGCAAGTTCCTGCTGACCAACACCGTCTTGTTCTTGTTCTTCTCGGTCACTTGCGCCTTCGCGCACAATCTCACCGAGATGATCATCTTGCGCGCCTTCCAGGGCCTCACCGGCGGCGTGCTGATCCCGGCGGCCTTCACCCTGATCGTGACCATGCTGCCGCGCGCCAAGCAGCCTATCGGCCTCGCCCTATTCGCCTTGTCCGCCACCTTCGCGCCGGCGATCGGCCCGACCATCGGTGGCTATCTCAAGGAGAACTATGGCTGGGAATACATCTTCTACGTCAACCTGGTGCCCGGCTTCATCATGCTCGCCATGCTGGTTCCCTCGCTGCAAAAGGCGCGGATGCAGCTCGGGCTGCTGCGACAGGGCGACTGGGCCGGCATCGCAACGATGGCGGTCGGCCTCGGCGCGCTGCAGACCGTGCTCGAGGAAGGCAACAAGGATGACTGGTTCGGCTCCGACTTCATCGTGCGCTTGTCGGTCATCGCGGCGATCGGGCTCATCGCTTTCCTGGTGATCGAGTTCACGGTGAAGAACCCGGTCATCAATCTGCGGCTGCTGCTGCGGCGCAATTTCGGCCTGGGCACCGCCGCAAACCTGATGCTGGGCGCGGCGCTCTATGGCTCCTCTTTCGTGCTGCCGCTCTATCTGTCGCAGGTACAGGGCTACAATGCCGAACAGATCGGCGAAGTGCTGGCCTGGACCGGCATCCCGCAGCTCGTCATGATACCCCTCGTCCCCATGCTGATGCGCAATGTCGATATCCGCATCCTGATCGGCATCGGTTTCAGCCTGTTCGCCGCCAGCAATTTCATGAACATTTATATGACGTTCGACTATGCCGGCGACCAGCTGTTCTGGGCCAACATCGTGCGTGCCTTCGGCCAGGCCCTGGTCATGACCCCGCTCTCCGCCGTCGCCAGCGCCGGCATCGAGGCGGAGAATGCCGGCTCGGCCTCCGGTCTCTTCAACATGACGCGCAACCTGGGCGGCGCCATCGGCATCGCCGTGCTGCAGACCCTGATCACCAAGCGCGAGCAGTTCCACTCCAACATCCTGATGGACTCGGTCTCGAGCTTCAACGAAGCGACCCGCCAGCGGATCGCCGACCTGACGACTTATTTCCAGACCCACGGCATCGCCGACTTCGCGGTCGCGCAGCATGAAGCCATCGTCGCAATCGGTCGCATTGTCCGCCGCCAGGCTTTCGTGATGAGCTATTCCGACGTGTTCATGCTGATCGGCATCGGCCTGGTGATCGGCCTCATCGCCGCGCTCGGCCTGAAGAAGGGCGCGGGCAGCGCGGCCGGAGCGCATTGAGAATGGGAACGCAGTCGCTATCCATGCAACTGGACGAGCTATCGATCATGAGTGCGACGCACCGGAGCGCGATCGAAATCATCGAATGGCTCGCCAGCGACGCGTGTCACGCACTGGACGCTTCCGGGCTGATCGACGTCTTGGCAGCGATGCTCTGTGACAGCGGAATGCCGGTCCACCGCCTGGTGCTGCATCTACGGGCGCCACATCCGACAATCTTCGGGCGTTCGATAACCTGGGCGCCCGCAGAGCCGGTTGGCGTCGTGGACATAGAGCATGGGGAGGAAAAGTCAGAGCGCGTTCAGAAGAGCCCGGTCCTTCATGTGATGGCGACGCGGGAGTGGCTGGTCCTGCGCGCCGATGATCAGCGCTGGGCGCTGAGCGACATATTTCGCGGGCGCGGCCTTGCGGAACTTTGCATCGCTCCGATGATTCATGGAACCGGCGATGGAACGGCAAGCGCCATCACCATCGGGACGCAGCGGCACGACGGCTTTTCCCACGCAGACCGAGCGCTGTTGCGCCGGATCCTTCCAGCGCTGCGAAGCGCCATCGAGCTCCAGATTTGGCGTCGCACCACGAAGACGATGCTGGACACCTATATCGGGAGCGGGCCGGAACAGCGTGTCCTGTCAGGCCATGTCCGGCGCGGCGATGTCGAGACGCTCGAGGCCGCGCTTATGTTCTGCGACATGCACGGCTTCACCGACCTCTCGAATCGATTATCGAGCGAGCGCGTTCTCGAGGTGCTCAATATCTACTTCGACCAGGTCGTCCCGTCGGTGACACAATATGGTGGTGAGGTCCTCAAATTCATGGGCGACGGTGTACTCGCCTTCTTCCGCGACGAGGCGGGCGCGGGAGCGAGCTGTGCCTCGGCGCTGAAGGCCGCTCAGCTGGTCGGCGACCGCCTCGATGCCATATCGCTTCCGGATGCCGAGATCCGGGCCGGCATTGGCCTGCACTACGGACAAGTGAGCTATGGCAATTTCGGTGCCGGGCAACGGCTGGATTTCACCGTGATCGGACGCGACGTCAACCTCGCGAGCCGGATCCAGGGCCTTTGCCGACAGACCTCTCAACCGCTACTATTGTCAAGGCGCTTCGCTGAGCTGTTGACCGCGCCGGGCGCCGTCTCGATCGGCTTGCGCGACGTCAGAGGTTTTACCGAGCCAATCGAACTCTTCGCCTGGATGAGACGTGAAGAAGGTCTTGGCTGCGCGCCGACACGCATCGCGAACCAGCCGTAGCGTGTTATCTGTCTGCAGAATGCCAGTATCGAAGGATTGGATTCATGCCGCATCTGTTTGATGAGTTTCGCCTGCGTGACATCACCGTCCGCAATCGCATCGGCGTCTCGCCCATGTGCCAGTATTCTTCCCGCGAAGGCCTGGCGAACGAATGGCACTTCGTCCATCTCGCCACTCGCGCGGTCGGGGGCGCCGGACTTGTCTTCACCGAGGCGGCGGCGGTCACGCCGGAAGGACGCATCTCCCCTCAGGATTTGGGGGTTTGGAGCGAACGGCATTTCGAGCCGCTGGCGCGCGTCACGCATTTCATCGACCAGCAAGGCGCGATCGCCGGCATTCAGCTCGCCCATGCCGGGCGGAAGGCCAGCACCTATCGGCCGTGGTCCGGCCAAGGCAAGATTCCAGAGAACGAAGGTGGGTGGAGCACCTTGGCTCCCAGCGCCCTCTCGTTCGCCGATGACTATCCGATGCCCGCGGCGCTGGCCGTCACCGGCATCCGGGCGCTGCAGGACGCCTTCGCGAAAGCTGCCGAGCGTTCGTTCCAGGCCGGCTTCCGGGTGATCGAGATCCACGCCGCCCATGGCTATCTGTTCCACGAGTTCCTGTCGCCGCTCAGCAACCATCGCGCCGACCAGTACGGCGGCTCGTTCGAGAACCGCACGCGGTTCCTGCGCGACACCGTGGCCGCCGTCCGCGCCGTCCTGCCGGAGCGCTGCCCGCTGTTCGTGCGCATATCCTGCACCGATTGGGTCGAAGGCGGCTGGGATATCGAGCAGTCGGTGGAACTGGCGCGCCAACTGAAGTCGCTCGGCGTCGATGTGATCGACTGCTCCTCGGGCGGCAACGTCAAGAGTGCGGAGATCCCGGTCGGCACCGGCTATCAGACTCCGTTCGCCGCGCGCATCCGGCGCGAAGCCGGCATTCCGACCGCCGCCGTCGGCATGATCACCGGCGCCGCCCAGGCCGACCACATCATCCGCGGCGGCGAGGCCGACATGGTGCTGCTCGCCCGCGAGCTGTTGCGATCGCCCTATTGGCCGCTGGAAGCGGCGCGCGAGCTTGGCCACGACACCACCTGGCCATCGCAATACCTGCGCGCCGCTCCGAAGGGCGCGTCCGGCCGCACACCGGCTCACGAGATCGATTAGAAACTCTGGCGATCGCGTGATCGCGCCGTATCGACCCGTCTCTCCCGATAGATGTCGCCGTTGCGCGCGGACTCGCGCCAGGCCCGGCCAAACGCGACCTTGTGCCACAGGCCGCCCTCGCCGGCATCGATCCGGCCGACTACCAGGTCGCGGCGATGCCGGCTGCTTTTTGCCGCCACGTTGCCGAGCGGGTCGATGAGCTGCGTCACCGGGCCCTGGAACGGATTGCTCGGCGTCACCAGGCTGACCCAATAGCTGTTGTTGGCGGCGTGCGCCTGGGCGGTGATGGCGAAGATGTCGTCCTGCCTGGCATCCCCCTTGTCGTCGCGCGCCGCGGTGAAGGTCGAGACGAGGACGGCATGCACGCCGCGCCGGCGATAGTCGTCGAACACCTCCGGGAACCGCACCTCGAGACAGATCGCGCAGCCGAAGCGCACGCCGTTGATCTCGAACACCAGCGGTTCCGAGCCGGGCGTATACCAGCCCAGCAGCTCATTGTGGGAGCAGAAGCGCTTGTCGTAGCGTGTCCGTAGCCTTCCATCCGGCCCGATCAGATAGAGGCAATTGTGCGGCCGTCGCCCGTCCTCCAAAGGATGGACGCTGCCGACCAGCACCCACAGGCCAAGCTCCCCAGCCAGGCGCGCAATCTCATCGGATGCTTGCCGCAGCCTCGCCCAATCCTCCGCCCGCCATTGCTCAAAGGGTGTCAGCACCTTCCTGCCGTAACCCGACAACGCGCCTTCCGTGAACTGCACCAGATCGGCGCCCGCCGCCTTGGCCTTGCGCATCATCGCCTTGATGTGGCCGACGTTGCGCGCGACGTCGGCGCCGACCGGCGTTTGCGCGAGGGCGATGGTCACAGAGTGGGGCTTGGATGGAGTCATGGGGATAAACCAGCAAGTCGGCCGCAACGGGCTATGGAGCCCGGACTCTATGGCGCGTCCGCAATGCGCGCAAATGCCGCTTCGAGTCTCAGAAAGTACTGATTGAAATATCGCCCGGATCAGGCCAACCTGCGCGAGCAGCCGTGCAGCTCCTTCAGGACTCCCTCATGGAACTCGATCCGGTTCTTCTGTCCCGTCTGCAATTCGCCTGGGTGATCGGCTGGCACATCCTGATGCCCGCCTTCACCGTCGGCCTTGCCTCCTACATCGCGATCCTCGAGGGCATCCATCTCGTCACCAAGCGTGAGATCTACGTCCGGCTGTCGATGTACTGGATCCGGATATTCTCCGTCGCGTTCGGCGTCGGCGTGGTCTCGGGCGTCATCATGCCGTTCCAGTTCGGCACCAACTGGAGTCGCTTCTCCGACGCTGCGGCGGACGTCCTCGGCCCGCTCTTCGCCTATGAGGGCATCATGGCGTTCTTCCTGGAATCGGCGTTCCTCGGCGTCCTCCTGTTCGGACGCAAGCTGGTGCCGGCCTGGGCGCATTTCATCGCAGCTTTGATGGTGGCGGTCGGCACGCTTTTCTCCGCGTTCTGGATTCTCGCCGCCAACAGCTGGATGCAGACGCCGGCGGGCTACGAGATCGTCGACGGGCGCTTCGTTCCCGCCGACTGGGTCGCCATCATCTTCAACCCGTCCTTTCCGTACCGGCTGGGCCACACGGTCGTCGGCTTCTATGTGACGACCGGCTTTGTCGTGGTCGGCGTCGCCGCCTATCTGCTGCGCGGCGGACGCTTCTTCTCCGAAGCGAAGATCATGCTGTCCATGACGCTGTGGCTGCTGACCGTGCTGGTGCCGCTGCAGATCATCCTCGGCGACGCGCATGGCCTCAACACGCGCGAGCATCAGCCGGCCAAGCTGGCCGCGATCGAGGCGCGCTGGGAGACGGCGCGATCGGTCCCCCTGACCTTATTCGCCATTCCCGACGCGGCCAATGAGACCAACCATTTCGCGATCGACGTGCCCTATCTCGGCAGCCTCATCCTCACTCATAGTCTCGATGGCGAGGTCAAGGGGCTGAAGGAATGGGCGCCGCAGGACCGTCCGCCGGTCGCCATCCCGTTCTTCGCCTTCCGCATCATGGTCGGCATCGGACTCCTGATGCTGGCGCTGGTGGCGGTGAGCTGGTGGCTGCGCTACCGGGACCAGCTGTTCGACAACCCGTGGTTCCTGCGCGCGTGCCTCGTCATGGCGCCGCTCGGCTTTGTCGCGGTCCTGGCAGGCTGGACGACGACGGAGGTCGGCCGCCAGCCCTGGACTATCTATGGCTTGATGCGCACCGCGGATTCCGTGCCGCCCTCGCTCACCGGCGGCAATGCACTGTTCTCACTGCTCAGCTATATGGCGGTCTATCTGGTCATCTTCCCGGCCGGCGCGCTGGTGATGGCGAAGCTGACGCGCCAGGGCCCGGCGCCGGGGCCCGAGGCCGACGCGCCGATCGAGGGCGGCCGGCCCGCCAGCCCATCGATGGTCCAGCTCCAATCGGAAGGGGAAAGATTATGAGCCCCGTCTTTGATTTCGTGCCGGTCTGGACCCTGATCCTGGGCGCGGGGATCTTTTTCTACGTCGTGCTCGATGGATTCGATCTCGGCGTCGGCATGCTCTATGGCCTGGCGCCCGACGTCGGCACCCGCAACGTCATCATGAATTCGATCGCACCGGTCTGGGACGGCAACGAGACCTGGCTGGTGCTGGGTGGCGTCGGCCTGCTGGCGGCGTTTCCGCTGGCGTTCGCCATCATCATCCCGGCGCTCTATTTCCCGATCCTCGTCATGCTGCTGGCGCTGGTGTTCCGCGGCGTCTCGTTCGAGTTCCGCTTCCGCGACGCCCCGCACCGGACCTTCTGGGACCACGGCTTCTGCTATGGCTCGGCCATCGCGACCTTCGCCCAGGGCGTGATGCTCGGTGCCTTCATCCAGGGCTTCGAGGTCGAGGGACGCCACTTCACGGGTACGGCCTTCGATTTTCTCACGCCCTTCTCCGTGCTGACCGGAATCGCGCTGCTGTTCGGCTACAGCCTGCTCGGCGCCGGCTGGCTGATCCTCAAGACCGAGGGCGAGATCCAGGCCACCGCGCGCCGCCACGGCAAGGTCTGCCTGCTCGGCGTGCTGATCGCCATCGCGATCGTGAGCGCCTGGACGCCGATCATGAGCGAAGACGTCGCGGTGCGCTGGTTCTCGTGGCCCAACATCGCCTTTCTGTCGCCGGTGCCGATCGCGACCGGCCTGACCGCGCTGGCCGTGTGGCGCGCGTTGAACAACCGCTCCGAAGCCGGCGCCTTCATCGGCGCGATCATCCTTTTCACCCTCGCCTATGTCGGCATGGCGATCAGCCTGTGGCCGATGATCGTGCCCCATCATTACACGCTCTGGGAAGCCGCCTCATCCGAACGCACCCAGGCATTCCTGCTCATCGGCACCCTGTTCCTGCTGCCGGTGATCTTCGCCTATACGGGCTGGTCCTATTGGGTCTTCCGCGGCAAGGTGCGGGGGGATGTGGGATATCATTGAGGCGCTTTCCGCCGGCGCACGCTGACCGATCGAAATGTCCCCCTCTATCGCGCTACCTCATGTCCGAAGCGACGAGCGTGTAGGAGCCTCTGCGGCGGCGTGAATAGATCCGGTCGGCGGCCTTGAAGATCCGGCCGCGATGGCGATCAAAGGCGTCGAGCAATCCAGGCTCGTCCATCGTGGCCTTCGGATCGATGCGGCACAGCGCATCGGCTTCCACAAAGAAGGGAATTTCGAGCGATTCGTCATATGCCCAGAAGCGCACGCAACGCTGCCGGGCATCGTAGCTCCGGCTTTGATTGGGAAAACTAAGCGGCATTCGAATCACCATAGGCTCTTTCCGGCCCGGAGTCCGATTTCATTTGGGCCGCGTGCGCCGGCTGGTTCTTCGCTTTACGAGCCTCGAGACCGGGTCGATCTCGACCGCGGCTCCCGGATCTCGAGAGGGCCGCCATTCCGCCAGGCATTGCTGCCTTTGCAGCGCACGCAAATGCGCTCGCCCGCCCACGCGCTGTCGAAGATCGTTCGGCACCTGAGGCACGGCCGAGGCCTGCGGCTGTCTTCGCCGTGATTGTGAGCGCCCTCGCCTTTCATCTGGGACATATGGGTACGCTGGCATGATTAGATAAGGACCTGTGCACGTCGCTGCTCCAATCTCTTCACGCAAATTCGCTCCGGCAGCCGATTTCCTTCGTTTCCAGGCTGCGGCGTGACCATGTATGACCGGTATTCTCGCCGCGCCGCACTCGCTCACCTGGCATTGACCCGCCCCGGCGAACCAATGCTCATCAACAACGAGGGTGGGGAGACCGAGATCAGCCGGTGACGCCGGCCAAAAAGGATGCGCCGGGAACAACCCCCGACCAAGCGGGCCTGATTCTCGGCTG
>OELB01000185.1_pt1 | contig 9913 bp, 8 predicted proteins | sample 1503051 | NCBI WGS metagenome assembly OELB01 (sample SAMEA104379574, study PRJEB20068) | metagenome | biome: 1000743; feature: 77; material: 1998 | place: USA | collected 2012 | depth 25 m
GCGATGGCGACAGTCGCGATCTTTTCCATGATCCCGATCTGGAACGATCTGTGGTTCCCGCTGATCCTGGCGCCGGCCGAAAATACCAAGACCATCACCCTCGGCACCCAGGTCTTCATCGGGCAGTTCGTCACCAACTGGAACGCGGTGCTGGCGGCCCTCACCCTTTCGATCACGCCGGTGCTGATCCTCTATCTACTGTTCTCGCGGCAATTGATCCGCGGCATCACGGCAGGAGCCGTCAAATGAGTTCGGATAAGATCCGCGTCTTTGTCGTCGGCCTCGGCAATATGGGCCTCAGCCACGCCCAGGCCTATCATTCCAATCCTGGCTTCGAGATCGTCGGCCTCGCCAACCGTTCCGAGGTGAAGCTGCCGGCGGCGCTGCAATCCTACGCGCGCTTCGGCACTTTCGAGGACGGGCTCGCCAAGACCAGGCCCGACCTCGTATCGATCAACACGTTGACGGACTCGCACGCCGAATACGCGATCCGCGCCATGGAAGCGGGCGCGCACGTCTTCATTGAGAAGCCGCTGGCCGCGACGGTCGAAGACGCCGAGCGCGTGGTCGCGACCGCCAAGCGGCTGAAGCGCAAATTGGTAATCGGCTACATCCTGCGCCATCACCCATCCTGGATGGAATTCATCCGCATCGCGCGCGAAATGGGCGGGCCCTATGTCATGCGCATGAACCTCAACCAGCAATCCCACGCGGAGCAATGGGCGACCCACAAGCGGCTGATGCAATCCACCTCGCCGGTGGTCGATTGCGGCGTCCATTATGTCGACGTGATGTGCCAAATCTGCGACGCCAAGCCCAAACAGGTGCGCGGCATGGGCGTGCGCCTGACCGACGAGGTCGCTTCCGACATGTACAATTACGGCCACCTGCAGGTGTTGTTCGAGGACGGCTCGGTCGGCTGGTACGAAGCAGCCTGGGGGCCGATGATCTCGGAGACCGCGTTCTTCGTGAAGGATGTGATGACGCCGAAGGGCTGCGTCTCCATCGTCATGAAGGAAGGCGCCAAATCGGCGGACATGGAGACCCATACCAAGACCTCCACCATCCGCACCCACTGGGCGCAGCTGGATCGGAACGGCCAGTATGTGCGCCCCGACCGCGACATTTCGATGGCGGACGAGCCGGGCCACCAGGCCCTGTGCGACCGCGAGCAGGCCTATGTGCTGAAAGCCATTCGCGAGGACCTCGATCTGTCGCAGCACATGGCGGACGGCGTCAATTCGCTCAAGATCGTGCTGGCGGCCGACCGGAGCGTGCGCGAAGGCCGCGCGATCGACCTATGATCCGGGGGACATGACGTGGGGTCGTTGAAGCTGCAAAGCGTGCGCAAGTCGTTCGGCGAGTTCGAAGCGATCAAGGGCGTCGATCTCGACATTTCCGACGGCGAGTTCGTGGTGTTTGTCGGCCCCTCGGGCTGCGGCAAATCCACCTTGCTGCGGGTGATCGCGGGGCTGGAGGAACATACCGCCGGCCATGTCCTGATCGACGATCGCGTGGTCGATGTCGTCCCGCCCGCCAAGCGTGGCATCGCCATGGTGTTCCAGACCTATGCGCTCTATCCGCATCTGACCGCGCGCGGAAACATGGAACTTGGGCTGAAGCAGGAAGGCACCCCGCGCGCCGAGATCGATAGCCGCGTCGCGGAAGCGGCGCGCATGCTGGCGCTGGAGCCGCTGCTCGACCGGCGCCCATCCGAGCTCTCGGGCGGTCAGCGCCAACGCGTCGCCATCGGCCGTGCCGTGGTGCGCAAGCCGCGCCTGTTCCTGTTCGACGAACCTTTGTCCAATCTGGATGCCGGACTCAGGGTCAATACGCGGCTGGAGATCGCGCGCCTGCGCCGGCTCCTCAAAGCCACCATCGTCTATGTGACCCACGACCAGGTCGAGGCCATGACTCTGGCCGACCGCATCGTGGTGCTGAATCACGGGCAGATCGAGCAGGTCGGATCGCCCCTCGAACTTTATCGGCGACCGGCCAATCTGTTCGTCGCCGGCTTCATCGGTTCGCCCAAGATGAATTTCGTGCAAGGGTCCGAAGCGGAAACCCTTGATGCCCATACCATCGGCATCCGGCCGGAGCATCTTGAGACCAATCTCGAAATTGGTCACTGGCAGGGCGAGATCGCTCACATCGAGCATCTCGGCACCGACACGTATTTGTATGTCGACGTGCCGAAGGTTGGCACCATGACGGTCCGGCTCGATGGCGAAGCGGATTACAAGCTGGGATCATCGATCTTCCTGACGCCGCGCCGCACGCATCTGCATCGCTTCGATGCGAACGGACGGCGGATCGCCTCCTGACATTTGCGTTCGCCGCCGCGACGCCGGTCACGAATCTGTGAGTGCGCTTGCGCGCCATTCGTCGCGGCTGTCAGATTGTTGTCCCTCCAACGCATTCCGGCGACGACGATTTCGCGACGCCCGCGCCATTGAGGAGTCGTTTCATGGAACAGAAAATCATCGACCTCTACGACCGTTACACGCATGGCGGCATGAGCCGGCGCGCCTTCTTCGACAAGCTGGCGGTGCTGGCCGGCGGCACGGCGGCCGCTACGGCAATGCTGTCGGCATTGAAAAGCAACTATGCGGTGGCCGATACGATTGCCGAGAATGATTCGCGGATCACAGGCGAGACCGTGACCTTCAAGGCCGGCGACCAGGAACTCAGCGGCTATCTCGTGAAGCCGGCTGCGGACGGAAAATTTCCGTCGGTCGTGCTGGTGCATCAGAACCGCGGCCTCAATCCACATATCAAGGACGTTGCGCGCCGCCTGGCGGTCGCCGGCTATCTGACGCTGGGCGTCGATTTTCTGTCGCCGATCGGCGGCACCCCCGCCGATGAGGAGAAGGCGCGCGAAATGAACGGATCGTTGAAGCCCGAGGACGTCACCAAATGGGCGCAGGGCGCCGTTGCTTATCTGCGGCAACATCCATCGAGCAACGGCAAGGTCGGCGCGGTCGGCTTCTGCTGGGGCGGCGGCGTGATCGGCCGGCTGGCGGTGGCGGAGCCGACGCTCAATGCCGGCGTCGTCTTTTACGGCCAGCAGCCGCCGGTGGCGGATGTCCCGAAGATCAAGGCCCCGCTGCTGCTGAACTACGCCGGGCTGGATGAGCGCATCAATGCCGGCATTCCCGCGTTCGAGGAAGCGCTCAAGAGCAACGGCAAGGAATACACGATCTACATCTATGAGGGCGCCAACCACGCCTTCACCGACGACACCCAGGCGGCGCGCTATAACAAGGCTGCCGCGGACCTCGCCTGGGAACGCACATTGGCGTTTTTCCAGAAGCACTTAGCCACCTAGACCGGTTCGGCGGCTCCGTCTTCAATCACGGTTTCGTGATCGGAGGCGGAGCCGGTTCCACAAGGTCGGGCGCGTTCAAGCCTCGAAACAAGCCTTTCGGGAGGGGCTTGTCGCTTGAATGAAACTCTCGAGTTTTATAATCTGCCGCCGATGAAACTCGGGAGTTCAATTTGCCATGACCCTGCCGCTTTCCACCAGCAGTCGCAACGACCGCCGGCAGCGCATCGTGCTCGCGGCCTCGCAGATGTTCGCCGAGCGCGCCTATGTCGAGGTCCAGATGGACGAGCTCGCGAGGGCGGCGGACGTCGCCAAGCCGACCATCTACCGCTACTTCAATTCCAAGGAAGATCTGTTCCTCGAGGCGCTCGACGGCACGATGAGCGAGCTGGTGGCGGAGGTGAGCCGGGTCGCCGACGAAAGTTCCCCCGCGCCGCTGGTCATGCGGCGGATGATCTTCGCCGCCCTCAAATCCTTTGCGCAATGCACCGCCGCCATCCGCGCTCTCGACGGCACCGACGCGGCGCTGGGCGAGCGCGGGCGCGCCATGCTGCGCCGCCGCGCCCGGCAAATCCGCGAAGAGTTCGCCCGCGTATTGGAGCGTGGGATCGCGGCGCGCGATTTCCGCGGCCTCGATCCCGACCTCGCCTCGCGCGCCATCCTGGGCGCGGTGCGCATGACGGCGACGGCCGACGACGCGCCGAACGACGAACAAGCGGCCTTGTCGCTGACCGATTTGCTGCTGCACGGCATGTCGCCCCAAGGGAGCCAGAGTTGACATGATGCGAACGCGTTCCCTTCTCTTCATCTGCATCGTGCTGGCCGCCGGCAGCGGGCTGTTCGTCTGGGGCAAGTATCACCGCACGGACCCGGTAGCCGCGGAGGCCGCGATGCAGCCGGAGGCAAAGGCGCAGGCTCCGGCTCAGGGCTCCGGTCAGCAATCCGGCGGCGACGGCAAGCCGGCGATCGCCGTGAAGGTGGTCGAAGTCACGCAGGCCTCGATGCCAGTCCGCAGGCGGACCATCGGCTGGGTGGAGCCGATCGCCACGGTCGCCATCAAATCCCGCATCAACAGCGTGATCACGGAGCAGCGCGCAACCGACGGCCAGTTCGTGAAGCAGGGTGACGTGCTGTTCGTGCTGGACGACCGCGACGCAAAGGCCGCGATCGCGCGCGACGAAGCAACAATGGCTCAGCACCAGGCCGAGGTCGATCGTGCGCACGCTGACCTGGCCCGCACCAAGACCCTGGTCGCCAAGCAGACAGCATCGAAGCAGACACTCGATCAGGCGCTGGCCGATGCCCAGGCCGCAGAAGCAGCCGTCGCCGCCGACAGAGCCATCCTACAGGCTGACAAGCTCACCTTGTCCTACACCACCATCGTCGCGCCGATCTCCGGCCGGTTGGGCGCGGTCGCCGTCACGCCCGGCAACCTGGTGGCGGAGAACGGCGATGTCGCCCTCGTCACCATCACCCAGATGCAGCCGATCCGCGTCAGCTTTACCCTGCCCGACCGCGATATCGATGCCTTGCGCACGGCTCTGGCGCAATACCCGCCGGCGCCGGTGCGGGTCTTCGTCAAGGGCGAGAAGGCGTCGCGTGCCACCGGCAACCTGTCCTTCATCGACAGTTCGGTCGATGCCGCGTCCGGCACCATTACGGCCAAGGCGGAGTTCACCAACGACAATCTGGCGCTGTGGCCGGGGCAGTATTTCGACGTCGAGGTGGAACTCGGCATCCAGGCGCAAGCCAGCATCATTCCGAGCGTGGCGTTGCAGGTCGGCCAGAATGGCCTCTTCGTGTTTGTCATCACACCCGACAACAAGGCCGAGATGCGGAATGTCACGGTTTCCGGCAGCAACGGCGACAAGAGCGCCGTGTCCATGGGCCTGCAGCCCGGCGAACGCGTGGTTGTCGACGGCCAGCACCAGCTCTCCCCCGGTGCCCGGGTGATGGTGGTGACCAAGTGAGGCCGTCGATCTCGATCTGCAGGGCTTCGAGATGAACGTCTCTGAATTCTGCATCCGGCGGCCGGTTGCGACCCTGCTGATGTCGATCGCGCTGATCGTGGGCGGGCTGTTCGCCTTTGGGCTGCTGCCGGTCGCCGCGCTGCCGCGGACCGATTTTCCGGTCATCAATGTCTCGGCGCAGCTGCCGGGCGCCTCGCCCGACACCATGGCGAAGTCGGTCGCGACCCCGCTCATCAAGCAGTTCGCGACCATCGAGGGCATCACCACCATCAGCGCGAACAACACGCAAGGCAACACCTCGATCGCCATCGAATTCGACCTTGACCGCGACATCGATGCCGCCGCCGCCGACGTGCAGTCCGCGATCTCGCGCACCACCCGCCGCCTGCCGGACGATCTGCCGGACGCGCCGAGCTATCGCAAGGTCAATCCCGCCGATCAGCCGATCCTGCTGCTGGCGTTGCGCAGCGACGTGATGGCGCTGTCGCAGCTCGACAATTTCGCCCAGCAGGTGATGTCGCCGCGGCTATCGACCCTGTCGGGCGTCGCCCAGGTCAGCGTGTTCGGCAGCCAGAAATATGCGGTCCGCATCCAGGTCGACCCGAATGCGCTGGCTTCGCGCGACATCGGCGTCAATGAGCTGCAGGACGCCGTGGACGTCGCCAACACCATCACGCCGGTCGGCGTCATCAGGAACCAGGATCAGACGCTGACCATCCAGGCCGAGACCCAGCTCAACGACGCCGCGCAGTTCTCCGACCTCATCATCGCGACGCGGGGCGGAAAGCCGGTCCGCCTGGGCGACGTCGCCAAGGTCATCGATTCGGTCGAGAACAATCAGACCGCAAGCTGGTTCGAAGGCAGCCGCTCGATCGTGATGGCGATCCAGCGCCAGCCCGATGCCAATACGGTCGAAGTGGTAGACCGGGTCAAGGCGATGCTGCCGCAATTCCGGGACGAACTGCCGCCGACCGTCTCGATCGACCTGCTCAACGACCGCTCCACCTCGATCCGCGACGCGGTGCACGATGTCGAGATGACGCTGCTGCTGACGATCGCGCTGGTGATCCTGGTCATCTTCCTGTTCCTGCGGCGTCTCAGCGCGACCATCATTCCCAGCACCGCGGTCCCGATCTCCCTGATCGCGACCATCGGCGGGATGTATCTCTTCAACTTCTCGATCGACAACATATCGTTGCTCGCGCTCACCCTGACCGTGGGCCTGGTGGTGGACGATGCCATCGTGATGCTGGAGAACATCGTCCGTCATGTCGAGGAGGGCATGTCGCCGTACGAGGCTGCCTTGAAAGGCAGCCGCGAGATCGGCTTCACCATCATCTCGATCACGGTTTCGCTGGTCGCCGTCTTCATCCCCGTGCTGCTGATGGGTGGCGTGGTCGGCCGCATCTTCCATGAATTCGCCATCGTGGTCGTGATGGCGATCGCCGCTTCCGCCTTCGTCTCGCTGACGCTGACGCCCATGCTGTGCTCGCGCATGCTGAAGCCGCTGAAGCATGGTCCGGTGCGCCCGGGCCTGCTCGACCGCGTGCTCGAAGGCGGGTTCAACGCGATGCTGGCGGCCTACGATTTCATCCTCAGATTCTGCCTGCGGTTCCGGCCATTGATGCTGATCGCATTCCTGGCGACCGTCGCCGGCACGGTCTGGCTCTACATGTCGATTCCCAAAGGCTTCTTCCCGCAGGAAGATATCGGCCAGCTCTCGGTCTCGACCGAGGCGCGCGAGGACATTTCGTTCCCGGCGATGGTGGCGCTGCAGCAGCAGGTCGCCGACGTATTCCGTCGTTCGCCATACGTGAAAAATATCGCCAGCGTCGTTGGCGGCGGTGGCGATTCCGCCAACAGCGGGCGCCTGTTCGTGGAGCTGAAGCCCAAGAGCGAGCGGCCCAACCTCCAGGTCGTCCTCGGCGAACTGCGCCAGCAACTGCAGCCGATCGCCGGCATCGCGACCTTCATGACCCCCGTGCAGAACCTCCGGCTGGGCGGCCGCTCCTCCCGCAGCCAGTATCAATTCGTGCTGCAGGCGGTGGACCAGAATATCTTGTACCCCTGGGCGGAGAAGATGGCCGAGGCCATGAGCCACGACCGCACGTTCGCCGACGTCGATACCGACCTCGAATCGAGTGCGCAGCAGGCGACCTTGATCGTGGATCAGGACAAGGCCAATGCGCTCGGCATCTCGTCCGACCAGTTGCGCTCCACGCTCTATTCCGGCTTCGGCACTCGCCAGATATCCACCATCTATGCGACGGGCGACAATTATTCCGTCCTGATCGAATTCGATCCCAGCATCGCCTGGAGCCCGGACCTGCTCAACACGGTCTATGTCCGCTCCGGAGGTGGCAAGCTCATCCCGATCGGCGCCTTCGCCGAGGTGCGGCGCACCGTGGGCGCGCTCAGCATCAATCAGTTGGGCCAGCTTCCCGCCGTCACCATCTCGTTCAACCTGCCGCCGGGCGTCGCCCTGGGCGATGCCGTGGCGCGGACGGAAGTGCTGCGCGCGCAGCTCGGCCTGCCCGGCACCGTCACCGCCACCTTCTCCGGCAACGCACAGGTGTTCCAGGATTCGCTGCACAATCAGGGCCTGTTGATCCTGGCCGCGGTGCTGACGATCTATATCGTCCTCGGCATCCTGTACGAGAGCTTTGTCCATCCTTTCACGATCCTGACCGGCCTGCCGTCGGCCGCCATCGGCGCATTCATCGCCTTGCGCCTGGCGGAACTCGACCTCAGCGTGGTGGCTGTCATCGGCGTCCTGATGCTGATCGGAATCGTCAAGAAGAACGCCATCATGATGATCGATGTCGCGCTGACCCTGCAGCGCGACGGGATGGAACCGCGCGAGGCGATCTATCGCGCCTGCATCCTGCGTTTCCGCCCCATCATGATGACCACCTTTGCGGCGCTGATGGGCACCCTGCCGATCGCCCTGGGCGCCGGCGCCAGCGCGGAGCTGCGCCAGCCCTTGGGTATCGCCGTTGTGGGCGGGCTGGTCCTTTCGCAGGTGCTGACCTTGTTCATCACGCCGGTCCTCTATCTCTATATGGAACAGCTCTCCCAGGCGCTGCGCGGCGTGCGCAAATTGGGATCGGATCGCCGGACGGCCTAAGCTATTGGCAGAGGCGCCAAGACCCGCCGCTACTGAATCTTACGGATTCCTGACCGATTCTGGGGCTCCTGGCGCACGTGCCGGCGCCAGATTCGACATCTCCTTTCCCACTTGCTAGGGAGGTCGGCTGAAGCTCACCATACGCGACTCGCTTTGGAGATACTGAGATGCGCGTTCTGCTGATCGATGATGAACAGATGGTGCGCAAGATCGTGCGCAAGATGCTGGAACGGGGCGGCCACGAGGTGACCGAGGCCGAGAACGGCCGGCTCGGGCTGCAGGAACTGAAGACCGCGACCTTCGATCTGGTCATCACTGACATCATTATGCCGGAGATGGAAGGGGTCGAAACCCTGATGACGGTGCGCGAGCAATATCCGAGCGTCAAGGTCATCGCCATGTCCGGCGGCGGCCGCACCGGCAACATCGACTTCCTGAGCGCCGCGGAGAAGCTGGGGGCGTCCGCGATCCTGCACAAGCCCTTCACGCTGGAGGCCCTGAGCACCGCGATCGAACAAACTTTCGGAGCGCAGAAAGCGTCCTAGCAGGTTTCTAGCTGCCCTGGTCCTGCTGCAGGCGCTGAGCCTGGCGCTGCAGGTAAAATCCTTCGGTCGAGAGCGGATAGACACCCAGCGGCGTTGGTGTCCCCTCGCCGATGGCGCTTCCCGACAGATGGTCGAGTCCCGCGCAGACCGCGGCAGTAACCGTGCTGCTGGTCGTAAGGCCGCCGATAAACGACCGTAGTTGCGCCTTGGAGGCGGCCGCGGCGAATGTGTTCAGCGCGGCCAGCACCTGACGCTCCGGCCAGTCATGATCCAACAGATCGCCAGCAACCATCGTGGCGCCGGTCGCCGCCACCTGCTGGAAGTCCTTGTGATCGAGGCTCAGGCGAACGCTGATGTTGCGGCAGACCCGCCGGATCACCGAGACCCGCGGCATGAGCGTCGGCAGCGACCCGAAATAGACATCGCCGATTTCCAGCACGACCAGCGGGCGTTCCTGGTTGCTCAGCATGCTCAACTGATCCAGGAGGAAACGCAACCCGTTCTCGTCGTCGATGAAACGCCGGCCGATCGGCGCGACGATGATCGCTCTCGTCTTTTCACCGCGCATCAGTTGGATCTGGCCGACCAGCTTGCGCAGGATCATGGAGTGGAGCGTCGATTGCAGCCTGGGATCGTCGTAGGTCGCGCAGAACTCATTGAGCCCGAGCAGCGCGCCCTCGACCTTCAAGGTGATTTTCATGCGGTAGGTGGTCACGGCCTGCCGGCGCACATCCCATATCGGTTCGTAGAGGAGCTGTAGCTCCTCGATCTCGACCGGGGCGATTTGCCCGCCCGGATCGCCGGCGGCCGCGCCGATCACGGATTGGGAACCCGCCGAACCGGCGGCCTGGGCCTCCGCCGGCCGACCGATCGGGACGGTCCTGAAGGGTGCCGGCTTCGTCGCCAGCGCATCCAGCCGGGCCGAGAGTTCCGGCGGCCTTACACC
>OELB01000709.1_pt4 | contig 9847 bp, 7 predicted proteins | sample 1503051 | NCBI WGS metagenome assembly OELB01 (sample SAMEA104379574, study PRJEB20068) | metagenome | biome: 1000743; feature: 77; material: 1998 | place: USA | collected 2012 | depth 25 m
CGCGCTTGCCGCCGTCATAAGGCCGCGCTAGCCCAGCCGCGATCAATTGATCCGCCAGAAGCTTTCCGTCGATCCACACGTCGGCATCGACCCGCCCGCCATATTTGTCCCAGCTCGGCCGCTCGAACTCGATGCTGCCGGCCGCAGCGACTGCCTGGCGCGTAAAGCGTGTTGCGCGTTCGGCCAGCTTGCGCTCGCTCATGCATTTGGCGCGGCCGCCGCTTTCCGGCGTGTCGACGCTGCGCAGCCGGACGGCGACCGGATTGAGCGGCGCCGGCAAGCCAGGCAGGTTCACCGTCAGCGTGTCGCCATCCTTGATTCCGATGACCTGCCAGGTGAATCGGATATGATCCGACGCCGCGGCCACCGCTGGAGAAATCGCGGCGGCAATGGCCATGATGCAGAAAAGGGAGAATATGGAACGCAATTGGAATACTCCAACCAATAAGCCGCCTCCAATACAAATTGTGTTGACGAATGTCAATTCATTATGTATCGTTCCTGAAAATAATGTTGAGAGGACCGATGCATCAGAGCCTCAGCAGTTTCCTGCGCGCCACCACAGACGCGCATTTCGAGGGCCCTATTCCGGCCGCGGAGCGGGAGCGCATCCGGATCGTGGAAAGTGCCGAGCGTGCCTTTGACCGCGCCCTCTCGCCGCTGGAGCGCGCGGTCAAATCGCTATCCATCGCATATGCAGACGTCCTGAAGGATAGCGCCCTGGTCGAAGCCAGCCGGCAATTGCGGGAGGATGCTGAGCCGGAAGGAGACGGTCGCTATTCCGCCGTGCATCGGCAAAGGACCGAGGTGCTGGCGGAAAGCGCGTCCTGGCTGTGCGAAGCCGCGCGCCAGGTGGCGGAGCGGGCGCGCGGCGAAATGCTCTCAAGATCGGAAGGGAAAGGAAACTAGGGCAGCGATCTACTGCGCCACGCCCAGCCGGCGCTTGGCGAACAGGACATCCTGCCATTGCGGCGCCGGCAGCGGCTTGCCATAGCGGTAGCCCTGGCCGAACTGGCAACCCAGCGCGCGCAGGCGCAGTTCGTCGGCTTCGGCCTCGATGCCCTCGGCGATGACGGTCAGGTGCAGGATCTTGGCGATCTGTATGATGGCGCCGACCATGCTCTCGCCCGCGAACTCCCCGCTCATGGCCGCGATGAAGGAGCGGTCGATCTTCACGTAGTCGAGCGGCAGGCGCTGCAGCAGGCTGAGCGAGGAATAGCCGGTTCCGAAATCGTCGAGCGCCATGTGGCAGCCAAGCGCCTTCAACTGTTTCAGCACGTCCTGGCAGCGTGCCACGTCGCGCATGACGGCGCTTTCCGTGATCTCGATATGGAGGCAGCCCGCCGGCACCGGATGCTCGCTCAGCGCCGCCGTCACGGCCTCCACCAGATCAGGACTGTCCAACTGCCGGCTTGAGACATTCACGGAGACGAACAGGTCCGGAGGCGCGCCCGCCTCGTGCCAGGCCCTGCCCTGGCGCAGCGCCTCGCGCAGCACGAATTTGCCGATCGGCACGATCAGGCCGCTTTCCTCCGCGACCGGAATGAATTCCAGCGGCGAGATCAGCCCGCGTGTCGGATGCTCCCAGCGCAGCAGCGCCTCGAAACCAGCCAGCCGGTTCGGGCCCAGCTCCACGATCGGCTGCCAGAATACGCGCAGTTCTTCGCGCCGCAGCGCCTGGTGCAGGTCGGCTTCGATCCGCAGGCGATCGCGCGCGCGCCGCTGCATGTCCGGATCGAACACCGCCTCGTGACCGGCGCCGGATTGGCGCGCCTTGTTGAGTGCGGCCGTCGCATCCTTGATGAGTTCGTCGGCGCCGACATGATGGGTGGAACCCTGCGCCATGCCGATCGACAAGGTCAGCATGACCGATTCCTCGCCCAGCGAGACCGGTTCTTCCGCCGCGCCGCGCACGCGCTGCGCAACTCTCACCAGGTCGGTATCCTCGCGCATCACGTCGACTAGAATGCACATCGTGGTGTCGCTCATGATGGTGAGCGTGTCGGTCATCCTGAGGATGCCGACGATGCGTTGGGCAACCACCCGCTGAACATTGTCGCAGAACGACTGGCCGTAAGCCTCGCGCATGGTCTCGTAGCGGTCGATCTGCAGCTGGATGATGCCGAAATTGCTGTTTTTGCGCCGCCGCGTTTTCACGATCGCCTGGTTGATGCGGTCATAGAGCACGATGCGATTGGGCAGGCCCGTCATCGGATCGGTCAGCTTGCGCTCGCTGATGTCGGTCAGCGATCCGGCCATGCGCGTGGTGTGGCCATAAGGATCGCGCTGCGACGTGCCGCGAATCAGGAACCAGCGGTAGGATTGGCTCTTGTGGCGCAGCCGGCATTCGACCTGGAACGCCAGCGAGATGCCTTCCAGGTGATTGCGCAGCTCGCGCTTCACCATTTCGGATTCTTCCGGATGGACCAGCGCCAGCCAGTCATCCATGGCGCTGAAGCGATCTTCCGGCTGATAGCCCAGCAGCTCGCGCCAGCGCGGCGAGAAATAGACGCTGTCGTCCGTCAGCCGCCAGTCCCAGATGCCGTCCCCGGCGCCGCGCACCACCAGGTCGAAGCGCTGCCGCTGGTCGACGCCTTCGGCCATCTCGCGGAGCCGTCCCATTAGCGCGCGGATGCGGGCCACCGCGAGCGGCGGATAGGCCGGCGTTTCCAGGCAATCGTCCGCCCCGACCTCTAGGGCCCGCACCATCAGCTCCTCCCGGCCCTTTGCCATCAGTATGACGATCGGCAAGGTGGCGGAGTTGAGGCCCTTGCGCAGGCGCGTCACCATGCGCAACGCTTCGTCGGCGGGCGAGGCGGCGAACAGCACGAGCAAGGCCCGGCCCCGTTCTTCGATCTGCCCTTCCGCTTCGATCAGGTCGGGTACGCGTTCCACCGGCAATCCGGCTTCACCAAGCACCGTAGACAATTCATCCAAAGCCAGCGCCTGGCCGGCGACGATGATGGCATCGGCCGAACTGGTGTCCATGCCAGCATTCATGACTGGCAGCCCTGGATGGCTGCCGGCGCCCGACCCGCCCTGACGGTGCCCATAATGGCCCTCGTGATCGAATATCATCGAATGGCCAGGGTAATCACCGCTCATTAACCGTTCCTTACTCTTCCGTACACCTGCGTGAGACATGCCCGTGGACAGCCAATCAGCAGAATATTGCGTCAGTTCAGTGGCTTAGAGACTGGCAGACGGTGCGCTCGCTACTCCACTTGCACCCTGGCAATCGGATGGACCCTGCCTATACTGGCGCCCCGGCGCGCGACCTCCCGAGCTGGCTTGGGTTAAACGCGGGAACGAGCGTTGGAACGGGTGGGGGGAAGTCTCGGGCCGTGAGTGTCGATCAATCAGCAATCGGGCGCCCGGCCGCGATGTCGGATCTCCGGTATCAGCCGCTGCACCGGCGGATGCTGGCCGTCGCCCTGCCGGCAATCCTGGCCAATCTCACTTCCGTGCTCCCCGCGATCGTCGACACGGCCTGGATCGGCACGACCGGCACCAAGCTCGACCTTGGCGGCATCGCGCTCGGCACCACCATCACCGGCTTCATTCTCTGGGCCTTCAGCTTCCTGCGCATCGGGACGGCGGGATTTGCCGCCCAGGCCTTTGGCGCGCGGGATGAAAGCGAGCAGCGCTCAACGTTCCTGAGGGCGCTGGGCCTCGCGATCATCTTCGGCTTCGCGCTCACCCTGTTGATGGTGCCGCTGGGGATGCTCGGCTTCGCCGTCTTCAACACCGGGTCGGATGCGCTCGACATCGCCGGCCGCTACTACCACATCCGCATGTTCGCGGCGCCGTTCGACCTCATCCTCTATGTCGTAATCGGCTGGATGCTCGGGCGGCAGCGCGTGCGCGACATGGTGGCGATCCAGATATTCCTGAACCTCCTGAACATCGCGCTCTGCTACTTGTTCGTGGTCCTGATGGGCCGCGGTGTCGACGGCGCGGCCTCTGCCACCGCCATTGCCGTCGGCATCACCTGCGCGGTTAGCCTCATCATCGTGCGCACGCAGTTCCGAGGCCTCGCCCCGCGCAACGCGGAATCTCGCCTGATCGAATCCGAAAAGTTGCTGGGCTTGATGGCGGTCAATCGCGATATCTTTCTGCGCACCTTCGTGCTGATGGCGTTCCTCGCCTATCTGGTGCGCGTTGGCGCGCAGATGGGCGATACGGTGCTGGCCGCCAATCACATCCTGTTCGGTTTCGTCGCGATCATCGCCCAGGGCCTGGATGGCTTCGCGCAGGCGACCGAGACACTGGCCGGTCAGGCGATCGGCGCACGCGACCGCCATCGCCTCAGCCGCGTGGTATGGGCCGGCAGCTTCTGGTGCCTCCTGTTTGCCTTCGTCGTCGGCATGGCGCTTTACGAGTGGGGACCGCTGCTCCTGCCCTATTTCAGCCATGACGTTGATGTGCTGAAGACCGCGCGCGATCACTTCCCGTGGATCGCCGCCGCGCCGCTCGTCGCAGTCTGGTGCTTCCAGCTCGATGGCATCTATTTCGGCGCCACCCGCGGGACGGAGATCCGCAACGGCATGGTCCTCGCCGCTCTCTTCGGCCTTGGCGCCAGCCTTGCGCTGCCGCCGTTCCTCGGCAACCATGGAATCTGGGCGGCGCTTTATGTGTTCTATGTGATGCGTGCGCTGCCGCTGCTGTTCTGGTATGGACGAATTCCGCGCGCTTTGGCGCGTTGATACGGCCGCCCGGAGAGATCGCAATGCCGAGTTTCGACATCGTTTCCAAGACCGATCTGGCTGAGGTCGACAATGCCGTCCAGGGCGTCGCGAGAGAGATCGGGACGCGCTTCGACTTCAAGGGGTCGAAATGCTCGATCGAGCGCAAGGAAGCGCTGATCACGGTCCTCGCCGATGACGATATGAAACTACGCCAGATGCAGGAATTGCTGCGCGGCTACATGGTCCGGCGCAAGCTCGACGCCGCCGCGCTCGACTTCAAGGAACCGCAGAAGGCAGCCGGCAATGCCTTGCGCCAGGAAGTGGTGGTCAAGCAGGGCATCGACCAGACGCTGGGTAAACGTATCGTCAAGGAGATCAAGGACAGCAAGATGAAAGTCCAGGTCTCGATCCAGGGCGACGAGCTCAGGGTCAGCGGCAAGAAAAAGGACGACCTGCAGGACACCATCGCCTTCGTGCGCGGCCTGAAAATCGAACAGCCGCTGCAATTCGTGAATTTCCGTGATTAGATACGATAGAAACTCTGGAATCATCGATGCCTACCAAAAAGAACCCCCTCAACCTCAACCCGCTCCAGCTCAAGACCCTGACCCTGTTTCAGGCGCTGTCGCAGATGGAGGGCATCGCCGCGCCGCACGACGATCCGAGCGGCGAGCCCGGCCACATCATGATTTCTCATATGCCGCGGCCGCACGGCGATCATTTCCATCTCGGCCCCTATGTCGTGCGCGCGCAGGACGCCTCTGGCCTCGCCAATGAAAGCGTCTGGACCGCGCTGGAACGCAAGAAGCTGATCAAGTCGCTGTTCCCGATGGCCTGCGTCCTGACGCCAGCCGGCGGTTCTTACGAGACCGGCCTCAAGGACCAGATCCTCCACCAGGGCGGCCACCACTAACCTTTCGAGACAAGAGCGCCTCATGTCCCTCGATCTCGACCTTTGCTACATGCCGGCGACCGAGATCGCGGGTCGCATTCGCGCCGGCTCGCTGACCGCGACGCGTGTCATCGAGAACAGCCTCGCCCGCATCGCCGCGATCAACCCCAAGCTCAATTGCTTTTGCTTCGTCTATCCGGAAGAGGCGCTGGCGATCGCCGCCGAACTCGACCGCGAAGCCAAGGCCGGCAAATTCCGGGGGCCGTTGCATGGCGTGCCGTTTGCTATCAAGGATCTCACGCCCACCAAAGGCAAGCGCACCACCCTCGGCTCCTATGCTTACGAACATTGGGTGCCGGATTACGATGCCCCGATCGTGGAGGCGCTGAAGGCGGCGGGCGGAATCATGGTCGGCAAGACGACGACACCGGAATTCGCCTATTCCGGCTTCACGGAAAGCCCGCTCTGGGGCATCACGCGCAATCCCTGGAACCCGGAGCTCACTGCGGGCGGCTCATCGGGCGGCGCCGGCGTGGCCGTTGCGAGTGGTTGCGTCCCGCTTGCGGAAGGCTCGGATATGGGCGGGTCCGTGCGAATTCCCGCCGCTTTCTGCGGCCTTGTCGGACTGAAGCCGAGCTTCGGGCGCATCCCGTTCACGATCCTGCCCAGTGAATTCGATCAGCTTTCCCATTTCGGCCCGCTGGCGCGCACCATCGCTGACGCCTGCCTGTTCCTCCAAGTGACGCAAGGGCCCGACGAGCGCGATATTCAGTCGCTCACCGAGCCGCAGAATTTCCTCGCGCCCTTCGACACCGATCTCCGCGATCTCAGCCTTGGCCTGTGTCTCGATTTCGGCAAGCGCGTCTGGCACCCGGAAGTCGAGGCCGCGATCCGCGCCGCGGCGGCGGCGCTGGCTGAAGCCGGGGCCCGTGTCGAGGAAGTCAGCCTGCCGTGGGGCGTGGAACTCGACGATCTGTGGCTCAAGCACTGGGAAGTCTATCTCGCGACGTTCTTCGGTCACACACTGAAGACGCATCGCGCCAAGATGGACCCGAAAGTGGTGGGCTATATCGATAACGGCCTTGCCGCTTCCGCCGTCGAGTTCAAGACTCTCGAGTTTGCCCGCACCAGCGCCTGGCGCAACGATCTTGCGCCGATCCTCTCCCGCCATCATGCCCTGCTCTGCCCGACCATGGCACGGCCCGCCGTGCCGCACGGCGGCTCCGACGCCGGCTATTGGAAGGTGGAGGCCGATGGCACCTATCGCTGCCTCGACGTCACCTCCGTCTTCAGCCTGTTCGGCATGTGCCCTGCGCTGTCGGTGCCATGCGGCTGGTCCAAGGACAACCTGCCCATGGGCGTGCAGATCGTGGCGCGCCGCCATGACGACCGCCTCGCGCTCAGGATCGGCGCCACCCTCGAGGAGCGCATGCCCTGGGCCCATCGCCGTCCGCCGGTCTAGATATTTCATGCCTCATCTCGACCTCGTCATCATCGGCGCCGGCTCGGCCGGCATTGGCGCGTCGCGCGCGGCGGCGAAGGCCGGCCTCTCGCACCAGGTGATCGAGGCGTCGCACCGCATCGGCGGGCGGGCCTATACCGAGGATCTGGCGCCGGGCGTGCCGTTCGATCTCGGTTGCCACTGGCTGCATTGGTCCGACATCAACCCGTTGGTGACGGAAGCCGACCGCCTCGGCTTCGCGATTGATCGCGACTTCGCCTTTTCATCGCGTCTCTGGCTGAATGGCCGACATGCCACGGCGGCGGAGAACAATGCATACGCCGCCTATTTCGACTGGGCCGAACGCGGCGGCGGTGTCGCCCTGCCTGCCGACGAAGACCGCGACGTGCTGTCGTTGCTCGATACGGACAGCCCTTATTTCATGCCCTACGCCCACGTTTTCTCTGTCATCCATGCTGCCGATCCCGACCGCGTCTCGGTCAGAGACGTGATGAGCCAAGTCATGAGCGGCGGCGATTGGCCGGTGCGCGATGGCCTTGGCCGCATGATGACAAGGCTTGGCGCCGACATGCCGGTCTCTCTGAACACCGTGGCGGAAGAAGTGGATTGGTCGCCGCGCGATCACGTCATCGTCCGAACCAGTCGCGGCACGATCACGGCTCGGGTCGCCCTCGTCACCGTCTCCATCGGTGTCCTTCAGTCGGGCCTCATCAGGTTCCGCCCTGCTTTGCCCGCCACGACCGCCTCCGCCATCGAGGGTTTCTCGCCGGGCGTCGCCAATCGCGTAGCGCTCTATTTCGATCGCGATGTGTTCGGCGATGCACCGAGCAATCTCACCATCGTCGATGGCGATGCCGAGCCGCTGGCGATCCACATCCCGACCTTCGGCTTCAACTATGTGGTCGGCCAGACCGGCGGCCGCTACGCCAGCCACCTGACCCGGGCCGGCCAGAAGGTCGCCACCGACTATGTCCTGGACCGCGTCGCATCCGTATTCGGCCAAGGCATCCGGCCGCACTTCGTTCGCTCCATCGTCTCGGCCTGGGACACCGATCCCTGGGTGCTGGGCGCCTATGCCTCGATCAAGCCGGGCCATTTCGGCGCACGGGACAGGTTGGCGGAACCGGTAGAAGGCCGCCTGTTCTTTGCCGGCGAGGCCGTCGGCATGCCCATGGTCGCGACCTGCGGCGGCGCCTATTGGAGCGGCACCCAGGCCATCGGGCGCATCGCCGCCGCGCTCCAGCCAGCCTAGGCATTCAGCCGGCTATCCGCCGTTCTGCCGGCCAATCCGCTCATTCTGACGGGACCGGCTTCCTTGCCGCCGGTCCCCTGCTCGGCTATGTCACTGCCAGTCCAACAAGGTGCTCCCATGGCGACCTCAAGTAACCTGCGCACGGGCGGTCAGGTCCTGATCGATGCGTTGAAAATCCACGGCGTCGACACCGCCTTTTGTGTCCCGGGCGAAAGCTATCTGGCCGCGCTCGACGCCCTGCACGATGCGCGCGATCAGATCAGGCTCATCGTCTGCCGGCAGGAGGGCGGCGCTGCCTATATGGCGGAGGCCTATGGCAAGATGACTGGCCGCCCCGGGATCTGCTTCGTCACCCGCGGCCCGGGCGCCACCAACGCCTCCATCGGCGTCCACACCGCGTTCCAGGATTCCTCGCCGATGATCCTGTTCATCGGCCAGGTGGCGCGCGATCAGGTCGAGCGCGAAGCGTTCCAGGAGATCGACTTCCGCCGCATGTACGGCCCGATGGCCAAATGGGTGGCGGAGATCGACGACGCCGCCCGCATCCCGGAATATGTGAGCCAGGCCTTCCACCGCGCCGTCAATGGGCGGGCCGGTCCTGTCGTGCTGGCGCTGCCGGAGGATATGCTGACCGACCGCGTCGATGTCCCCGACGCTGGCCGCTACAAGCCCGTTCAGGCCTCGCCCAGCGCCGCTCAGATGCGCGATCTGCGCGACCGCCTGGATGAAGCGAAGCGTCCTTTCATGATCCTGGGCGGCGGCGGCTGGTCGGCCGAAGCCGTGGCCGATATCCGCGCCTTCGTCGAGGCGGCCAACCTGCCGGTCGGTTGCGCGTTCCGCTGCCAGGATTTGTTCGACAACGGCCACAAGAACTACGCCGGCGATGTCGGCATCGGCATCAATCCCAAGCTGGCCGAACGTGTGAAGAATGCCGATCTCTTGATCGTCGTCGGCGCGCGCCTTGGCGAGATGACGACCTCCGGCTACACGCTGGTCGATATCCCCGTGCCGCGGCAGAGCCTGCTGCACGTTCACCCCAGCGCCGAGGAGCTTGGCCGCGTCTATCAGGCGGCGCTGCCGATCAACGCCGGCATGGCGGAGTTCGCTGCGATGGCGAAATCTCTGGGGCCGGTGGCCGCGCGCGCCTGGGACACTGAGACCAAGGCTGCGCACGCCGAGTATCTCGAATGGTCGACGCCGCCCCAGGTCGACGGCCCGGTCCAGATGGGCGAGATCGTGAACTGGCTGGAGCAGCACCTGCCCGCCGACGCCATCCTCACCAACGGCGCGGGCAACTACGCGACCTGGATCCACCGGTTCCATCGTTATCGGGGCTTCCGCACCCAGCTCGCACCGACCAACGGCTCCATGGGCTATGGCGTGCCTTCCGCAATTGCCGCCAAATTGATTGCGCCGGATCGCCTCGTGGTCTCCTTCAACGGCGACGGCTGCTACATGATGAACGGCCAGGAGCTGGCGACGGCCGTGCAATACAATGTGCCGGTGATTTTCGTGGTCGTGAACAATAACAGCTACGGCACCATCCGCATGCA
>OELB01000910.1_pt5 | contig 9837 bp, 13 predicted proteins | sample 1503051 | NCBI WGS metagenome assembly OELB01 (sample SAMEA104379574, study PRJEB20068) | metagenome | biome: 1000743; feature: 77; material: 1998 | place: USA | collected 2012 | depth 25 m
GGTGCCGCTGCTGCTGTTCCGCGCCGGCGACGGCGCGCCCAAGGCGGTTCCGCTGGCCCTGGTCGCGCGTCTCGAGGAGATCGAGCGCAAGTCGATCGAGACCTCCAACGGGCGCTGGGTCGTGCAGTATCGCGGCCAGTTGATGCCGCTGATCAACTTGGATCCGAGCCAGAGCATGGCGGCCGACGGCGCGCGCCAGCCGGTCCTGGTGTTCCAGGACGACGATCATTCGATGGGCCTGATGGTCGACCAGATCGTCGACATCGTGGAAGCGCGGCTCAATGTCGAGCTGGGCGCCGAGCTGCCGGGCCGCATCGGCAGCGCGGTGGTTGCCGGCCAGGCGACCGAGCTCATCGATACCGGCTACTTCCTGCGCCAGGCCTACGCCGACTGGTTCGGCTCGCTGGATCGCGACCAGAAGGGCGGCGGCTCTCACAAGCGCCTGCTGCTGGTCGACGACAGCGCCTTCTTCCGCAATCTCCTGGCCCCGCAGCTCTCCGCCGCCGGCTTCGAGGTGACCGCGGTCGACAGCCCGGATCGCGCCCTGATGCTGTGCGAGGCGGGCGAGGAATTCGACATCATCGTCAGCGACATCGAGATGCCCGGCATGTCCGGCTTCGAGTTCTGCGAGATGGTGAAGCGCAACGGCCGCTGGCAGAACGTGCCGATGGTCGCCTTGTCCTCGCACGCTTCGGCGCGCGACCTGGAGAAGGGCCGGTCGGTCGGGTTCGACGACTATGTCGCGAAGTATGACCGCGACGGCCTGGTCAATACCCTGAATTCCACCCTGTCCGAGATGAGGGGCGCAGCATGAGTTCGACCGCCGCAAACTTGACTGACGGCGCCGCCACCATCGGGTCGGAGGATCACCGCGACTACGTCACCATGTCGATCGGGTCGCAGATGTTCGGCATCCCGGTGCTCACCGTCCAGGACGTGCTGGGCCCGCAGCAGATCACACGCGTGCCCCTGGCCCCGCCCGAAGTCGCCGGTTCGCTCAACCTGCGCGGCCGGATCGTGACGGCGATCGATGTGCGGCTGCGCCTCGGCATGCCCAAGAAGGAAGACGGCAAACGGCCGATGTCGGTGGTGGTCGAGCATGAGGGCGAGCTCTACAGTCTGCTGGTGGATTCGGTGGGCGAGGTGCTGAACCTCAACATGAAGGACTATCAGCGCAATCCGCCGACCTTGAATGCGCGCCTGCGCGAATTCTCGGACGGCATCTATCGGCTGAACGGCGCGCTGCTGGTCGTTCTGTCGGTCGGATCGCTGCTGAATTTCGGCGGTCATAAGGATGTCGCATAACGGTGTCTGAATAGGGGCAACACCATGAAGTGCTGTTTGGTTGTCGACGATTCGAAGGTCGTTCGGATGGTCGCCCGGAAAATCCTCGAAGGTCTCAATTTCGAGATCGAAGAGGCGGAGGACGGCCGCAAGGCAATGGATGTGTGCCGCAAGCGCATGCCGGACGCCATCCTGCTGGACTGGAACATGCCGGTGATGAGCGGTATCGACTTCCTGCGCGAGCTTCGCAAAGCCGATGGCGGACAGACGCCGATCGTGGTGTTCTGCACCACGGAAAACGATATCGCCCACATCCAGGAGGCGATCGGCGCCGGCGCCAACGAATACATCATGAAGCCGTTCGACAGCGAGATCATCGAATCGAAATTCACCCAGGTCGGCTTGATCTGAGCGAGACCGGCCGGAACTGAGTACGACGTGCGTATTGTCGGGAGACGGGCGTGAGGGAGATTGGACTACCAAAGAGCGCGACCACCGGACCGACGCCAGTTCGCGTCTTGGTGGTCGATGACTCCCACGTTATCCGTGGTCTCCTGACGCGCTCGCTCGATAGCGATCCAGACATCAAGGTGGTCGCCACCGCCAGCAACGGCAAGGCGGCGATCGACGAAATCACCCGCACCGAGATCGACGTCGTGGTGCTGGACATCGAGATGCCGGTGATGGACGGCATGACGGCGCTGCCGCAATTGCTGGCCGCGCGGCCGGGGGTGCAGATCATCATGGCCTCGACCCTGACGCTCAAGGGCGCGTCGATCAGCATGAAGGCGCTGTCCAAGGGCGCGGCGGATTACGTGCCGAAGCCGAGCTCGACCGGCGAGATCCATTCGGCGGAAGACTTCAAGCGCGAGCTGATCGCCAAGGTGAAGAGCTGGGGCGCGGTCGCGCGCCGCCGGCGCGGCACTGCGGCCCGCAGCGCGACGGAACCGGCGGCCGGCTCGGCCGCGCGGCGCTTCCCGGCGGGCCCCATCACGTTGCGCGAGGCGCCGACCCTGTTCCAGCCGGACTGCATCGCGATCGGTTCCTCGACGGGTGGCCCGCAGGCTCTGTTCAAGATCTTCCAGATGATGGGCAAGGTAACCAACCTGCCGGTGTTCGTGACGCAGCATATGCCGGCGACCTTCACCACCATTCTGGCCGAGCATCTGGGCCAGGCGAGCGGCATGCCCGCCGCCGAGGCCAAGGACGGCGAGCCGGTCGCGCCGGGGCGCATCTATGTCGCGCCCGGCGATTTCCACATGACGGTTCAGATCGAGGGCGGCCGCAAGGTGGTGCGGCTCGACAAGAACCCGCCGGAGAATTTCTGCCGTCCGGCGGTGGATCCGATGCTGCGCTCACTTGCGAAGGCGTATAACGGCAAGGTGCTGACCGTGATCCTGACCGGCATGGGCCAGGACGGGTTGCGGGGCGGCCGGGAGCTTTCGGCCGCCGGGGGTGTCATCGCCGCTCAGGACGAAGCAACCAGCGTGGTGTGGGGCATGCCAGGGTCGGTCGCGAATGCCGGCCTGTGCAGCGCAGTGTTGCCGCTTTCCGATATCGGGCCTTACGTCCGTAAGGCCATTTCGAGGATGGCTGCATGACCGTGACAGACTTCGAATTCATCTGCCAGATCCTCCGAGAACGTTCGGGTCTGGTCCTTACCAACGACAAGGCTTATCTGCTCGAGAGCCGGCTGTTGCCGGTCGCGCGCAAGTGGAAGCTGGCGACGTTCGACGATCTGGTGCGCACCATCCGCACGAAGATGGACGAAGCGGTGATCCGCGACGTGGTCGAAGCGATGACCACCAACGAATCCTTCTTCTTCCGCGACACCAAGCCGTTCGACCAGTTCAAGGCGCTGGTGCTGCCGGCGATGCTGAAGAACCGCGCATCGAGCCGCACCATCCGCATCTGGAGCGCCGCCTGCTCGAGCGGGCAGGAGCCCTATTCGCTGGCGATGATCCTGGCTGAGATGGCCGCGCAGCTGAACGGCTGGCGGATCGAGATCGTCGGCACCGATCTGTCGAGCGAGATCCTGACGCGCGCCAAGGAAGGCATGTATTCGCAGTTCGAGGTGCAGCGCGGACTGCCCATCACCATGCTGGTGAAGTATTTCGCCCAGATCGGCGACCGCTGGCAGATCAATGCCAAGATGCGCGGCATGGTGCAGTATCGCGAGTTCAACCTGCTGCAGGACCCGATGCCGCTCGGCCGGTTCGACGTGGTGTTCTGCCGCAACGTGCTGATCTATTTCGACCAGCCCACCAAGACCCGGGTGCTCAACGGCGTCGCCAAGATCATGCCGGAGGACGGCTTCCTGTTCCTCGGCGGCGCGGAGACCGTGCTCGGCATCACCGACAAGTTCCAGATGGTGCCGGGACAACGCGGCGTCTATGGCGTTGCCGGCGCCGCGCGGCAGGCCACGTCGAGCTTCCCGATTGCGGCCGCAGCCGGCGCGCCGCGGTAACAAGCCAGATCCCAAAACGACATCGCCGGGCGGTAAGGCCCGGCGATAAAAGCTCCCAACAAGGCTTTGAGAAAGGCTAAGCGCTGACGCCCTCTTTCTTGGCGCCGCCGCGGGCTTCTTCGGGGTCGCGCAGGACATAGCCGCGGCCCCAGACAGTCTCGATATAATTCTCGCCGCCGGTGGCGTTGCTGAGCTTCTTGCGAAGCTTGCACACGAACACGTCGATGATCTTCAGTTCCGGCTCGTCCATCCCGCCATAGAGATGATTGAGGAACATTTCCTTGGTCAGCGTCGTGCCCTTGCGCAGCGAGAGCAGCTCGAGGATTCCGTATTCCTTGCCGGTCAGGTGCAGCGGCTGGCTCTCGACCTCCACGGTGCGCGTGTCGAGGTTCACCGTCAGCTTGCCGGTCTTGATCACGGATTCCGAATGACCCTTGGAGCGGCGCACGATCGCCTGGATGCGCGCCAGCAATTCGCGCCGGTCGAATGGTTTCGTCAGGTAATCATCGGCGCCGAAGCCGAGACCCTTGATCTTGTTATCGAGCTCGGACAGGCCGGACAGGATCAGGATCGGCGTGTTGACGCGCGAGGAGCGCAGGCGGCGCAGCACCTCGTAGCCGTCGATGTCTGGCAGCATCAAGTCCAGGATGATGATGTCATAATCGTAAAGTTTGCCGATCTCCAGACCGTCTTCACCAAGATCGGTCGTGTCGACAATGTATCCTTCGGACTTAAGGATCAGTTCGATGCTTTGAGCGGTGTTTGCATCGTCTTCAACTAGCAACACTCGCATGGCCCCAAACTCCCAGCGATGGCTTACGACGATATTAATACAGATAAATGTTAACCATTTATCCCCAGGAATGTAAAGCAATGATCGAAGAAAACCGCATATTTCCTTGGGTGGCGGCCAAATTATCCACAGCCAGACAAATCCGTCCCTATACCCACCTTTCGGTAGTTAACTCATTGATAGTTCGCTGAGAATTTGTGCCGGCCGGGACCTTAACTTTAACCGCCGGTTAACGACGTTTGGCTAGAGTCTTTCCGAGGGCCACACGTACTTGGGCAACTTGGGGCATGGCGTACGCGCTGCCGATCGAAGACATCCTGCACGATATCGAGAGAATCCCCGACCGACGCGTCTATGGCCGCGTCGCGGCGATCCTTGGCATGCTGGTGGAAATCGCCGGCATTGATGGCTCGCTCGCCATCGGGGCGCGCTGCGACCTGCTCGACCGCGCCAACCGGCGGATCGGCTGCGAGGTCGTCGGCTTCCGCAACGGCCGCGCCCTGGCGCTGGCGTTCGGCGCGCTGGAAGGCGTCGGGCTCGGCAGCAAGGCGATCGTGGTGGAGAACGACCCCGTGGTGCGGCCCAGCCGCGCCTGGCTCGGTCGCGTGGTCAATGCGCTGGGCGAGCCGATCGACGGCAAGGGGCCGCTGCCCGCCGGCAAGATCCCGATGCGCATCCGCAACGTTCCGCCGCCGGCACACGCCCGTGCCCGGGTCGGCGAAAAGATCGATCTCGGCGTGCGCGCCATCAACACCTTCGCGACCTGCTGCCGCGGGCAGCGCATGGGCATCTTCGCCGCGTCCGGCGTCGGCAAGTCTGTGCTGCTGTCGATGATGGCGCGCTATGCCTCGCTCGACGTCAACGTGATCGGCCTGATCGGCGAGCGCGGCCGCGAAGTCCAGGAATTCATCGTCGACGAACTCGGCCCCGAGGGCCTGGCGCGCAGCGTCATCGTGGTCGCGACCTCCGACGAATCGCCGCTGATGCGCCGGCAGGCGGCGCAGATGACCTTGGCGATCGCCGAATATTTCCGCGACGAGGGCGACGACGTGCTGTGCCTGATGGACAGCGTCACGCGCTTCGCGATGGCGATGCGCGAGATCGGCCTGTCGGTGGGCGAGCCGCCGGCGAGCAAGGGCTACACCCCCTCGACCTTCGCGGAGCTGCCGCGCCTGCTGGAGCGCGCCGGGCCCGGTGTCGCCGGCGCCGGCAGCATCACCGGTCTCTTCACCGTGCTGGTCGAAGGCGACGATCATAACGAGCCCGTCGCCGACGCGGTGCGCGGCATCCTCGACGGCCATATCGTGCTGGAGCGCAACATCGCGGAGCGCGGCCGCTACCCGGCGGTCAACGTGCTGCGCTCGCTCTCGCGCACCATGCCGAACTGCAACACCGACGCGGAGACCGAGATCGTGCGGCGAGCGCGCCAGCATCTGTCGGTCTATGAGGACATGGCGGAGCTCATCCGCCTCGGCGCCTATCGCAAGGGCACCGATCCCGCGGTCGACGAGGCGATCCGGCTGTTCGCGCCGATCGAGGGATTCCTCACCCAGAAGCGGGCCGAGAGGACGGATCTGAAGACCGGCTATTCCCTGCTGGCCGACATCGTCGACTTGCCGCATCCTGACGCCGAGCCGATGGCCAAGGTCGGCAAGGTCGGGCCCAAGGTGATCTCGTGAGCGGGCTCGACCAATTGCTGCGGCTGCAACGCTGGACGCTGGACCAGAAGCGCCGGCAGGCCGGCGATCTGGAGCTGCTGATCGATCGGCTGGTGCAGGACATCATCAAGCTCGACGAGGCGGTCGCGCGCGAGATCGAGGCCTCGCGCGCGAATGTCGCGCTGCAGCGCGCGCTGCCCGGCTACCGCCAGGTCATGAAAGGCCGGCGGGAACGGCTGGACAAATCGCTGGTCGATTTGCGCGGCGAGCTGGAGAAGCTGCGAGAGCAGATCACCGAGGCGTTCTCCGAGCTGAAAAAGACCGAACAGACCGTCAAGAACCGCCAGCAACGCCAGCGCCTCGCCGAACGCCGCAAGGACCAGGCGATCAGCGACGAGGTCGGGCTGCAATTGCACCGGCGGAAGGGCTGATCGCGGCGCGAAGCCCGAAGGTCGCTGAAAGACACGGCGCCATCTAGGGCTATTCATTTCACAGCTGCGTGATATCGCAGGCCGCGTGCTGACAGCGCGGGACCACAGTCACTAAATGTATCGCTGCGATCAATCTCTGACCCGGACGTCTTGTCATGATCACCAGGCGACGGCTTTTGGCTGGGGGCGCCACGGCTGCGGTCACCGCCGCAGCATTCCACCGTTTGTGGATGCGTGCGCCCCAAGCCGATCAGGTTTTCGAGGTCACGCACAGCGAAGAGGAGTGGCGCAGGCTCCTGACGCCGGAGCAATACGCCGTGCTCCGGGAGGCGGGAACCGAACCACCCTTCAGCAGCCCGCTGTTGCATGAAGAGCGGCCGGGCACGTTCGCCTGCGCCGGCTGCAGCCTCGACCTCTTTTCCTCGACAGCGAAGTTCGACAGCGGAACGGGCTGGCCGAGTTTCTGGGCGCCGCTCGACCATGCGGTGGGCGAGACCAAGGAAACCAGCTTTTTCATGGCCCGGACCGAGGTTCATTGCCGTCGCTGCGGCGGACATCTCGGCGATGTGTTCAACGATGGCCCGCAGCCCACTGGTTTGCGCTATTGCATAGACGGCGTCGCGCTGACATTCAAACCGGCAGCTGCCTGAACGGAGACGAACGATGTCATACTCGAGCAAGCCAATGCTTCGGCGCGTCGTACCGTTCGTCGGCATCGCGGCCGCCGTCCTGCTGTTCGTGCTGGCGCCATGGGCACGGCCTTCGGCTGCGGAGGATGCCCATGTCATCCCACCGCCGGCGGTCGATGAGCGGGCCGCGCCATCGACCACCGAGGTGGCGGTGCTGGCCGGCGGATGTTTCTGGGGCGTGCAGGGTGTCTTTCAGCATGTCGCCGGCGTCACGCGCGCGGTTTCCGGCTATGCCGGCGGCGAAGCGGACACCGCGCATTACGAGATCGTGGGCACCGGCGCCACTGGGCACGCCGAGTCTGTGCAGATCACCTTCGATCCCAGCAAGATCAGCTATGGCAAGATCTTGCAGATCTATTTCTCGGTCGCGCATGATCCGACCCAGCTCAACTACCAGGGGCCGGATATGGGAACGCAATATCGCTCAACGATCTTTCCGATGAGTGACGAGCAGGCGCGGGTCGCCCAGGCCTATATCGACCAGCTCAACGCGGCGCATGTCTATCCCGATGCGATCGTGACGACGCTCGAGCCCGGCCGGACCTTCTATCCGGCCGAGGATTATCATCAGGATTTCCTGACCTTGAATCCAACCTATCCGTATATCGTCTTCAATGACTTGCCGAAGATCGACAACCTCAAGCGCATCTTTCCTGAGCTCTACCGCGCCGACCCGGTCCTGGTAATGGCCGCCAAGCCCAACAATTGATACGGTGGCGGCCAAGCCGCCTGATGGTCCACGAACTCCCGCCTAAAGCCCGGTCGTTATGACCATCCGGAACCGGGCGGCACCGCTCATCATCCGTTCGTACGCTTCCGCCGCCCGTTCCAGCGGCATTGTTTCGATCATCGGCCGGATATTGGCGAGAGCGCTGAAGGCCAAGGTATCTTCCGAATCGCTCGATGTTCCGGACGGCCATCCCCGAATCGACCGACGCCCCCCGATCAGCAGCAGAGGCGAGACTTCGATGGGGTCGGCGGACGCACCGACCACGATCAACTTGCCGTCCACGCCGAGGCCGCCAAGAACGGCGGTCATCGCCTTGGAATTGGTCACGGTGGAGAGGATCACGCGAGCGCCGCCCAGCTTGCCAAGTTCGGCTGCGACATCTTGGGTCGTGCTGTCGAGGTAGTGGTGCGCGCCAAGCGTTCGCGCAAGTGGCCCCTTGTCGGCTCCGCGCGCGATTGCGACCGTGTGGCACCCCATCTTGGCGGCGAATTGCACGCCGAGATGACCCAATCCGCCGATGCCGAGGACTGCCACGACGTCGCCCGGACGAGCGCCGCTGTTGCGCAAGGCATTGTAGGTGGTGATGCCGGCGCACAGCAGCGGCGCCGCCTCCGCCGCCGTCAGTTCGTCCGGTATCGAAGCCAAGGCCTCGAATGGCGCGATCATGTAATCGGCATAACCGCCATCATAGGTGATGCCGGGAATCTGGCCATTGGAGCATGTGATGAAATCACCGCGCCGGCAGGAGCGGCAGTGGCCGCAATGGCCACCATGCCATCCGACGCCAACCCGCTGCCCTTGTCGCCAGTTCGGCACGTCCTCTCCGATCTTATCCACGGTTCCCACGACTTCATGTCCCGGCACGCGCGGATACTGTATGCCGGGGAACGCGCCCAACTTGGTGAAGGCGTCGCTATGACAAACCCCGCACGCCTGAACTTTGATCAGGACCTGGCCTGCCGCTGGGGCCGGAATGTCACGTTCGACAAGCTCGAATGGCCCGTTGGCGTTTTTCACTTGAACAGCACGCATGCGCGACATGGGGACCTCCGTCAAACTGCGCCCTTCGACGATCAACAAAAATCGAAGGCGGGGACCGCTGGAGAAAAAGACGTACCGGATCCAAGCTACCTACAGATCAGCACTGGCCCTGACATAAATTGCGGCGACTGCTTCGATGCCGCGTTGATCGTCGAGATCGAAGCGTGCGAGCAGGGGGCTATCAAGATCGATGACGCCGAGGACACGATCGTCCCTGATCAACGGCACCACAAGCTCCGAACGAGAAGCGGCGTCACAAACAATGTGATCGGCGTAGGCGTGAACATCATCCACCAACATGGATTGCCGCCGTTCGACCGCCGCGCCGCAGACACCGCGGCCGACCGTGATACGGACACACGCCGGCTTGCCTTGGAACGGCCCCAGCACCAGCTCCTTCGCTGAGCGCAAGAAATAAAAGCCAGCCCAGTTCAGGTCTGGAAGGCTGGTGAAAAGGAGAGCTGCAGTATTGGCGGCATTCGCGACTGCATCGCGCTCATCGCTGAGCAAACCGCCGAGCTGCTGCGTCAACTCTCCGTAGAGAGATGCTTTATCGTCGCTGGCGATCGTCTTCGCCTCGAACATCACCGCATCGTCTTCATAACTGCTTCGGCCAGATCGATCTGGGCAGTATCATCTTAGCCCGCCCATCCACGCACGGACAAGGAGGGTATTAATCCGCGAGGGCGTTCACGATGCCTATCTGTGGGGTGCGGCGGACGGCCGCACAATCAATGGCCGCAC
>OELB01001013.1_pt2 | contig 9837 bp, 7 predicted proteins | sample 1503051 | NCBI WGS metagenome assembly OELB01 (sample SAMEA104379574, study PRJEB20068) | metagenome | biome: 1000743; feature: 77; material: 1998 | place: USA | collected 2012 | depth 25 m
ACAGGCCATGCGCATCGCCATCGTCGCCGCCGGTTTCACGCCGGCCCAGTCGGACCAGTTGCGGCGCGCCATGGCGACGTTCCGTCGGAACGGGACAATCGGCACCCTCAAGGAGAAATTCATCGAAGGCATGATCGAACACCACTACACCCGCGATTTCGCCGAACGATGTTTCAAGCAAATCGAAGGTTTCGGCGATTACGGGTTCCCCGAAAGCCACGCCGCCAGCTTTGCCCTGCTGGTCTATGTCTCGGCCTGGCTGAAATGCCGGCACCCGGCTGTCTTCGCCTGTGCGATCCTGAATTCGCAGCCGATGGGGTTCTACGCCCCGGCGCAGCTCGTGCGCGATGCGCGCGACCATGGGGTCGAAGTGCGCCCGGTCGACGTGAATGTCAGCGAATGGGACAACACCCTGGAGCGCGCCTCGGACGGCAGCTTCGCGCTCCGTCTCGGGTTCCGCGAGATCGCCGGCTGCCGGCAGCAGGATGCGGCCCAGCTCATCGCCGCACGCGGCGCCGGCTATCGCACACTGCATGAGCTGTGGCGCAAGAGCGGCCTCGGCCCGGCGGCGTTGGAAACGTTGGCCAAGGCCGATGCTTATGGCTCGCTCTTCATCGATCGCCGCCGCGCCTTGTGGCAGATCCATGCGCTGGATGAAGGGCAAATGCCGTTGTTCGATACGGATGACGGCGCGGCCGCCGATCGCGGCTGGCCTTCGCACATCCCGGCGGAAGACCTGGCCGCGCCGCTGCCCGAGATGAGCCTGGGCGAGCATGTGCTGGAGGATTATCACGCAATCGGCCTGTCGCTGCGCGCCCATCCGGTCTCGCTGCTGCGGACGCCGCTGGACAGGCTTGGCATCACGCCCAACAAGATGCTCGCTGCCGCCAAGGACGGCAACCGGATCAAGGTGGCGGGCCTCGTGCTGGTACGTCAGCGCCCTGGCACCGCCAGCGGCGTCATTTTCATGACTCTCGAAGATGACGGCGGAATCGCCAATATCGTGGTCTGGCCCAAGGTGTTCGAGGCCTATCGCCGCATCGTTCTCGGCGGCCGCATGGTTGCCATCGAAGGAAAATTGCAGCGCGAAGGCCTGGTCGTCCACGTGATCGCCGACCGGGTGACGGATTTGACGCCGCTACTGCACACACTGAACGAGGAAAAGCCCGACATCAGCCGCGCCATCGCCCGCGCCGACGAAGTGAAACGCGCCACCACCGGCGACCAGCGCCTGCTGCGCCTCCGCAGCCGGGATTTTCACTGACCGGCTCTCTGGCTATGCTGCGGGCCGAGCAAGTTTCCTGAGGACCGCGCATCATGGACCAATCGCACATCGCGCAAGCCGCCGACTTCCTCTGGCGTACCCGTATCGAGCGAAGGCGGATCGATGCCCTGCCCGATCATCTGCGGCCGCGCTCGCTGGCGGAAGGCTATGCGATCCAGGATGCGATGGTCGCCACCGCCGCGCAGCCCGTGTCCGGCTGGAAGATCGCGGCGACCAGCAAGGCGGGACAGGCGCATATCGGCGTGACCGAGCCGCTCGCCGGCCGGCTGTTCGAGAACTTCATGCTACAGGATGGCGCGCGCCTGCCGGCCGCGCCGCTGCATATGAAGGTCGTCGAAGCGGAATTCGCCTTCCGCATGGGCGCTGACCTCCGGCCGAAGGACGGCGAGTACACCATCGCCGAGGTTTGCGACGCCGTCGCGGCACTCCATCTCGCCATCGAGATTCCCGATGCGCGTTTCGAGCGCTTCGCCGAGATCGGCCCGGCCCAGATTGCCGCCGACGACGCTTTCGCGTCCTGGTTCCTGCTGGGCCAGGTGGTCGCGGATTGGCGCCGCCTCGATCTCCCCCGCCAGGCCGCACGCATCCTGCGTAACAATGCGGTTGCCGCGGAGGGCAGCGGCGCCAATGTCCTCGGCGATCCTCGCATCGCCCTGACCTGGCTCGCCAACCACCTGTCGAAGCGCGGCATCGGCCTCAAAGCCGGTGACATCGTCACGACCGGGACCTGCGTCACGCCGCCGACGATCGGGCCAAGCGACGTGGCCGTCGCGGACTTTATCGGATTGGGAAGCGTGACAGTTCGTTTCGATTAGCGCGGCTCAATCGCGATCCCGATCTCCGCCAGCTTCGCCCGCAACCATGCCTGGCCCTGGCGCACCGCCTGTTCTTCCAGCGTCACCAGTCGCGCGGGGTCATGGTCCGCCAGGGTCGCCGCGTTCCACGGTCGCCGCAGCGGGTCGAAGGGCGGATGTTCCACGTGAAACACGCCTTCACCCCACACGCCGTCGCCGCGCCAGTCGCGCACCGGCGCCTGATAGCCCCACACGCTCGACAGGATGATGCGGTCGAGCCCCGCCCCGATCAGCACGCGGGTCGCTTCAGCGATCGGGAGGATGCCGCTGCCGATCGGCACGCCGAGAATCTGCCGCTCTCCATTGTTCGCGACGCGGCAGGCGTGATCCTTCAGATGCGCGGAGCGGATATAGGGCAGCATGGCGGAGAGCGCCGTCATCGGCTCCTCCCCCACCATCATCGAGTTGCCATAGTCGAACAGCGCGCCGACCGACGGGTGGTCGACGGCGGCCAGGATCGTCGCCATCTCGGCGCCGGTGAAATCCTCGTGATTCTCCAGCATCAGCCGGATTCCCGCCGCCTCGAACATCGGCGCGGCGGCGCGCAAATCCTCGATCGTTCGTTCGATGGTTTCCGCGACCGATCCCGCATGCCGCATATAGGTGCGTAATTGCTCCACGCCCAGATTGCGGCAGACTTCCAGGATCGTCTCGAGATGCGGGCGATCGGTGCCGCTGGTCTCCAGATCGCAGCGCAGGCGAAGCTCCCTCAGCCGTGCGCCCACCGCACGCTGGTGCGCGACGGACGTTCCGGATAGCTGTCGATAGTTCGGTCCATTGATATTGATGCTGACGCCGGTGAAACCGTCCGCCGCGGCGCGATCCAGAAAGGCGAACACGTCATAGCCCGGCGCATGCAGGTAGCGATAGCGATAGGCGTAGCTTTGCAGGAAGAGATGAACCGGATTCATGCCGTCTCCCCCAAGCGCGTAAGCAATGAAGCGGTCGCCATCTTGTATCGCGCGGAGAAATCCGGCCGCGTCCCGGCGTGGTATTCCTGGCGCATCGCGCAATAGGACGCCATACGCCAATCGAAGAATGGCCGCAGCAGGTGCAGCCGCGCCACCGTTGCCTCATCATCATAGGCCGCGATGAGCGCCCGCTCCTCCTCGGTCGTGAGCGGCAACCGCTCATAGAGGATCTGGAAAGCCGGCGACAGGAACGCCGCCAGATCCTCGGCTGGATCGCCAGCCGCGGGACATTGCCAGTCGATCGCCTTCAGGCCCTCGGCGCCAACGATCAGGTTGCCCGGACCGACGTCGGTATGGATCAGCCGTCTCGGCGCCGCTGGAACGTCGATCGGGAGCGGGCGCGCGGCCGCAAGGCACCGACGCACGCTCGCCTCGCAGACCGCGGCAAAGGAGTCGCCCTGAGTCAGGATATCGCCGGCGCTCATCGGCACGGCACGAAATCCCGTCGGCTCAACCTGCGCGATGCGCCGCAGCAGGCGCGCGACCTGAGCCACGTCGCCATTCCACGGTCTGCCGGCATAGAATTCATAGACCAGGACCGGCGCGGTCGGATCACTGTCGACAAAGGCGACTGGCGTCGGCGCCGCGCCGATGGTTGCGAGGCGCTCCAGCGCCATCGCTTCAGCGGCGGGAAGATTGGGAAACAGGCCAACATCGGATGACTGGCGGAATCGCTTCACGACCCAGTCGATGTGCGCACCGCGAACACGGTAGACCTGGTTCAGGTAGCCGCCGGCCAGCGGTTCAACAGAAAGCACCTGCGCTTCGATCAGGCGATGGCCGAGCAGGAACTGGATCGGATCGAATCCGGATACCGCCATTTCGCCCGACCCATCTGCTTCAGATCGTCTCGCCCCCAGCAATGCATTGATTCAATTAATGATTTGCCGCTGGACAACGAGCGTTCGTTGGCTAGTCTAGCCGCCTCATTCAAGGTGCCGCAAGGCGGCCTGCCATTCTTAACTTCGGACTTCTCATGCGGCGCATCTTCGCGGCTCTCTTCGGCGTTCTGATCATTGCGTGGGCCGTGCCCGCGCTGGCGCAGGATTCCGCCGCCGAAAAGCTGCAGGGCTGGGAATCCACCCTGACCGACATCGAGCGGGAGCTGGCCGCCGATCCCGACCTGCCGCAGCAGCGCTATGGCGAGATCCTGCGAGCCATTCAGCTCCTTGTTGCCGACGCGCGCGCGCTGCGCGGCGCGGAACAGCAGCAGACCCAGCCATTGCGCGGCCAGCTTGGCCAGCTCGGCGCGGCGCCCGCGGAGGGTGCGCCGCCGGAAGATCGGGATATCGCCGCCACCCGCGCGCGTCTTTCGGAGGAGATCAGCAAATCGCAGGCCCGCGTCACGCGGGCCGAACTCGCCATCAGCCGCGCGCAGGCCATCCAGGACCAGATCGGCCTGCGCGAGCAGGAGACGACCCAGCGCAAGCTCGCGGTCCAAGGACCAAGTCCGCTGTTCCCCGAAACCTGGCGCACGGCACTTTCGGACCGCAATGTCACGTACCGCACGATCCCGCAATCGGCCATGCAATGGTGGCGCAATCTCCAGATCGCCGAGATGGACAAGCTGGCCATCGGCATTGGCACCGGCATCCTTCTGATCGCCGGCGTGCTGGCATTTCCGGTGCGCCGTTGGGTCTTGGCGAAATGGGGGCCGACCGCGCAGACGGCAGAGCCAAGCTATACGCGCCGCATCATCGCCGCGGTAGCGGAAACGGTCGCCCGCATCCTCCTGCCGACCCTTGCAACGATCGCATTGCTGGGCCTGTTCGCGTTCACTCTGTCGCAGCAGGATTATGACCCGGCCTTCCGAAGGTTTGTGATGGCCAGCGGAATCAGTCTGATCCTGTTTTTCGCTGTGTCGGGCCTGGCCGTGGCCTGCCTCTCGCCGAACACGCCGGCCTGGCGCCTGGTTCCTGTTCCGGCAAAGGCGGCAGCCAGGCTTGGTCATCGCATTGTCAGCGGCGCTGGGCTTCTGACATTGCTCGCAATCATCGGAAATGCCGTTTCCGACCCACGCACCTTTCAGCCCTCGGCGAGCTTCGGCTCCATCATCACATTGATGGCAGGCATCGTCGCCGTAATCGTATTCTTGCCGTGCCTGCGCGCCAAATACTGGGTCAGCGATACGCATTTCCGATCGCGGCTGTCATGGGCCCTGCGCACCCTGGCCGCTCTGGTCATGGTTGCGGCGCTCGTCGCCGCGGTCACCGGCTTCACCTCGCTGGCGGCGGATCTGCTGAGTGCGCTCTTCGAGTCCGCCCTCCTGATCGGCGCGGCGCTGCTGCTCCGAGAGGTCATCGGCGAGGGCATCCGCGCCTTCATGACCCCCGGCCGCCGCTTCTACGATGTGGTCGCGCGCGTGACGGGCCTGTCGCCGGAATCCAGCCGTCGTCTCACGTTCTGGATGCGGTTTGCGGCCGACGTGATCCTATGGCCGCCTGTCATCTATGGCGTGCTGATTGCCTGCCGCATCTCGCCGACCCTGCTGAACGCCTGGCTGGTGCGCTTCTTCACCCAGATCAAGCTCGGCGACATCAACCTGTCGCTGGTCGATGTCGCCGTTGCGCTCGTCACCATCATCTTCGGCCTGCTTCTGATCAGCGGACTGAAGCGCTGGGTGCGCGAGCGGGTGATGCCGAACACCCAGCTCGATCTCGGCATGCAGAACTCCATCGCCACCGGGGTCGGCTATGTCGGCGGCCTGATCGTGGTCACAATCGCGATCATGGTGCTGGGCATCGACCTCTCCTCGATTGCCCTGGTGGCCGGTGCCTTGTCGGTCGGTATCGGTTTCGGGCTGCGCACGGTCGTGGAGAACTTCGTCGCCGGCCTGCTGCTGCTGATCGAGCGACCGATCAAGACCGGCGACTGGATCGTAGTCGGTACCACCGAAGGCATCGTGAAGAGCATTTCCGTGCGCTCGACCGAGATCGAGACTTTCGACCGGGCGTCGGTCATCGTGCCGAACTCGGCCCTGATCGCGAGCCCGGTCACCAACTGGACCCACAAGAACCGGATCGCCCGCGTCATCGTGAAGCTGGGCGTGGCGCCCGGCGCCGATGCACGCCAGTTGGAGCGGATCCTCCTCGCCTGCGCCGGACAGGCGGAGCATGTGATGAAGCACCCGGCGCCCAGTGTCATTTTTCGCGCCATCGGCGAGGAGAAGCTGGACTTCGAGCTGCGCTGCTTCGTCTCCGACACCGACTACTACCTGCCAACCTTGAGCGCCCTGAATTTCGCCATCGACGACGCCATGGGCCGCGAACGCATCCAGGCCGTCGGAGCCCCGACCATCAGCCTGCAGCCGGCACTGGAGGATTTCGCCGCCCATCGGTCGGCCGAAATTGCCTGACCGGTCTGTCCTCAACAGATTCTTAACCATTTCTGGTCTCGGATAGCCCCGTTCTCACGCACGGAGCCGCGCGCATGACCAAGAAGACCGGACGAATCCTGATCGTCGACGATGAGCCCGAGGACGTCGCAACCATCGAGCGCGCCGGAACCGCGCTTTCGCTGGAGGTCGCGACCCTCGATCACACCAAGGCGTTCGAGCGTCTGGTCACCGATTGGAAGCCAGACATTGTCGTGCTCGACATCGGCATTCCCGACCGCGACGGCTATACCCTGCTGAGCGTCCTTGGCTCGCTCAAATTCAAGGGCGACGTCATCATGATCAGCGGCGTGACCCAGCAGGACCTGGACACGGCTGCCCAAGCCGGCAGGATGCGCGGCCTGCATATCATCGGCACGGCGCGGAAGCCCGTGGCCTACGATGCCATCCACGCGGTCATCGCGAAGGCGGAAGCGGCGGAATAGGAGATGTTGATCCCTGCTCCATCCCACACATGAAGCGTTCTCTGCAGAGGACGGGCTAGGCGATATGATTGAATACGGTTCCCGCAATCTTCTCGCTGGTTGTCAGCACGCGGTAGATTCGAGAACTCGTTCGACCCTAACGACGTTACCCGCCTCGCTCCGTCTCGAGCTCGCGCTGCGCCTCCACTATGGACTCGGCCTCTGCCAGGATGCCCCGTCGTTCGTAACGGCGACGGCTTCTACTGAATCGCACGACGACGGCAAATCGCTTGCTTCTAGCCTTTGCCCGCCGCGTGAGCAGGGCATCGCCTGCCGGGAGGTATTCGAGATCGCCGAGGCCGACGCAGCGCAGGCATGCCGGTCCGGGATTCTCCATCATGAGAAAATCGCCAGTGCCGCCGCACCGGTGGCACTTCCACTCCGTGTTCAACGGCTGGACCACCACCAGCTCCGGAGCACGGCTTGCTTTCTCCGCTAGACGCTCGCGCTTCTTCCCGGAGAGCTCTCCCGAGACCCAATGGGTCCGGTACTGCTCCTCGATCGCAGGGTTTCCACCGCGGCTGAAGCGCAGCATCTGGCGTTGTGGCGTACGCGCGACTTCGGCCGTCAGGCTTGCAGACAACCCTCTTTCGGCCGCCCAGGAATGGAGCAGCTTCAGGGCTTCCGCCACGCGCGACGGGTTGGCCTGGATGGCATGCTCGAGGCAGTCGATCTGCCCCTGCCGCCAGCGCTGAACCGTTCCGAAATCAACCCATCCGATCCCGACCAGCACGTCAATGGGGCTGACAAAATCCTGGGCTGCGAGCGACGCGTTCGCGGCCTTTGCAATCCGATCCGCAAGCTTGGCGTGAGTCTTCCGGCTCATGACGACAGAAAAGCATAGGCCGCGGGTGTCGGCCAAGACCGAAGCATCGGCCAACGGCGTCCCGGCTGCCGCAACCGGGCCAAATCCACTCTTCCGGGCGGCGCCGGACGCGCTATGATGAAACGTGCCGCGATCGGTTACGCCCACGCGGCTCCGCCAGAGGGCTATGATGGCCGACGACAGGCACACCTCCGTCGCGAACGCATTGCTGCGCATCCAGGGTGCGCGCTCGCTGGAAGAGGCTGTCCGCATCGCTACGGACGAGATGCGCGCCATGTCCCAGGCGCCCGCCGGTTTCGATGGGGATGCACCGTTTCGCTACCTGTTCGATCAGAACCCCACCCCGATGTGGGTCTATGAACAGGGCTCCCTGTCCTTTCTGGAGGTCAACGAGGCGGCGATCCGGCATTACGGCTACTCGCGCGCCGAGTTCCTCGCCATGCGCATCACCGATATCCGGCCGACGGAGGACGTGCCCAAGCTGCTGGATCTGGCGACGAACCGGCCGCCCGGCCTGCGTTATGTCGGCAAGTGGCGGCATCGCCTGAAATCCGGGCCGATTGTCGACGTCGACGTCAGCTCGTCGGCGATCGAATTCGGCGGCCGGCCGGCGGTCCTGGTGGTCGCCCGCGACGTCACCCAGCAGACGCAGACGGAAGTCAAACTGCGCGAGGTCGAGCAGCGGTTTCTGTCGCTGATCCAGAACGCCCCCTTCGTCACTTATGTCAAGGACAGAGAGGGACGCTATCTGTTCTACAATCGCGAGTCCGAACGCGTCTTCCGGATGGGCGTCAAGCAGTATTTCGGCAAGACCATCCGCGACATCTACGACCCGACCTATGCGGCGACCATCGATGAGATGGATCGGAACGTCGTTGAGACCGGCGCGACGATCCTCAGGGAAGTGCGGATGCCGCCGGACATGGCGTATGAATGGGCGCTCCTCGTCAAGTTCCCGATCCGCGACGAGACCGGAAAGATCGTCGCGATCGGCGGCTTCGACATCGACCGGACCAAGCAGAAGCACGCGGAGCTTGCGCTGGCGGACAGCGAAGCGCAGCGACGGACGAGCGAGCAGCGCTATCGGCAGATCTTCGATCTGGTTCAAGAGGGAATCTGGATCCATGTGGATGGCAAGATCCAGTACGCCAATCCGGCGGCCGGGCGGTTGTTCGGCGCGAAGAATCCGGAGGAGTTGATCGGCAAGCCGATCTTCAACTTTATCCATCCGGACGACCGCGAACGTGCCATCGAGCGGACGCAACATCTGAAGGACAAGCTACAGGCACTTCCTTTGACGGAGATGCGCGTCCTCGGCATCGATGGAAAGACGCGCGTCGGAGAGCTGCAGGCCGTTCCCTTCATGCAGGATGGTATCCTGCACGTCATTTCCTCGGGCCGCGATGTCTCGGCGCTGCGGGACGCGGAAGCGCGGCTGCATCAGGCTCAGAAGATGGATGCGGTCGGCCAGTTGACCGGCGGCGTGGCGCATGATTTCAACAACCTGCTCACGGTCATCATCGGCGCGCTCGACCTCGACCCGAAGGACGTGCCGGCGGAGATGCGCCCCTCGATCGAGCAGGCCTTGCGGGCAGCAGAGCGCGGCGCCGCCCTCACCCACCGGCTGCTCGCCTTTTCGCGGCAGCAGATGCTGGTGGCGCGCAAAGTCGATCTAAACCGGCTGATTGGCGAGATCGACGAGCTACTGCGCCGCACGCTGGGCGAGCATGTCGAGGTCGAGCTCAAGCTGGCTGCGGATTTGTGGCCTGCCCTGGCGGATAGCGGACAGGTCGAGAACTCGCTGCTCAATCTGGCGATCAACGCGCGTGACGCGATGCCGGAGGGCGGCAAGCTTACGATCGAAACAGTCAACATGCATCTGGATGAGGACTACGCCGCCAGCAACGCGGAAGTAACGCCGGGCGACTATGTCATGATGGCCGTGACCGATACCGGCACGGGCATGCCGCCGGATGTGCTTGCCCATGTGTTCGAGCCGTTCTTCACCACCAAGGAGGTCGGCAAGGGCACCGGCCTCGGCCT
>OELB01000630.1_pt4 | contig 9792 bp, 10 predicted proteins | sample 1503051 | NCBI WGS metagenome assembly OELB01 (sample SAMEA104379574, study PRJEB20068) | metagenome | biome: 1000743; feature: 77; material: 1998 | place: USA | collected 2012 | depth 25 m
TGGAACACCATTGGACCTTCAAATGACCGTCGTCACCCGCTTTGCCCCCTCGCCCACCGGGTTCCTCCACATCGGCGGCGCCCGCACTGCTTTGTTCAACTGGCTGTATGCCCGGCATCACGGCGGCATCTTCCGGCTGCGGATCGAGGACACCGACCGCCAGCGTTCCACCAAGGAAGCGATCGAGGCCATCATCGACGGGCTGAAATGGCTTGGCCTCAATTGGGACGACGAGACGGTCTATCAGTTCGCGCGCGCTCCCCGTCATGCGCTGGTGGCTCAGGAAATGCTGGCGAACGGCAAGGCCTATTACTGCTATTGCACGCCCCAGGAACTGGATCAGATGCGCGAGGCGGCGCGCGCCGCCGGCAAGCCGATGCGTTATGACGGCCGCTGGCGGGATCGCGACCCCAAGGATGCGCCGGCGGGCGTGAAGCCGGTCATCCGCCTGAAAGCACCGACCAGCGGCGAGACAATCGTGCAGGACAAGGTGCAAGGCGAAGTGCGCGTCGCCAACGAGCAGCTCGACGACATGGTGCTGCTGCGCAGCGATGGCACGCCGACCTATATGCACTCCGTCGTGGTCGACGATCACGACATGGGCATCACCGACGTCATTCGCGGCGACGATCACCTGACCAACACGTTCCGGCAATTACAGATCTATCAGGCGATGGGCTGGCAGCCGCCGAACTTTGCCCACATTCCGCTGATCCACGGTCCGGACGGAGCGAAGCTCTCCAAGCGCCATGGCGCGCTCGGCGTCGAAGCCTATCGCGACATGGGTTATCTGCCGGAGGCGTTGCGCAACTATCTGCTCCGGCTCGGCTGGGGCCACGGCGATGACGAGATCATTTCGACCGAGCAGGCCATAAAGTGGTTCGACCTGGACAGCGTGGGCCGTGGCCCGTCGCGTTTCGATTTCGCCAAGCTCGACAATCTGAACGGCCACTATCTGCGCCAGACCGACGATGCGCGCTTGGCCCGGGAGGTCGCGGCGCGGCTGGGCGTCGCGGGCGATCTGGTGATCGAGCAGCGTTTGGCGTCCGGCATGGCAGGCCTCAAGGCGCGCGCCAAAACGCTGAAGGAACTTGCTGATAACGCACGATTCTACACCCTCAAGCGCCCGCTCGTGCCGGATGATAAAGCGCGGAACCTCTTGACGGCGGATGCCTCAAAGGTGCTGAAGGAATTGCGGGGTGTCCTGGCGGCTGCCCCAACCTGGATCGGCGCCGACCTGGAGGCCGAGGCGCGGGGCTTTGCCGAGGCCAAGGCGATCAAGCTGGGGCAGGTTGCGCAGCCGCTGCGGGCCGCTCTCACCGGGTCCACGACCTCTCCGCCGATCTTCGAGGTCATGCAGGTTCTTGGCCGCGAGGAAACACTGGGCCGCATCGACGATGCCACCGCGGGAGGCTGACTGCGGGCTTTTGCTGCAGGGCAAAATAGGTCATCGCGGCTTAACATTTTCGATGCTACGTTAGTGTATTAACCTTTCTGTGCCCCTCCAAGCACCAGGAACATCGCCCATGGCAAAGAACAAGATTCCAGCGAAGGCCAAGTCGAAAAAAGGCTCCTCCGCCGCGCTGAAAAGCCAGCCGCCGAAGATCAAGGTCACCGATTCCAAGATCACGCCGCAGCAGCCGAAGGCCTATGCCAACGTCTCGGTGAAGGACACGCGGACCGGCCAAGCCTGGGACCTGCCCATTCTCAAAGGCACCATCGGGCCAGACGTGGTGGACGTGCGCAAACTCTATACCGAGCACGGACTGTTCACCTATGACCCGGGCTACGGCTCCACCGGATCGACGCAATCGGCGATTACCTACATCGACGGCGAAGCCGGCGTCCTGATGCATCGCGGCTATCGCATCGAAGAGCTGGCGGCCTATTCGGACTTCATGGAAGTCTGCTACCTTCTGCTGGAAGGTGAGTTGCCGAACGCCGCCCAGAAGGCGCTGTTCGAGAAAGACATCACCTATCACACGATGCTGCATGAGCAGATCACCCGCTTCTTCAGCGGGTTCCGGCGCGACGCGCATCCGATGGCGGTGATGGTGAGCGTGGTTGGCGCGCTCTCCGCGTTCTATCATGACAGCACCGATATCCACGATCCGCGCCAGCGCATGGTCGCCTCGCACCGCCTGATCGCCAAGGTGCCGACGATTGCGGCGATGGCCTACAAATATTCGGTCGGCCAGCCCTTCATCTATCCACGCAACCACCTTTCCTACGCCGAGAATTTCCTCTACATGCACTTCGCGGTGCCGGCGGAGGATTACGAGATCAATCCGGTGGTCGCGAAGGCGATGGACAAGATCTTCATCCTCCATGCCGATCACGAGCAGAACGCCTCGACCTCGACCGTGCGCATCGCCGGCTCCAGCGGCGCCAACCCGTTCGCCTGCATCGCAGCCGGCATCGCCTGCCTGTGGGGGCCGGCCCATGGCGGCGCCAACGAAGCGGTGCTGAGCATGCTGCGCCAGATCGGCAGCAAGGATCGCATCCCCGAATACATCAAGCGCGCCAAGTCGAAAGACGACAATTTCCGCCTGATGGGCTTCGGCCACAGGGTCTACAAGAATTACGACCCGCGGGCCTCGGTGATGCGCCAGAGCTGCCACGAGGTGCTCGATGCGCTCGGCAAGCGCGATCAGCCGCTGCTCGAGCTTGCCATGGAGCTGGAACGGATCGCGCTGGAAGACGATTATTTCGTCTCCCACAAGCTGTTCCCGAACGTCGATTTCTATTCGGGCATCATCCTGGAGGCGATCGGCTTCCCGACCTCGATGTTCACCGTGCTGTTCGCCGTCGCGCGCACCGTCGGCTGGGTCGCGCAGTGGAAAGAGATGATCGAGGACCCCACCCAGCGCATCGGCCGCCCGCGGCAACTCTATACCGGCTACGGCGAGCGCCCGTTCGTGCCGATGGAAAAGAGGAAGTAGCTGTCGATCGCGGCGGCAGAGCGCAACTCAAGTCCGACCCGGAAGCTATTCAGGCCTTGGTTTCGTATCGGTAGCGGAAGGTGCAGCAGGGTGCGCCCTGCATGATCGTCTGCTCGCGTTCGAGCGAGATTTTGGGGTCATAACCTTGGCAGAACGTGCCGTCGCGATTGCAGGACAGCAGGTGCCCTATCTTGCCGAGGCCCATTTCCTTGTAGGTCTCGGCGTATCGGCATCGGACGATATCAAAGTCGAATCGCTCATCGCTGGCTTCCAGGACCTTCATCTCGAGCGCGCCATCGGCGGTCCAAAGCTCATAGAGCTTGATGAAGTCAGCCATCGAGGTGACCCCATCTGGGGCACGTTTTGCAAACTCCTTGCCCTCGGCGATGGCCGCCTTGCGGATTGCGGCATCGAGAATGGCGGATGCCTTTTCCTCCCCGATTGCAGCCACCATTTCGAAGTAGATTGGCCCAATGACCTGTGCCTGCAGACGGCGCTTTGTAAGGGTGGGTATGTCGGACACGCAGGCATCTCCGCGACAGCCATCGCGCCGCAAAGATAGGCCTGGCGTCTGCGCTTTTCAATTGCCGCGAGTGCGTTGCTCACCGCCGGCACGGGTTGCGCTGATCAGTCCTTCTTCTCGATCAGCTCGATCTTGTAGCCGTCCGGGTCCTCGATGAAAGCGATGACCGAGCCGCCATGCTTCATGGGTCCGGGCGGGCGCGGGATCTTCACGCCGGCCTTGGCCAGGCGCTCGCAGGTGCCGTAGATGTCGGGCACGCCGACGGCGAGATGGCCGAAAGCGGTGCCGAGCTGGTACGGCTCCTTCTGGCCCCAATTGTGGGTGAGCTCGATGACGGCGTTGGACTCTTCATCGCCATAGCCGACGAAGGCCAGGGTGAACTCGCCGCTGGGATAGTCCTTGCGCCGCAGCAGCTTCATGCCGAGCTGGCCGGTATAGAACGCGATGGATTTCTCCAGGTCGAAGACCCGGATCATGGTGTGCAGCAACTGGCCTGATGACTCGCTCATCCTCGGCTCCTCTTATCTTATGCGTCGCGGATCATGGCCGCGAAATCGGCCTCCGCCACCACCTGGTCGCCCACCTTGCCGATTCCGGTGAACTTCCACACCGGCCCGCGGTGGCGGTCCTTTTTCACCTCGAGCCGGAGCTGGTCGCCGGGCACCACCGGGCGGCGGAAGCGTGCATTATCAATGCTCATGAAATAGACCAGCTTGCCGTGGAAGGCGGCGCCCAGCGTGTGCACCACCAGCACGGCCGCAGTCTGCGCCATCGCCTCAATAATGAGGACGCCGGGTAGTACCGGGTCGGTCGGGAAATGTCCCTGGAATATCGCCTCGTTCATGGAGACGTTCTTGATGCCTACGCAGCCCTTGTCCGCGACCGCATTTTCCACGCGGTCGATCATCAGGAACGGATAACGGTGCGGGATCATCTTCATCACGCCCTTGGCGTCGATGTCGATCCCCTGCTCCGATGACGCTTCGTTCATGATCGCCCCGCCTCGATCAGATGCTTACCTTCGGCAACTTGGCGTCCAGGCCCTTCTGGACTTCCGTCGTGATGTCCCAATTCTCCGCCGCCAGCACGACCAGCGACTTGTTGATGACCAGCGTCAATCCGCGCTTCTGCGCGATATCGCGGATCACGCCGTCGAGCGTCTTGGAAATCTGCTCGAGGCCCTTGTTGCGGGCCTGCTCCAGTTCCTTGCGCTTGGCGCTCGCGGTCTTGCGCAATGCGTCGAACTCTTTGTCCAACTGGGACAGCTTGGCCTGGAAGTCGGCCGGCGGCATCGAACTGCGCTGCTGCTCCAATTGCTGGCGCCTGGCGCGCAAGTCCTTCTCCGTCTTGCCGATCTCCGCGTTGATCGCCTTGCTCTTGGCGAGCAGCGCCTGCTCCAGCGACTGGCCGGCCTTGGACTGCTTCAGGATCGTCTGCAGGTCCAGCGTTCCAACAACCAGGGGTACGTTCTGGGTCGCCTGCGCGACAGCAGAATGAACGGGAATGGCGATGCCGCCCGCAACCGTAGCGATCGCAACGGCAAGGGCGATGATCCAAGTTCTCATCGAGCGCACGTTATCCGACTCCAATTTTCGTAGTTTGGTCCGCTTAGAACGATGTACCGACGCTGAAGCGGAAGAGTTCGTCTTTGTCAAACGATTCCTTCAGGACCGGGTAGGCCAAATCTACCGCCAACGGTCCGAACGGCGACACCCAGGTCAGGCCGAAACCCAACGAAAGGCGCAGGGAAGCGGTGTCGTTAAGGTCGATCTGGTCCTCGAAATCGGTCCCCGTCAAGGTCCCGAAATCGCTAAAGACGCGGCCGCGGATCTGATACTCCTCCGGGAGGCCTAATGGGAAGGCCGCCTGAACGGTTCCCTCAGCCCGGAATTTACCGCCCAGGGAGTCCTTTGTGTCGGAGTCGCGGGGTCCGACACCACCTGTGGCGAAACCGCGCAGGTTCTGGCCGCCCAGGAAAAAGGCGTCCGTGACCCGTATGTCGTCGCCAATCCCGAATATATACCCCACCTCACCGGTGGCCCCGACCGTCACCTCCTTGGTGATCGGAATGAAATAGCCGCCGCCCAGGGTGTTGCGTAGATAGGTGACCGTCCCGCCCACACCAGCGAAGTCCTGGCCCAGCGAGACATAGTAGCCGTCGCGCGGATCGGTCCTGCTGTCCCGCCGGTCGTAAATGATGTCGTGCCCGATGATGGAACGGAATTCGGTGCCTTCTTCGTCCTTGATGACGTCGGAAGCGTCGTTATCGACATTCTTGGTTTCGTCGTACGAGAATGTGTAGGAGATCGTATGCCGGGTGTATTCGGCGAGGTCGTAGCCCAGGCGCAGGCTGGTGCCGGTATTGTTCTCCTCGAACGAGCTTTCCTTGCGGTCGAAGCGACGGTGGAACACGTCCACGCCGGCGGACAATTCCTTGTCCAGGAAATACGGGTCGGTGAAGCTGATGTCGATGGTCGACCGCCTGCCCGAGATGTTGACCTGCGCGCGCAGATCGTACCCTTTGCCGAGCAGATTGCGCTCTCGCACGCCGACATTGCCGAGCGGGCCGTCGGCGGTGGAGAAGCCGGCGCCGAACGACAATTCGCCGGTTGATTTCTCCGCCACCTTGACCTTGATGACGGTCTTGTCCGGGCTATCGGACGGAACGGCCTGGATGTCGACCGATTCGAAGAAGCCGAGGTTTTTCAGGCGCTGCTCCGTGCGGCGCAGCTTGGCGGTGGAGAAGGCGTCGCCCTCGGCAAGTCGGAATTCCCGCCGGATCACCTTGTCCTGGGTGCGGACGTTGCCGGAAATGTCGATGCGCTCGACATAGACCTTGGGACCTTCCTGAATGTCATAGGTCAGGTTCAGGATCTTGTTTTCGGCGTCCCGGTCGATCCTAGGCCGCACGTCCACGAACGCGTAGCCGAGGCTGCCGACGCGGTCGCTGATCGCCTGCACGGTCTCATCGACCTTGTCGGCATTGTACCAATCGCCTTCGTTCGTCTCGACGGCGTCGCGCAGCGATTCGGGATCGAGGTCCTTGAGCGTGGTCTTGATATCGACCGTGCCGAGCTTGTAGCGCTCGCCCTCTTCGACCGTGAAAGTGATGAAAAACGCCTCCTGGTCGGGCGACAATTCCGCCACCGCCGAGACCACGCGGAAATCGGCGTAGCCTTCCGAGAGGTAGAATTTGCGCAGCGCCTCCTTGTCCAGAGTCAGGCGGTCCGGATCGTAGGTGTCAGTCGTGCTGAGGAACCGGTAGAAGGCCGCTTCTTGCGTCACGATCTCGTCGCGCAGGTCGCCGTCGCTGAAGACCTTGTTGCCGACGAAATCGATGCGGCGCACCTCGGTGACGTCGCCTTCGTTGATTTCGAACACCAGGTTCACGCGGTTCTGGTCCAGCTTGATGATCTTCGGCTCGACCGTCGCCGCGAAGCGGCCGCTGCGCCGGTAAAGATCGAGGATGCGCTTCACGTCGGCCTGGACCCGCGCCTGGGTATAGACGACGCGCGGCCGCAACTGCACTTCCTGCTGCAGCGCATCGTCGTCGATGTGCTTGTTCCCCTCGAACGCCAGCTTGTTGATGATCGGGTTCTCGGTCACCTGTACGACCAGCGCATTGCCTTCGCGCCGGAAATTGACGTCGGCGAAGAGGCCCGTGCCGAACAGGTTCTTCAGCGCCTTGTCGATGAGCTTGGCGTCGAACGGGTCGCCCGGATTGATCTGCATGTAAGACCGGACGGTCTCCGGCTCGATGCGCTGATTGCCCTCGATGCGGATCTCCTGGATCGGATCGCCCGAGGAAATGGACTGCGCGAATGCTCCAGGCAGGGCCACGGCGAGGGTGCAGAAGAGCACCCCTGCGATTAGCGCAAGCCTTTGCACAAACGCCATTTTGAAAGTACCCCCTAGGTGAACAGGGCTCTCAATTTACCGATCACGTCCAGAAAAACCAAGTCGTTCCAGGTCGCGAACAGCATAAGCCCCAGCACAAAGGCGATACCGATACGAAAGCCCCACTCCTGGGTTCGCTCGCCCAGCGGTTTCCCCCGCGCCGCCTCAATCGCGTAATAGGTCAGATGTCCGCCGTCGAGCAGCGGAATGGGGAAAAGGTTGACCAGACCCAAATTGACCGAAAGCATCGCGGCGAAGGAGATCAGCGACCAGATGCCAATCTGCGCGATCTCGGCGGAAAGATAGCCGATACGCAGCACGCCCCCCAGTTCGTCAGCCGGCCGGACGCCGGTTATCATCTGCCAGACGCCCTTCAACATGGCGCCGCTGATGTCGAATACGCGCTTGACACCTTCGACCGCCGACTCGGCCACGCCGAACTCCACACGCTCCGCCTTGCCCGCGGCCATGATGCCAAGCCGCCCGAGGCGCAACTCGTTGCCGAGAGCATCCTTCTCGAGGCTGATCGTCGGGCGCGCGTGAGCCGTCTGAACGGCGCCGGCGCGTTCGAACGTGATGGCGATCTCCTGGTCGAGATTGAGCTGCACGAACTCCCGGATGTCGTCGAAGTCGCCGATCGCCGTGCCGTTCAGCGACAGCACCCGGTCTCCGGACTGCAGCCCGGCTTGAGACGCGGCCGACCCGGCCGAAACCTCGCCGATCACCGGGGCGGCGACTTCCTTGCCATGGACCGCAAAAATCATGGCGAAGATCAGCGCGGCGAACAGATAGTTCGCGACCGGCCCGGCAGCGACGATCGCCATGCGGCGCCACACGCTCTTGTAGTCGAAGGCGACTGCGCGGTCGGCCTCCGTCATCGCCTTGCCGGCCTCTCCCTCGAGGAGATTGGCCCCCTGCCCGAACATCTTGACGTAGCCGCCGAGCGGTATGGCGCTGACCTTCCAGCGCGTGCCGTGCGAATCGGTTCGCCCGAACAGTTCCGGGCCGAAGCCGATGGAGAACACTTCCACCCGGACGCCGCACCAGCGCGCCACAATGTAATGTCCGTATTCGTGCACGAATACCAGCACTGTCAGCAGCGCCAGGAACCAGAAGCCGTATTGTGGGATCGCTGCCAAAGTATCCATGATGCGGGTGGTCCAGAGTTCGGGTTATCGGAACGTCAGTCGGCGGTATTCCTGCGGCGTGCGGCGACCGCGTCGGTCGCGCGCCGCCTGGCTTCGGCATCCAAAGCCAGGATTTGATCCAGCCGCTCGATCTGGCCGCCCGGCAGTTCGCTCAACACCTGCTCGGCGATCGCGGCGATGTCCGTGAAGCGGATCTGGCGTCCCAGGAACGCGGCGACCGCGACTTCGTTCGCGGCATTCAGCACGGAGCTTGCACCGCCGCCGGCCCGCAACGCCTGGCGCGCGATCCGCAGCGCCGGGAAACGCGTCTCATCGGGCGCTTCGAATGTCAGCTGCCTGACCTTGCTGAAGTCTAAACGATCCGCCGGCGCCGCGATACGCTTGGGCCAGCCCAGGGCATAGGCGATCGGCGTACGCATATCCGGGCTGCCGAGCTGCGCCAGGACCGACCCGTCGCGATACGCCACCATGCTGTGAATGACCGACTGCGGATGCACCAGGATCTCGATCTGAGAGTCCGGCAGACCGAACAGGTGATGCGCCTCGATCAGCTCGAGGCCCTTGTTCATCATGGTGGCGGAATCCACTGAGATCTTGGCGCCCATGCTCCAATTGGGATGGGCGACCGCCTGTTCCGGCGTCATCTCCGCCATCTCCGCCAGCGACTTCTGGCGGAACGGCCCGCCCGAAGCGGTGAGGATGATCTTTTCGACCGATTCCGCGTTGTTCTGTTCCAGGCACTGGAAGATCGCGCTGTGCTCCGAATCAACCGGCACCATCACGGCGTTGCAGCGCGTCACCTCGCGCATCACCACCGAGCCGGCGCAGACCAGCGTTTCCTTGTTGGCAAGGCCGATCACAGCACCGCGCTTGATCGCCGCCAAGGTGGGCTCCAGCCCGGCCGCGCCGACAATCGCGGACATCACCCATTCGGCGGGACGGGCGGCGGCCTCGATCACCGCGGCACGGCCGCCGGCAACCTCGACACCCGTTCCGGCGAGCGCGTCCTTCACGGTGCGATAATGGGCCTCGTTTCCGATGGCGACGAAGCGCGGCCGCAGGGCCCGCGCCTGCTCGATCAGCAGCGCTGCATTCTCCTGCGCCGTCAGCGCCTCGACCGCATAGGCGGCCGGGTCGCGGGAAATGATGTCGATGGTGTTGCGCCCGACCGATCCCGTCGAGCCCAGAATGGCGACGCGGCGCGGCGCGGGCGCAGGCTTAAGGGCCTCTCTCGTCACCATGCCAGCACGCTGCCTCCCGCCCATTCATCTGCGATCACTAC
>OELB01000092.1_pt1 | contig 9531 bp, 8 predicted proteins | sample 1503051 | NCBI WGS metagenome assembly OELB01 (sample SAMEA104379574, study PRJEB20068) | metagenome | biome: 1000743; feature: 77; material: 1998 | place: USA | collected 2012 | depth 25 m
TCTTGGTCTCTTCCGGATGGGCGCTCTTGGCGTTCATGCCCAAGGCGATGTCGACATGGTCCGAGATGTAGCAGGGGTCACCCGCCTTTTTCACCGGCGGATAGAACGCGCCCATCTTGAACTCGGCCTGCTGGTTGAACAGCGAGATGTCCCACGAGCCCGCCGGATAGATCGCGGCTCGGCCGAGGGCGAACAGGTTCTGGCTGTCCGGATAGGCCTGCGCCTGGTAGCCGTCGCCGAGATAGGCGGCCCAGCGTGCCAGCACCTGGTACGGCTCGACCCATTCCTTGTCGGTCAGCTTTTCCTTGCCGGCGATCAGGGCAAGGCGGCCCTCCTCGCCGTGCCAGTAGTTGGGGCCGATGTTCTGGTAGCCCATGGTGGCCGCTTCCCACTGGTCCTTGGTGCCGAGGGCCATCGGGATATAGGTGCCGTCGGCCTTGATCTTGTCGAGCGCAGCGAAGAACTCGTCCTCGGTCTTCGGCACGCTGATGCCGAGCTTGTCGAACGCATCCTTGTTGTAGATGAAGCCGTGGATGACCGAGGCCATCGGCACGCAGAAGGTGGTCTTGCCGTCATCCGTGCTCCAGCCCGAACGCGCAACGGAGTTGAAGTTCTCCATGCCCTTGAGGTCGGTCACGGGCGCCAGATGGCCTTTCTTGAACAGCTCCAGCGACGCATCGAACGGCCGGCAGGTGATGAGGTCGCCCGCGGTGCCGGCATCGAGCTTGGAATTGAGCGCGGCGTTGTATTCGGTCGGCGCGGTCGGCGAGAACACGACCTTGATGCCCGGATTCTTCGCTTCGAAAGCGGGGATGATCTTGTCCTGCCAGATCGGCAGATCGTCGTTGCGCCAGCTTTCGATCGTGAGCGTCACATCGTCGGCCGAAGCCGCGAGTGCCCACAGCGACATGCCGGCCACCAGCGCGGTGGCGCCGAGCGCGGCCGCGCGAAATGTCTTGCGTTTCATGACTGGGTAACCTCCCTGGTCCCTGTTGCTATGTCTTGCCTGATGTGACTACGCCTTGGACGGCGCTGCGCCGAGACAGGCTAAAGCCCGGCGCAAATTGCCCTGTTCTTGCTGCAGGAGCTGGGCGGCGTGGGAGCCATCGGTGGCCCCTGCCGCAAGCAGAATCGCGATCTTCGGTTCGAACTTGGCTTCGATCAGCTTGGCCCGCGCGAGCGCGAGATCGACCTTGGCGGCGCGCGCCACGATGTGGGCGGCGCGCTCGCGCAACTTCTCGTTCTCGGCGCGCATGTTCACCATCATGCCGTCATAGACATGGCCGAGCTTGATCGCCGCCAGGGTGGAAAGGAGATTGAGCGCCGCCTTCTGCGCCGTGCCCGCGGCCATGCGGGTGGAGCCGGCCAGCACCTCCGGCCCGCTCAGCAGGCGAATGGCGACATCCGCGCCATCGAAGATCGGAGCGTTCTCGTTGCAGGCGATGCCGACGGTCGCGGCGCCGAGGCGGCGCGCTTCGATCAGGGCGGCGCAGGTATAGATCGTGCTGCCGCTGGCGGCGATCCCGATCACCACGTCGTCGGTCGATGCCTTCACTGCCGCAAGATCGGCGACCGCCTGCGGCGCGCTGTCTTCCATCTTGTTGTCGATCTTGTCGAAGCTGCCGGTGCCGCCGGCGATCAAGGCCAGAGCCTGCTTGTGCGGGATGCCGAAGGTCGCGGGCAATTCGTGTGCATCGAGCTTGGCGATCAGGCCGGACGAGCCGGCGCCGGCATAGATCAGGCGTCCACCGTGCCGGATGCGGTCGGCGACCAGTCCCGCGGCCTTGGCGATATCGGGAAAGGCGTCGCGCACCGAGGCGACGCCGCGCGCCTGCGCCTCCAGCATTGCGGCGAGCGCGCGCTCATCGGGCCAGGTATCGAGGCCCAGATACTCCGCGCTCATCTGTTCGGTCTGCCGACCCAGCATTCAGCCCGCCCCAGAAATCTTCTTTGAATTCATAATACCGAAATAATACCACCTTGTCGAGATGGAATTTGCGGGCATCGCTGATAAGATGCCGCGAGATCGGCCAGGGCCTCGGCCTATGTCACAGTTTGCAGAGAATTCCGTAGATAAAACAGCGCTCAGTGACAAAACCGTGTCTAGTCCGGAGGGCCCGTGCCAGCGAGGGATTATTCACTGGCGTTTGTTGGCGCCCGGTCATATATTGGTAGTGAATTGGCATTATCCCTGCTCTGTCGAGCGGGGTGACAGGTGAGGCTGTGACGGCTGCGTATTTCCTCGGTATCGATGGCGGCGGTACCAATTGCCGGGCGCGCGTGCGCGACGCCGGTGGTCGTCTCGTCGGCGAAGCGACCGGCGGCCCATCGAATATTGCCACCGATCCGGTCGAGGCGGTCGCCAACATCGCCAAGGTCTCCGAGGCGGCGTTCCTCAAGGGTGGATTGCCGGCCTCGCGCCTGTCGCAATGCTCCGCCTGTTTCGGCTTGGCCGGTGCCAACATGGCGGGGGCGACCGCGCGGGTCGAAGCGCACGCCTGGCCATTCCAACAGCTGCGCATCGAGCATGATGGGATCATCGCCTGCGTCGGCGCGCATGCCGGCGACGACGGCGCCATCGCCTCGATCGGCACTGGCGCGGTCTATGTCGTTTCGATCGATGGCAAGCTGCAGACCTTCGGCGGCTGGGGCTTCATGCTGTCGGACCAGGGCAGCGGCGCCGATCTTGGGCGCGAGGCGTTGCGCCGTTCGCTCTATGCGCGCGATGGCCTCATCGAACCCAGCCCCTTCACCGATGCGGTCTGGGCGCAGTTCCGCGGTTCGGTCGAAGAGCTGCAGCACTTCGTCGAAGGCGCGAAGCCGCGCGATTATGGCGCGCTGGCGCCGCTCTTGTTCCAGCACGCCGAGCAGGAGGATCCAATCGCGCGCTTCATCATCGAGCGCGGCCAGACCGGCGTCACGCTGGCGCTGGATCATATCGTGAAGCTGGGCGTCGTACGCATCTGCCTGCTGGGCAGCATCGGCCGGGCCTATCGCCCCTTTCTGCCGGAACGGTTCATGCCGTATCTGACGGCGCCGCGCCACGACCCGCTGGATGGCGCGATCCTGCTGGCGGGCGGCCGCTGCGCGCCGGCGGCGGAGGCACGGCCATGACCGACACGCACGCCGTGTTCGCGCCGGGTAGTTTCAGCGATGCGGCCGCGGGGCCGCTCTATCTGCGCCTGAAGGCGCTGATCCAATCCGCCATCCATGACGGCAGGCTGCACGCCAACGACGCGCTGCCGTCGGAGCGCGAGATCGCCAGCCTGCTCGAGATTTCGCGCGTCACCGTGCGCAAGGCGCTGACCGACCTGGTGGAGGAGGGCGTGCTGACCCAGCGGCGCGGCTCCGGCACGTTCGTGACCAGCGGCGCAACGCGGGTGGAGCAACGCCTGTCGCGCCTCACCTCGTTCACGGAGGACATGCTGGCGCGCGGCCTGACGCCGAGCGTGCGCTGGCTGCTGAAGACCGTGGCGCCGCCGACGCCGGAAGAGGCGATGGTGCTGGGCCTCTCGACCGGCGAGCGGATCATCCGCCTGCGCCGACTGCGTCTCGCAGACGATCAGCCGATGGCGCTGGAGCAGGCGGTCGTGGCGGCGCGGCTGCTGGCCAATCCGGAGGCGATCGGGAATTCGCTGTATGTTGCGTTGGAAGCGGCGGGCATTCGCCCGGTGCGCGCCTTGCAGCGCTTGTCGGCGGAGAGCCTGAGCGCGGAAGACGCGCAGATTCTGGGCGTCGAGCCGGGCGCGCCGGCGCTTTATATCGAGCGTATCTCTTATCTGAAGGACGGCCGTCCGGTGGAGTTCACCAAGTCGCATTATCGCGGCGATGCCTACGATTTCGTGGTCGAGCTGACCACCGAGCAATTGAACAGCGGGGCGAATTCATGAACGCCGCCGACAATTCCGCAACCTGGATGGCGCGCGAGACGGCGGAATCGGGTGATGCGGTCGCGCGGCTGCTCGACCGGTCGGGCAATGCGATCCGCGCGGCCGGCAAGCTGCTGCGCGATCTCGATCCACGCCTGGTCGCGATCTGTGCCCGCGGCTCCTCGAATCATGCCGCGGCTTTCTTCAAATATGCGACCGAAACCCAGCTTGGCCTGCCGGTGGTGGCGATCGGGCCTTCGATCGCCTCGGTCTACCAGACGCCGCTGCGCCTCGAAGGCGCGGCCATGCTGGTCATCTCGCAATCGGGCCGCAGCCCGGACCTGCTGGCGATGGCTAGGGCCGCGCGCCAAGGCGGTGCCAAGCTGATCTCCATCGTGAACGACGCGACCTCGCCGGCGGCCGAGATGGCCGATCTGACCATTCCGCTCGAGGCCGGCCCGGAAAAGAGCGTAGCCGCCACCAAATCCTGCATCGCCTCGATGGCGGCGGGGCTGGCGTTGTTGGCGGATTGGTCCGGGGACCGCGCGCTCGGCAATGCGATCGCGGAATTGCCGGACGCGTTGCGCGCGGCGGTCGCAGCCGATTGGTCGGACCTGGTCGCGCCGTTCGTCGCGGCGCGCTCGGCGCTGATCATCGGGCGCGGGGTCGGCTATCCGATCGCGATGGAAGCGGCGTTGAAGCTGAAGGAGACGGCATGCCTTCATGCCGAGCCCTACAGCGCTGCGGAAGTGCTGCACGGGCCGATCCAGATCGTCCACGACGGATTCCCGGTCCTGCTGTTCCGGCAGCGCGATGCCGCGGGTGATTCGCTCGACCACTGCGCCGCCCAGCTCGCGGCGGCCGGTGCGCGTGTGTTCGTGGCTGGCGCGAGCAGTGCCGGCGCAAAGGGTTTCACGCATTTGCAGGTCGCGCCCTCGGCGCATCCGGCGACCGAGCTCTTGTCGGCGATGGTCTCGTGCTACGCGGCGGTCGATCGGATCGCGCGGGCGCGCGGCTTCGATCCCGACACGCCGCCACTCCTCAAGAAAGTCACGGAAACCTTGTGATGACCCGGTTCGCGATCGCAGGCGCGGAGATTTTCGACGGCACCAAGCGTCGCGCGCAACATGCCGTGATCGTCGACAATGCGCGCATCCTGGATGTTGTGCCCGAGGCAGAGGTGCCGAGCGACCTGCCGGTTCGACGCTTGCCGGGCGGCGTGCTGGCGCCGGGCTTCATCGATGCCCAGGCGAATGGCGGCGGCGGCGTGCTGCTCAACGACGCGCCGACCTCGGACGGCGTGCGCACGATCTGCGATGCCCATGCAAAATTCGGGACGACGGCCTTGCTGCCGACCTTGATCACGGATTCGCCTGCCATCACCGCAAAGGCGGTCGCATCGGTCAAACAGGCGATCGCCGCCGGGGCGCTCGGGTGCCTCGGAATCCATCTGGAAGGTCCATTTCTGTCGCCGGAGCGGCGCGGCGCCCACGATGCGAACCTGATGCGCACGATGACCGAGGCGGACGTGGATGAGATCCTGTCTCTCGGCATCGAAACGCTGCTTCTCACGGTTTCGCCGGAGCGCATCGCGCCCGGCCTCATCCGGCGTCTGGTGCAAGGTGGCGCGATCGTCAGCCTCGGCCATTCCAACGCGACCTACGACCAGATCCTGATGGCGGTCGATGCCGGTGCCCGTGGCGTCACGCACCTTTTCAACGCCATGTCACCGCTGACTCACCGCGCGCCAGGGGTGGTGGGCGGCGCGCTCGATGCCGGCGAATTGTGGTGCGGGATGATCGCGGACGGCCATCATGTGCATCCGGCCGCGATCGGCATCGCATTGCGCGCTAAGCGGCAGCCCGGCCGCATCTTCCTGGTGACGGACGCCATGTCGACCGTGGGGTCCGATCAGCAGACCATCACGCTCAATGGCCGCACGGTCTGGCGCAGAAACGGCGCGCTAGAGCTGGAGGACGGAACGCTGGCCGGCTCGGACCTCGATATGATGTCGGCGGTTCGCTACCTGGTGCGGCAGGTCGGTGTCGAATTGGGCGAAGCCTTGCGTATGGCGTCGACCTATCCGGCGGAGTTCCTGAAGCGATCCGACCTGGGGCGCATCGCCGCCGGCGCCCGTGCCGACCTCGTCCATATCGACGACGATCTCAAGGTAAAGGCGACCTGGCGCGCCGGAATCCAGCTTGGTGTCTAGCGTGCCGCGTCCAGGATGGATTGGATGCCGGCCTTGGTGGTGACCAGCCTGGCATATTCCGCCGGCCGCAGCTCTCCGCCCATGAAGACGTGCGGATTTCGGTGAGTCATGCCGCTCGGCGATTCGCTCAAGGCGGCGAAGTGAATCTCGCTGGCGCCCGTCTCATGGATGATGCGCGCGACGTTGCGCGCGGTGATGCCGCCGCCCGGCATGACGATGAGGCGCCCTGCCGCCAGCTCGATCAGGCGGCGAATCAAGGGCGCGCCCTCGAGGACACTGGGTTCCTGGCCAGAGGTCAGCAATCGATCGATACCGAGACCGATCAGCGTCTGCAGCGCCTCGACCGGATCGCGCGCGACGTCGAAGGCGCGATGAAACGTCACGGAAAGCGGCCGCGCCGCCGCGATGAGTCGCTCGGTCAGCTTGGCATCGATGCGGCCGTCCGCCGCAAGGCAGCCAAACACGACGCCGCCTGCGCGCGCTGCCTTCGCCGCCGCGATGTCGCGCAGCATCATCTCGATTTCGATGTCGGAATAGAGAAAGTCGCCGCCGCGCGGCCGGATCATCACCTGCACCGGCAGCTTGGTGCGCGCGATCGTGGTTTCCATGAGGCCGAGGCTGGGCGTGGTGCCGCCTTCCAGCAAATTGGCGCAGAGTTCGACGCGGTTGGCGCCGGCCTGTTCGGCGGCGATGGCGCCCTCCACCGAATCGATGCAGATTTCCGATATCAGTCCGGTCATGAAAAAGCCCTTATGCGGATCGAGAGTGCATGTCGATCATTGACCCGACTTCATCGCGAATAGCAATGCCGGATTCTCAAATATTGGATTCCTTGGGCTTGTCATGATTTCCGCTTTCAAACTGCTGAGCGCTGTCACCGAGGCCGGCTCCAAGATCAACGAGGACGCCTACGGCCTCTGGCCTTCTGCGGATGCACCGCGCGCTGCCTGGGTGCTGGATGGCGTGACCGGTATCAATGATCGTGCCTTGCTGCCGGGGCCGAGCGATGCGGCCTGGTTTGTCGCCCAGGTGCAGCAGGCGCTGCCCGCATTGCTCTCCGGCCAGCCGGACATGCCGATCACCGACCTGATCAGCGCGCTGGCGCGCGAACTGGACCGGCGCCAGTCCGCGTCGTGGCTCGATGCGCGCGGCGCTGATGGTCGTGAAACGCCGGCGGCCAGCTTCGCGCTCGTTCGCCTTCTCGGTGACGAGGTCGAGATCGCGCGCCTGGGCGACTGCCTGGTGCTGCTGGAATCCAGCGACGGCGCGGTCAAGGTGATGGAGCATCCGGTGCTCACCCAGATCGCGGCGGAGACGAAGCGCGCGGTCCTGGACCTGCGCGCGATCGGCGTCACGGACCCGCGAGATATCCGGGAGCAGATGATGCCCAGGCTCCGCGCGCAAAGATTGCGACGTAATCTCCCTGATGGGTATGGCGTCCTGGCCGCGGAGCAAAGTTGCATTTCGATGATGCATGTGGATCGCGTGCCGGCACATGCCCTGCGCCGCGTGCTGCTGGCCAGCGACGGCTATTACCGTCTGGTTGATCATTACGACGCAAGGAACGATGCAGAGTTGATGGGCGAGACAGGCCGGCAGGGCGCCAATGCCTTGTTAAAGCAACTGCGCGCCATCGAGGCGGCGGATCCGCTTGGTGCGGCATATCCGCGCCTCAAGATACGCGATGATGCAACCGCCTTGTTGATCGGGATCGGCGCGGTCGAACGGCGGTAGTCTGGTTCACCGGAGACTAAATGATCGAACGCTGAATGGTTCAAACCATTCTAATCTTCTCCTCAAAAAAACCTCAGCCGGAATCGACCCTCCAATGCTACCTAAGGACAATATCCAGGTCGCCGCGGTTTGGCGCACTCTGAGCCATTAAGAAGTCATGACAGGCTGCAGGAACCTTTCCGAAGGGCGCAGCAGTGGCTAAGCTGTGCTGGATATCACGACTTTGGGGTCGGAGTAACTGAGATCGCCTCGCTTCAAGAGGCATGTTCCAGACAAAACGGGAGGACGATGAAATGGCAGTCAAGATTCATCCATCGGTGGATAACGGAGTTAAGCGGGGCAAGGAAGGCTTTGCCGGCGGTACCCTGACCTGCAAGTGCGCCAGCAATCCGGTCGAGGTCAAGCTGAGCTCGCAGACCGCGCACAACCACGCCTGCGGGTGCACCAAGTGCTGGAAGCCGGAAGGCGCGGTGTTCTCGGTTGTCGCCGTCGTTCCACGCGACAAGCTCACCGTCACCAAGAATGGCGACAAGTTGAAGGTCGTCGATCCCAGCGCGACGATCCAGCGCTACGCCTGCACGGGGTGCGGCGTCCATATGTATGGCCGGATCGAGAACACGAAACATCCGCTCTACGGGCTCGACTTCGTCCACACCGAGCTGTCGAAGGAGGAAGGCTGGTCGGCGCCGGAATTCGCGGCGTTCGTTTCGTCAATCATTGAATCGGGCTTCAACCCGAAGGACATGGGCGCGGTCCGGTCGCGCCTGAAAGAGCTGGGGCTCGAGCCCTATGATTGCTTGTCGCCGCCGCTGATGGACTTCATCGCGACCCATTTGGCGAAGGCGTCCGGCAAGCTAGCGGCCTAGCGTCGATCAACCGCGCGATCTGAATCGCCGTCGAGGGGCAGGCGAGCGCTTGCCTCTCGGCGACGCACGAACGGAGAATTGAGGGAGTTGGAGCTATGAAAGTCCGTGCTGCTGTCGCGACCGCCGCCGGAAAACCGTTGACGATCGAGGAAGTCGATCTGGAAGGCCCGAAGGCGGGTGAAGTTCTGGTCGAGATAAAGGCGACCGGCATCTGTCATACCGATGAATTCACGCTGTCGGGCGCGGACCCGGAAGGCCTGTTCCCGACCATCCTGGGTCACGAAGGCGCGGGAATCGTGGTGGATGTCGGCGCCGGCGTCACCAGCCTGAAAAAAGGCGACCACGTCATCCCGCTCTACACGCCGGAATGCCGGCAGTGCGAATATTGCCTCAGCCAGAAGACCAACCTGTGCCAGGCGATCCGCTCGACCCAAGGTCAGGGCCTGATGCCGGACGGCAGCAGCCGCTTCTCCATGGGCGGGAAAAAGGTGTTCCATTACATGGGCACCTCGACCTTCGCCAACTACACCGTGGTGCCGGAGATCGCGCTGGCGAAGATCCGCGAGGACGCGCCGTTCGACAAGGTCTGCTACATCGGCTGCGGCGTCACGACGGGGATCGGGGCTGTCATCAACACCGCCAAGGTTGAGCCCGGCGCTAATGTCGTGGTGTTCGGCCTCGGCGGCATCGGCCTCAACGTGGTCCAGGGCGCCCGCATGGTCGGCGCCAACATGATCATCGGCGTCGATCTCAACCCCGCCCGCAAGGAACTGGCGACCAAGTTCGGCATGACGCACTTCGTCAATCCGAAGGAGGTCGAAGGCGATCTGGTTCCCTATCTGGTGAACCT
>OELB01000694.1_pt7 | contig 9527 bp, 7 predicted proteins | sample 1503051 | NCBI WGS metagenome assembly OELB01 (sample SAMEA104379574, study PRJEB20068) | metagenome | biome: 1000743; feature: 77; material: 1998 | place: USA | collected 2012 | depth 25 m
ATCTCTGTTGCTCGGGTCGAAGGCTAGGACTCGTGCGCTGACGGCGCAATCGGCAAAACCGCCGATCACGCGGGCACACAACTTCGGGCTGAAGTTGTTCAGTGTATTTCCTCCCAAGGTGATTTTTTAGCGGAATTTGTCCGAGTTCCGCTTTTGTGCGCGCAGCTTAGCGCCCCAAGTTGTCGCGAAGCTGTCGCCGGGCTGGCGACGATATGATAGCTGGGTCTGACAAGGGGGCCGGCGACATGGCAAAGCGCGGGTTCTGGCTTGTCGCGGAGAGGGATGAGGCGTGCGCGTTCTCCTGGTCGAGGACACCGAAGACGTTGCGGAAGCGATCGTCGCGAACTTTTCGCGGAGCGGTCATGCGATCGATCGCGTGACTGGGTGCGGCGCGGCCCAGGATGCCGTGGCCGTGCAGGATTACGACCTCGTGATCCTGGACATCAACCTGCCGGACGGGTCCGGCTTCGATTTCCTGCGCGCGCTGCGCGGAGCGAAGAACGCGACGCCGATCCTGGTGGTCACCGCCCGTCGCGAGGTCGAGGACCGCATCGGCGCACTCGACATCGGCGCCGACGACTATCTGATGAAACCCTTTGACCTGCGCGAACTCGAGGCCCGGGCGCGGGCGCTGATGCGCCGGAGCAGCGGCGAGCGAAGCGGCGTCATCGAGTACGGCAGACTATCGCTCGATCCGGCCGGGCGGACCGCAAGCATCGCGGGATCGCCGCTCCAGCTGACCCGCCGGGAGTTCAGCGTGCTGGAAATCCTGATGCTCAATCGCGGCAGGGTCATGCCGAAGGAGCGCATCTTCGAGAAGCTGTTCGCGTTCGACCACGAGGAGGTCGGCCTGAACGCGGTCGAGCTGTACATCGCGCGCCTCAGGCGCAAGCTGGCCGGCTCCGGCCTGCTGATCCGGAATCTGCGCGGCCTCGGCTACCAGATCGCCCTGGATGACTGACCGGGCAACCTCCATCACGGTCCGGCCGTCTATTACCGTCCGTTTGGCGGCGACGATCGCGCTGATCCTGGCCGCAGGCGGCGTTGCCATCAGCATTGCCGCCTACGCCTACGGCCGGCAGGCCGCGCAGGAGGCCTATGACCGCATGCTTGCGGGCGCGGCCTTCCAGATCGTGCAGTCCGTCTCCATCGTGGATGGCCGCGTCGTCGTCAATCTGCCCGTATCGGCGTTCGAGCTGCTCGCGCTGGCGCCCGATGATCGCGTGTTCTACCGCGTCATCGGTCCGGACGGCGGTACCATCACGGGATACGAGGACCTTCCGCCGCCCGCAGCGGAGCGCGAGGACCTCGCCTTCTATTCCGTCGAGTATAGCGGCGAGACGGTCCGCCTGGTGTCGGCGCTGCGCCGCTTTGCCGAGCGCGGATTCAGCGGGCAGGTGCATGTGATCGTCGGGCATACCACGCGGGCGCGTGCCGCGCTTGCCAGGGACATCACGACCAAGGCGCTGGCCTTGGTGGCCGTTGCCGGGCTGGCGCTGGTGGCCCTCGTCGCCTTCGCCGTGCGCTCGTCCCTGGGGCCGCTGGCGCGCATCGAACAGGCCCTGCGATCGCGTGATCCCAAGGATCTCTCGCCGCTCACTGTCTCCACGCCGCGGGAGGTCGAGACCATCGTTGCCGCGATCAACCGCTTCATGGGCCGCCTGTCGAGCCGCGTGACCGTCATGCAGAACCTGATCGCCGATGCGACGCACCAGCTCAAGACGCCGATCGCCGCCTTGCGTGCGCAGGCGGAACTGGCGATCGAAGAGCAGGACCCGGCACGCCTGCGGACCATCGCCGGGAGAATGCATACGCGCGCGGTCGGGCTGAGCAGGCTGGCCGACCAGCTGCTCAATCAGGCGCTCATCATCCACCGCTCCGATGCGGCCGCGCAGGAGGTCATCGACCTGCGCGAGGTCGCGATACGCGCGACCGACGAAACGGACCATGATCTTCTTTCCAGCGGGCTCGATCTGCATCTCGATCTGCCGGAGCATCCGGTGCATGCGCGCGGCGACGCGCTCAGCCTGGTCGAAGCCTCGAAGAACCTGCTGAGCAACGCCTTGCGATACGGCGCGCCGCCGGTCTGGTTCTCGGTCGAACACGACGCCGCCACGAGCATGGCAGAGTTTGCGGTCGTCGATTGCGGGCCGGGTGTTCCGGAGCCGGATTGGGGCGACAGCGGCCGCAGATTCGCACGGTCCGCTGGCTCGTCGCCCGACAGCGCCGGCCTGGGCCTCGCGATCGTGAATGCGGTCGCCGAGGCGCATGGCGGGCGCCTGGTCTTCTCGCGGACGCCCGAGGGCCGGTTCCGTGTGGCGCTGGCGATCCCGGCGGAACCGGGTGGCGCGCCATGATCCGCGCTCGGTTCCTGGCGTTGCTGTTCTCTTTGCTCGCGACTCCGGCATCTGCGCAGGAGAGCGTTAACCAGACCCGCGTGACGCAATTCGGCGCGTGGCTCGCCAATGCCAGCGCGGTGCTGACCATCGACGGCTCGACCGATACGGCGGTGTTCGCACCGACCCTGGAGGCGTTCGCGAAGCGGGTGCCCGATCTCGCGATCCGCTATCGCGAGATCACGACCAACGAGCTCAACGACCTCGCCGAACGCGGGTGCAGCGGCGCGGAGCCGGCAGCCGACCTGGTGGTGAGCTCGTCCATCGACCAGCAGGTGAAGCTCGCCAACGACGGCTGCGCGCAACCGAACCATTCCGCGCTCGTGGAGGCGCTGCCAGCCTGGGCGAAATGGCGCGACGAGGTCGTGGGCCTCACCTACGAACCCGCGGTCATCGTCTATAACCGCGACCTGGTGCCGCCGGCACAGGTGCCGCAGTCGCGCTTCGATCTGATCGACCTGCTGCGGCCCGACGACAACCCGTTCACCGGCCGCATCGCGACCTACGACATCGAACGCTCGGGGGTCGGCTATCTGTTCGCCTTCATGGACGCCCAGCAGGCGACCACCTTCGGGCGCCTTATCGAAGCGTTCGGCCGCAATAAGGTGGTGGCAACCTGCTGCTCGGCGGAGATCATAGATGCGGTCGCGTCCGGGCGCTTCCTGATCGGATACAACATGCTCGGCTCCTATGCCCTTGCCAGGGCCGCCAATGATCGCCGGATCGGTATTGTCGCGCCGACCGACTACACGCTGGTCCTGGCGCGTGCCGCCCTCATCCCGAAGCGTGCGCGCAACGCTGAGCTCGCGCGCCGGTTCATCGACTTCGTACTTTCGGAGGACGGTCGGCGGCTGCTGACGGAGAGCGGCCTCATCGTCTCGTTCGACGAGGCAGGCGAAGGTCCCTCGTCTCTTTCCGGCGCGGTCCCCACCTTGCGGCCGATCGCGCTTTCGCCGGTTCTGTTGATTGGCCTCGACCAACAAACGCGAGACAATTTCCTCGCGCTGTGGCGCTCCTCCCTAGGAGGCGCCGGTTCGGGGGTGCAGTAGGAGGAGCGCGAGCCGCCCATCGATGGCGGCGAGGCCAAGCCCGATCAGCGCCATGCCCAGATAGTCGGCGGGCGCCAGCGCTTCGCCCAGGAAGGCGCTGCCCAGAACGATCGCGCTGACGGGGATGAGGAATGTCACCAGCATCAGGTTAACCGCTCCCGCCGACGCGAGGATGCGAAAGAACAGCACGTAGGCCAGCGCGGTGGAGAGTAACGCCAGCCCCAGGACCGCGCCCCACACCGGCAGGTCCGGCGCTGCCAGAGTCCAGGGCCGGTCGACCAGCATCGCTACGGGCAGGAGCAGCATGCTCGAGGCTGTCACCTGTCCGGCGGCAGTGGCGAGCGGCGGCACGCCCATGCGCTTGAAGCGCCGTCCGAAGATCGCGGCAAAGCCGTAGGAGATCGCGGCGGCCAGCACCGCGAGCTGCGCCGTCACATCCTTGCCGAGTCCTGCCAGCGCCTGCGGGCCGATCAGAACGATCACGCCGGCCAGGCCGACCAGCACGCCGACGATCCTGCCCTTGGTCAGACGTTCATCGGCCGTGAGCATGTGCGCGATCAGAACCGTGAACAGCGGCGTCGTTGCGTTGAGGATCGAAGCGAGGCCGCTGGCGATATGCGTCTGACCCCACACGATCAGGGAGAACGGGATCGCGTTGTTGAGGAGGCCCATGCCGAAAAAGGCGCGCCAGCTCCTGCCGTCCCACGGCATTGCAGTGCCGCTCGCCTTGCGCACCAGATGCAGCGCTGCCGCCGCGATCGCGACCCGCAGCAGCACGATGGTGAAAGGCGGCAACGCCTTCACCGCCACCCCGACAAAAAAGAACGACCCGCCCCAGAGGATGGAGAGGATAAGCAGGAGAGACCAGTCGAGAGGACCCATGCGGGACTGCTGCGGCGCAACCATGAGCGGATGGTGTCAGGAACCGGTAGGCGATGCTTCCCGTTTATTGCTGGCCAACGCACAGGCATCTAAAAGCGGCGTGGCGGAGGAATTTCGGTCCAACGCGTATATGATGCGGAACCCTGATTAGGGAGCAACGCTGAATGGAATCGACCACCGCTCGCTCGAAGCGCAAGTTCGCTCCGCTCAAGACCTTGGGGCCTGGCCTCATCACGGGTGCGGCCGACGACGATCCCAGCGGCATCGCGACCTATAGCCAGGTGGGCGCGCAGTTCGGCTATGAGCTCGGCTGGACGATGCTGTTCAGCTTTCCACTGATGGCCGCTATCCAGGGCATCAGCGCCGGCATCGGCGCCGTCACCGGCCGGGGCATCGCTCAGAATCTTCGGCGCCACTATTCGCCCTGGGTGATGAGCATCGCGGTTGCTTTATTGCTGATCGCGAACATGATCAACCTGGGCGCCGACCTCGCGGCCATGGGCGCCGCGCTGCAGTTGCTGATCGACGGTCCTTATCAGCTCTATGCGATCATCTTTGCTTTGATCTGTGTCGGCCTCGAAGTGTTCGTGAGCTACGCCCGCTATGTCAAAGTGCTGAAATGGCTGACCCTGTCCCTGCTCGCCTACGTGGCCGTCGTGCTTTCCGTCAACGTTCCGTGGGCGGAAGCGCTGTCCGGCGCGCTCATTCCGCAGATCGTCTTGGACGGCGATCACGCGATGGCGCTGGTCGCGATATTGGGCACCACGATCAGCCCCTATCTGTTTTTTTGGCAAGCCGGCGAGGAAGTCGAGGAACTGCATCGTCGCAATCTTACCCCCCTTTCCACGCATCCGCGCGGCGCCAGCAAGGAATTGTCGCGGATTCGGGTGGACACGCTCGTCGGCATGGGATTTTCCAACCTCGTCGCGCTCTTCATCATCATCGCAACCGGAGCCACGCTCCACGCGGCCGGTGTGACGCAGATCCAGACTTCGGCTCAGGCCGCCGAGGCGTTGCGGCCGATTGCCGGGCCATTGGCGTTTGCAATCTTCTCGATCGGCATCATCGGAACGGGCATGCTGGCAGTTCCAGTTCTCGCGGGCTCGTCGGCCTATGCCGTCGCCGAAATGTTCCGATGGCCGGAGGGTCTTGATCGGCGTCCGAAAGAGGCCAAAGCCTTCTACGCCACCATCGCGGTGGCAACGATAGGAAGCATCATCCTCAGTTTCAGTGCGCTGGACCCCATCCGCGCACTCTATTGGAGCGCGGTGGTCAATGGCATCCTCGCCGTGCCCTTGATGGCGATCATGCTCCGCATGGCCGTGAACCCCCGCATCATGGGGAGGCTCACGGCGCCCCGTTGGATGGTGGCGCTGGGTTGGCTCGCCACGCTGGTCATGGCGCTTGCCACCATCGGATTCTTCGTGCTCTGAGCGCGGTCCCTCACACCCACGGACAGTTCGAATTGCCGCCGCCATAGGTCCAGCCGTCGGCGTAGCGCTTCAGGCTGAAGGGCTTCAGTTCATCAGGCAGCGGGCCGCCGGTCAGGTGCCGCGCGCTGAGTTCGCCGACGCCGATCATTTTGAAGCCGTGGTTGGAATCCGCGATCATCCAGGCGTTCGGCGCGGCCCAGTCGAACACCGGCACGTTGTCCGGCGTGAAGGCGCCGATGCCGCCGTTGCGCCGCTCCTTGAACAATTTGCGCGAGCCTTTGAAGCGGCCGAACAGATAGCTGAGCGTCGCGCAGTAATAGTCGGCGAACCAGTCGTCGGCCTGGTATTTGTCGTTGAGGTGGCCGTACGGCTCGACCTCCGCCTTGCCGCCGATCTTGATCGGGATGGTGCCGCCCTGGATGCCGGGCGCGCCCACGCGCTCCGCCGCATAGCGCGCATACATGTAGAAATGCTTGTCGGGGAATTCGCGGCCGTCTTCGGTGACGACCGGCGTGTTCATCAACTCGACATGCAACACAGGGCTGTCGCGATCTTGCGCGGTGCGGAAATCGACGCCCTCGGGCAGATAGACTTCGCCCTCGAGCAGCCGCCAATAGGTCCACATGTCGTGATCCTTGGCGATGCGGCCATCCTTGTATTTGAGGTCGAGCTTGTCGCCCTTGCCGAGCCAGCCCCAGTGCATCGGCGTCCAGGCGCCGGCGCCGATGACGACGACATCGCACTTGACGTCGCCCTTGTCGGTCTTCACCGCGGTGACGCGGCCGTTCTGCATCTCGTAGCCGATGACCTCCGGCCCATAGCAGCGGCGCACGCCGTACTGCATGCATTTCTGGTCGAGGCCCCAGACCGCCATATGCGTGCCGGCATAGCCCGACGGCCTCTCATGCAGCACGAGATCGGCCTTCTCCGTATTGAAGTCGGGCCAGATGCTCTTCAGGAAATTCCTGGCGTCCTTGCCCATGTAGAGGTCGGAGGGATAGCCCTGGTCGTTCTGCGATTTGTGCAGGGCGATGTAGTCGCTCTCCTGGTTGGCCTCGCCGACCGAGACGTAGCCGACCTGCTGGAAGCCGAAATTGACGGGGTCGGACTTCCACACCTTCACGCTCTCGCGCAGGATCGCGTGCAGCGGCTTGGTCATATAGAGGTTGCGCACGCACCCGCAGGCAAGACCCGTGGCGCCCGCGCCGGGGCCGGCCTTGTCGATCAGCACCACGTCGGAGCCTTTGCCCTTGCCACTCTCGGTCAAGTACTTCGCAAGGTGATAGGCCGTCGACATGCCGTGCATGCCGGCGCCGACCACCACGAACTTCGCGCCATCCGGCAGCGGGCTCACGTCATGCAGCGGCACGACCGCCGGGTTGACCGGCTTGCCGTTCTTGGTGGGCGGCATCGGCCGCTCGCCGAACGGATAGAATTGATTCTGCTTGGTTGGGTTTGGTGCCTGCCGGACCATCTGGTTCCTCCGAGGGGGGTGCAATCGGGCAATCGATCTGGCCGCTCTTTTACCTGGAATCGCGCGGCGCTGAAACGTTTCGCAACGGCCTGTTTGAACGCTGTTTCGACCAGCCTCGACCCAGCTCCTGCCAAGGTCGGTTGGGGTGTAAATTACTCAATTTTACCAATGGCTTGACCAGGATCAGGCAAATCCAGGTCGCGTTCTTCGCTTGTCATGAGGGCAATACCGACCTAAATAGCGTCCCTTATTTTGCACCGTGCCGCCAGCAAGTTTGGCCGGCGCGACAACCGGGGCACCAAGAGCAGGTTCAGGCCAACATCCGTGGACACAACCACGCCCAAACAGAAGAGCGCTGCTGCCCTCGCGCTCGGCGCCATCGGCGTTGTCTTCGGCGATATCGGTACTTCGCCGCTCTACGCGATGAAGGAGTCGTTCGCCGGCGCCCATCCGCTGACGCCGGACGAGCCGCACGTGCTCGGCGTCCTCTCGCTCATCTTCTGGGCCATCATGCTGATCGTGACGACCAAATACGTCGCCATCATCATGCGCGCCGACAACAAGGGCGAGGGCGGCAGCCTCGCGATGCTGGCGCTCGCCACCCGCCTGACCCACGGATCGAACCTGACGCCCATCATCGTCGTCATCGGCATCTTCGCCGCCGCCTTGTTCTATGGCGACAGCATGATCACGCCCGCCATCTCGGTGTTGAGCGCGGTCGAGGGCCTGCAGGTGGCGGCGCCCGGCCTCGACGCCTATGTCGTGCCGCTCACCCTGGTCATCCTGATCGTGCTGTTCGCGTTCCAGAAGAGCGGGTCGGCGCGCGTCGGCGCCCTGTTCGGCCCGGTCATGCTGCTGTGGTTCATCACGCTGACTGTGCTGGGCGTGATCAACATCCTTGACTACCCGCGCGTCCTGCTGGCGCTCAATCCGTACTATGCGATCCGATTCTTTGTCATGGATGGCTGGACCGCGTTTCTCGCGCTGGGCTCGGTCGTGCTGGTGGTGACCGGGTCCGAGGCGCTTTATGCCGACATGGGGCATTTCGGACGCTTCCCGATCCGCCTTGCCTGGTTCATTCTCGTCCTGCCGGCTCTGGTGATCAATTATTTCGGCCAGGGCGCGCTCATCATCCAAGTGCCCGGCGCCATCGACAATCCGCTGTTCCGCATGGCGCCCGAATGGGCCGGGCTGCCGATGGTGGGCCTTGCCACCGTGGCAACGGTCATCGCTTCGCAAGCCGTCATCACCGGCGCTTTCTCCGTGACCCGCCAGGCGATCCAGCTCGGCTATCTGCCGCGCATGCAGATCATCCACACCTCCGCGTCCGAGATGGGGCAGATCTACCTGCCCTTCGTCAATTGGATGCTGGCGACCTTCGTCGCCTTCCTGGTGCTCGGTTTCAAATCCTCGACCCACCTCGCTGCCGCGTACGGCATCGCGGTCACCGGCACCATGATCATCGACGCGCTGCTGCTGGCGGTCGTGGCGGCGCTGCTGTGGAAATGGAAACCGATCCTGCTGGGGCTGGTGATCGGCCTGTTCGTGTTCGTCGATCTCAGCTTCTTCACCGCCAACCTGACCAAGATCGCCCATGGCGGCTGGTTCCCGCTGGCGATCGGCCTCATCATTTTCCTCGTGCTCACCACCTGGAAGCGCGGGCGCGCGCTGCTCTACGAGCGGGTCAGCAAGGATTCGCTGGAGCTCGAGACCTTCCTCAACGCGGTCTCCGACCGCGTGCCGCGCGTGCCGGGCACCGCCATCTTCATGACCGGCACGGCGACCGGCACCCCGGGATCGCTGCTGCACAATCTCAAGCACAACAAGGTGCTGCACGAGCAGGTGGTGGTCCTGACCGTGCGGTTCGAGGAAATTCCCTATGTGCCGGCCGATCAGCGGTTCGAGCTGACCACGCTGCCCAAGAACTTCTACCGGCTGGTGCTGCGCTACGGCTTCATGGAAGAGCCGAACATTCCCGACGCGCTGCGCAGGGCCGAACCCAAGGGCCTGCATTGCGACCCGATGCAGAGCTCCTATTTCCTCAGCCGAGAGACGGTGATCCCCAGCAGCAAGCCCGGCATGGCGATGTGGCGCGAGCATATCTTCGCCTGGATGTCGCGCAGCGCCACCAGCGCCATGGACTTCTTCAACATCCCGCCCAACCGCGTGGTCGAATTGGGAACCCAGATCGAGATCTAGTCGGGTCCGGATGGGGTCCTTAGTGGTGTCAGGCCGGGTAGCGTCGTGTCCTAGGTATCTATCCCAGGGGATAGTCCGTCACTCAACCGGCTGG
>OELB01000570.1_pt1 | contig 9511 bp, 7 predicted proteins | sample 1503051 | NCBI WGS metagenome assembly OELB01 (sample SAMEA104379574, study PRJEB20068) | metagenome | biome: 1000743; feature: 77; material: 1998 | place: USA | collected 2012 | depth 25 m
AGAAGTCAGAAGACAGAAGTCAGAAATCGGAAATAGGTTGTCAGATCAGCAATGCGCTTCGGCGAATGGTGGAAGCTCGCTCTACTCCGACTTCCGACTTCTGTCTTCTGACTTCTACTCTCCCTTCAACCTGTATCCCACGCCCGGCTCGGTCTCGATGAAGCGCGGGCTGACCGGGTCGTCGCTCAGTTTCTGGCGCAATTGGCGGACATAGACGCGGAGATATTCGACGTCGTCGCGATGCGCTTCGCCCCACACGGCGGTGAGGATCTGGCGGTGGGTCATCACCTTGCCGGCATGCTCGGTCAGCAGGCGCAGCAATTCGAACTCGCGCTTGGAGAGCTTGATCTCGGCCTCGCCGATGGTGACGCGGTGCGCCATGAAATCGACCGCGAGATCGCGCAGGCGGAACACGGGGCCGAGGCCCTGCTGCTGCAGCCGGTGGCGCAACGCGGTGCGCACGCGCGCCAGCAACTCCTCGACACCGAACGGCTTCACCATGTAATCGTCGGCGCCGGCATCGAGAGCCGCGACCTTGCCCGGCTCGTCGCTCCGGACCGACAGCACGACGATCGGCAGCGCGCTGCCGCTTCGCACCTGGCGGATGACTTCCAGCCCGTCGAGATCGGGCAGGCCGAGATCGAGGATCATGAGGTCCGGCTTCACCTGCCCCACGGCGCCGAGCGCCTGAGCTGCGTTCTCCACCGCCACGATCTGGAAACCCTCGGTCTCCAGGCTCGCTTTCAGGAAGCGGCGAATGGCCGGCTCGTCATCGACGATCAGGATCTTCATCGCTGAGGTCATGCTGCGAATGGGCCTGGGTTTGAGGTGCGACTTTCAGGGTAACGCGGAACAGGGCGCCCGGTCGATCGGTGCGATTCTCCGCGACGATGGTGCCGCCCATGGCCTCGACAAAGCCCTTGCAGATCGAAAGGCCGAGGCCGGTGCCGGCGCGCCTGCGGTCTCCCACCTGGATGCGGAAGAACTTGTCGAACACGCGCTCGAGATCGCCGGGCGGGATGCCAGGGCCCTCATCCAGCACTTCGATCGCGATGCCTTGCGCGGTGACGCGCGCGGACATCCGCACCTCGCTTTCCGCCGAGGCGTATTTCGCGGCATTGTCCAACAGGTTGAACATCACCTGCCGGAACAGATGCGCATCGATCAGCGCCGGCGCCAGGCCGGCGGGTGCGTCGATCGCGAGGCGCAACAGAGGTAGAGCGCGTCGCGCTTCGCCGGCGACGATGCCCAGCATCTCCGCGACATCGGCGGGGAAGAGTTGCGGCGTCACGCTCCTGGCTTCCAGCCGCGTCATGTCGAGGACATTGCCGACAAAGCGCGTCAGGCGCTCCGCTTCATCCTGCACGGTGGTGAGCAACTCGTCGCGCGTCGACAGGTCGAAAGTCGACCAGAATTTCCTCAAGGACGTGATGGAGCCGATGATGGAAGCGAGCGGCGTCTTGAGGTCATGCGAAATGGAAGTGAGCAAGGCCGAGCGCAGACGCTCCGTCTCGCCCGTCACCTTGGCCTCGTCGATACCGGCGGCAAGGGTGATGCGCTCGATCGCCACGGCGGCCTGGTCGGCCAGCGCATCCAGCAGGCGCCGCTCGTCCGGCGAGAGCAAGGTACTTTCGTCCGGCCGGTCGAGGCCCATGACGCCGACCAGGCCGCGCTCGGTGCGCAGCGGCAGGAACAGGCGCTTGGCGCCGGGGAGAGTGTCAGAGGAGCGGCCGGCGGGCTGGCCGCGGCTCCAGCTCCATTTGGCGGCGGCAAGGTCCGCTTCGTCCAGCTCATCCTCGGGCGGATAGCCGACGCGCACCTGCAGGTCACCGTCGTCCGGCAGCAGCAGCACGACATGGGCCTTCAGCATCAAGGCGATCTGGTGCGCCACCGCCCACAGCAGATCGTCCATGTTGCCGATGCCGGCGAGTTTGCGGCTGAAGCCGTAGAGCGCGGCGGTCGAGGCCGCCTGCCGCCGCGCCGCCTCTGCCTGCGCGCGCGACTGGACGGCAAGCTGGCTGGCGATGACGGCGACCAGCAGCAGGAAGAAGAGCGAGACGACGTTCTGCGGGTTCTCGATGGTGAGGGTGTAGAGCGGCTCGAGGAAGAAGAAATTATAGGCGACCGTCGAAAGCAGGGTCGCCCACAAAGCCGGCAACAAGCCATGGCGGATAGCGCTGTACAGCACCACCGGGATGAAGATCATCGAAATATTCGGCAGGTCGATCTGCTGGTCGAAGAAATAGCCGACGCCGGTCGCGATCGCGGTCAGGATGGTCGCGATCAGGTAGGGCTGAATGCTGAAGGGCGGACGCTGCGCGATGCCGCTGCGCGAGCCGGGCTCGGACTCGACCGTGTCGGCGGACAGCACATGGATGCCGATACGGCCGGACCGGCGCACCAGGGCATCCACTACCGAGCCGTACAGCAGCTCGAACCAGCGGGTACGACGCGACTTGCCGATGATGATCTGGGTGATGTTGTTGGCGCGCGCGTAGTCCAGCAGGTCGTCGGCGATGTTGCGGCCGGGCAGGCTGACGGCGGTGGCGCCGAGCCGCTCCGCCAGGCGCAGGGTCTGGGCCACGCGGTCGCGCTCGCCCTCGGAAAGCTGGTGATAGCGCGGCGTCTCGATATAGAGCGCGACCCAGCGCGCCTGCAGGCGGTCGGCGGCGCGCCGCGCATAGCGGATGAGGCCGGCGGCGCTGGGGTGCTCGTTGACGCAGACCAGGAGGCGCTCGCCCGCCGCCCACGGCCCCGGAATCGCGTGGGCCTGCATGTAGGTCAGCATCTGGTCGTCGACCCGTTGGGCGGTGCGCCGCAAGGCCAGCTCGCGCAAAGCGGTCAGGTTGCCTTCGGAGAAATAGTGATCGAGCGCGCGCCGCGCCACCTCCGGCACATAGACCTTGCCCTCGCGCAAACGCTGGATCAGGTCCGCGGGCGTGAGGTCGATCAGCTCGACCTCGTCCGCCGTGTCGATCACCTGGTCGGGCAAGGTCTCGCGCACCCGCACGGTCGTGATCTGCGCGACCACGTCATTGAGGCTTTCGAGATGCTGGATGTTGAGGGTGGCATAGACGTCGATGCCGGCGTCGAGCAATTCCTCGACATCCTGGTAGCGCTTCTCGTGCCGGCTGCCGGGGGCGTTGGTGTGGGCCAGCTCGTCCACCAGCACCAGCCTGGGCTTGCGCGCCAGGATGGCATCGATATCCATCTCGTCGAGGCTGCGGTCGCGATAAGGGACCTTGCGCCGGGGGATGATTTCGAAGCCCTCCAGCAGCGCTTCGGTCTCAGCGCGCTTGTGGGTCTCGACGATGCCGATGACGACGTCCACCCCTTCCTTGCGCCGGGCGCGGCCGGCGGTCAGCATCTCAAAGGTCTTGCCGACGCCCGGCGCGGCGCCGAGAAAGATCTTCAGCCGGCCGCGATGGTCGGTGGCGGCGCTTGCCAGCAGCGCCTCGGGTGATGGACGCGTGGTGTCGAGGTCCGCTGGCTGGGTCGCTGGCATCAGGGCTGGGACAGGGCATCCAAAGCGAGGTTGAGGCTTAGCACGTTGACATGCGGCTCGCCAAGGAAGCCGAGGTCGCGCCCTTCGACATGCGCCTCGACCAGCGCGCGCACCTTGCCTTCCGGCAGGTTGCGGGCCTTGGCGACGCGCGGCACCTGGAACGCCGCCGCGGCGGGCGTGATATCGGGGTCGAGGCCGCTGCCGGAGGTCGTCACCAGGTCGACCGGGACCGGCGCGTTGTTCTCGGCCTTCAGCGCGGCGGCCGAGGCGGCGACGCGGTCTACCAGCGCCTTGGAGGTCGGGCCGAGGTTGGAGCCGCCGGAGGCAGTGGCGTCATAGCCGTTGGCCCCTGCCGCCGAAGGGCGGCCATGAAAGTACTTTTCGGACGTGAAGCCCTGACCGATCAGGCGCGACCCGACCACGGTGCCGTCAGCCCGCGTGATCAGGCTGCCATTGGCCTGATCCGGCAGGATGGACTGCGCGATGCCGGTGATCGCATAGGGGTAGGCCAGACCGAGCAAGATGGTCATCAAGACCATCATGACAATGGCGGGACGCAGTTGGGTGAACATGGAAATCTCCGTTACGCCAAGTGCAAGGCCGAAACGACGATGTCGATGGCCTTGATGCCGATGAAGGGGACGATGATGCCGCCGATGCCGTAGACCACCAGGTTGCGGCGCAGCAGGCTGCTGGCGCTGCGGGCCTTGTAGGTGACGCCGCGCAATGCCAGCGGGATCAACGCGATGATGATGAGGGCGTTGAAGATGATGGCCGACAGGATAGCGCTCTGCGGGGTCGAAAGCTGCATGACGTTGAGTGCGCCGAGGCTCGGGTAAAAGGCCACGAACATCGCCGGGATGATGGCGAAATACTTCGCCACGTCGTTGGCGATCGAGAAGGTGGTGAGAGAGCCGCGCGTCATCAGCAATTGCTTGCCGATCATCACGATCTCGATGAGCTTGGTGGGATTGCTGTCGAGGTCCACCATGTTGCCGGCCTCGCGCGCTGCCTGGGTGCCGGTCTGCATGGCGACGCCGACATCAGCCTGCGCCAGCGCGGGCGCATCGTTGGTGCCGTCGCCGCACATCGCCACCAGCTTGCCGGCGGCCTGCTCGTCGCGGATCAATTGCAGCTTGGTCTCCGGCGTCGCCTGGGCGCGGAAATCATCGACGCCCGCTTCGGCGGCGATGGCGGCGGCGGTCAGCGGGTTGTCGCCGGTGATCATGATGGTGCGGATGCCCATGCGGCGCAGCTCCGCGAAGCGCTCGCGGATGCCGCCTTTCACCACGTCTTTCAGATGGATGATGCCGAGCAGGCGGTCGTCCTTGACGACGGCCAGCGGCGTGCCGCCGGACTTGGCGATGCCGTCGGCGATCGATTTGGCTTCGATGACTTCAGGCCGTGTCTCCGGCAGGCCGCGCTGCTTGAGGAACGCGATGACCGAATCGACGGCGCCCTTGCGGATCTGATGACCCTCGAGATCGACGCCGCTCATGCGGGTCTGGGCGGTGAACGGCACGAAATGCGCGTGCATCGGCGCCATGTCGCGGCCGCGCAATCCGTATTTCTCCTTCGCCAGCACGATGATGGAGCGGCCCTCCGGCGTCTCGTCACTGAAGGAGGCAAGCTGTGCCGCGTCCGCCAGATCGGCGGCGGTGACGCCCTTCAAGGGGACGAGCTCGGACGCCAGGCGGTTGCCGAGGGTTATGGTGCCGGTCTTGTCCAGCAGCAGCGTATCGACGTCGCCGGCGGCCTCGACCGAACGGCCGGACATGGCGAGCACGTTGAACTTCACCAGCCGGTCCATGCCGGCGATGCCGATGGCGGACAGCAGCGCGCCGATCGTGGTGGGGATCAGCGTCACGAACAAGGCGATCAGCACGATCGCGGAGACGTTGCCGCCGGCATATTTCGCAAAGCTCGGGATCGTGACGGTCGCGAACAGGAAAATGAGCGTCATGCCTGCAAGCAGGATGCTGAGCGCGATCTCGTTCGGCGTCTTCTGGCGCTTGGCGCCCTCGACCAGGGAGATCATGCGGTCCAGGAACGAGGAGCCCGGGCCAGCCGTGATCTTGACTTTGATCCAGTCGCTCAAGACGCGCGTGCCGCCGGTGACGGCCGAGCGGTCGCCGCCGGCTTCGCGGATCACAGGCGCGGATTCGCCGGTGATGGCGGATTCATCGACCGAGGCGACACCTTGCACCACTTCGCCATCGCCGGGGACGAGGTCACCAGCTTCCACCAACACCAGATCGCCGGGACTGAGCTGCAGGGCCGAGATCACCGTGTATTTGTCCGAGTCCATGCCATAGAGCTGCTTGGCCGGGGCATGGCTGCGGGTCTCGCGCAGCGCATCGGCCTGGGCCTTGCCGCGGCCTTCCGCCACCGCTTCGGCGAAATTGGCGAACAGGACTGTCAGCCACAGCCAGAACACGAGCTGGCCGGAGAACAGGGCATTCTGCTCCTGCCAGACGTCACGGAAGAACAGGATGGTGGCGACGACGGCGACCGCTTCCACCGCCAGCATGACCGGGCTGTGCCACAGGACCGTCGGGTCGAGCTTGCGGAACGCGTCGAACCCGGCCTCGATCAGGATCTTGCTGTCGAACATCGACGGCGTGCGGGACTTCTTGACCATTTTTTTCTCCAAAGATCCTCTTAGAACAGGCTGCCGGCCAGCATCGAGAAGTGCTCGACGATCGGGCCGAGAGCCAGGGCCGGCAGATAGGTGAGGCCGCCGACGATCAGCACCACGCCCACCACCAACCCTACGAACAGCATGCCGTGGGTCGGGAAGGTGCCGACGCTGGCCGGCGCGATCTTCTTGGCGGCGAGCGAACCCGCAATCGCGATCATCGGAACGATCATCAGGAACCGGCCTATGAACATCGCCATGCCGCCCGTCGTGTTGTAGAAGGGGGTGTTGCCGGTGAAGCCGCCGAACGCGCTGCCGTTATTGCCGGTGCTCGAGGTGAAGAGATAGAGCAGCTCCGAGAAGCCGTGCGGGCCGGCGTTCAGCACGCTTTTCAAGGCGTCGGGCCAGATCGGCGCCAGCGCGCTGAAGCCAAGGATCGACAAGGGCAGGACCAGGATCGCGAGCATGGTCATCTTCATCTCGCGCGCCTCGATCTTCTTGCCGACATATTCCGGCGTGCGGCCGACCATCAGGCCGGCGATGAAGACCGCCATGATCGCGAACAGCAGCATGCCATAAAGGCCGGCGCCGACGCCCCCGACGATGATCTCGCCCAGCATGATATTGACCAGCGGGACCGCGCCGCCCAGCGGCATGAAGCTGTCATGCATCGCATTGACCGCGCCGCACGAGGCATCGGTGGTGACGGTCGCGAACAAGGCCGAGTTGGCGATGCCGAAACGCACCTCCTTGCCTTCCATGTTGCCGCCGGATTGCAGTGGGCTCACGGCCTGGTCGACGCCTAAGGACGCGAAGGCCGGATTGCCCGCTGCCTCGGCCCAGTAGCAGACGCCGACGCCGATCAGGAACATCACGCCCATGGCGGCCAGAAGCGCCCAGCCCTGGCGCTGATCGCCGACCATGCGGCCGAACACGTTGGTGAGCGCGGCGCCAAGGACGAAGATCGACACCATCTGCACGAAATTGCTGAGCGCGGTGGGATTCTCGTACGGGTGCGCGGCATTGGCGTTCAGGAAGCCACCGCCATTGGTGCCCAGCATCTTGATCGCGATCTGCGATGCGATCGGGCCCTGCGCGATGGTCTGCTGGCCGCCGTCGAGGGTCGTTGCCGCAACATAGGAACCGAGGTTCTGGGGGATACCCTGCCAGATGAGGAAGATCGCGAAGACGATCGAGATCGGCAGCAGCACATAGAGGCAGCAGCGTGTCAGGTCGACCCAGAAATTGCCGATGCCCTGCGCGCTGCGCCGAGTGAAGCCGCGGATGAGCGCGACCGCCAGCGCGATGCCAGTCGCCGCCGAGACGAAGTTATGGACCGCGAGGCCGGCCATCTGGCTGAAATAGCTCATGGTCGCTTCGCCGCCGTAATTCTGCCAGTTGGTGTTGGTGGTGAAGCTGATGGCCGTGTTGAAGGCGAGGTCGGGCGCGAGATTGCCGAAACCCTGCGGGTTCAGCGGCAGATAGGCCTGCAGGCGCAAGATGGCATACAGCGAGAAAAAGCTTGCGGCATTGAACAGCAGCATGGCGAAGGCATAGGCCAACCAGTGCTGGTCCTCCTTCTCGCGCACGCCGCTAAGCGCGTAGAAGATGCGCTCCACCGGGTGCAGGATCGGCGACAGCCAAGTCCGCTCGCCGTTGAACACTTTGGTCATGTAAAGCCCGACCGGCTTCACCAGCGCCACCACGACCACCGTGAATACAGCGATCTGCAGCCATCCATTCCAGGTCATTTTTCAGCCTTTCGCCGAGAGCGCCTTGGGTCAGAGCTTTTCCGGCCAGAGCAGCGCGTAGGTCATGTAGACGAGCAGGAACAGCGCGACCGCCGCTCCGAGGATCACGTCGAGGCTCATGACAGTCTCCTCACACGTTGGCGCAGGCGCGCGCATAGACGAGCGCGCCCAGGAACAGGGCGGCGCCGAGCACGACAAAGACAAGGTCAAGCATACGAATCATCCCATGCAAGCTGCCGAGCCATGCACAAACGGATGGGACCAAACGGGCCCCACCTGCCCAGTCTCGGCTCTAGAGCATGAAAGTGGTCGCGACCCCCATAAAGCCGCGAGACGGATTGGGGGCGCTATGCATAAAGCGGGCATAAAAGTTGGCTGGCAGGCGAAGGGGATGTCTCCGAGGAAAGGCGTTACCGGCCTTGTCGATATCCCTCGGCCCGTGCGCCCCGATCGATTGACTTGCGGGTGCTTGAAGCAGACCATGCGCGCGATCTGCTTCGTTTGAATGGCACCTTCATCCGGGGGAGTGGCCATGAAGAAATGCGCTGCGCGGAACCACCGGCCTGTTCGTCGCCGGCGCCGCGCGGGGCGCACACGTTGAAAATCCAATCAGGTTCCATCCCGGCGGTTTCTTCCAGAACCGGCCTTGGCACATCGATCACGTTCTGACCCAACAATCAGCAGGACGCTTCAATGGCAAACGTGGAAAACAGATGGCTCCGGGCATCGCTCCAGGCACTGGGACGAGCGATCTGCGGCGTGGCTCTGGCCGCCGCCGCGCAGAGCGCGGTTGCGCAGTCGGCCGGAACGCTCGATCACATCAAGGAGAATGCGGAGATCCGCCTCGCCTATCGTCCGGACGCGGCGCCGTTCTCCTATCAGGAAGACGGCAAGCCGGCCGGCTATTCGGTCAATCTCTGCCTGGAGGTCGCCGCGGCACTGCAGCGGGACCTCGGCCTGCCCAGGTTGTCGGCCAGCTTCGTGCAGGTGACGGCCGAAAATCGCTTCGATGCGATCACGCAGGGTGACGCGGACCTGCTGTGCGAAGCGACGACGGCCACCTTGTCGCGGCGCGAAAAGGTCGATTTCTCGATCACCACCTTCGTCAGCGGCGCCAGCCTGGTGATCCGGCCGGACGGCCCGACCAGCGTCGACGGGCTGGGCGGACAAAAGGTCGGGGTGCTCGGCGGAACGACGACGCAGCAAGCACTCGAGGCCACGTTGAAGGAGGCCGCCATCAAAGCCGAGGTGGTCGTGGTGAAGACCCATGACGAGGGGTTCGAGATGCTGGAAAAGGGCGATATCTCGGCCTATTTCGGCGATCGGACGATCCTGGAGGACCGCCTGCGCCGGGTGCCCGCGGACAGCAAGCTGCTGCTGGCCGACAATTACCTGACGATCGAGCCCTACGCACTGGCGATGCCGATCGACCACGATTTCCGCCTCGCGGTCGACCGCGCCCTCAGCCGGCTGTTCCGCAGCGGCGGCATGATCAAGGTGTTCCGAAAGTCGTTCGACGAAAAGGCCAGGCCCTCCGACCTGATCAAGATGCTGTCGCGGGTCTCGGGCCTTCCCGATTAGGGCATGCTCTAGGCGGTGCAAAATCCGCCGCGGCGG
>OELB01001012.1_pt9 | contig 9218 bp, 6 predicted proteins | sample 1503051 | NCBI WGS metagenome assembly OELB01 (sample SAMEA104379574, study PRJEB20068) | metagenome | biome: 1000743; feature: 77; material: 1998 | place: USA | collected 2012 | depth 25 m
GGATGCCACATCACGGCGGCAGCAAGCTCGACTTCGCAAGGACCTACTACGAGCTGATCGTAAATCCTGGTGGCATCATCAAACGCGGTGATCGCGTCACGCTTGTTGTCGGCAATATGCGCTTGGCGCATGTCGTCGTTCAGTAGAGAGGGAACGATATCCTCGGATCAATCGGTTGACGCATCATTGCCGCATTGCCGCTACCCGATGCGCCCAACCGCGATGGTATGCCGGCCCGGCTTTCGTTGCGTCACGTCGCCCAGGCGGTGGGAAAGAAAGACCATCGCCAAAAGGGCGGCGCCCCAGTGCGTCACACTCTTGATCGTGGAATGGCACAACCATGACGACCTATACTGTGACCGGTCGGTAGCTTCCACCAAAGACGCCTGCGCACTCAAGCCTGGTCCGGGGGACGCCAGTCAATGATGCGAATGGACGACATTATCGACATCACGGCGGGCCAGCTGGCGGCGCTCACGCAGGCGCTTGAGCAGATGCCACAGTTCATCATGGTGACTGACCAGACGGGGACAATCGAATACGTCAATCACGCCTTCGAGACGAAGACTGGTTATTCCCGACAGGATGTAATTGGCAAACAGGCCAGCATCCTTAAGTCCGACCAGCATGATAGCAAGTTCTTCCACCGGCTGCGGTCGACGATCGAGCGTGGCAGGATATTTCGCGATGTCTTCATAAACCGTCGAAAGGACGGGAGTCTGTTCCACGAGTATCTGACGATCAGCCCGATGCTGGACGGCCAGGGGCAGATTGCACGCTTTGTCGCCATGGGTACGGATGTGGACCCGCGCAGCTACCGGAATTCGGAGCTGCTGCAGCAGATGAGGGCATTCGAGATATTTGCCGCCAACTTTCCAGGCATTGTGTACAGAGTGAATCTGCGGAAGAAGGGCAAAGCCGAGCTGTTAAGCAAACGCGCCGCCGCAATGATGGGCCAGACGCCCATCGATGCGGGTCCGGATTTCGAATTTCCGATTCATTCGCTGATGCCACCAGACGACCGCGAAAGACGTCAGGCGCAGGTCGAGGAGGCGGCCCGTCGCAATACACCGTTCGAGCTCGAATACAGGATCCAACACGCGGATGGAGGAATCCGATACTGCTTGGAGTATGGCGTGCCTGTGCGCGATCTTGATGGCAGGCCATCTGATATCTATGGAGTGATCCTCGATATCTCGGAGCGCAAGAGACTGCAGGAGAACCTGCAGGAATCCGAACAGGCCCTGGGTGAGCTCTCAGCGAAGCTTCTCACGCTGCAGGAGGACGAGAGGAGGCGGATCGCACGGGAGCTGCATGATGGAATCGGCCAAATCCTGACAAGCATCAAGATGCGCGTCGAAACAGCGAACTCCATCCTCAGGCAGCATGGCGTCGCTCCGGGAGCAGAAATTCTGCAGTCCGTTGTGCCGATGATACAGGAAGCCATGCAGGAAGTGCGAAGTATGTCGAAGGGCCTGAGACCATCGATCCTCGACGATTTGGGAATCAATATGACGATTGCTTGGTTCTGCCGGAATTTCTCGAAAACGTGTGAAACCGTACGTGTCGAGGTGGACATCGATGTCGACGAGGAGAGCGTTCCGGCGGCACTCAAGACTACGATCTATCGGGTTCTGCAGGAGGCCATGACGAACGTTGCAAAGCACGCAAATGCGAGTATCGCACAGGTTCGATTCTGGAGATGTCCGGAAGGGATCGAATTGATCATAGAGGACAATGGTTGCGGGTTCAGTCTACCCGAGACATCGCCCGGACGCGTCCGCGGCTTTGGGCTGGCCAGCATGCAGGAAAGAGTCAAGATCTCAGGGGGGGATTTTTCAATACGGTCTGCCCAGCAAATTGGGACAGTGGTGCGGGCGGCATGGCCCGTCGGAGGCACTTCGGAATCGCCGGAATGAGATCATGCTCCTTGCAATAGTTATCACTGCAGGAGAAGGCCATATTGCCCGTTCCCGTCACGCACGACGACGCCCTGGGGCGTGATCGCTTCAAGCCTTATATCAGGGGTGAGCCAGTCGCCTTCACCATAGACCGTCTTGTTGATGCGCACAAAGCGACGTGCCTTGTCCTTGCTGTAGAAATGCATCGAGACGGTCAGGCTCGAGGCCCAGGGAGCGCTCAAGGCAACAGCCTGCTTGATCGTTGAGAAGAGGTCTTCATCCGGATGCTGGCCGAGCTTCCAATAGTGCTTGTTGTCTGCCGCCATTCGCGGTGATGCCCGGGAATCGCGATTGGGTTTGGCGTCTTCGGCGATCGGCGTGCTGACTCTGGAACCGCGATAAAACACATGTCGGCCTATCCGGTATGGCGCGCCCAGATCGTGGCTCCAGGCCGGATCAACATAATCTGCGTGATACCACAGCGCTCCCCCGGTCGAGTCTTGCGAAAGCCCATAATACACTTGTCGTGCGAGGGCCTTGCTGCGACGCCAAGCCGCGCCATCGGTCGGTCGGTCGCTGAGTCCGTCACATACCCAGGAAAACTGGCAACCACCGTCCGGTAGACTGCTCCGCTGGCGCGTGACATCGCAGATCTGGCGAGGGAACCGCGTGTCGAGCGTGCGATTCACGACCACATGGGCGACAGCAAGCTTTCCGGCGTCGGGCTCCCCACGCGCCTCAAAGTAAATGGTCAGCGCCAAGCACTCGATCGCCTCCGCGTCGGTCGCGGTGGCACCTTTCGGCCCCACCACCAGCGCCGCCAGGACAAACAGGGCGACGACCAGGCCGTCGCACAGCGACCGCGCAAATCCTCCAGCGAGACTACAACGCAGCGATATGCTTGCGTGCGTGGCGCATGTGATTTCGAAGGGGCGAACTCGCGAACGCCACTGCAACGGTCGTCGCAGCAACTTTGCGGCAATAGGCCGTGATCGCGGGGTTTTACGCGGACCGTCGGTCAACATCCGATACCTGAGGCTTTCGACCAGGCGCTCGACGGCGAGCAATCCCTGATGATCTGTACGCACACGGCGCGCTCGTTGCGGTCCCCTTGGCCTCGTCCAGGCAAACGCTATTGCTCGACGAGGCCCTTCCTCATCGCGAAGGCGGTGAGGCCCGCGGTGGAATGCAGATTGAGCTTTTCCATCAGGTTTGCGCGATGCTTTTCGACCGTCTTGGCGCTGATATCGAGAAACATGCCGATCCGCTTGTTGGTGAAACCCTCGGCGATGAGCTTAAGAATCTGGCGTTCTCGATGTGTAAGGCTTTCCCAAGGCGAAACCGGACCTGCGCTCTTCGCTCCGTTCAGATACCACGTCAGGATCTTCTCCGTGGCCTCGGAACAGAAGTGGGTCTTTCCTGCGATCACGTTCTTGATCGCTAGCATCAACTCTGCTTGGCTCGCATCCTTCACGATGTAGCCATTCGCGCCGTCCTTTATGCAGGCGTGAATGTACTCTTCGTCCGTGTGGACCGTCAGCACGAGGATTTTCGAGCGCGGGCTGCGACTCTTGATTTGACCAATAGCCTCGATGCCGCTCATGCCCGGCATCGAAAGGTCCATCAGAACAAGTTCTGGTGTCGTATCGATGGCACGTTGAACGGCAGTCCGCCCGTCTTCAGCCTCTGCAACGATCTCAAAGTCTGGATGGGCGAGCAAAAGCGCTCGTAACCCTTCCCGCACGATCGTGTGATCCTCCACGATCATGACCCTGCGCTTTCCCGACATGTGCCCTCCCGAGAAGACAAGCCGGTGATGCAATACCGCGGAGTGTGATCCCTTAACGTTCTGTGAAACAAGAAGAAAACGCGCAACGTGTAAATATACTCCTGGGAGAACGCAGAGTATACAAGACATAATTCCCGCGAAAGTAGATCAAGGAAGTTTCCCAGGCATTATTTCCTCAACGGCGATAGTCCAAGCCGAGATTCGGCCGCTCGCCGTATTAAATATTTGCTGCAGGACTACTGATTGTTGTTGAACAACCGGCTTTCCGCGCCAGGCCGGGGCGGAAGTCAATGAGCGCCCGGTCCAGGCGCGCGCTCCGGTGGCAGTGGCAATCGCCCGGCGCTAAGTTGGCGCCCATGACGGCTTTACTCACGCCTCCCGCCAACTATTTCAATCGCGCCAGGCACCAGGGGCGGAACTATCTCAAGGTCCTCGCGCAACTGCATGCGCTGAGGCGCCCGCAAACCTATCTGGAGGTGGGAACGGCGACAGGCAAGACGCTGGCGATCGCGCGCTGCGCCAGCATCGCGATCGACCCCAAATTCCGCCTCGATCGCGACGTGCGAAGCGGCAAGCCGGCCTGTCACCTCTTCGAGATGACCAGCGATGCGTTCTTCGCCGCCGAGGACCCCAGCGTCCGCTTCGGCCGCCCGATCGATCTCGCTTTCGTCGACGGCATGCATCATTACGAATTCGCGTTGCGCGACTTCATGAATATCGAAGCGCATTGCCGGCCGGACTCCCTGATCGCGCTGCACGATTGCCTGCCGGTCGATTCCCACATGGCGCGGCGCGAGCCTCATGACCGTTCCGCCGCCGCCTGGTCCACTTATCCCAATGCGTGGGCCGGCGACACGTGGAGGACGCTTTGGATCCTCCAGCATTATCGCCCCGACCTGCGCATCTTCGCGTTCGACGCGACGCCCAGCGGCCTCATCGTGGTCACGCGCCTCGATCCCAAGTCTTCGGTGCTCAAGCTGCGATACGAGGAGGCCGTCAGCGCCGCCGACAAGATCGATCCGGCCCGGTTCTATGACGGCCTCGACATCATCCCGACCTCGGCGATCCGTCGGCCATCCTGGATCTCGTCGCTGATCAGGCGGCAACCCTTCGATTTCGGCCGTTATGTGGCGCGGGACAAGCGAAGCTGAAATTTTGCGGTGGCGTGGAATCCGACCATATTGCTAAGAGTGCGACCTGCGATTTCTGCCTGACGGTTGCCGGGGGGGCCGCCACCAACGTGGTTTTTTCTTCGCCGTATTTCGTCTTCCTGTTCCTGCCCGCCGCGCTCGCGATGGTGCTCCTGGCGCGGCGCTGGGCGTTCCTGCCGGCGATTTTCCTGGTCAGCCTCGCCTTCTATTACTGGTCCGCCGGGCCGCGCACGCTCATCCTGCTCGGCATCGTGATCGTCAACTATGGCGGCGCGCTCTGGCTGGCGCGCTCGCCGCGTATCGCTTTGCCGGTCCTGATCCTGGTCAATCTTGCGACCTTGTTCTGGTTCAAATACGCCGACTTCGTCGCCCAGAACCTCGATCTGTTGCTGGGCACCGAGTGGGGCGATCGGACCTCTCGCATCGCCCTGCCGGCCGGGATCTCGTTCTTCGTCTTCCAGGCCATCTCCTATCTGATGGATGTCCGCCGGGGCGAGATCCGCGCGGAGAAGAACTTCGCGCGCTATGCGGCCTATCAGAGTTTCTTCCCGCATTTGATCGCCGGCCCCATCGTCCGGTTCCGTGACGTGGTCGATGACTTCATCCGGCCGCGTCTGTCGGTGGACAATTTCGCCGCCGGTGTCACGCGGTTCGCCCATGGGCTCTTCAAGAAGGTGGTGATCGCCGACAATATCGCGCCGGTCGCCGATTCCGTGTTCAGCCTCCCGGTGGGCGAGGTGGATTTCGCCAGTGGCTGGATCGGCGCCATCGCGTACGCTTTGCAGATCTATTTCGACTTCTCCGGCTATTCCGACATGGCGATCGGGATGGCGATGATGTTCGGCATCCGCTTCACGGAGAATTTCCACCGACCCTATGCCAGCCGCTCGATCACCGAATTCTGGCGCCGCTGGCACGTGACGCTGAGCTCCTGGTTCCGCGACTACCTCTACATTCCGCTCGGCGGCAATCGCGGCGGCACCTGGGCGACCTATCGTAATTTGCTGATCGTGTTCGCCGCGACCGGCCTGTGGCACGGCGCGGCCTGGACCTTCCTGTGCTGGGGTCTCTATCACGGCGCTTTCCTGGTGGCGGAGCGGCTGCTGTTCCGCTCGCCGCTGCAGGCACTGCAATCCGGCGCGCTGCGCTATTTCTATTGCCTGCCGGTCGTCATCTTCGGCTGGGTGCTGTTCCGCGCCGACACGTTCTCACACGCGACCGGCCAGTGGGCCGCCATGCTGTGGCCGTTCGAGCGCGTTTCCTTCGAGATGTTGTCCGCAAACACCGCCATCACGCCCTATTCCGCCGCGGCACTGGCAATAGGCGCGGTGATCTTCTTCCTGCCTGGTGACCTGTCGTTCGGGCGCCGGCTCATGGAAGGCAAGTCGCGGCCGTCGCTCGATCTGGCCTACACGACCGTCGCGCTGGCGTTCGCCGGGACGCTGGTGCTGACGGGTCGCTACAGCCCCTTCCTCTATTTCCAGTTCTGAAGGCGTCCGATGCGCCTCGCCTGGATCAAGGTCGCCCTGTTCTTCCTGGTGCTGCTTGCGCCGGTGGTCAGCCTCGCCTGTTTCGGGACCGTCGGCAATTACGGTCAGCAGACTCATCCGGACTTCCCGCGCGCCGACCAGCTGCTGCGCGGCAAGAAAGGAAAGTGGGATCAGTTGGGCGAAGCAATCCTGCATCGCACTCCGGCAGAGAAGCTGGCGGTTCGCGTGCGGAGCTGGATGAGCTATCGCGTCGTGGGCTTTGTCGACACCGAAAAGATCGTCTCGGGGGAAGGCGACTGGCTGTTCTTTCGCCTCGAGTTCGGCGGCGGGCGTTGCCTCGACGAAGCGGAGATCGCCGCCTCGCTGCGGCGACTCGCTGTGCTCAGCGATATCGGCCGTGCCGCCGGTATCGATATGTTCATTGCGATGTCGCCGGACAAATCGACGATCTATCCGGAAAAGCTCAACCGGTCGATGCGCGGCTACTGGCGGTGCCGGACCGAGAGTGTCGCGGCCGTTCGGCGCCTTATGAAGCTGTGGGCGCCCATGCTGATCGACCATGCAGCGGCCTTGCTGGCGGAAAAGGCGCGCCATCCCGATCTGGCCCTGTTTTTTACCTCCGACACGCACTGGTCGCCCTATGGCGCAGCCATCGGCCTGCGCCACCTGCTGACGCAGGTCTTTCCGGGCGAAGCGATGCCGTCGCCGCGCCTGTCCGGCAAGACTGCCGCGCGCCCGACCGATCTGGGGCTGATGCTGCTCTCGTCGTCGAAAGAGGAATTCGCGACCCTCGATCCGGCGCCCGAAGCGGAGCTGAAGGCGCTGAACCGCGACCCGGCTGGCTACCGGACCATTGTCATCGGGGATTCCTTCTATGCCGCGATCAAGTCTTCGTTCAAAGAGATCTTTCCCACCGGCGACATGATCGAAGTGAGATCCGATGACACCGGCGTCGGCCCGGTGGTCGCTACCGCGGATCGCCTGATCCTCAGCCGGGTCGAACGCTCACTGATACGATCCGACGCCTTCGGTTTGGAAGAATGGGACAACGACATACCGCTGGCGGTTCTCACGCGGAATGTTGGGCGCGCGAAGAACTGCACAGGATTCGCCGGCGCAAGCCCTGCCGGGAATGAACTTGGCGATGACGGCATGCTTATCGCGATTCCCGCCGGCTCTGCCGCGCGGTTGCCGTGCCTTCGCCTAACGCTGGCAAATCCCGGCACCCTGTCGATCGATCTGCCCGATCCCGTTTCCGGCGCCTTCGAGCCCGGTCGCCGGCTCAAGGTCCGGGCCGCTCCCGAGAATCCGATCGTGAGTCTGGTTCTTCCGGGCTACGCGTCCGGCGCGCGCATCCGCATCCAGGAGGAGGACGAAGAATCGCCGATCGCGGTTCGCGCGATCGAGCTGGGCGCCATCGACCGCCCGCCCCACCTGACCGAACTCCAGCCCTAGTCCGCTGCAACCGAGATGCGCTACGCCTATCTCAAGATCGGTCTGTTCCTTCTGCTTCTCGCCGCACCGGTTGGGAGCCTGCTGCTATTCGGCGCTGTCGAGAGCTTTGGCCGCGACCAGCCCGACTACCCCAAGTTCGAGGAGTTGCTGCGCGGCAAGGGCCGCGCTCAGTTCGGCGACGCATTGTTCGAGCGGTCGGCAGCAATGAAGCTCGCGGTCAAGCTGCAGAACTTCGTCACCTTCCGGATCATCGGATTTGTCGACACCAGGCTCGTCCTTTCGGGAAAAGGCGAATGGCTGTTCTACCGGCCGGACTTCCTGGACGGCGCCTGCATGGACCTGGATAAGGCGGCCGTTCAGTTCCGGCAGCTTGCGCTGCTGATGGATCTGGCGCGCGCATCCGGCCTCGACATGCGCCTCTCGCTGTCTCCGAACAAATCCACCGTCTACCCCGACGAATTGAGTCCGCTCGCGCGCGGCATCTGGCGATGCTACGCCCAGAGCGTCTCGGGATTCCGGCGCCTTCTCGATCGTGAGCTACCCGGCACGATCGACCATGCGGAGCCGCTGCTGGCGGAGCGTGCGCGCAATCCCGGCACGCTGCTCTTTTACAGCCGCGATACCCATTGGACTCCCTATGGCGGCGCCATCGCGCTGCGCCAGCTCCTGCAAGCCATCTATCCCGGCCTCGACGTTCCGCCGCCGCAATCGTCGGGCCGCACGATCACGAAGCCGATGGATCTGACCAGCCCCTTGCTCTGGCCCGTCGAGGATCAGGCTGATGACGTGGCTCCGCTGCCCCAGGAGGTGCGCGACGAGTTGAATCGCAGGTCTGCCCACATCCGCACCTTCATCACGCACGATTCGTTCTACGACCAGATCGCATCGCAGGTTCGCGAGGCATTTCCGAATGCCACCATCATTCGCGGCGGGCGAGATCGCGACTGGGTCAATGCGGAGATCGCGGCCGCCGATCGGCTGATCGTCAACTTGGTGGAACGTGACTTGGTGAGGGCGATCCGGGAGAGCAGGCTAAGCTGGGATGCGACGATACCGTGGGCGATCATCGCGCGGAATCGCCGGGCGGCGGAGGGATGCACGTCATTCCAGGAGGTCGGCGCCTCCGCAGATCCTGCCGGTCAAGCCGGCCCTGAGCCCGGCCGGGAGTTCGCCGTCCGCCGTGTCGCGAAGCCGCTTCTGCCCTGCCTGCGGATTTCGCTGGCGGCGGACGCGGCGGGTGCGCTCGAAGTGGCCCTGCCCAACCCGGCCAGCGGGGCGTTCGAGCCGGGCCGGGCCATCAAGCTCGTTTTGCCGGCGGGCAGCCAGGTCATCGCGCTGGTCCTCCCGGACTCCGCCGCCGGCTCAGAGATTCGCGTGATCCCGCTCGATGGGGCGGCCGCGATCACGGCGATTGCGGTTGGCGAGATCGAAC
>OELB01000048.1_pt1 | contig 9091 bp, 8 predicted proteins | sample 1503051 | NCBI WGS metagenome assembly OELB01 (sample SAMEA104379574, study PRJEB20068) | metagenome | biome: 1000743; feature: 77; material: 1998 | place: USA | collected 2012 | depth 25 m
CCAGAACTGTTGCCGCCGTTACCTGCGTCGGCGCTGTCGACGTTGTCGTCGGAGCCGGTCACGCTGGAGGCGCCGCCGGCCGGCGTCGGCGCGAGCATCGGCCCGCCAAGGCTGCGGCGCGAGACGATCGCGGTATTGCCGACGGTCACGTCGACGCTCTCGCCGCTCGCTGTCGCCGACACGGCGACGGTGCCCTCGGTCACGGAGACGGCCGATGCCTCGTTCGACGTGCTCACGTCGAACTTCGTGCCTTTGACGGTCGCCACCAGAAAGGGCGCGCCGATTGAAAAGGTCTGGCCCGGCGCGCGCTTGCCGACTTCGACGTGGATCGTGCCGGTGACGACGTCGACATTGGCGTCCGCGGTTGTCGGATCATCGTCGCCGATGGTGACGGTCGTGTTGGCGCTGATCTCCACCAGGTCGCGGCCATTGACCAGGACCATATGCTGGCCGCCGGCAGTGGAGATCCGTTGCCCGGTCGCGAGCGCGGTGCCGACCTGGGGCACCTGCATCGCCGATGCTTGAATGACGTCGCCATCCTCGTCCGACGAGATCGATTTGACGATCCAGGTCAGGATGCCGTCTTCGGCCTGCGCGCCGCTATGGGGCGCACCGGCCGCCGCCATCGCCGCGGCCAGTAATATTGGGCCGAGCCAACGCCGCAGAAATCCATGATCGGCTGCGCGATACGCAGGAGTCCGTGAGATCGGCATGGATGGTCTCGCTGTTGAGTTTCGCCAGCAAATCCAAAGGGAAGAGCTGTTTGCACAGCATCTCCCGACCGCTCCACCGTGGCGCCAATTTCTTAATCGAATCTAACTTTTCGTGGTTAACTTCAGGGGCATTCGGCCCATGCGACACAGGCCGATGTATGAGATTGCTCTATCGAAAATTTCGCTTCAAAAGCGATGCAGCAAATCAATCGAATTTTAGGAAAGTGCCATCTGCATCTGTTGTCGCCGCAGCGCGCGACCGGGCCGTGCACCCGTCGCCTTGCCGTCGTGCCACACGGTTTTTCCATTGACCCATACGGCAACGATACCGGCTGAAACCTGCTTCGGATCCTCGAACGTCGCACGGTCCTTGACCGTCTTCGGGTCGAACAGCACCAGGTCGGCGGCGTAGTTCTGCTTCAGGCGGCCGCGTCCGGTGAGTCCGAAGCGTTCCGCCGGCAGCGACGTCATGCGGCGGACTGCTTCCTCCATCGAGAACAGGCCCAGCTCGCGCGCATAATGCCCCAGCACTCGCGGAAAGCTGCCCCATAGGCGCGGATGCGGATGCGCATCGTGCGGCAGCCCATCCGATCCGATCATGGTGTGCGGATAGCTGAGGATGCGCCGCACGTCCGCCTCATCCATCGCGAAATAGACCGCGCCCGCCGGCTGCAGCTTTTTCGCCGCCTCCGCCTGCGAGCAGCCCCATTCGGCCGCGATGACGTCGAGCATGCGTCCGGTCGCCTCCGGATGCGGAATCGACCACGTCACCATCACCTTCGGCGCCTCGCCGACCTCCTGCGATTTCAGCACGGTGGACGAGGCCGAATAGGGATAGGCATCCAAAGCCAGCGCCTGGCGCAGCCGTTGCGCATCGAACTTCGCCAGCGTCTCTGCCGAGCGGCCGAAATTCGCCTTGCCATGCACCTTGAAGTGCGAGATCACGACCGGCACATCCGCTGATCGCCCGATCGCGAAGGCTTCGTCCATCGCTTCGATCACGTTGTCGCCTTCGCTGCGCATGTGGGTGGTGTGGATCGCCCCCGCGGGCTTCAACAGTTCCGCCAGCGCCTGCACTTCTTCGGTCGGCGCTGCTTCCGCCGGCTGGTAATCGAGGCCGGTGGAAAGGCCGATGGCGCCGGCATCCAGCGCCTCCTGCAGTCTTGCGCGCATGCCTGAGATTTCATCCGGCGTCGCCGACCGGTCCAGTCGCTCCATCACGCCGACCCGCAAGGTGGAATGGCCGACCAGGCAGGCGGCATTGACGGCGGGCGGCTGCCGCTCCAGCGCCGCCATATAGTCCGCGAAGGTGGGATATTTGTAGTCCGCCTGGGCTCCGATCAGATCCAGGGGCGGGGGCGGCGCCGCGCGCAGGGTCAGGGGCGCCAGCGACACCCCGCAATTGCCGACCACCACGCTGGTCACGCCCTGGCTGGTCTTGTTCGCCATGTCGCCGATCAGCAGCGCGCGGTCGTCATGGGTGTGAACGTCGATGAAGCCCGGCGCCAGCGCCAGGCCCTGGGCGTCGATGTTCTCCTGCGCGTGCCAATTCCTGAGATCACCGATCACCGCGATCTTGTCGTCGGTCACCGCGAGGTCGCCGACGATCGGCGGCGTGCCCGCGCCGTCGAACAGCAAGGCGCGCTGGATCAGAAGGTCGCAGCTATTCGGGTCGGCCACGTCGCTCTCACTTGTTCGGCATCAGGATGACGAAGATCTTCTTCACGTCGCTCTTGCTGCGCCAGCCGAGCGGCACGCTCCTGGGCACGAAAATGGTCTCGCCGGCTTGGAATGCCTGGCCGCTGGTCCCGCCGTCGTGCAGGTCGACCTGGCCTTCCAGGAAATGCATCACCTCATAGCGCCCGAACGGCGTCGCTTTGCGGTCATAGGGCGTTGCGGCCCACAGGCCGACCGTGAGCTGGCCGCTGGCATCTGTATAGACAACCTTCTCCGCACAGCGCGGCTCAGGCCCGTTCAGCAGCGCCGGGTCCGGCCCGTCGCACGGCGACAAAGCGGCCTTGAGGTCCAGCTTGATGACGTGGTCCGCCGCGGGCTTGGCCGGAACCGGCGCAGCCGGGTTCTCGTAGATCACGAAGATCTTGCGGACATAGCCGTCCTGCTTCCAGGCGCAATCGAGCCCGCGCGGGATGAGAAAACTTTCGCCGGCCTGGACGCGCGTCACGCGGCCATTGGCCTCCGTCACGGTGACCGAGCCCTCCAGCAGCATCATGAACTCGTCGACGGAGTAGGGGCCCCTCTTCGCTTCGAAGGCGGTGCAATCCCACACGCCCGCACTGAGGCCGATATCCGGCGCGTTGAAATAATAGCGCCCGCGCTGCTTCGGCGACCCCGATACCAGGCCCGCGGCCGGAATATCTCCCCAATCCTCCAGCCCATCGCCGCTCGCATGGAGAAACATCCGCATCAACCGCGCCGACATCATGGATCGCTCTCCGCCGTGACAGGAATGGTCACCCTAGCAAGGGCGTGCAGAGCGGACAATCGCCCCGAGGCGGCCTGTCCTTCAGGTTCCCATGCGATAGATCGCGACCAGGAACTGGTCGATATTCGTGCCATCCGCCGCGAGCGGCAGGATCAGGCGCTCGAGCTGTGAAGAAATCGCTGCTTCGGAGCAGCTATAAAACGCGCTGTAGACCGGCTCGCGCAGTTCAGCGCAGCGGCGGTACGGTTCCAGGATCGCATCGCGCTGATCGCTGGGAACGACCTCATCGAGGAACAGTCCGGTGTTATCGCGTCCCTCGTAATAGACGATGCGCGTTCCGACCAGGCGCACACGATACCGGTTCGTATCGTCTTCGCGCACCAGTTCGACGATCTGGATGTGGCCCATCCAGGGCGCGAGGCTTTCGGGCGGAAAGTCCGCGCGCGCCGGCAGCCGGCCGTTGCGGCACAGCTCTTGCCAACGGCCCCGAATGGCCTCGAACTCCTGTCGGAGCGGCTGAGACACGCGCATTCCCCGATTTCAGATTCGTCCGCCGGCGGCCCCTTGGTCCCATCCTTCGACTCGGCCGCGGATCGATTCGCGCGCAAAGCTAGCGCCCTTCGCGCTGCCGCGCACTGTGAAAAGACAGTGTGAAGAGAGCGATGAAAAGATTGGGTGGCCCCAAAAAAGGACCGGCGCGGTCTCCCGGGACAGTTGGGGAGAAGACCGCGCCGGACTTCGGCGGCCATACTCAGCAGGGATGGCTGAGGGGATGAGGGCCGCCTGTTGATCTCGAGCTTGTCGGGGGGCGCGCTCGAGATCCCTAGGGAACTGTTAAGCCAACTCCTCCTATGACTGGCCGATCTGCACCGCGACGAAGTGATCGTTGCCATCGCGTGCGATCAGCATCACCGCAACCGAGCGCTTGTCGGCCCGTGCTTCGTGCAACGCCTTGGCGACATCGCCTGGGTTCGCGACCTTGTGGTCGTTGACGCGCTCGATCACATCGCCCGGGCGCACGCCCTGGTCGGCCAGCACGCTGTCCTGGTCCAGGTCGGCGATCACCACGCCCTGGGCATTGTCGGCCAGGCCGAACTGCTGGCGGGTCGCATCGGTCACCGGCGCCAGGGTCGCGCCGAGCTGCTGCATCGTGTCGGAGGCGGTGGCTTCGCTGCTCGAGCCCTTGCTGTCGCTTTCGGCGCTCGCGACGTCGTCCTTCATCCGGGCGACCTTCACGTTGACCGTCTGCTCGGACCCACCGCGCCAGATCTTCACCGGCACGCTGGTACCGCTCGAGGTTTCCGCCACCGCGCGAGACAGATCCTTCGGCGAGGCGATGACGTGATCACCGAAGCCCAGCACCACGTCGCCGACCTTGATGCCAGCTTCAGCCGCCGGGCTGCCATCCTGCACCGAGGCGACTAGCGCGCCTTTGTCAGAGCTCAGGCCCATGCCCTGCGTCAGGTCGGGCGTCAGTTCCTGGATCGACACGCCGAGCCAGCCACGATCGATGTGGCCCTGCGCCTTGAGTTCCGCGACGATCGGCTTGGCGAGGTTGGACGGGATCGCGAAGCCGATGCCGACCGAACCGCCGCTCGGAGAGACGATCGCCGTATTGATGCCGATCACGGTGCCGTCGGTGGAAAAGGTCGGGCCGCCGGAATTGCCCTGGTTGATCGCGGCGTCGATCTGCAGGAAGTCGTCATACGGCCCTTCGTGGATGTCGCGGCCGCGGGCCGAGACGATGCCGGCCGTGACCGACCCACCGAGGCCGAACGGATTGCCGACCGCCATCACCCAATCGCCGATCCGCATCTTGTCGGAATCGCCGAACGAGACATAGGGCAGGGGCTTCTTGGCTTCGACTTTCAGCAGCGCCAGATCGGTCTTGGAATCGACGCCGATCACCTTGGCCGGATATTCGGTGCCATCGGTCAGCGTGACCTGGACATCCTTGGCGTCGTCGACCACGTGATTATTGGTGACGACGTAGCCACTGGCATCGATGATGAAGCCGGAGCCGAGAGAGGTGACCTTGCGCGGATGCTTCTGCTGCTCGCGCTGCTGTTCCTGGAACTGCTTGAAGAGCTGCTCGAACGGTGAGCCTTGGGGGAAATCGGGGATCTCGCCCGGACCCTGCGCGTCCTGCTGGGCCGTCACATGGGTCGAGGAGACGTTAACAACGGCCGGCGAGACCTTGGCGGCCAGGTCGGCGAAGCTCTCCGGCGGCGCGCCGGCATAGCTTGGCGCGGCGACCGCCAAGCCCAATATGGTTGCAGCGGCGACCCCGCCGACTGCTCGGGCACGACCGGACCCGATATAGGATGACAAGGAATTCATCTCGCGACCTCCAATTGTTCGCTGCTGTGATGCAGCTTGACTTGGGTTGAAATTGGGCGCCGCGGGTAACACGCCGGTGTCGTGGAAAGCCCGTTTTGGTAACGGATTGCGACAGGATGAGGCGCTGTTACAATCCGTTACGATGCGGCCATGGCCGCTGTTACGGTCGTCAGGTCAGGTACGGGTCATGAAGCGAGGCAAGACAATGTTCCGGGCAGCCTGAATGGACCGTTCCGCTCATATCCTGGTGGTCGACGACGACAAGGAAATCCGCTCCCTGCTGTCCAAGTTCCTCGCCAAGAACGGCCTTCGGGTCAGCGTCGCCGCCGATGGGCGCGAGATGCGCCGGGTGCTGGAAGAGGCCAAGATCGACCTGATCGTGCTCGACCTCATGCTCCCGGGAGATTCGGGGCTGACCCTGTGCGGGCAGTTGCGCGCCACCACCACCATTCCGATCCTGATGCTGACCGCCGTCGCCGAGGACACCGATCGCATCATCGGGCTGGAGATGGGCGCCGACGATTACCTGCCCAAGCCCTTCAACCCGCGCGAGCTGCTGGCGCGCATCCGCGCCATCCTGCGCCGGGCCGAGGAGCGCGTGCCCACGGCGACAACGGTCGAAGCCGATGCCGAGATCGCGTTCGCCTTCGACGGCTGGACGATCCAGCCCGGTCGGCGCCAGGTGCTGGACCCGAGCAGCCGGCCGGTCGAGCTGACCGGCGGCGAGTTCGACCTCTTGCTGACGCTGGTGGAGCGGCCGCAGCGTGTCTTGAGCCGCGATCGCCTGCTCGATCTCACCAAGGGCCGCGCCGCCTCCTTGTTCGATCGCTCGATCGACGTGCAGATCGGCCGACTGCGCCGCAAGCTTGAAACTGCCGCGCCGGGCAGCGGCGCGCTGATCGCGACCGTGCGCGGTGGCGGCTACATGTTTACCGCTGCGATCGCCCGATCCGACGGCACCAAGGCTGCACTCGCCAAGCCGGCCGCGAAAGGCTGACGTGCATGCTGCGTCGCCTGGTGCCGCATTCCATGCTGAGCTGGTTTGCGCTGGTGCTGGTCGCTGGCATCTCGCTGTCGCTGATCTCGGTATCGGCCTTCCACACCTTCAATCGCGACGAAGCCGTGGCGGTGCTCGAGGATCTGCGCGCCGCCGAGCGCATCGCCGCCGCCGCACGCTTCCTCGATCATTCCGCGCCACCGCTGCGCCCGGTGATCGCCGAATCCATCAGCGGCTCCTCCTTGTTCATCGCGGCAACGCCGGCGAGCATGGTCGATGACCCGGAGCCGCCGGATGGCCGCACCGGACGCCTGCGCGACGTGATCGCCGCCCGGCTGCTCGACATGCGATGGCGCGACCTGCGCGTGGATTACGGCATCGGACCGGAGGACAGGTCCGATCCCATGTGGTCGTGGATCCCCAGTGTCTGGACCGACGAGCGCAAGAAGACCGATCAGGTCCTGTCGTTGCAGGATCAGGGCCAGACCTTCACTGTCGCGCTGCAATTGATGGACGGGACCTGGCTCAATTTCAGCTTCGCCTCGGTCAAGGGCCTGCCATTTTCGTCCTGGTCGCAGCTTTTGGCCCTGGCCGCCGGTCTCATCGCGGTGGTGGTGCTGGGCGTCGGGGCAGGGCGCCTCATCACCCGGCCGATCGAGAGCCTTGCGACCGCGGCGGAGGAGCTGGGCCGTGGCGCCCGCCCGGGCGATGTGCCGGAGACCGGCCTCAACGAAGTGCGTCGCGCCGCCCGCGCCTTCAACCGCATGCAGCGTCGCATCCGCAGCATGATCGAGGATCGCACCCAGATGATCGCCGCGATCTCGCACGATCTGCGCACGCCGATCACGCGCCTGCGCCTGCGCGCCGAGTTCGTCGAGGATCCGGAGGAGCAGCAGAAGATGCTGGCCGACCTCGACCAGATGGAGGCGATCATCCGCTCCACTCTCATCTTCGCGCGCGAGGACAGCGATGCCGAGCCGATCGCGCCGCTCGACCTGCGCGCTTTGTTGGAGGAGATTGCAGAAGATCATCCGCCCGCGCGCCTGACGGCGGGAGAGGGTGGGTGCTGCCTGATGAGCGCGCGGCCGGTGGCGTTGCGGCGCTGCTTCAACAATCTGGTGGAGAACGCGGTCCGCTACGGCAACAGCGCGGAGATCGCGATCCGCGATCTGCCCGACGCCATTGAGGTCACGATCGACGATACAGGCCCGGGGATTCCGGAAAAGCGGCTCAAGGACGTCTTCCGCCCCTTCGTCCGGCTGGAGGAATCGCGCAACCGCGATTCCGGCGGCGCCGGCCTCGGCCTTGCCATCGCGCGCAGCGTCGTGCTGGCCCATGGCGGCAGCATCGTGCTCTCCAATCGCGAGGAAGGCGGTCTCAGGGCCGCGGTCAGATTGCCCCAGGCGGGCCAAGTGGGGTAGTATTGTCGTCTGGATTTCAACGGACGGATCGGGGTCTCAACTAATGCGTGTTTCGACTTTCATGGGACGTTGGCTACTTCTTGCCGGCCTGGTTGCTGCGCTGCCTATGGTCTCCGCCTGCAATACGCTGAAAGGCGCTGGAAAGGACATCCAGAAGATCGGCGAGGGCGTGCAGACTGGCGTGGAGACGGTCGAAGAGGAAGTGACCAACTAGCTTCGACGTACCACAGCGCTTGCCAGGCCGATGGTCGCGGCCTTCAGGGGATGGCTTCGTCCTTGATTAGGGCCCGCCTCGAATTCAGGAAGCTAGCCTGGATCCCATGGCGCCGCGCATAGGCACAGACCCACGCAACCACACAGACGGCGGCCAGCACGAGCATCGGCAACTGCAGCCCGTGGCGTTCGGCGATGCTGCCGACCAGGTAAGTGCCGATTCCCCCGGCGATGCGCGAGAACAGGAATTCCGTGCCCATCACCCGGCCGCGCTGCTCGTCGGGCACGGAAATCTGCAGCAGCGCGATGGTGCCGGTGCTGCGGATCTGCCCGGCGATGCCCCATAGCAGGGCCGCAGCGGCGGCAAGCCACAGATTGCCCGCCAGCACCAGCCCGCCGATCGCGCAGGCATAGATGGCGAAGGCGCGCAGCACGATGATGGGCGCGGCGCGCGCCGATCCGCCATGCGCCAGCCAGAGCGCGGCAAGGGTCGCGCCGCCGCCATAGACCGCGAGGATGGTGCTCATGCCCTCGACGCCGAGCCCCAGATCCTTGGCGGAGAAGGCCGGCAGCATGTGATAGAGCGAGACCGACAGCACGTCGCCCAGCAGCATCAGGATGAGCAGGGCGCTGATGCCCTGGTGCCCGAAGATGTAGCGCGCGCCGTCGGTCAGGTCGCCCAGCACGGAGCGTCCGCTCGCCGCCGCTTGCTTGAAATCCGCCGGCGTGCGCAGGAAAGCGGCCGAGATGAGGAAGACCACGTAGCCGGCCGCGTTGATCGCGAACGCGAAGGCACTTCCATAATGCAGGATCAGCCAGCCCGCGAATGCCGGGCCGATCAGGATTGCCGCCTGGGTATAGGCGCTGTTCACGGCGATCGCGGAGGCCAGCCGCTCGCGTGCCACGAAACGCGGCAGCAGGCCGTAGGCGGCCGGCACGCTGAAGGAATGAATGGCGCCGTGGA
>OELB01000166.1_pt3 | contig 9071 bp, 5 predicted proteins | sample 1503051 | NCBI WGS metagenome assembly OELB01 (sample SAMEA104379574, study PRJEB20068) | metagenome | biome: 1000743; feature: 77; material: 1998 | place: USA | collected 2012 | depth 25 m
ACGTCGTGATAGCCGTCGGGCAGCGGCGCGTTCTTTTTGCCGAGGATGTCCAGATATTCATCCACCATCTGGAACAGCTCGAAGCGGTTCAGGAACGGCGCCGCGCTGTCATGCACGCGCTTCAGCGCCACGGCCGAGCGCTTGACCGAGCCCAGATCCTTGAACCTGTCGGCGTTCATGGTGACGCCGCCATCGATATAGCGGCACAGCATCACGCCGCTGGCCTCATCGAAATGCACGACCTCGGCATTGACACCGACCTTGGCCGCGGCCTTGGCGGCGTGGGCCTCGTTCCTGCGGCTGATATATTCGCCGGTGCCGGCGCCGGGAATGCGCAGCACATGTCGGCCGACCGGCGAGTCGATGCGGAAGTTCCGGTTGGTCAGGCCGCCCAGCCGCTCCAGCTTGATGGCTTCGGCCGGCACGGTCTTGAAGACATCAATGCCGCGCATTGCCGCCAGCACGTCGTCGCGATCGATGTTCGTGCTCATGCCCCTTCCCTCACGCTTTCAGCCGCAGGTTTTCGGGATCGTAGGCGGCTTTGGTTGCGATCCTGGCGCGGCTGACCTTGCCGAAGGATTCGATCTCCACTTTACCACGCTCAACCAGCTCCACCGGCAGATAGCCGTAGCCGATCGCCTTGCCCACGGAATAGCCGAAATTGCCGCCGGTGGTGACGCCGACGACCTTGCCATCGACCATGACCGCTTCGCTGCCATAGAGCGGCAGATAGTCGTCGAGCAGGAAGGTGACCAGGCGCTGCTTCACGCCGGCATCGCGCTGCTTGAGCAGGGCGGCGCGGCCGATGAAATCGCCCTTGCTGAAGTTCACCCGGAAGCCGAGCCCTGCTTCCAGCGGCGTGTAATCCGGCGTGATGTCGCTGGACCAGTAGAGATAGTTCTTTTCCATGCGCAGGGAATCGATGGCGCGATAGCCGACATCGGCGATGCCGTGCGGCTCTCCCGCTGCGCGCAGCAGTTCGTAAACATGGCCCGCATATTCGGTCGGCACGTGTAGCTCCCAGCCCAGCTCGCCGACATAGCCAATGCGGATGGCGCGCACCGGCGCCGCGCCGACCGTGATCTCGCGCATGGTCGCGAACGGAAACGCCGCGTTCGATACGTCCTCCTCCGCCACCTTCGCCAGCACGTCGCGCGCCTTTGGGCCGCACAGATTGACGACCGCCCGGGCCGACGTGACATCGACGAGCTGCACCGATCCATCCTTGCGCAACTGGCTCTCGATCCAATGCGCATCGTGCTTGCCGAAGGCAGCGCCGGTGACGAAATAATAGCGATCCTTGGCGACCCGCGTGAAGGTGAGATCGCATTCGATCCCGCCGCGGTCGTTGCAGAGCTGGGTATAGATCACGCTGCCGACCGGCCGGTCCATGTTGGAGACGGCGATGCGCTGCAGGAACGGCACCACGCCCGGCCCGATCAGCTCGAACTTGGAGAACGAAGTCTGGTCGATCAGCGCCACGCGCTCGCGTACCGCTTTGTGCTCGTCGCCAACCTGGGCAAACCAGTTGGTTTTGGCGCGGTCGAAATCCGGCTTGTCCTTGGGCTCCGCACCTTTCGGCGCGAACCAGTTCGGCCGCTCCCAGCCGCCGCGCGAGCCGAACACGGCGCCGCGCGCTTTCAGCATCTCATAGAGCGGCGAGCGGCGGATGCCGCGCTGGGTCTCATGCTCCTTGGCGGGGAAAGCGAACTTGTAGTGGCCGCCATAGAGCTCCACCGCGCGGGCATACATGAAGTGCTTGGTCGCGTGGTGGAAGCCGAAGCGGCGGATATCCAGCGGCCAGAGATTGAGGCTGGGCCGCCCATCCAGAATCCATTCCGCCATCATCCGTCCCGCGCCGCCGCCGGCCGCGATGCCATAGAGGAAGCCGGCGCAGACGAAGTAATTGTCGAGCTCCGGCGCCTTGCCCATGACGAAATCGCCGTCGGCCGAATAGGGAATCGGCCCGTTCAGCAATTGCCGGACGCCGACCTGGTTGATGATGGGCGTGCGCTTGGCGGCCAGCTTGGCCAATTGCTCGAAGCGATCGAAATTGCCGGGCAGCAGTTCCTGCGCGAACTCGCGCGGGATGCCGTTGGGCGAGAAGGGCAGCGTATCGGGCTCATAGCCGCCGACCACCAGCCCGCGCACCTCCGGCTTGTAATAGACCAGGTGATCGGGGTCGCGCATGGTCGGCATGCGCTTCGGCGCATCCGGGATCGGATCGGTGATCAGATACTGATGCTCGACCGCGAAAGACGGCACGCGCACGCCGGCGAGCTTGCCAACTTCGTGGCCCCACATGCCGCAGGCATTGACCAGCAGCTCGCAGGTCCAGGCGCCCTTGTCGGTCTCGATGCGCGTCACGCGATCGTTCTCGACCTTGAAGCCGGTCGCGCGCTCGCCGATCACGATCTTCGCGCCTTTGTCCTTGGCGCCTTTGGCCAGCGCCTGCGCAACGCTGGCAGGATCGATATAGCCGTCGCTCGGGATGTAGATCGCGGAGCGCACGTCCTCCGTGCTCATCAGCGGGAACAGCTCCTGCGATTGCTGGGCCGAGAGCCACTGCATCTCCAGATCGAAGCTCTTCGCCATGGTCATCAGGCGGCGGTTCTCCATCTCGCGCTGATCGGAGCAGGCGAGGCGCAGCGAACCGTATTTCTTCCAGTCGATTGCCTGGCCGGTCTCCGCTTCCAGCCGGTCATAGAGCTCGACCGAGAATTTCAGCATGCGCGTGGTGTTGCGCGAGGAGCGGAGCTGGCCGACCAGGCCCGCCGCGTGCCAGGTCGCGCCGTGGGTCAGCCCGCTTTTTTCCAGGATCACCACGTCGCGCTTGCCCGCGCGCGTCAGGTGATAGGCGATCGAGCAGCCGAGGATGCCGCCGCCGAGGATCAGGATTTCGGCATGGCGGGTAGAGGATGCGGGTTCGGGCACGTCAGATGGCTCCCTGGGGCGCTTTTGGCAGCACGAAACCACACGACTGACTAAAATTCCAGCATCAAAACCAACAGATCAGCCAGCTCAACCACAAGATATTAACATTTCACTTGCGGCCGCCTTGATTTCCATGTTGGATTTCGGATCGAGCGATCAATCAGCAAAGGGCGAAGCTCGGCCCAACGACAGTGGAGGCATTGATGCGGAAAATGTTTCTGGGCGGCGGCAAGCTGACAAGCTTGGCGGCGCTGGCCCTGATTGCGACGGCGGCGCCCGCCATCGCGGAAGTTCCGGAAAGCACCGACCCGATCAAGATCGCGAACATGGATTGGACCAGCGCGGTCCTGAACTCAAAGATCATGGAAGTCATTCTCAAGCAGTATGGCTACAACGTCGAACTCGTGAACGCCGACTACCTGGCTAGCGTCAGCGCGGGCATTCCGACCGGCGATTTGACGCTGGGATTGGAATACTGGGACACCACGGCGGGCGAGGCGATGGCAGAAGCCGACAAGACCGGGAAGGTCGAACGTCTCGGTGCGCTTGGCCCGAAAGCCAAAGAGGAATGGTGGTATCCCCTCTACATGAAAGAGAAATGCCCCGGCCTGCCGGATTGGAAGGCGCTGAACGATTGCGCCGAAGCCTTCTCCACGCCGGAGACCGCGCCCAAAGGGCGTTATCTCGGCGGACCCGTCACCTGGGGCGGCTTCGATGACGAACGCGTAGAGGCGCTCGGCCTCAACTACGAAGTCGTGCATGCCGGCACCGACGCCAACATGTTCGCCGAACTGGAATCCGCCTATCAGCGCAAGGCCCCGATCCTGCTCTGGATCTATTCGCCGCATTGGGCGGTCGCCAAATACCAAGGCGAGTGGGTCCAGTTCCCGGAATACGCGCCCGAATGCTACACCGACCCGGCCTGGGGCATAAACAAGGACCTGGCGTATGATTGCGGCAAGCCACATGGTGAAATCTGGAAATATGCGTGGGCCGGCATGAAGGACAAATGGCCGACCGCCTATCGCATCGCCAAGAACTACCAGTTCGACGCCGCGGAGATGAACGCGCTCATCGCCCAGGTCGATCTGGACGGCAAGAGCCTGGACGAGGTTGCGACCGCCTGGGTCGGCGCCAACCAGGACAAGATCAAAGGCTGGGCGGGCCAATAGCGCCCCGCCCGATTGCGGCATATGAACGGGCCGGCAAGTGTTGCGCTTGCCGGCCCGTTTCGTCGGAGACAGACTGGCGCACGGCGGAGCGCAATGGGGACCTCGGAAATGGCGGCGGGACAGGAGCGATCGAGCGCGGGTACCCGGCATCCGGTGAAGCTCTCGTGCCGCCATGTCTGGAAACTGTTCGGCCCCGCAGCGGAGACCTTCCTCGCCGACCGCAGCAAGGCGCCGGACGCCGAGGCACTGGCCGCCGCCGGCCTGGTCGGCGCCGTGCGCAATGTCAGCCTGGACGTCGCGGAAGGCGAGATCTTCATCGTCATGGGCCTCAGCGGCTCCGGCAAGTCCACCTTGCTGCGCTGCCTGTCGCGCCTGATCGAACCCACCGCCGGCGAAGTGGTGTTCGAGGGGCGCGACCTGCTGAAGGCCGGCGAGCGCGAGATGATCGAGATCCGCCGGCACAAGATGGGCATGGTGTTCCAGAACTTCGCCCTGCTGCCGCATCTGAGCGTGCTGGACAATGTCGCCTTCCCGCTCGCAATCCAGGGCGTATCCAAATCCAAGCGCATCGCCCGCGCGCACGAGGTGATCGAGCTGGTCGGCCTCAAGGGTCGCGAGCTCGCCTATCCGCGCGAACTGTCCGGCGGGCAGCAGCAACGCGTCGGCATCGCGCGGTCCCTGGCGGTCGGGCCGGAGCTGTGGTTCCTGGACGAGCCCTTCTCTGCCCTTGACCCCCTGATCCGGCGCGAGATGCAGGCGGAATTGCAGCGCCTGCAGGCGGTCCTCAAGAAGACCATCATCTTCATCACCCACGATTTCGACGAGGCCATCCGCCTCGCCGACCGCATCGCCATCATGAAGGACGGGGCGGTCATCCAGGTGGGAACGCCCGAAGAGCTGATCCTCCATCCTGCGACCGACTATGTCGCCGAGTTCACCCGCGACGTGCAGCGCAGCAAGGTCATGTCGGTGAAAAGCCTGATGCAGCCGCTGAACAGCGCGCACACCCTCATCGGCACGGTGCGCGACACCGACAAGATCGGCGCGGTCGCCGGCCGCATCATCGAAACGGGCAAGCCATTTGCGGTGGTCGATGCCGAGGGTCGCCTGCTCGGCGAGATCGCGCCGCAGCCGATCCTGGACATGCTGCTCGGCCGCGGCGACGGAACAGCGCCATGACCGATATCGCGCTCGGCACCGCGCCGCGGCACACCGGCTGGCCGGTACTCCTATGGGCCGTGCTGCTGCTCGGCACGCTGGCGCTCGGCATGCAGCATCAGCTCTTGCCCTGGGCCGCCGACTATCCGAAGCCGTGGGTGCTGCCCCTGGCGCGGGAGATCACCGCCTTGTTCAAGGCTGTCATCGATTTCATTACGCCGGTCACGCGCGCCGTCTCGGCCGTGCTGCGGGCGCCGCTCACGCTCGCAATCGGAATTTTCGCCAAAGGCTTCACGTTCGGCGCCGGCGAAGCCGCCATCGCCATTCCGCGCCTCTCCTGGATCGGCATTCTGGCGGCGGTCGCCTTGATGGGCTACGCCTTCGGCGGGCGCCGCACCGCGTTGGTCGCCTTCCTCTGCTTCTTCTACCTCGCCTTGTTCGGGCAATGGGACCGCGCCATGCTCACCCTGGCGCTGGTTGCGGTCTGTGTCCCGGTCGGCGTGCTGCTGGGCCTCATCCTCGGCGTCGCGGCCTATCGCAATCCGCGCTTCGATCTCTATGTCGTGCGGCCGCTGCTGGATCTGATGCAGACGATCCCGGCCTTCGCCTACATCATTCCGACCTTGTTCCTGTTCGGCTTCACGCCGGTGACGCCGCTGATCGCCACCGTCGCCTTCGCCATGCCGCCGATGGTGCGCGCGACCACCCTGGCGCTGCACCGCGTGCCGACGGAGATCCAGGAGCTTGGGCGGATGACCGGCTGCACGCGCCGGCAGATGCTGTGGCGCATCCTGCTGCCGAGCGCGAAGCCGACACTGATGATCGGCGTCAACCAGGTCATCATGCTGACCCTCAACATGGTGATCATCGCTTCGATGGTCGGCGCGGACGGCCTCGGCTACGACGTGCTGTTCGCATTGCGCGGCCAGAAGATCGGCGTCGGGCTCGAGACCGGCCTTGCCATCACCGCGCTCGCGATCGCGCTCGACCGCCTGAGCCAGGCTGCGGCGGATTCGAAGGCGGGGCTTTATCGGCCGGGCACGCCATTCCATCGCCGTCATCCCTATCTGCTGGCCGGCATCGCCGCGCTGATCGCAACGACGTTCCTTGGCCGGTATGTTCCGCTGCTCGCGACAGTGCCGGATGGCATGACCGTGACCACCGCGCCGATGTGGGACGCGCTGGTCAAATGGATCAACATCAATTTCTTCGATTATTTCGAGGCCGTGCGCACGGCCCTTCTTCTCTATGTGCTGAATCCGGTCAAGCTCTCGCTCCTGGCTTTGCCCTGGGCGGGCGCGGTCCTGATCGTGGCTTATGCCGGCTGGCGGCTTCGCGACCGGAACCTCGGCCTGCTGTGCGGCGCCTTGATCGCTTTCATCGCCGCGGTCGGGATGTGGGACAAGGCGATGGTCACGATCTATCTGTGCGCGATCTCCGCCATCATCTCGTGCGTGATCGGCATCCCGCTCGGGATCGTCGCGACCCGCAGCGCCTGGTTCGACCGGGTGCAGCGCGTGGTGGTCGACACGCTGCAGACCCTGCCCTCCTTCGTCTATCTCATTCCCGTCGTGATGCTGTTCCGCGTCGGCGATGTCACAGCGCTGATCGCCATTGTCGCCTTCGCCATCACGCCGGCGATCCGCTACACCATCCACGGCATCCGCCAGGTGCCGCCGCACCTGATCGAGGCGGCGATCGCCACGGGGTGCACGCGGCGGCAGATCCTGTGGCGCGTGCAGCTGCCGCTCGCGCTGCCGGAGATCATGCTCGGCATCAACCAGACCATCCTGTTCGCCTTGTCCATGCTGGTGATCACCGCCTTGGTCGGCACGCGTGACCTGGGGCAGGAGGTCTATATTGCGTTGACCAAGGTCGATACCGGGCGCGGCATCATCGCCGGCCTGTGCGTCGCGTTCCTGGGGATCGTCGCGGACCGGCTGCTGCGGGCGGGGGCCGAGCGTTTCCGCCGGCGGCTCGGAATCTCGCCGGGCGCGGAAATCGGCTGAAGGGATAACCGCATGGCATCGGAAGAAGGCTGGACATCGCTGCGATTGAACCCGCGCCAGGAGGATCTGGTGGAGCGCCTGCGCCGCGACCGCGTGCTCAGCGTCAGCGCGCTGGCCGACGCGCTCCAGGTCTCGACCGAGACCATCCGGCGCGACGTGCGTACCCTCGCTGCCAAGGGCATCCTGGTGAAGCAGCACGGCAACGTGCTGTGGCCGGAGAGCCGCGACGACGAGCCGCTGCAGCGGCGCATGGCCGCCAACATGGGCGCCAAGAAGCGCATCGCCCAGGCGATCGCGCGCGAGATCAAGGATGGCGAATCGCTGCTGATCGACAGCGGCAGTACCACTCTCTATGTCGCGGAGGCGCTGCGCGGCCATCGTAATCTCACCATGGTCACGATCTCCGCCCCGGTCGCCCAGATGCTGGCGCCGGGCGAGGGCAACCGCGTGTATCTCGCGGGCGGCGAAGTGCGGGCCGACGATTGCGCGGCCTATGGCCCTGCCTGCCTCTCCTATCTCGCGCAGTTCAGCGCGGAAACCGCAATCATCTCCGCAGCCGCCATCAGCCGCGAGTTCGGCGTGATGGATCACCATATGTGCGAGGTGGAGGTCTGCCGCATTCTGGTCGAGCGCGCCGAACGCGTCATCGTCGCCGCCGACGCCTCCAAGTTCACCGCCAAGGGCCTGATCGCGGCCTGCCCGCTGGCGGAGGTGGACTTGATCGTGACCGATGGCGCGCCGCCACCTGAGCTGGCGCAGGCGCTGGAGGCTGCGGACGTGGAGCTGATGGTCGCTTAGGCGGCCGTCAGACGACGTAGTTAGTAGTATCCGTCTGACTCAGTGTGACGTTCAGCAAGGTAGCGAGTATCGTCGCCGCGTTCCCGCCGACGCCGTCGGCATCGATGTTGACGATTGTATTTGCGCCAACCGTGCCGAAACTGAGAATGGCATCAAGGAACGGGTCGCTGCCGGCATAGCTGATATCGTCCCACAGGTCGGAAAGATCGAGCACGTCGCCGCCCGCGCCTTTCGTGAATCCGCTGATGATATCGCCTGCATCGCTCAGGGCGTCGTAGTCGAAGGTGTCGATGCCGGCCCCGCCATTCAGGTTGTCGATACCGGCGCCGCCATGCAGGATGTCGTTCCCGGTTCCGCCATTCAGGACATTGTTTCCTGAGTTGCCAATGATCTCGTTGTTGAGCGCGTTGCCGGTGCCGTTGATGTTGCCGCCGCCGAGCAGGGTCAGATTCTCGATATTGGTCCGCGTCGCCAAGCTGAAGCTGACGGCGCTCAGGACCGTGTCCACACCGCCGCCGGCGCTGTTCAGCACCGTTTCATTGACGATATCCCCCGCGGAATTGACGACATAGGTGTCGTTGCCTTGGCCACCGGTCATCGTGTCGCTGCCGGCGCCGCCATCCAGGATATTGGCCCCGCTGTTGCCGATCAGGATGTTGTTCAATCCGTTGCCGATCCCGTCGATATTCGCCGCGCCGGTCAAGGTCAGATTCTCGACATTCGCGCCCAGCGTGAAGCTGACGGAGCTCTTCACCAGGTCGATGCCGCCCGCCAGGCCGGCAGTCGTCTCCACCACCTGATCGCCGAGGTTGTCCACGATGTAGGTGTCGGCACCATTGCCGCCAGCGAGGGTGTCGGCACCCACGCCGCCATCCAGCTTGTTGGCAGCAATATTGCCTGTCAGTTCGTTGTCCGCGTTGTTGCCGGTGGCATTGATCGCCGTTGCGCCGAGCAGGATCGCGTTTTCGATGGCTCCGCTGGCGAGGGTCAACAGGTTGAC
>OELB01000547.1_pt1 | contig 8974 bp, 9 predicted proteins | sample 1503051 | NCBI WGS metagenome assembly OELB01 (sample SAMEA104379574, study PRJEB20068) | metagenome | biome: 1000743; feature: 77; material: 1998 | place: USA | collected 2012 | depth 25 m
GTCGAGCCGCAATGGGAATTCTTCCGCCAGCTCGACCAGATCGCTCGCCGCCAGCAGCAGCTCCGCAACTCCGCCTTCGCCGTTAGGCTGGCGCGAAGCGCCGAACCAGACGATGCGCCTGCACTCTGCATCGGACATCGCGTGGCCCGGCCACTTCCCTCGCAAGCGGGCAACCGAGTCACGTGCCAGCCCGTCGAGCCACTTGACCATCGCACGGACAGCTGCCCTTGGATGGTGGCGCATGCCTGTGCGCAATCCATCCTCGATCTCGATCGGATCGGGCACGATTGCGACGCGCTCGACGCCAATGACCTGTTCGATACGGTGGGCCAACATCGCATTGCCGGCCGTGATCGAGGTGGCAAGCGCTGTGATCGCGACGAACTGTTCGCGTTGCGGGCCAGCGACGGATGCGTCGAAGATGTCGATACTGCCTATGTCGAGAATGACCGGCACGCCCGCTTGGGATGCGCGCCGCGCCGTGCTAAGGGCCTGTTCCGACGCTCCGCCCGTCAGGACAACGCACTTTGCCGCGCTGAGGAGGTCGGCCGCTACGTCGCCATCGACAAGCCTTGCCGCCAGCCCCGAACGCCGCAGAAGGCACACCGGCAGCCAGGCGCGAGACCTTACATCCGGCTTGTCGAAATCCAGCGCCGCGACATGGAAGAGAATCATGCGCGCCGCGCCGGCTGGAAGCGTGCGGCTTGCGGTCAAAGCTGTGCTTGCGGGAAAGCTGGCCCGACGACCTTCCGCTCGCCGTCTTGCGCCTCCGCCGCCCGCGGGACATCGGTCGAGTACCCGTAGTGGCGAAAGTCCTCCGCATAGAGCCGCGCGACCCGCGCCGACAGATCGTCGTCGTAGAAGACGCTCGCCGGCGGCAGCGCTTTCGGAGAGAGATGGGTCAGGTCCGCCGCCGGTCCATGTTGATAGGCCCTGACCGTATGATGATCGGAACTGAAGAACGGGCTCGTGAAGTCGGTCGCCGGCAGACCGAGAGAGTGCTCCAGTTCGTTCAGCGCCGACGTCAGTCCTTGCTCGATCCTGATGATCTTTCGCGGCGTTGTCCGGAACAGCACGTGGCGCTCGATCGGCGCGACCTGCACCCGATGGTGGGGATTGCAGTAGCGCAGATTGCTCTGCTCGAGGAAGGCCACGAACTCGCGAAAGGAGAAACGCTGCCGGCGCGCGAGCGGTCGCTGAATGACCTTGGAAATCGCCTCATCGTCATAGCCCGTGCGATAGGCGTGGATGTAAGAGCTGACCGCCCGATCCAGCGGGTCGCGCACGACCTTGATGACGTCGAAGGTCCCGTTTCCGAGCTGTTTCAGCCGCGCGTTATATCGATCAGCCTTCTGGTATTGGCGCAGCCGGTACTTATGGATCCAGTTGCCGTACGCCAACGCCTCCGGCAGCAATCCATTGTGCAGGAACACCCATTTGATCACGGTCGTGCAGGCGGCCTTGTAGGACCACATCACGGCCAGATTGGCGGGCTCGATAAACGCGATATGCGAACGTCGCAGCTCACGGTAAGTCGGCGGCAGAAAATGTCTTAATCTCATCACGTTATTTGCCTGGTCGGCATACCTGCCATGCGTGCATTCTGCCGGGTCGCTGGTTCTTGCAATGGCGCTGTTGTCACCGGTCGGGACCGTTCTGTCAATTGCCCCAAGCCGTGTGCGTGGACGCGCCGCGGGCAGGCGCCCCTGCCGATGGGACCTATACAATCCGGCCTGCTTTGCGGTATCCTATCTCTCGCGAAAAGCGAAAAATAACAAGCACTTGAAGCATTCGCACCGCGCCGTCGAACCGGCTGCGCGGGTGCCGCGACGGATGGGTGTGGGATGGACATGCTGAGTGCCAGGTTGGTGGACGCGGCTGCCAGCGATGGACAATTGCTGGCGCGTATCGCGCGCGGCGACCAGGACGCGGTGACGGCGCTCTATCGCCGGCTCGAACGGCCGCTCTTCGCTTTCCTTGTGAAGACATTGCGCGATCGCGAGGCCGCGGCTGACGTGCTGAACGAAACGATGCTCGATGTCTGGCGCCAGGCCGGCCGATTCGAAGGCAAGTCGTCGGTCGCCACCTGGATCTACAGCATAGCCCATCACAAAGCGATCAGCTGGCTGCGCAAGCGGCGTGAAGTAGAGCTCGACGAGGAAGCGGTCGCGGAGGTTGTCGATGATGCGCCGGCCGCCGACAGTAAGATCGCCGCCGAAGACCTGTCGCACATCATCGCGCGGTTGATGGAAAAACTGAGCGTGGACCACCGTATCGTGTTGCAACTGGCCTATTTCCAGGAATTCAGCGTCGGGCAGATTGCCGAGATTCTGGATTGCCCGGAGAATACCGTGAAGACGCGCATGTTCTACGCCCGGCAGCGCCTGCGCGCGCTTTTGGAAGCCGAAGGCATCGAGGGGGCGGCGGCATGAGGCACGAGCAGCAGCAGCATGGACCGCTGGAGCCGCAGGACGTCGAGGAACTGCTGCCCTGGTACGTGACCGGGCGGGTCTCGCGCGAGGAAGCACGCGGAATCGAAGCCGCGTTGAAGACGATGCCCGATCTCGCCGACAAGCTCGCCCAGGTGCAGCGTGAGCGCGAGGCTGTGGCGCGCGCCGCCGAGGCGGTCGAGCCTGCCCCGCCCGAGACCCTGCAGCGCCTGCTGCAGCAGGTGGAAACCACCCGCCAATGGCGCGTGCCACGCATCGAGAACCAGGACGGCGGCGGCTGGCTCAAAGGCGCTCTTGGCCGCAACGCGGTCTGGCAGGTCGCTTTTGCGACTGCTTGCGTCGCGATCGTGGCGCTGGGCATCCGGCTCTACAATCCGACGGCACCCGGCGAATACGGCGTGGCGAACAGCATCAATCAGGTTCAGGGTGCGACCCTGTTGGTCACCTTCCAGCCGGCGGCGACGGCGGGTGATATCGCGAGCCTTCTGACAGGGTTGAACGGGACCATTGTCGATGGCCCGAAACCGGGTGGGACCTACGTCGTGCAGATCCCCGCAAACCAGCCGGGCGACGTCGACGCTGCAACCACAGCCCTCATGTCGCACAAGGATATGGTGCTGAGCGTCCAGCCTGGACGATAGGCCGGCGCTTGCGCCGAACCTTCCGGGGTTGGGTCGCGCAATGGCTGCGTTCAGCCACTTGGCAGCGAACGAAAGCTCTGGTCATGATGGCAGTCCTGCAGCCCGGTTGCCGGACGCCATGATTGAGATCGCCGCCCATCCCCGCGCCTTTCCCCACAACGGCCTGACGAAGGGCGAAGTCGCCCTCGTTCTGATCGACATGCAGCGCGACTTCCTGGAGCCCGACGGCTATCTGGCGGCGATGGGCTATGACCTTGCCGGCGTCCGCGCCGCGATCCAGCCCGCCCGGCGCCTGCTCGCGGCGGCCCGCGGCGCCGGCCTCTGCATCCTTCACACGCGCCAAGGCTACCGGCCGGATCTGGCCGAGATGCCGCCGCACAAGCTCGCGCGCGTCCAGGCGGGTCAATCGGCCGTTGGCAAACCGGGACCGCTGGGGCGCTTTCTCATCCGCGGCGAACCCGGATTCCAGATCATCCCCGACCTGGCCCCAGCGCCCGGCGAGTTCATCATCGACAAGACCGCAAACAGCGCCTTCTGGGGCACCGATCTCGCGACAATTCTGGCGGCCCGCGGCATCCGTGCCTTGATCCTGGCCGGCGTGACCACCGATGTCTGCGTCCATTGCACATTGCGCGAGGCCAATGATCGCGGCTTCGAGTGCCTGCTGGCGCGCGATGCCTGCGGCTCCGGCGACGCGGAAGCGCATCGCGCCGCCCTGCACATGGTGACAGTGGAGGACGGCGTGTTCGGTGTCCTCGCCGATGTCGATGCCATCGTCGCTGCCTTGGATCGCATGGACCGCGCGCTCGCAACGGTGGCGCCGGCACCTCCCACGGCGGCGGCGCCCACGCCGCCGTCCGAGCCGATGGACAATCTCGGCGACTGGTCGATCTGAACGCAATCGGCTAAGCTCTGGCGCGCTGCGGCAGAGTGGAGCCAGTCCAGGTATGTCGCGATCGACGAGCGCCCAGCGCATCGTGTTCGGCATTCTTGCCGTCGCACTGCTTGCCGGCATGTCGCCGAAACCGCCAGCCAAGACCATCGATGCCACTCCGGCTGCCTATCAGGCTTGGCGCAATGCGATCGTACAAATCGGCCCCAATCTCGTCGCGTCTCACCGCCGCGGCATTTTCGGGCGCCTGCGCCATATCGAGCCGTTCTTTGCCGACATTCCTGTCAGAACCAAGCTGCCCGCCATTCTTTATTTGCACGATTGCTCCGGGCTCAAGATCGAGGCGGTCCGCGATGTCGACGAGCTGGCTGCCGTCGGCTTCGCGGTCTTCGCGCCGGACAGTTTCGACAGCCGGGATCGCAAATCCGATTGCGTGCGGTTCGAATTCGTCGCGGGCCTCAATCCCGATGCCTACGTGCAGCGGCAATCGGAAATTCTGGTCGCCTTGACCGAGATGAAAAAGCTGCCCTGGATCGACTCGTCAGCGATCATTCTCTATGGCCTGGGCGAAGGGGCGCTGGCCGCCGCGAACTATGCCGGGCATGATTTCCGCGGCGTTGTCTTGACCGGCTGGACCTGCGGCGCCGCGCAATATCCGGAGGATGTGGCGGGCTTGAAGACGCCGCCCGACATTCCCATCCTTGCGCTGGTCTCGCGCTACGATCCCTGGTTCGACCGCGAAGGCCGCGCGGGCAATTGCGGCGCCTACATGGCCGGGCGCAAATATGCCCAGTCTGTCGTGATCGAAAATCGCGGGCTCCATCACATCACCTGGATGGATGATCGCGCAAGCGAAGTGGTGCGGCGCTTCGTCAAGTCGCTGATGCCGCCGCAGCTCTGACTATGCTGCTGGTCGCAAGCCCAGTAGTGCACGCGCCTCTTTCGGCGTTGCCGGATGGCGATCGTATTTTCCGCACAGATCGGCGACCCGCTTGACCAGCTCGGCATTGCTCGCCGCCAGCCGCCCTTTCTCGAAATAGACATTGTCCTCGAGGCCGGTACGCGCATGCCCGCCGCGCTTCAGCGCCCAGTGATTGACGTCGAGCTGGAATCGCCCGATGCCGGCCGCCGTCCAGGTCGCTCCCGGCAATTGGTCGGCCAGCTCCTCGATCAGGAAATCCAGCAGCTTCTCGCGCACGGGCAGCGCATTCGGGATGCCCAGCACGAATTGGACATGGGCCGGCGCTTTCATCATGCCCTTCTCGACCAGCGCCTTGGCATTGTAGAGCATCGCGGCATCGAAGATTTCCACTTCGGGCTTCACGTCGTTGGCAAGCATGTCCTTGGCCAGATCGTCGACCAGTTGCGGCGGATTCTCATAGATGGTGGTGGCGAAGTTGACCGAGCCGGTGGCAAGCGACGCCATGTCGGGCTTCAGCTTGATCGCGGCCCCGCGTTCGCCCGCCGCGCGCCCGCGGCCGCCGGTCGAGAACTGGATGATCATGCCGGGGCAATGTTTCAGGATTCCCGCTTGCACTTCGCGGAACCGCTCGATGTCGGAGCTGGACTTCCCCTGCTCGTCGCGCACGTGGATATGCACCAGGCTCGCGCCGGCCTCATAAGCTTCTTGTGTGCTTTCCACCTGCTCCGCCGGGTGAACCGGCAGCGCCGGATTCTGCGCCTTGCTCGGCTGGCTGCCGGTGATCGCCACGGTAATGATGGCTGGAGTGCTCATACCTCGAAATCCTGCGGTGCTAGAAACGGCCGGTGATCGCGGTCCCGAGCAGCCGCCAGACATCGAACGGCGGCATGGCGATCACCCTGGGGTCGAATGGATCGTAGGCTGCGCGCCGCAACCGCTCAAGGTGCAGCACCGCCAGCCTCGCTGTGAGCGTGAGAGGCCGGGCGCGACGCGGAATCGGCCGGCGCCGCGCCGCATTGAGATCGCTCTCCGCCTGCTTTGCCAGCGCGCCGAGGCAGGTCGCCAGCGCGGGCTGCGGACGCAGATCGAACAGCTTGTCGAGGTCGACGCCCGCCCCGGCCAGCGTTTCTGCTGGCAACCGCAGCCGGCGCCGGCCGGCATCCAGCAGCACCGATCGCGCGCATCCGACGGTGGCGTAGGCCCGCCCGATTTCCGAGCTCGCCGCCGCCAAGGTGGGCTCGGCCGGGTCCAGCCCCACCGCCTCCAGCGACAGCCGGATCAGGTTCGCCGCGGTCGCGTCGGCGCGGGCATCGAACGCGGACTGAGTCGGCGCCCCGTCCGACTCCAGCTCTTCCTCCTTGCCGGCGATCATCGCCAGCATCCGGTCCGTCGAAAGCCGGCGCGCTCGAGTCGCGGTGGATAGCGCATCGACCACCGGATGGCGCCGCGTCGCGCCGCCGGCGCGAATCTCTTCCACCGCCTCGCGCCACCATTGGAGACGGACCAGTCCCAGCATCGACTCGCTGATTTCGCTTGCCGCCCGCGCCAGCTCCAGATTGAAGGCCGCGACCGCCGCCAAGCCGCCGCGCGCCGCGGCCGGCGAGAATAACAAGGCGAGATATCGGTCTCGGTCGCCCTGCCGCACCTGCGCCAGACAATAATCGTCGTGTGCGGACAAGAATAAGCCCCAAAAATCCTAGGGATTCCCACAAGTTCGTTGTCACAGATACCGCATTCTGTAAAATGCCGACACGGTCAACTCAGTTTCTGGGGTGGGGACATGGATAAATTCTTCGGAAATCTTCATCGAGTCCTGCTGGCGGGCTTGATTCTGGCGGTCGTGGTCGCTGTGATCCGGCATTCGGATCAGATCGGAACGCACGCCTTCTGGGCCTTTGTGATTCGCTGGATCCACGTCTGGTTCGGCCTCTTGTGGATCGGCTTGCTCTACTACTTCAATTTCGTCCAGATCCCGTCGATGCCGAAGATCCCCGACGAACAGAAGCCGGCGATCAGCAAGGTTATCGCGCCCGAGGCGCTTTTCTATTTCCGCTGGGCTGCCGCCGCCACCGTTTTGTTCGGCCTGCTGACCGCAATCATGGATGGGCATCTTGGCGCGCTGATCTTTGAGGATGGTCTTCGCACCATCGGCATCGGCATGTGGCTTGCGCTGATCATGGCCTTCAATGTCTGGGTCTTTATCTGGCCAAACCAGAAAAAGGCACTCGGCATCGTCGAGGCCACGGCAGATCAGAAAAAAGCGGCGGGGCGCATCGCAATGTTGTTCTCGCGCACGAACACGCTGCTGTCGATCGCCATGCTCTATTGCATGGTGGGCCAGCAGAATGTCGGATAAGGCAGTTAGCCTGCCAAGAGAGACGGGGCCCTGCGGGGCCCCGTTTTGTTTGGCGGCGCCGCGCGTTGGATAATCGGCCGTGGTGAAAGCCACGCCGGGCGACACACCGGCCTCCGCCCAGGCCATCATGAGCAAGCTCGACCGCGGCGAGAGCGATCAAGCGCTCGCCGATGCGCGCCGCCTTACCGAGCAAGCGCCCGGGGATCCGGCCGCCTGGCGGGCCTTCGGTTACGTGCAGACTGGTCGCAAGGCGTTCGCCGAAGCCGAGCAAGCGCTGCTGCACGCAATCTCGCTTTCGCCCAAGGACGCCTTGTCCTGGGAGCATCTTGGCTGGCTCTACCGCCGGTCCGGCGATTTCGCGCGCTCGGTCTCCGCGCTGCGGGAATCGCTCGCCATCGACGGCGCCAAAGCACGTCCGCGCATGATGCTGGCCAATTCGCTCGCCGACCTGGGCAAAGTCAAAAAGGCCATCGCCGAATATCAGCGGGTGCTCGAGCAGCAGCCGGATCACGTGCGCGCCCACAACAATCTCGCCAACCTGCTGGCGGAGAAGGGCGACCTGAAATCGGCAACCGACCACTATGTTCGGGCTGCTGAACTGTCCGATGAACTCACCTACCGGATCGGCGCCGCCCACACGGCGCGACGAATCGGCGATTGGGCCACGGCCGAACGGCTTGAAGACAGCCTCCTGCGGTCGTTACGCGCCGGTCAGCGGCCTCAAGATCGCGCTCAGCCCTTTCCCCTGGTCGCCATGCCGGCGGCGACGGCCGCTGATCAGCTTGTCGCCGGCCGTCAGATGGCACGGGCCTACGCCGGAGCCGAGGCGATAGCCCATAAGGCTCCGGCGATCCTGGCGGCCAAGCCACGTCTACGGATCGGCTATGTCTCGTCCGACCTCCACGATCACGCCACCACCCATCTGCTCGTGGAAGCGCTGGAGTTGCACGATCGAGGACGGTTCGAGGCCGTCGGCTTCGACTACAGCCGCGACCGCTCAAGCGGATACCGCGACCGCGTCCTCAAAGCGTTCGACCGCGTGGTGCCGATCGCCGGGCTTTCCGACGCCGACGCAGCCCGCCGGATCGCGGCGGAGGATATCGCCATCGCAATCGACCTCAAGGGCTGGACGACCGGCGCGCGGCCGCAAATCCTCGCTGGTCGGCCTGCCCCTGTCGTCGCGCAATGGCTCGGCCATCCGGGCACCATGGGCGCGCCCTGGATCGGCTATGCCATCGTCGATCCGATCGTCGCTCCGCCGGCGAGCGAGGTGGAGTTTAGCGAAAAACTGGTGCGCCTTCCGTATTGCTATCAGCCCAACGACCGCCAGCGGACGATCGCGCCTGCTCCAACGCGCGCGCAGGTCGGCTTGCCGGAGGATGCCGTCGTCTATTGCTGCTTCAACCAGCCCTTCAAGATCAATCGGGCGATCTTCGAGATCTGGCTGGACCTGCTGCGCGCGACGCCACATGCGGTCCTGTGGTTGAAGGACGACAACCGCTGGGCCACCGCCGCGCTCAAGGAACGTATGCGCGCCGGTGGCGTCGACCCTGCCCGGCTCATATTCGGCCGGACTCTGCCGCTCTCCGATCACCTGGCGCGGCTGACCCTCGCCGATCTGGCGCTGGATTGCGCACCCTGTGGATCGCACACGACCGCGAGCGACGCTCTATGGGCCGGCGTGCCGCAGATCGCCTGCCTCGGCGATACCTT